>Ga0163150_10005183_pt1 | contig 16879 bp, 11 predicted proteins | sample OliLakLV19P2IB_FD_148628 | JGI IMG/M metagenome (GOLD analysis project Ga0163150, IMG submission 148628) | Freshwater microbial mat bacterial communities from Lake Vanda, McMurdo Dry Valleys, Antarctica - Oligotrophic Lake LV.19.P2.IB | ecosystem: Environmental > Aquatic > Freshwater > Lake >...
CCCTCAGCACGCCGCCCGGCCCGCGGCAGCCTCCGCCGGGCCTCAGCGGCGAGGACCTCGAGCTCTGGAAGATCGAGCACGCGCTGCTGCCCGAGGCTAGCAAGCAGGCCCGGCTGCTGCGCGACATGTCGCGCGAGGACGCCGCCGCCTTCGAGGAGGCCCGCACGGGGATCATGGCCTCGCTCGGCGAGGCCCGTACCCTGCTCGGTACCATCCTCGAACGCGATAGCAGCCACCGCCAGGCCAACCGGCTGTGGGGCACGCTGCAAGGGCTGTACGCAGCCCTCAAGAAGCTCTAGCGCCCCCGGCAAGCAGCCCGGATGAACACGGACCGCCGGGATCCGTTCTAGGCTGGTGCCATGGCTTCGCCCCTCCGCCCCCTGCCCTCTGGCGAGCTGAGCGACCACGAGCTGCTGCGCGCCATGGCCGCCGAGGATCCCACGGCCTTCCCGGCCCTGGTGGAGCGCTGGCGCAGCCGCGTCGTGAACTTCCTGCTCAGTCGCGGCGCTGACCATGCAAGCGCAGAGGACTGCGCCCAGGAGACCTTCGTCCGGGTCTATGGCTATCGACACGCTTACCGCCCTGAGGCCCCCTTCACGGCCTTCCTGTTCACGGTGGCGCGCAACGCGCTGCTGGACTGGAAGCGCCGTCGCGCCCGACACCGCGACCGCGAGGGCGGCGAGGAGGCCCTGGCCGGCTGCGCCGCCGCAGCCCCGGCCGTGGGGCCCTGGGAGCGGCTCGACCTCGAGGCGGCCGTCCTACGACTGCCCCGCAGGCTGGGGGAGGTGGTCGAGCTCGGCGCCGTGCGCGGCCTCCCCTACCAGGTGGTCGCCATCCTGTTGGGCATCCCGGAGGGGACGGTGAAATCGCGCATGCACCATGCCGTGCGCGAGCTGCGACGGCTGCTCGGCGGCGAGGACACGCATGCGTGACCTCTCCATCAACCGGCCCCGCGCGCTGCCTCCTGAGCCGGCTTGCCCCCCGGGCGCGGACCTGACCGCCCACGCGCACGGGGAAGGCGACGTGGGCCGGCGCGCCGCGCTCGCGCGTCACTTGCTCTCCTGCACCCCCTGCCGCGGCCGACACGACGCCGACGCGCGCCTGCTGCTCGAGCTGCGCGCGCTGGGCGCGGCCCGCTCGCTTCCGCCGCCGCCGCTCCTCCACGCCGCCCGGCGACGTTGGCCCGCGTACATCCCGCCCGTGGCGGCCGCCGTGATGATCGGGCTCGCGTTGCTGCTCCCCAGCACCCGCGAGCCACGGCCAGTCCGCGTCACGGAGGCGGCCAAGATGCTGCGCCCGCAACCCGGTCGAGGCGCAGGGGAAGAGCGTCTGGCTCAGCTGCTGGGCGCCCAGGCACCCGACGGCCACTGGGACGCCGAGGACGGCCCGCTCGGCGCGGACGACGCCTGCGCCACGGGGGTGGTCCTGTTGGCGCTGCTGCACGAGGGGGCGCTGGGGGCCGGAGGTGAGGCTCTTGAGCTCGCCGTGCGCTCGGGCAGCCGCTGGCTGGCCGGTCGGCTGGCGACTCCGGATGCGGCGCTCCACGCACTGGCCCCGGCACAGCGCGCCGTGCTCCTGGCGGCCCTCGCCCGCAGCCTGCGCACGAACGGCGATCCGACCCTGGCGCGGCCCAGCGCCGCCTTGCTCGACGACCTCACCACGCGCCTTGCGCAGGGCCGCATCGAACCCGCGGCCATGCCCTGGGTCGACTACGCCCTAGCCGCCGCCGAGGCGGCCGATCTGCGGGGCGCGCGAGCGGCCCGGCGCGAGCTCCTCACGCAGCTGCCGAGCGCCATGCTCGCACAGCAGGCCCTGCCCCCAAGCCCCTACCCTGACGTGACGGCCGTGGCCCTCGACTGCACCCCGCTGCGCTCGGCCATCGAGGTGCTGCGCGAAGAGCCCCCCGTGCGCACGCTGGCGCTGGGCCCCGCCTGCCGACCCGTGGGGCGCGCCGCCGCGCGCTGAACGCGCGCTCGATCCGATCGCAGGCGTGAACCCGACGGCCGCTCGCCGCGCTACCTCCCGAGAACCGATTGCCCGCCGCTTGGTCGCTGGATGAGGGTCGGCTCCTAGGAGGTTTCATGGCAAGCCTGGTACGTGGTCGGACCGTGCGCAGCGGGCCCTTGGCCCTGTTCGCGTTCCTGAGTGTGGGGACGAGCTGTGTGTGGGCGGCCGATCCGCCTGCGCCCCCGCCGCCCCCCTCGGCCGCGCAAGTCGTGGAGGCCCTGCCCGAGCGCCTGATCGAGCCGCCGCGCATCACCCAGGGGCCCTTCGTGAGCGGGGAGGAACTGATCTTCACGCCGCTGCGCAGCGAGGCCAAGACCTTCGACGTGCCCTACGGCACGACGGTGGAGACCTCCGCCGACGTGCGCGAGCGGCGCAACGCCCGCAGCCTCTCGGACGCCATGCTGCGGTTGCCGAGCACCATCGTCCAGAAGACGGGACCTGGACAGTCCTCGCCCTTCCTGCGCGGCTTCACGGGCTACCACAACCTGCTGCTGATCGATGGGGTGCGCCTGAACAACAGCACCTTCCGCTCGGGGCCCAACCAGTACTGGTCCACGGTGGACCAGTACACCATCGGCGAGCTGGAGGTGGCACGCGGCCCGCACTCGGTGCTCTGGGGCAGCGACGCCGTCGGCGGGACGGTCAACGTGATGCCGCGGCGCCGGATGTGCTTCGAGTGCGGCACGCATCTCAACGGGGGTCTCTTCACGCGCTACGCGAGCGCCGAGGACGCCCTGTTCATGCGCGCCGAGCTCGAGGGCAACTCCGGACGCTTCGGCTGGCTGGGCGGCGTGTCCTGGAAGGAGTACGGCAACATCGAATCGGGCGACGGAAAACTCCCCAACACCTCCTACGACGAGATCGACGCCGACCTGCGCCTGGACTGGAAGGTGGGCGCCGCGGGCCTGCTCACGCTGGCCTATCAGCACGTGGACCAGAACGACGTGCCGCGCACCCACACCACGGTCTTCGCCGTGCCCTTCCACGGCACGGTCGTGGGCACGGAGCTGCGACGCGACCTCGACCAGGAGCGTGACCTCGCCTACCTGCGCTACGGCTGGGAGGAGGCCGGCGGGCCGTTCCCCTCTGGCCACGTGCTCGTCTCCTGGCAGCGCCAGGACGAGCTGCAGGTGCGCGAGCGCACGGGAGGACGCCGCGACCTCTCGGGCTTCACGGTGGACACCTTTGGCGCGGCCGTGCAGCTGGATCGTCCGACCTGCTGGGGCACCTTCACCGTGGGCGCCGACGCCTGGCACGACCAGGTCGACTCGTTCCAGGAGAACTTCTTGAACGGCGTCCCCCAGACTCCCACGATCCAGGGCCCGCTGGGAGACGACGCCTCCTACGACCTCGTCGGCGTCTACGTGCAAGATCGCCTCGAGAGGGGCTGCTGGGAGTGGACCGCGGGGCTGCGCTTCACCTACGCGGCGGCTCGAGCCGACCGCGTGGACAACCCGCTGGTGGCGGGCAGCAACCCGGCCACGGCCGGCAACGTGATCGGCGTGGACGAGGACTGGACCGCCCTCGTGGGCAGCCTGCGCGCCCTCTACCACGCTTCGCGCACCTGGAACATCTACGGGGGCCTCTCGCAGGCCTTCCGGGCGCCCAGCCTCTCCGACCTCACGGCCTTCGATTCCACCAGCGTCGTGGAGACGCCGTCCGTGAACCTCGACCCCGACCGCTACCTGGGTGGAGAGCTGGGCGCCAAGCACGAGAGCCGCAACCTGAGCATGCAGGGCGCCGTCTGGGCCACGCTGCTCGAAGACACGATCGTGCGCTCACCGACGGGCGTGCTGATCGCGGCCGTGCCCGAGGTGCGCAAGGACAACGTCGGCGACGGCTGGCTGTGGGGCTTCGAGGTCGAGGCGGCCTGGCGCTTCGCCTGCCCCTGGGTGGCCTTCGGCAATTTGTCCTGGATGGACGGCGAGGTGGATCAGTTCACACCCGCCCAGGTCAAGACGCGCGACAACTTCGACCGCCTGCCGCCGCTGACCTCGCTTTTGGGCCTGCGGTTCGAGCCGCCCCAGGGCCGCCTCTGGGCCCAGGCCGAGTGGGTGCACGCCGGCAAGGCCGATCGGCTCTCGCAGCAGAACGCTACGGACACCCAGCGCATCCCGCCCGGGGGCACGCCCGGTTACGACATCTTCAACCTGCGCGCCGGCTACCGGCTGAGTCGCCAGACCGACCTGCTCTTCGCTCTCGAAAACCTCACGGACGAGAACTACCGCATCCACGGTTCGGGCGTCAACGAGCCCGGGCTCAACGTGGTGCTGGGCCTGGACCTGCGCTTCTGAGCGCGCCTCAGCGCGGCACTGCCTCAGCGCGGCACTGCCTTAGCGCGGCAACGAAGTTGGCGCGAGCACTTCCTTCACGTCCACGACCGGCAGGCCCAGCGTGCGTTCGCCGGGCGAGGAGCCCCGGAAGCGCCAGACCTTGCCGTCACAGCGGGCCTTGAGGTCCGGGTGCGGCAGGGGACCGCCCGTGCCCAGACGTAGCACGCGCTTGGGCTTCTGATCCTGCCAGAGCACGTAGACGCCCCCCTCGCGCCAGCCGGGCACGGCCTCCCACTTGAGCTCGCCCTCGATCTCCACTACGGACTCCTCGGGTGCGATGCTGGGCATGGGCGGCGCGGGCTGGCCGCGGACCCTGGCCTCAGCGGCCTCCGCGCGGGCTTCACGCAGATCCATCTCGCGGTCCAGGTCTTCGAGCATCAGGGCCGAGAGCACGCGCTCGGCGGGCGGCGCGTGCGGGGCGCCCGCCACCGCCTTCGCCAGCTCCTCATGGACCAGCGCCACAGGCGTCTTGTCGTTGCCGCCCTCGAGGCGCAGCCGGTGGAGCTTGTGCTGTGCCTGGCCGATGGCGCTGCGCAGCGCGAGCGAGGCTTGCGCCGTGGCCGCCGCCGCGCGCGCGCCCCGCAGGCGCTCCACCTCCTTGGCACGCGCGTCGCGGGCCTGGACGACCTCCGCGGCATGCTCCGCCAGGGGGCCCAGGAGATCGACGTAGTCGGTGCTGACGTAGGCGCGCAGCTCCTCGGGTGCCAGCACCCATACCCAGCCCCGGTCGCTCGAGATGCGCGTGAGGATCTGGTCGGCCAGGAACGGATCGCGGAAGCACCCCGGCTGCGCACGTCCCTCCTCCGGCGGCTGCACGCGCACGTTGAGCCGCTTGGCCTTGACGCGCACCTCGTCCGGGTTCTCGTCGGCCACGAAGTCGGCCGAAACCGCCGCCGGGAAACCCGCGGGCACGCGCACGCCGTACCAGCCAGGGAGCTTCTCCACCACGATCACCACCGTGCCGCGCGCCAGCTGGGCGACCGGCTCGTTGTCCACGCGCGGTCCCACGCGCAGGTTGACACCCTCACCGCTGATGCGCCCGACCTGCGGGTCGATCTCGGCGCCCGGCAGCGGCTCCTCGGGCCGAGGCAGCGGAGCTCCCGGAACCACGTCCGGCCCTGCCCCCGGCGCTCCGGGCGACGCTTCCGGCATCACGGGCGGCGGCGAAGCCGGCTCGTCGGCGCGTCCGGCGCTGGGGACGAGCAGGAGCAGCAGGGCCAGCGACAAGGCGAGGCGGTGGTCTGCGCGCATGGCGGGCCTTCGGGGAACCGCGCCCACGGTACCCCCAGGCGAGGACCACATGGGGGGCCCAGGGACTTCCTACGCGCCGCTCCACGCCTTGAGCGCCGCCTCTTGGATGGTCCTGAGCGGCAGACCCTGAGCCTCGGCCAGCCGGCGGCAGTCGTCGTGCTCCGGGGTGGCTTCGGGACCGCGCGGGCCCGTGCGTACCTTGACCCGCACGCTGCCGTACGCCGTGGTCACCTCGACGTGGTGGCGTGCCAGGACCGTGCGTGCCACGGTGTGGCGACGCACGCCCAGCGTGGGCGTCTCCTCGAACAGCACGCGCTCGAGGCGCGCGACGTCGCCGGGGCGGGCCAGCAGCGACAGCACGTGGCCCGGGCGGCCCTTCTTCATGGTCGCGGGGACGGCCCAGGCATCGAGCGCACCCTCGGCCAGGGCGCGCTCGATGGCCTGGGCCAGGGTCTGACCCGTGGCGTCGTCGAGGTTGGTCTCGAGCAGCACGGCGTCCAGCGCCTCGGCGGCCGATCCCACAGCGCCGATCACCAGCCGCAACACGTTCGGCAGCCGCCCGCCGTCGCGCGTGCCCGCGCCCAAGCCCACCACGTGCGGCACGAAACCACACGGCACCTCCGCACCCCGCGAGAGCGCGCTTGCCAGCGCGGCGCCCGTGGGCGTCACCTGCTCGAAGCGCTCGCCGCTGGGAAATGTGCTCTGGCCGACGAGCAGCAGCGCCACGGCGGGGGCGGGCAGAGGCAGCCACCCATGAGCCGAGCCCACGCTGCCCCCTGCCGGCCAGGGCAAGGCGCCCACGCGTACCTCGCTCACTCCCAGGGCGTGCAGCCCCACGCAGCTGCCCACGATGTCCACCAACGCGTCGAGTGCGCCGACCTCGTGAAAGCTCACCTCCTCGGGTGCCACGCCGTGGACGCGTCCCTCCGCCTCGGCCAACGCGCGGAAGACACGTCGCGCGTCCGCGAGCGGCTGCGGTGCGATCCCCTGCGCGCGATCGAGGATCTCGACCACCTCGCGGTAGGCGCGCTGTGCGTGGGCATGCTGTTCGTGACCGTGCGCGTGACCGGCAGGATGCTCGTGGCCAACACTGTGCTCATGGCCAGCACTGTGCTCGTGGCCAGCACTGTGCTCATGGCCAGCACTGTGCTCGTGGGCGCTAGCCGCCTGGGGTGCATGACCGGCGGCCAGCCCGTGTCCGTGGGCCGGTCCCTCGACCTGTCCGCCCACCAGGACCTCTACCTTCGTGGCTGCCAGCACACCGCGGCGCACGCGCGTGCTGCGGATCTCCACGTTCCGCAAGCCCAGGCCGCGCACCACGCCTTCGAGAACGGCCACGGGCAAGCCCGCGTCCAGCAGCGCGCCCAGCAACATGTCGCCAGCGATGCCCGCGGGGGCGTCGAGGTAGGCCACCCGGCCGGTCGCGCTCGGAGCGCTCACGCGCCGCCGGCGCCGCTCGCGCTGCCCAGCGCCGCGTACACCTCGGCGGCGTTGTAGGAGGAGCGCACGAAAGGTGCGCTGGCCACCGACAGGAAGCCGAGGGCCTTGGCGTGCGAGCCGATCTCGGCGAACTCTTCCGGCGGCACGAAGCGCTCGACCGGCAGCTGGGCGAGCGAGGGCCGCAGGTACTGGCCCAGTGTGAGGATGTCTACCCCGATCCCGCGCAGGTCTTCGAGCACGCCGAGGATCTCGTGGCGCTCTTCGCCCAGGCCGAGCATCAGCCCCGACTTGGTGAACTGCTCGGGATGATGCTGCTTGACGCGCTCCAAGAGCGCGAGGCTGCGCTTGTAGCCGGCCCCGGGACGCACGCGGCGATAGAGTCGCGGCACGGTCTCGACGTTGTGATTGTAGATCGCGGGTCGCGCGGCGCTGACCACGTCCACGAGCGCCACGACGCCGCGGAAGTCGGGGGTCAGGACCTCGATCACGGCCTGGGGCAGGCGTCGCCGGATGGCCTCGATCGTCGCCGCGAAGTGCCCCGCGCCCTGGTCTAAGAGCTCATCGCGGTCCACGGAGGTGACCACGACATGCTGCAGGCCCAAGCGCGCCGCCGCCTCGGCCACGCGCTCAGGCTCACCGGCGTCAAGCGGCAGGGGCTGGCCCTTGGGCACCGTGCAGAAGCGACACGTGCGCGTGCACAGGTCGCCCATGATCATGAAGGTGGCGGCCTTGCGCGACCAGCACTCGTTCAAGTTGGGGCAACGCGCGCTCTGGCAGACGGTATGAAGGCCCAGGTCCTGCATCAGGGCCTTGACCTGGTCCACGCTGTCTTGCGGAGGCAGGCGCTTCCTGAGCCACGGCGCCAAGCGCTCGCGCGGTGCGTCCACCGGCTTGAGGCTCGGATCGTGCAGGGGATGGATCTCGGGACCTGTCATGGTTCCGATGCTACCGGCCCCAGGCCGTGAGTCGCCCGGGGGTCCCCGTGCTGCCGGCCAGCACGTCCGCATAGACGGCAGCCGTGCGTTCGGCGAGCAGCGCGCCACCAAAGCGCTCGGCAGCGGCCGCCGAGCCGGCCGCCAGGCGCCCCGTGAGCGCGTCGTCCTCGGCCAGTCGATCCAACGCGGCGGCGAGCGCGCCCGGATCGCCGGGCGGCACCCACAGCCCCTCCTCGTTGTGGCCCACGAGATCGGGGATCCCCCCCACCGTGGGCACGACCACGGGTCGGCCGAGCGCGAAGGCCTCCAGGATCGCCAGGGGCGTGCCCTCGCTGCGGCTGGTCAGGACCAGCGCTCGCGCCCGGGCCAGCCAAGGGCCGGGCTCGGTCGCTTCGCCGGCGAACGCCACGCGCCCGAGCAGTCCACGCCGTGCCACGCACCGACGCGTGCGCTCCAGGAGAGGGCCGCCCCCCACCATCACCAGCCTCCAGGGCGCGCCAGCGCGCTCGACGGCGGCCAGCATGAGCAGCGGGTCCTTCACGTGCACGAAGCGCGCGCACCACAGGATGGTAGGTCGCCCGCTCTCCAGCCAGGCCCGTGCCTCGCTGGCGCCCGCACCGTCGCCGCGCGCCTCCCCGCCCGCCGAGGCGCGAAACGCCTGCATGTCCAGGCCCGGCCCGACGACGCGCACCTTCTCGGGGGGCAGCACCCGATGCAGCTCGACCACGTCGCGCCGCTGACGAGCGCTCAAGACGATGGCCCGTGTCGTCAGCCGGCCCAGGCGTCGCTCGGCCAGCACGGCCCACCGTCCGCGTCGCCCGGGTGCGTCGAGGTGGTGACCGTGGAGCGTGTGAACGGCAGGAAGGCCCAGCTTCCACGCCACCAAGCGCCCCAACGCCCCCGCCTTGCCCATGTGCGTATGGATCAGGTCGGGGCGCGTCTCGCGAGCCAGCCTCAGGAGGTCACGCAGCGCGCGCAGGTCCTGCGTCGGGACGAGGCCCCGCTGCAGCGTGCCCAGGGGCCTCAGGTCCGCGCCGAGAAGCTCGCGGCGACCGTCGCTCTCGCCGGGCTCCACGCGCCCGAAGGCCACAGGGCCTACCCAGCCATGCGCCGCCAACCCCGGCACCAGGGCCGCCAGCTGCCGCAGCGGCCCACCCCGGTTCAGCCGCGTGACGATGCGCAAGACGGTGGGCACACGCTCACGCTACCAGCAGCGGCGCGCCCACGGACGTCCTCCGCCGCGCGGCCGGCTCACGCACCGCGTAGCACGGCACGCAAGGAATCCAGCACGCGCGCCACGTCGTCGTCGCCCACATCGAGGTGCGTGACGAACCGCATGGTCTCGGGGCCGACGGTGCCGACAAGCACATGCTGGGCGGCCAGGCGCGCTTTGAGCTCGGCGGCGTCGTTCCCGCGGAAGCGGGCGAAGACGATGTTGGTCTCGACGGGCGCGTGCAGGATCTCGACGCCGGGGAGCGCGGCGAGACCCTGCGCCAGGCGTTTGGCACGCGCGTGGTCCTCCACCAGGCGCTCGCGCTGCGTGCGCAGGGCGAGCAGCGCGGGCGCGGCCAACACGCCCACCTGGCGCATGCCGCCGCCGAACAGCTTGCGCGTCTCACGCGCGCGGGCGATCAGCGCTGCCTCGCCCACGAGAGCGCTGCCCACGGGCGCCCCCAGGCCCTTCGAGTAGCAGACCATCACCGAGTCGGCGCTCGCGGCATAGGCGGCGAGCGCCACGCCAGAGGCCGCCGAGGCGTTCCACAAGCGCGCTCCGTCCAGGTGCACGCGCGCGCCGCGCGCCAAGGCTGCCGTGCGCAGCTGTTGGAGGTGCTCGAGGGGCAGCACGGCCCCGCCCTGGAAGTTGTGCGTGTTCTCCACGATCAGCAGCTTGCAGGCCGGTCGGAAGCCGCCCGCGTTTCGCAGCGTGGCGCGCACCTGCTCCACGTCGAAGCGGCCGCGCTGCGTGGGCAGGGGCCGCGCCTGCACCCCGGAGAGCACCGCCAGGCCCGAGAGTTCCCAGTCGAAGGAGTGGCTCTCGCCGCCGAGAGCCACCTCCTGCCCCGGGCTCGTCTGCAGGTGGACCGCGATCTGGTTGCCCATCGATCCGCTGGGCACGAAGAGCGCCGCCTCCTTGCCCAGCAAGGAAGCCGTCTCCTGCTCGAGCACCCGAACCGTGGGGTCCTCGCCGTAGACGTCGTCACCCACCTCCGCCTCGGCCATGGCGCGGCGGAGGGCCGCGCTGGGCCGGGTCACGGTGTCGCTGCGGAAATCACTGCTGCGCAGTCGCGCACCGCCTGCAGGGCCGGCACCGCTTTCACGGTCGGCACCGCCCTCACGGTCAACACCGCCTTCAGGGTGAACACTGCCTTCAGGGTGAACACTGCCTTCAGGGTGAACACTGCCTGGGCGGCCAGCGCCGCCGCTGGGGACGTCGGTGGCGGCCACGTGGCCTAGCGGGGGCCGACCAGGATGTCGTCAGGGGTCTTCTCTTCGCCGTCGGGCCCGACCGAGACGATCCGGTAGGCGCGCTTGGCGACGTCGAACACCACCAGCAGCACCGCGTTGCCCCAGGGATCCTCCGGCAGCGACTCGAGGAACCCGGCTTTCACGAGGTCTTGGAGCGAGGCGGGCAGCTCCCCGCGCTCGAGCACGAAGAGGTTCACGTAACGTACGAGCTCCTCGAGCTGGGTGCGTGCGCGCGCGGTGGCGTCGCCTTCCTCCTCGGGCCACTCCTTCGGCTCGTCGATGATCATCGGCTTGGCGTCCCGTAGGGACATGGCGCGACGCGGCACCATCAGGGCCACGCTGGCGCCCACCGCCACCGCCATGATCGGCAGCATGGGGATCGGGGAGGAGATGTGCAGCTCGAGGCCGTCGCGCCCGAACACCTGATAGGAGCCCACGCTGCGGAAGTAGGGGCGCAGGTGCCGCACAGGGGGCAGGGCCGCGAAGTCGAGCGGCAGGTGGCCCGTCATCTCACCCAGCAGGTTGGGCTTGACGGCGGCCTGCAGCAAGGGCACGCCCGTGTCGTACAACAGCGTCAACAGCGCCTGCAGGTCCAGATAGCCGACCGCACAGGCGGCCGGCGGCTTCTCGGCCCACAGCGCCTGGAAATCCTCCTGCTCCTTGAGGCCCGGACCGGCCTCGCCCGGATGCCGCGCCCGGAAGATGATCTCCTTGAGCGTGTAGGGCACGAGCGTGACCACCAGACGATCGCCCAGCAGCGCCCACGCGGGAGTGAAGGGGATCACATCGTCGCCGCGGGCCTTCTGCAGCTCCAGGAGGTGGAGCTTCTGACCCTCGTAGCTCATCTCGCGTGAGCGCGCGATGAGCTCGCCGTCCTCGTTCACCGCGCCGGCGATGCCCTCCATCATGCGCACGAGCAGCGCCTCGTAGGCGGTGGGATCCTTCACGGTCGCCATGAGGGCGAGCTCGGGGAACAGGCCGCCTCCAGCGGAGAGCCCCGCGTACCAGCCCAGCGTGCCCGCGAGGCCCGCGAGCAGGTCCTTCTCGATGTCCACGCCGAGCATCCTGTTGACCTCGGCCAAGCCCTCGTCCATCTGCGCGCCCGCGTCGGGATCGAGGGTGATCATCATCTTGCGAACGCCGTCCAGGTAGCTGTCGAAGCCCACGTTGGACTCTGAATAGAAGAACGCGTTGGCGGGCACGAGGTCCAGCACGCGCGAGCGCTCGATCGGCGCCGTGGTGAACAGCGTCATCATGCCGTGGTCGGCCCCCGGCGTGTGGATCACGAGCGAGTCGCGGAAGCCGTCGCCCGAGAAGGACATGCCGTAGCCCACGGCCTTCACCGTGTCCAGACCCATGGCGTCGGCCATGGCGCGTCCCTGGCCCGCGAAGTCCTTGGCGAAGGTCGCAAGCGCGGCCGGGACGTTGCCGTAGGCCTGGAAGGCGAGGCGCTCCGCGCCCCCGTAGCGCTTCTGCACGGCCTGGTAGTCGGGGCTGGTGGCGAGCGAGCCCTCCTGGAGCTGTCCGCCGGCCACGGCCGCCAGCAGGCTCGGGTTCGTGGCGGCCACGAAGGTCGTGTCGAGGATCGTGGCCGCCAGCGTCGGGCCGCGACGGATGGCGATCGTCCACAGCGGGCGCCCGTCCTGGGTACCCGTCTCCACGGTGACATCCTCGCCACCCATCTCGGCCAGCAGCTTCTGCAGGAACTCGGAGAACTCCCCCACGTGCGCACCGAAGTCGAGGCTGGCCACGAGCAACGGCTCGCCCGTGCCCTCGCTCATTCCCACGAAGCCCACGGCCAGCTGGCCGCGCAGATGCTCGAGATGCTTGAGCGCGTCCATCAACGGCGCAGGCAGCATGTCGGGGCCGGCGGCTTCCTCGGCGACCTTCCTGAGGGGCGCCAGGAACTCCTGCATGGACGGGTCGGCCAGCAGCTTGCCCATCGCGGTGGTCTTCCAGCGGGCCTCCATCTCGTCGAGCTGCTCGAGGCTGACGAAGGCGATGGTGGAGGCCGGCAGGCGCGCGGCCAGGTTCCAGCCGGCACGCGGCTCGGCGAAGCCGCAGGGGAGCAGCACGGCCAGGGTGCCGAGCAGCACCACGGCGAACGGGAGCTTGAGACGCATGGGACCCTCCTCGCAAGGCGGACGAAGCCCTGATTGTGCCAGGGAGGCCAGGGCCTGCGTCGCTTGGCCCAACCGCTGGCTTCGGCAACCCGCGCTGACGCATCGCAGTCAACGCTCCCCGCTCCTTCGGCGCGCTGGACTGGCGCGCTCAAGCCGCCTCGTCCTCGGCAGGTGGGAACGCCTCGGTGCGCTCCTCCCTCGGCATCTGCCGCACCTTAGCCAGCGCCCCGGCGCCCCAGCCCTGTCTGCGGAACGAAAACTAGGTCACTACCCCGTACCTCCGCCGGTAGATTCCCACGTCCATGCGTTTCACGCTCCCTCGGATTGCGCTGCTGCTCGCGCTGCTGCTTCCCGCGGCCGCGCCCGCACGAGGCGACGGCCCCGCTCCGGCGCCGCCGATTCCTGCCTCCCGGCCCCTGGCCGCGCAGCTGCTCGGCGAAGCGCCTCCCGCCGAGCTCGCCACCCTGGCGTTCCTGGAGCACCTGGGCTGGCGCTTCGTGGCCGACCCCGCCGTCAGCCGTGTGGCGATCCAGCCGGGCCGCGTCGGGGAACGCGCCAGCCTGCTGGAGGCGCAGGCCGCCGGCGACCTCGTGGCTCGCGTGCCGCCCACCCCAGCCGGCGCGCAAGAGCTGCGCGCGCTGCTGCCGCAGTTCGTGGACGGCTCGGCCACGCGGCTGGCCTGGCAGCAGCGCGTGGATGTGGCCGTACAGACGGCGGTAGGCAAGCTCCACGGGCTCATGAAGGCCGGTCGCTACAAGTTCCCCCAGCTCCTCTTCTGGAACTCGCCCTTCTTCCAGTTCCATCCGCCGCCGGAGGCATGGAGCGAGAGCGGACGGAACTTCGTCGCCTCGGGCACGGCCTCGGAAGCGCTGGAGGCCTTCTACACGCGCGGCGGCCTGGCGGAGTGCTACAGCGGGCAGTGGCTCGTGTCCTATGCGGTGCAGTACGAGCTGCTGGGGCGCGAGGCCTTCGACGAGATGCTGCCTGGTCGGGAGATGGTGGTCGGGCGGCCGGAGGACGTGAAGCCCACGCCCTTGGGGCAGACCATGCTGGGCGACAAGACCTACCCCTACCGCGCGCTCTTCATGAAGCCTGGCGACCTGCAGGGGGACGCGGGCACGTTCCTGGCGCGGCTGGGACCCAAGGCCTTCGCGGGTCTGACGGGCATCGTGCGCGCGCAGGACAAGAGCGACGCCGCCAACCAGAACTTCATGCATGTCTCCATCACGCCGCGCGCCTGCCAGGATTTGCGCGACAAGGGCGGCCTGGGCTGGGTGGTCGAGCTGGGAAAGCGCGCCCACAGGGCCCACGCTGCCACGCAGGGGCTGTTCCGGGGCGGCGGCACGAAAGCTCGGGGGCAGGCGCAGCTGGCCGAGATCCTGGCGGAGCCCGCGCTGGCAGAGTGGATCATCTACGTCCACCCCTTCGGACCCGTCTCGGTGGGCTGGATGATCCGCCACGAGATGGATGACGCCGGCGAGCCCATGTACGTGATGCTCTACCTGCACGCGCGCGAAGATCTCTTCTACGGGCGCTACCGCCGGGTCTTCGAGCGCCGCTGGCTGCGTGGCCTGTCGCTGGGCCCAGCACCGGCCGGCCCCGGAGCGCGCGGTTCGTCGAACGTGCCGGCTCGTTGAGCCCCTGCCGTTGAGAGCCGGCGGGTTGGAACCTGCCGTGGAGCGCCCGGCACGCCGCAGCCTGTGCCGACCTGCCGCGGCGGCCTCGACCGCGGGTATCGTCGGGGCCATGCCCCGTCGCCTGCGCGTGTTCCTGCTGCTCGTCTTCGTCTCCAGCGCCCCCGGATGCGGCAGCGGCGCCGACGACGGTCGCCCGAACCTGGTGGCCAGCTTCCCGGCTTCGGGCACCACGGTGGAGAGCGGGCTCACCTCCTTGCGCCTGACCTTCGACGAGCCGGTGCGGCTGTTCCTGCCCTATCAGGTGCAGGTGTTTCGCGAGGGCGTCTTCGTCGGCATGCGCGTCTTCCAGCTGCCGGGCGAGGACCGCAGCGTGCGCCTGACCCCGCTGTTCGGCGAGGCCCTCCTCCCCGGCGACTACGTCGTGCGTGTGCTCGAGGGCCTGGTGCTCGACGCCGACGAGCACTATGCGCTCGACTCCGAGTCGCTCACGTTCCAGGTCGGCGGCACGCCGTCGTTCTTCGTCGGATCGCCCCTCACCAACCAGGTCACGACGCTCGACGACGCCACCCTGACCGTGCTCACCAGCACGCCCACCCCGGGCGGCCGCGACCCGGTGGGACTCTTGGCGCAGCGCCAGGGCACGCTGCCACGGGTCTTCGTGCAGCTGGCCAGCGGGGGCGGCACCGGCAAGGCCCTGGCTGCGTTCTCCCCCGGCGATGCGCTGATGAGCGAGGTCACGCTCACGACCAGCGGCGGCGACCTCACGGCCCCGGCCGCCACGCTGGCCCTCGACCCGGAAGGCGTCTTCCTCTACGCCGCGTTCGTGGACGTGTCCGCCCAACGCGTGCGCGTGGCGCGGGTGCGCACGGCCGACGCCGTAGAGACAGGCTCGCTCCTGCTCTCCTTCCCTGCGGCCGCCGACAGCACCCCCACCGGCCTCACGCTGCTCATCGACAACCTGACCCTGCTGGTGACGGCGCAGGCCGCCGGCCTGGGTCGTGTGGCCTATGTGGACCTGGTCTCATTCACGGAGCAGGACCGCAACCCGGGCACGCCCGGGATCCAGGCCGCCCTGCTGGGCACGGACGCCGGCCCCACCGACCTCTCCGGCGATGGGGCTTCGCTGTTGGTGGCACCGCCGCTGGCGACCACGGCCGACCTCTACGTCTTCACGCTCGGCGCCGACACCGGCGTCATGCAGGTCGCGCTGCAAGCCGGCTCGCCCACCGCGCTGCGCGTGGGCTTCGACGGCGGGCTGGTCTTCGAGGGGCTCTTTGCCGGCCCGGTGGATGAACCCCTGGTCGTGCGCCTGAGCACGGATCTGTCCACGACCACGCCCATCGATGTGGTCGACGACGTGGGCGGCGTGGACCAGGGCACCACGCGCGTGCGCGCGCTGGCCCAGGTGCCTGCCCAGCCGCGTCTCTATGTGCTGCTCGACGCCGACTGCCTCGCACGTTTCTCGTGGGCAGGGGCGGACGTCACGCAGGACGACCTCGACCCCGGCACAACCGGCATCCAGGTGCTCAAGCTCAGCGGTACGGCGGCGGGGGCCACCAGCCTCGGAACCGTCGGAGGTTCGGTTCCCTAGTGCGTGCGTGAACTGGTGGAGCTGAGGGGAGTCGAACCCCTGACCTCTTGAATGCCATTCAAGCGCTCTACCAACTGAGCTACAGCCCCAGTTGACGCGAGGGAGGATTGTGCCCCGCGCCCTTGCAAGGTCAACCTCTCCGGCCCCCGGGTGGTGGTTGGCTCTGGCGCTCCTGCGACCGGGCGACCTGGGGATGCGCTTTGCGCGGCGCCGGAGGTCCCCTGGGAACGCCGGGCTCCAGCCCGGCTCTTCGACTGCTCTTGCGACCGCCGACGCGGAGCCAAGCTGGCGTCTGGCGCTCCCGGGTGCCGCATGCGACAGCTCTCCTGAGTCGCTCGGCTCGAGGCGATGCGCTCCGGCCGGCATACCGGTGCGCCTCAGTCGGGCTGCGACTGGCAGAGTGACCCAGCACCGGGCCCCGCACGGATGCTTCTTGCGTCGGCACGGGGGCGGATCTACGCTCCGCGCGCTCTTTTCCCGCTTGAATCGCCTACGGGTCAGGCCCGCAGGTGCCAGGTGACGTCCGCTCGCACGAGCGGCGCGACCCACGGCTCTTGCAGGTCAGCCGCCGGACGTTGCGCCGGCGGTCGGAAGAGGGGTGAGAATCCCCCGCGGACCCGCCGCTGTAACCGGGGACGATCCCTCGCTCGATCAAGTGCTGATCGAACCGCCACTGCACGCTCGAAGAGCGCGCGGGAAGGCGCGAGGGGGAGGACGATCCGGAAGCCAGAAGACAGGCCCGTGGGTTGCCGTGTGCCGATACTCCGGCGCGCGGTCGGCCGTTTCCGTCACTCCGGTGCTGGGTGATGCGGCCCGCGGTGCCTCTCCAAGGGCCCGGGGCTCGTCCGTCGTCGGGGGCCCCTGGGCTCCGAGCCTGCTCCGGAGGGGAGGTCTCGCATGCGCCCCTTCTCAAGCCTCACGCCCGCTTCCTCACTCGTCACGTCGTGGGTCCCCCCCCTCGCGGGAGCCCTGCGCCCGCGCACCCTTTGCGCGCTCGCGCTGCTGCTGAGCGCCTGCGGCGGCGGCGGCGTGGTCGCGCCCCCCGCGCCGTTCGTCGTCTCTGTGCCCGGCGGCGGACCCTTGCCTGCCCCCGGGG
>Ga0163150_10005187_pt1 | contig 16870 bp, 20 predicted proteins | sample OliLakLV19P2IB_FD_148628 | JGI IMG/M metagenome (GOLD analysis project Ga0163150, IMG submission 148628) | Freshwater microbial mat bacterial communities from Lake Vanda, McMurdo Dry Valleys, Antarctica - Oligotrophic Lake LV.19.P2.IB | ecosystem: Environmental > Aquatic > Freshwater > Lake >...
TTCGTCGTCGCCTCGACCCGCGAGGGGACGGCGGCTGTTGCGGTACGCGCCCGTAGCTCAGTTGGATAGAGCGGCAGACTTCGAATCTGTTGGTCGGCGGTTCGAATCCGTCCGGGCGCACTAGAAAGTCCCGTAAATTCAAGGGTTTGTCGACTTGGATTGTGCTCGCGAGAAGTGGTCGCAGATCTTTGTGTGCCAATGGTGTGCCAAGCGCGGTTGATCGGGAAGGTCGAGCGCGCCGGGTTCGGGCGAGTCGAGAAAGCAGCGCTGCCGACGAACGGCTAATGTCCGCGCGATGTCCCTGCCCGTCGTTCTGTTGGGGCTTGCCGACGGAGAGATCCGCGGTGGCATTATTCGGCGGCAGGCTCCCTTCTCGCTCCGTGTCGAAGGTATCGAGCAGGAGCTTGCATTCAGCGGCTGGTCGCGTTCTGGGCTCCGGGACGGCCGGCTGATGGATGCGTGCTCGGAGGTGCTCAAAGAACGGGCTGCACTTGCCCGTGATGCCTGGGTGAAGCTCCTCCGCGCGAACGACGGCCTCACGTCGCAAGCGGTGCCGTTCATCTGCGACGAGGTCAGGCGTCACCTCGGCCCCGATGGTGAGAACGCCGACCTCTGGCGGTTCTGGACGGAGCGACTGCCCGGATACGTGGATCGACTCGACAACGCGCTGGCTCTCGCCGTGGCCGAGACGCGCCAAGAGCTCGACTTCCTCATCGCAACCTCACATGACGTCGGGAACGATCGAGACCCGCCTGAAGACTCGGTCATTTTGGAGGCCAGCGTGGCGCCCACCCAGCGATTCTCAGCCCGGCACGGCTACACGGTGGCGGAGCCACCGATCACCGTCCGGGAAGACGCTCCGCCCGAGCTCCGACAAGAGCTCCTGCACATCGTTTACACGCTCGATGTTGAGCCCTCGTGGGTACGGAACTTGGTCTGCCGCGTGCTTCGCACCCGGCCCGACGAGTCGAACTGGTCTGAGCGTCCGAACATCGAGCACGAGGTCCAGGCACTCGTCGACCGATGCGAGTGGTTTCGCGTCTACGACATCATCGAGGCTCTCTACGGGGCGTTCATCGGTCGCGTCGTGTCAACATCCCCCGGCCGTGCCGAGCGGGCCGCACCGCTCTTCGAGAAGGAGGTCAACCGCTTCTTCCGAGAAGCCGGCATCGGCTGGCAGCTCATGGGGGGGGCGCATCGAGGTGAGGGGAGAAGAGGCGTTCGAGCGCACGATCGCCCAAGCTCGCGACGCGATTGCTGAGGCGGGTCGCGTGACGGCCACCAAGGAGCTTCACGAAGCGATCGCAGACCTCTCGCGCCGACCCGACCCCGATCTAACCGGCGCCGTTCAGCACGCAATGGCGGCCCTCGAATGCGTCGCCCGAGACGTGACCGGCGACACGAAGGGAACGCTGAGCGACTGGCTCAAAAACCACCGCGCGCTTCTGCCCCCACCACTCGACCAGGTTGTCGACAAGGCGTGGGGCTTCGCCTCCGGGCGTGGTCGACACGTGCTCGAGGGCCGCCCCCCGACACGCGATGAGGCCGAGCTCATCGTCGGACTCGCTGCGGCCGTCGCCTCCTACCTCAGCCGGCTTGCTCCATTCTAGAATTGACAGTGCCTCGCACGCGAGCATGCCCGCCCCGTTGAGCCCATCGCCGGAACTCCCGCGGTATGCGCGTGGGTTGTTAGCACCGTCGACTTCTCTTTCCTCCTCAAAGGAAAACATCGTCCACGAACCGAGCACTGCGCTAGGGCTGCGGGGCTCGGCGGCGTGTCGCCGATCCCCGACGCGTGAATAGCAGGTCTCCGATCTTGCTCGCGGCCTTCGCCTGCATCTCTGTCGACGGATGAACGTACATGCCCAGCGTCGTCGCTACGCTGCTGTGCCCCAGCCTATCCGCAAGGGTGCGCATGTCGACGCCCTCGTCGATGAGGAGCGTCGCCATCGTGTGTCGGAGATCGTAGAGGCGCGTCGACAACGGTATCCCGGCTGCCTCGAGGATCGGTTTGAACGCGCGGTTCCTCAGGTTCTGCGGGTCGATGGGCGTTCCGATCTCGGTGCAGAACACGAGGTCGTGATCTTGCCACGCTGTGCCGGCCGTCAGCCGAGCCTTTGCCTGGCTGGCCCGATGGATCTTCAACGCCTTCGCGATCCCTGTCGGGAACTTCACCGTCCGGCGACTGCTTTGCGTCTTCGGCTCCTCGATTTGCCACTTGCCTGGCCCGGCACGATGGATCGATCGAACCACGGTCGCGGTGCACGCGTCGATGTCCACGTCGTTCCAGCGAAGGGCCAGATACTCGCTGGGCCGCATCCCGGTCGCAACGGCAAAGAGGAGCACGACTCCGTGTGTGTTGTTGACCGCCGCGGCGCGGAGCTTGGCGAGCTGGCTCGGTGTGAGAGCGACGATCTCGGTCTTCTTGACGCGGGGCAGTTGAGCAAGACGCGCAGGGTTCCGCAGCAGCGTCTGGTCCTTCGCGACCGCGTGCTCGAGGGCACCACACACCACCGCGTGCGTGAGTTGCACCGTTCGGCTCGACAGTCCGCGCTCTTCCATGCCGCGATAGAGTCGGTTGAAGTCGGCGAGCTCGAGGTCACAGATCCGCACACGTCCGAGGATGGGTCGGACGTACACTCGCAGCGTCTGTCGGTACTGCCCGAGCGTGTTGCCGCGGACCTTCACCGCGGCAACATCGGACAGCCAGCGGTCGAGGAATGAATCGAGCGTCTCGCGTGACGGCTCGATGAGGCTGCCGCGATCGTTGTCGGTGAGGAGCCCGTTGAGGGTGGCCTGCGCGTCCTTCTTCGTCCCGTGAACCGTCCGGTTGTAGTAGCGCCGTCGGCCAGTCCCGTCGCGCCCGAGAAAGATGCGCACAACCCACGCGCGTTCCCCGCGAGGGATGAGCTGGCCAGCCCGCCGATAGTGCGCTCTCGACTTGCTGTTCTCGGCCTCGGCTCCCATGCGACCTCTCTGCACGCTCGATGGACGGCGAACTCTGGCACACAAGCCGAACACTAGCAACGAATTCTTCAGCGTGTGCAAGGGCCGACCTACAGACCGAATCTCTGTGTGCCTTCTCTTGACGGCGCGACGCCGCGGCCACGAATCGGGTTAGTTTCGGAGGGCTCGTTGGAAGAATCTCGAGGCTCGGTAGCGCGTCCCAACTCGCTCGCGTCGTCACGCGCTCGCTCGGCGGGGAGCCACTCACACCTCGGTGCATCACTCTCGGGCTCGATGCAGCTCGGCCATCGTTCCGGCCACGCACTGATGCATCGATCGGAGATCGTGCTTCACGAGCGTTCGCGGGCTGTGCCGAGTCGGATGAGTGAGTTTGCGTCGACCTTGCGCCACTCCGCCCATGGGAGTAGTTGACGCCGGTGAACTGGACCTGGCTCTTTACGCAACCCCAGACGATCCAGGCGGTCGCCTTGGTCGTGGCCGCGCTGGTTGCAGCTCTTGGCGTCGGTTGGCAGCTCAGCGCCCAGCGCAGGCGCGAACACGATCAGCGCGCGCAGCAGATGCGGCGCGACATCTTCGGCGCGATCACGGCGGCTATGCTCGACCAGACCGCGCAAGTCGTCGCAACGGCAGATCCGGAGGTCGGTAAGCTGATCGTAGCCATGAAGCAACAGCTTCTCCCGCTGTTGCAGTCGCATCTCGTCGCCCGCCCGGCCACGATCGCGGCCTACATGGCGTACGGGCGACAGCAGTTGTCGATGGTCTTGAGTCCCGACGTACGGCTTCCGGCCCCGCGCGCTCGAGCTCTGGCGAAGTTCTTCGCTCTGGGGGAGCTTCAGGTTCCGATACTCCTGAGCGCACGCGTCGACCTCGGCTTCGGTCGCCTCGATTCCTGGCGGCTGAAGCGCAGCTGGCGGCGTCACTTCCGTGCTCTTCGGGAGTGGCTTGCACAGCACTCGCCCCCCGAGATCGACCTTGAACCAACAGCCGCGGAGTCCCAAGCATCAGGCGAGCCGGCACCGCCACTTTAGCCTCCGGGAAACCCGGGGCGGTTCCAGCGTAGCGCCGGGTGATCGAACGACGGCCACGAACAGTGTGCTGGGCTGCGGCTCTTGGCCGCAGCCCAATCACGCAGCACGTCGAGCGCGCGGTTCGTGACTACGCGCGCTGCTTGTCTCGATGGCCCGGCCGACTACCCAAGCGGCCTACAGATCCACATCGGTATGAGCTGCTATCATGGTGGGTCTCAGCACAAGGCTCCCTTCCGCGGCACGTAGCTGAGCGTTGCGGCAACGGCGACCGTCAGTCGTCGCGGCCTCGGCGATCTGCCTCATCGGTTTCCTCGCTGAGTTCGAGGCAGAACGTCCTCCACGGATCTCTTGGATCGTACTCGCTGAGCGGCGGACCGTCGCGGTGTAGCCTGCAGGACGCTCGCCGCAGGATGTCCGACCATCCCACCGCCTCTACCGCGCGCTCCGCGAGGAGATCGATGAACCGTCGGTTCCCGTCGTAGGTCATCTGCACGAGCGGCCAGAGGCTCGAGATTTTTGCCGTGTCGTCGAAGGAGGTGGACGCCGAAACGATCCCGCACAGCTTGTCCTCGAAGAACGCTGGGCTGCCGCTCAGCCCGTGGGGCAGGTTCGCCGCGATCTCGAAGCATGGAAACGGAAGGAGGCTGCGATCGCGGAACGATGGGTAGACGTCGGTCACGCTCGCAGCGATGCTATGCAGGACTACCTCGTGACGAGAGTGCTGGCCCTCCACCGGCACCTCGGGATCTTGCACGAGGCCAATGACCAGCACGCAGGCGCCGACGGGAGGAGGTAACAGGCGCCACTCGAAGGGGCGCGTCTCGAGATCGCGATCGGTTTGTCCGATCTCCGGTGCGAGGCGGAGAAGGGCGATGTCCGTCATCTGTGCTTTCCAGAGTTCGTTTACGCTCCACGTCAGCGGCGCATGTACATGCGTTGCCATGCAGCCGTACTCCGCCTGGTAGGCCCCACGGAGCGGAAGATGCGGATAGCGCGAGTCCAAGCGGGTGAACTCCTCCCCGATGTGCTTCGCGGTAAGTGCGAGGTTCGGCGCGATGATCACTCCGGTTCCCCCTGGAACGAATTCGTCGATCTGCCTTCTCGCGTTGATCCCCAGCAGAAGGGGCCTCGCCCGTTGGGCTACGCGCCGAACGTCCGAGTTCCGGATCTCCTTCATCCAGTCGGTCCGCATTCCTCGATCTCGTAGCACCCGGTGTCGTCGAAGCCCTGTTCCCCGACGAACGTTGAACCTTCACCCGGTAACGGCGGGCGGCACCGCGGTCAGGCAGAGCTCAGTGTGGGCCGAGGAGTTCGGCAGAGCGCCAACTGACTCGCTCTAGTTTTGTTCGATCCCCGCGGCGCTCAATGCCTGATGCAGCTCGGCCATGGTTCCGTGACACCGGCTCATCAACGGGAGGTCGTGCTTCACGAGCGTCATCTCGTTCGCGAATACGTACCGGTTGTGTAGGACGTCGTGCGCGATGGTGGAGAACCGGAACAGCGTGCCGACGATCGGGTAGGACAGTTCCGCGCGGACGCGCAGCGTTCTCTCTACGATGCGCGACAGGCGCCCCTGCATGGCGGTGGACACCTGCTGCGGCGTCGAGAACGTCAAGCACTCCCATTCCGGATTGACGATGCGCGAGACGTCGATCGCGACGAGTCCCACGGACGAGCGGCGAGCCTGGTCGAAGTCGTCCTGGAGCTGGCCGGCAGCGTCCTTCATGTTCTTCTCGAGCTGCTTCTCGGAAAGAACCCGCTTGCACTGAACGAGTACGTCGCGGCGACGTAGGGGAACGGCCACGTCGGGATGCTCACCGTGCTTGACGAGCTGTCCCGACACCTCGACCTGTGCACCCAGCGCGAGCTCGAACAGAACGTTGCGCGGGTCACTGGAGCGGGCGGTTTCATCGGTCGGGACGGCTGGCCCTCCGAGGACGCGCTTGAGCTTCTCGAGCATCACCGCTCGGTCGTCCTTCAGCCACCGCGGGAGCGATGGGCGCAGCGTTGCGAACTCGCTGGCTTCGGTGATCACGGCGACGTCCGGAAGGCCGCGGAACGTCAGCCACGGATCAGCCGGCGTGTGCGTCGCGACGTGGACCGCGATTTCTCGAAGGCGTCGGACTCCGACGGCCATCCTCGTGGCATCCACGCGAAGACCCGCCGCTCGACACTCGTCGAGCACGGCCTCGGCATCATCCGCGACCTGAGCGAAGGTCAGAGTGTCCACCGCTACCGCTCCGAGGCCGATCGGTACGGGAAGCGGATCTTCGCGGCGGCCGCAGCAACCGCGTGCTCGGGGCGCCGATCATACCGCGCCGTCGTCTGAACGTTCGCGTGGCCGAGCAAGCGCGCGACGGTGGAGATGTCGGTCCCGGCATCGAGCAGCTCTCCGGCGACGGTACGTCTCAAGTCGTGGGGACGGATCGGGTCAACTCCGGACTCGCGCGCGCGGCGCTTCAACGTGTCGACCATGGTCTGCACGGACACGCGGTCGTGGCTCACCTGGTGCCCTCCTCCGGGCGTCCTAACGAGTCGCACGAACAGTGCGCCGGGCTGCGGCCCTCGAGCCGCAGCCCAGTCGCGCAAGGCGTCGAGCGCGCCGTTCGTGATGAAGACCGCACGCTGCTTGTTGCCCTTGCCCCGGACGACGGATCGCCCGGTCGCAAGATCCACGTCAGCGAGATCGAGAGCTGCCAGCTCGGATCGCCGCAGTCCTGTCGTAGCCGCAAGCCCGATGATCGCGACGTCCCGGAGGCCGACGAGCGAGCCGTCCTTCATGCAGGCCTTCGCGATGGCCGCTAGCTCGTGCGACTCGATGTGTCGCCCCGCTGGCAGTCGAGAGCCGCGTGCACCGGCGACGTCCTCGAGGCGGGCGCGTCGTTCGTCAGGCACCAGCCCTTGGCGCCAAAGGTGCCGCACGAGCGAGCGCACGGCCGAGAGGGTGAGGTTGACCCACGACGGTGATCTGCCGGCTGCCACGAGCTGCTCGCGGACCAGCTCGAGGGCGGCGGGATCGAGCGCCGCCCAGTCGATGGAGGCGAGGTCACGCCCCACAGCCCGCGCCGCGGCTTCTAGAGCCGCGGCGTAGACTCGCCGGCTGGAAGCAGACCGACCAGCTAGCCACGCGCCGATATGTTGCGGTTGCGTCGCCGCGGTGATCTGGACTTCGGCCGCCACTCACCCATGATGCCTGCGAAAATCTCTATTTTCAATAGCGAATAACGAGCGAATCCAATGTTTGCACGAGACTCGCGGACCGACTGGAGCGGCGCCGGCATCGGGTCACGTGCTTGCGTCCCGAGGTTCGGTGCGGGCCGTGAAGTAGGTTCCTGGCCAGCGCAGTAGGGTCAAGCTACCAGACCGAGGTGACCGAAGACGCTCCAGAGGACATCTGGATCTCACCCGAGGACGATCCGCACGAAATCGTGTCGCGACTTGCGAAGCACCGACCTGCGGCGTTCATCGGGGCTCAGTTCGACGGCGCTACCGATCTTGCCGAGATCGGACCGTTCATCGAGGCCAGCGTTTCGCATCCCGACAATGATCAAAAGAGCGCTGACGGTGTCTTGTTGATCGACACAGGGGCGCGGCGCACGTCGCTGGTGCCGAGCGTCATCACCGATCTATGTCTGCCCGCGATCGGCACGACCATCGGCGAAGGATCGACCGCGGTTACGGTCCCGGTCCATGTAGCCCAGGTGCTCCTGCGAATGTTCAACCGGACAGGGGGGCCGGAAGCAGCGACGCCCCACTTGAGGGTCTTGCAGTTCCCGCGAGAGCTCCAAAATCTCCTGAAGGGTTTGACGATCCGCGGCTCCACTCCGCGGGTCCTCGGTCTTCTCGGGCGCGACGTGCTGGAGCACGGGACGCTGATCTACGATGGCGGAGGGGCCGTTGCAGAACTGCGCGTGACTCAAGCGCAGCTAGATAGTCTCAACTCATTGTGTCCGGACTAGCTGCCGTGCTCGCGCTCTCTCGTATGCGTTTACGCTCTGACGTTCGGTGACGGTCACGATTGATGAAGCTCTACCATGGCACCGCAGCGACGCTGCTGGGCGTGATTCGCGAAAGGGGAATCGTCCCGCGCGGCGAAGAATCTGGAAACTGGCCTGGATTGCCCTCGAGGGACGGCTACACGTACTTGACGGCCGCGAATCCCCTCCCATACGCGTACAGAGCCACCGCTGCCGGCGGGTCGGTTGGGCTTGTACTGGAGATCGATGGGAGCCAACTCGAATCGTCCACCTTGCGCCCCGACGAGGACTATCTCGGACAGCTCGCGATCATTGGACAGACCGCCGATCGTGCGGAGCTGCTCGACCGAACACGTCGGGCCGATCCCTCGGAGCAGCGGGATCTCTGGCGCGACTCGCTCAGTCGGATCGGAACTGTCGCTGTTGAGGGAGCGGTCCCGTCGTCTACGATCATCCGCTACGCGCTCGTCGACTTCTCGAAACTGAGGGCCGAAGGCGGGCTTTATCTTGACCTCAGATTGATCTCTCCGTTGGAGGGTTCGGTTCACATTGAGCGGTACCGAGAACAAGAGGCAATCGTCCGGGAGATCTTGTCCGCGCTCCTGGGCGGCACGTCTTCACCGTACTGGCCTTTCCCACCGGGGCTCGGCGTTGAGGTGAGGGACTGGTAGCGCCGACACCGCTGTACGCGACGATGCTGCTGGTGGTGGGAGTGGTCGGGCACGGCCTCGATGCCGCGCCTCGGCTGTAACGGCCTCGTCGTGGCTCGCGATAGACTTCTGCGGCGCTCCGCTGTTCCCGCCCGTCATTCCTTGAGCTAGGGGCACCGAGCGCTTGTGTGGCTCGGGCGATTAGCTACTTGCCCGGATGCGGTCCCGACACGAGCGTGCCCAGTAGCCGATGAGGATCGATTCGCCTCGCTAAACCGCGCCGACGCCCGCGACGGATTCGCTGACGGTTGATCGCTCACGATGAGCAGAGGCTTGAGCGGCCGGCAGTGCCCGGGCTGCGCGCAATCGGGCGCGCAGCCCGATGGCATCGATAGTGTTCCACCGAGCCAGACGGTGTGTGGGAGTCATCGTCGACGCCATCGTCCATCCGGCGTGAAGCTCTCCTCCCGAACGAACTCCCTCTCGATGTCCTTGTCGATCCAGAGAAGCGTCAAGACAGCGTCCAAGCTCGGGATCGCAATGGAGTCCTCGACGATCATCGCATCGTCTCGATAGCGTCCCGGCGCGAGCCAGCAGGATGCATCGACCGTCGTCCCACGGCGAGGCAACGTCTTCCCGTCGAAGAAGTCTACCGCAATGCTGTATGGATCGAGCTCGTCGTGGACCTTCACGTGATACCCGAAATCGTGCGTGCCTCGGTACCATCTGATCCGCCGCGACTGAGACCAAACGACCGCGCACTCCTCCGCACAAACGTTCATGTACCGAATTGCGGTCGCCGTGAGAGACGTCTCAAAGTCTGTGGCGAGCTGCGAGACCAGCGCGATCGACGGTGTCTGCCGTTCGCATCTTGGCCTGAAGAGTGCCGACGGCATGAGCAGCGCGCTCGCGAACTCGCTCGCTTCCTGCTCCGGCTCGGCCGTTGGCGAATGCTCTCCGAGCCCCTCCTCGAGATCGGACGACAAGCACAAGTTGACATCATTGCGGGTTCGATGAAGCTCGAGGTGCCCGAGTTCGTGCCCAACGGCGAACCGCCGCTGCCCAACCGAGGAGAGTTCGGTTGAGACGGTAATGACGCTCTTGCTTCCACGGACGACGAGCCTCGCCGCCGCTCTTTCGAGGCGCTCGTAGCAGACGAGCGCACCTCGCACCCAGGCGATGTCCTCGATCACAAGCTCTCGCGGAGCCGTGATCCCCAGCTCGGAGACGATGCGCTCGGCGACGCTCTCAGCGTGCGGCACTACTCGTCCTCCCCACCCTCTTCCGCAAGAAACTCGAGCTGGGACAACAGGCTCGCCAAGTCCTCGTCGCTTGCCCGGCCTTGGTTCTTGTGAAAGTAGGCGCGCACCTCCGCCGCGGCTTTCCCACCTTGCGCGAGGATCGCGTTGATCTGCGTTTCGAGTTCCGCGCGAGGACGCGGTACCACGTGTCGGCCTCCCAGGCGTTCGAGCGCCGCGGTTCGCTCCCGCGCGGCACTCACCCGCCAGTTGAGCGGCGATACCGCATACGCCGCCTTCGCAAACTCGGCAATCTCTCGGCCGACTGCCGCGGGATCGAGCCCCGCCGCACGCAGCTCCTCCACTGAGTCCTCGAGCCCTTCGGGTGGCGAAGCCTCGAAGGCTTTGCTGATCAAAGCAACGAATTCACTACTTGTGTCGGGCGTCTTCCGCATAACGTTGTCTCTCATCTCCCGGCTGCCTGCTCCGCGGATTGGGGACTTGCCTGCTGCCGATCCGCGAGTCGCCGGAGCCGCTTCAAGCGATTGTTCACCTCAGGCACTGGAACCCCGAGGTGCTCCGCGATGCCCGACGGCTTCCACTCGCCTTCAGTCATGATGGTATCGAGCACGTCTTGCAGCTCCTTCGTTCCGTCTGCCGCCGTGAAGAGCGTTGAGAGCCGCTGGTCGGCGAATCCTTCCCGTTTGATGCGCTCGGCGTCGGGTAGAGGCGCGATTGGCGCTGGAAGGATGCCCGCCGAGTCGTTGCCGGGCGCGAAGAACTCCGCCCGGTCGACCCACTCATCGCCGTCGTCCCCATCTGGGAACCGGTGTTGAAGTTCGTTGTCCTTTGACTCTGCCAGGTGGCTCACTTCGCTGTCGACCACCCCCTTGAGAAACGGGAGCAACGGACCCCGTTCGGGATCCCACCTTCGCTTGCCCTGGAGAACTTTACGGATGGCCTCCTGGGCGAGGTCTTCCGGCTGCAATCCGTCTGCCAACTCCGCGTGATCGGCTGTCCGCCACGCGAGACCACGTGCCCTGAACACCGCGTGCGCGACGAGCTGGATGCCGATCGAGGCCCAGTCGGCCTCGGCAAGCAGCTTCGATGGTTTCTCCTCCAACTTCTTCCCTCCAATCTCCTCGACTCCGGTCCCCACTACTCATGCCGGCGACCCGGGCAGATCTTGCCATGGCAAAAATCTCGGTGCTCGCCGGCATCAGTAGGTGGGCAGATTGGCTGTCCCGAACAACGCGGCTGCTACCGCCGCAAGGAGAAGACATGCAGCAAGAATCCATTGAACACGCTGGCGCCATCGAGCACGGCCCGAGGTTCATCGTCAACATCGAGGGCGCCGAGCACGAGTGGCCCCGCCGCACGATCACCGCGCAGGAGGTCGCCCAACTAGGCGGCTGGGACGTCACGCAGGGCGTTCTCCTCATCGACACCGAGAACAACGAGCGGCAGCTCGACCCCGACGAGGTCGTAGAGCTTCGGCCGGGGCTCGGCTTCGCGAAGCGAGTCCGGTTCAAGCGGGGCTCGGACCGATGAGCGATCGCATCGCGGAAGAGCTTTCGCTCATGCGCGAGCGCTGGCCTGACCTCGAGTACCGTTCGGACGGTCGCTGGATCCTGCTGCCGACCTACCCACCTCGCCCGGATGGCTGGATGCCGACCATGTCGGCGATCGTCTTCCAGATTCAGCCGGTGCATCCGGGCAGCCCGCCTTACGGCTTCTACGTCTCGGCCGGGATCACGTTCCGCGGTCAGGCCCCGACGAGCTACACAGAGCCGGCGGCGACGCAGCCTCCCTTCGCCGGCCCGTGGGGTTTCTTCTCGTGGTCACCGGACGACGGCGCGTGGCAGCCGACGGCGGACATCCGCGCTGGCGCGAACCTGCTCAACTGGGCGCTCGGCTTCCAGCGACGCTTCCACGAGGGCGCGTAGATGAAGTCGGTCATCACCATCTCGGCTTCCTTCTACGACCAGATCGTGGCGCACGTCCTTCCGGACGACACGGGAGACGAGCAGGTCGCATTCCTGTTCCTGCAGCCCTCCGGTGACGCGGACCACTTCGATGTTGTCGAGTACATGCTCGTTCCTCGGAACGGCTTCGTCCACCAGTCCGCCTTCCACCTCGAGCTGAGCGACAAGACGCGCGCGTCGGTCATCAAGACCGCGCACGACCTCGGTGCCTCGTTGGCCGAGGTGCACTCTCATCCGTGGCCAGCGCGCGCGGCGTTCTCATCGAGCGACCTCGCCGGCCTCAACGACTTCGTGCCCCACGTGTGGTGGCGCCTGAAGGGTAGGCCCTACTTCGCCTTCGTCATGGGCCTGACGAGCTTCGACGCCCTGGCGTGGGTCGAGAGCCCGACCGTGCCGTCGTGCATTGATCAGGTCCGCGTGGCCAACGACATCCTGCGGCCCACCGGCATCACCTTGACGAGGTGCAGCAATCCATGAACGACATCGATCCAACGGTCGCCCGCGGCGTCGCTTTCTTCGGCGACGAGGGGCATCGTCGCCTTCGTCACAGCTCCGTCGCGGTCGTCGGCATCGGGGGCATCGGCACGCTCGTCGTCCAGCAGCTCGCCCTTCTCCGCATTGGCACGCTCATCGTCATCGACGGCGAGGACGTCGAGGAGACAAACCGCAACCGCTACGTCGGCGTATTGCACGACGACCCGATTCCCGGAACGCCCAAGGTTGAGGTCGCCCGCCGACTCGTCGCCGGCATCTCGCCAGAGACGACGGTCGTCGCCGTCAAGACAACTGTCGTGTCCAGCGAGGCCTTCGACGCGCTCGAGGCCGCCTCGTACATCTTCGGCTGCATCGACAACGACGCCGTGAGGGTCATCTTGACGGAGTTCGCGGCCGCCTTCGGTGTTCCCTACATCGACGCCGCAACGGAGATCGTCCCCGACGCGGACCGCCTCCGCTACGGGGGACGCGTCGCTGTTGCGTGGGATGGGAACGGCTGCCTGTCGTGCCTTGGCGAGCTCGACCACGACGACGTGCGCAAGCACCTCGCGTCGGAAAGCGGAAAGCTCGACGAGGAGGCCATCTACGGCGCCGCGCGTACCGCGCTCGGAGGGTCGGGACCCTCCGTCGGCAGCATCAACGGTGTGGTAGCGTCGCTCGCGGTGGTGGAGTTCATGCTCGCTGTGACCGGAATCCGGCCAGCCAACCGGCTGCTCCGCTACCGCGCCGACATCGGCACGATTACTCGGAGCAGCGATGCACCGCTAGCGGGCTGCTACTACTGCGCCGCGCTCCGCGGGCGGGGCGCAGCGGCCCCAGTCGTACGCTCAGTTCGCGACGGCTTCCGGCTTTCGTAGCTGCGCTGGTGACGATCGGGCTTGCGTGGATCGCGGTCACGCTCGCCAGATGCTTGTCCTCGAGTCCGGCGGCCGAACACGCAGTGCGAGTACCGTGGCTCGACCGGGTTTGAGGGTTCTCCAATACCCTACTCGCCAATGGTGACGAAGCGGGTGGGCTCGGAGACCGCCGACTCGAATCCAGCGTGATCGCTGAGGCGCGTCGCGAGCAGCTTCACTGCCGTAGGGAGCGGCAGACATCGCGAGAACTTGAGCCCTTCAACCGCATCATCCGACACTGGCGGCGGCAGCCGCGGCGTGTCGCGCAACGCCGCGATGCGCCGCTCAACATCGATGGATTCGGCCCCGCTCTCCAACGCGATCTCCAGGTTCTGCAGCCGCCCATCCTGACGCGCAACCTCACCCATCTCGGCGCGCAGCGAGGCGTTCGCCAGCAGCCCCGCGAAGGTCCACCACGCGTACCCCGCGGCCGTTCGAACGACCGCCGTCGTCCCGCGCTCCACCCACGCAAACTGCTCGCGGATGTCAGCCAGCTCCGCCTCCGCCCGCTGCGACAGCTTCGCGGGTACGGCCTCGCCCGCAAGCACGTCGCGGATGGCGTGACAGAACTCGATCCGCAGCGCTCGCGCGTCACCCGGCCAGCGCGAGCGCCCATGGCTCTCGGACGGTTCGACGTACGCAATCCGCGCGTCCCAGTCGATGTGCTTCACGACCCAGTCGCGCCCCCCGAGCTGGAGGATCGGTACCTGGTTCTGCTTCACCTCGAACGACGCTCGGTGCACCTCACCGATCTCGCTCCGACCGTGCATGACCTTGAAGAGCGGCGGGCTCGTGAACACCGAGAAGAGCTCCATGAAGTTGCGCCAGCCGAACTGGACCTCGCCCACCAGCCCGAGCGACAGCACGCCGCCGTCCTCGAAGAGGATGGCCTCGTCAAGCATGTAGGCGACGATCTGCTCAATGTCCGCCTCGTCCATGGCCGCGAAGCCCGGCATGGCTCCGATCCACTCCCGCCATCGGTGACGGCCGATGCCACCCTCCTGCAGCGACAGCGCCATGATCTGCTGCGCGAGGATGTGGTACGGCAGCGGCGGTGGAACGATCGGCTCGACGAAGTCGGCCGAGCGCAAACAGATGAGGGCCGCCGCCCGGAGTAGTGCCTCGTCAGTGGTCGCGAGGAACAGCATGTTCGGAGTCGTTCCGGGCCGGCGACCGGTACGCCCCATGCGCTGCAGGAACGATGCGACGCTCGTCGGTGCATCGATCTGGATCACGCGGTCGAGGTCGCCGACGTCGATGCCGAGCTCGAGCGTGCTGGTCGCGACGATCACGCAGTCGCTGCCCTCGGCGAACGCCGCCTCGGCCCGCTGGCGCTCGTCGAGGCTCACCGAGCTGTGCGAGACGTACGTGTCCACGCGAAGACGCCGCAGCTCGGCGGCGAGCTCTTCGACCCGGGCGCGGCTGTCGACGAAGACCAAGCGCTTCTCGCCGCGATGGAGTCCGGCGATCACTCGAGCCGCGTTGGCGATCGTGCCGACGTAGTCGAGCTGGATGTCCGGCTGCACGGGCGTCGCGGCGGGCACGGAGATGACCTGCCGCTCCGCGGGCGATGAGCCAGCGAGCCAGCTTCCCAGCTGCTCGGGGTTGCCAATCGTGGCGGAGAGGCCGAGCCGCTGGACGGGTTGGCCGGAGATCCTCGACAGGCGCTCGAGAAGCGAGAGGAGATGCCACCCGCGATCGTCGCCGGCGAACGAGTGGACCTCGTCAACGATCGCGCAGCGAATGTTGGCGAACAGCACGCGGTGTTTGAATCGGCCCCACAACCCGAACGTCGGCGCCGCGGGCGCCCGCGCTTCTACGGTAAGCGCGTGCGGCTGCGAGACTTGCTGGCCAACTCCGATGCCTTCGAATCTGTCCCCAGTCCCGTCTACGGCGAGACCAACCTCATGATCGCCTATCGCTGCGTCGACTTACTTTGGCGACCGGTTCGCCGACAGGTGCGTTTTGTCCTCGTCCGCCATCCCACCCGCGGCTCGATCATCCTGATGTGCAGCGATCTCACCATGGATCCGCTCGACGTCATCATCCTCTACGGATATCGCTTCAAGATCGAACTCGGCTTCCGCCAGGCGCTGCACGTCGTCGGCACCTACGCCTACCACTTCTGGATGGCGGCCATGACTCCGATCCGTCGGGTTACTGGCAACCAGTACATGCACCACAAATCCGAGCGCTACCGCCAACAGGTGCGTCGCAAGCTCGGCGCCTATCACAACCACGTTCAGCTCGGCTGCATCGTTCAAGGCTTACTGCAGTACCTCGCGATCACTCGCGGCAGTACGGTTTGGCAGCTCTTCCGTAGTTGGCTACGCACGATGCACATCGATCAGCCACCTTCGGAGCTCGTCGTCGCGCACGCCTTGCGTTCAAGCCTCCCTGAATTTCTCGCTGCCGGCCTCGCCAACCCAATCCTCGCGAAATTCCTGCGCGACCGACTCTTCAAAGCGCACAACCAAGTGCCACAACGCTTGGCCGCGTAGACCCCCGCCAGAGAACCTGGCACTGTCCAGTAATGATGACGGTTGACTAAACTCTCAAATCATGTGACATTCAGTCTAGAGTGTCTAGATTCTTCTAGGCGGTCTAGATTGCGAGCATACCAATGGAATGGCGACTGGCAGACGCAAAGAACAAGTTCAGCGAACTCGTGAATCGGGCGTTGGCGGAGGGCCCGCAGCGTGTGAGACGGCACCGGGACGTGGTGGTGGTCCTTGATGAGCACGAATACGACCGCCTGACGGGCCAGGTGCGCGATTTCAAGGCCTTCCTGATGGGCGGGCCGTCGCTTGCGGGCGTTGACCTGACGCGCGATCGAACGCCGATGCGGGATACCGGCCTTTGAGGGTGCTGCTGGACACATGCGCGGTCTCGGAACTCAGGAAGCCGAAGCCTGACGCGGCCGTAGTGGCCGCCATCCCGACCGCGGACCTGTTTTTGAGCGTCCTTTCGGTCAGCGAGATCGCCAAGGGTATCGACCTTTTGGCGGATGGAAAACGCAAACGTGAGCTTGAGGCTTGGCTGCTGGAACTCGAGCGCGACTACGCGGATAGACTTCTGGCGGTCGATCTCGAAACGGCCCATATCTGGGGGGAAATCACGGCGCGTCTCCAGAAAGCGGGCCAGGCGCTCGCAGCGGTCGATGGCCTGATCGCAGCGACCGCCCTGCGGCACGGTCTGCACTTGATGACGCGCAACGAACCGGACTTTGCGGGCACAGGCGTGCTCGTCGTCAATCCGTGGACTAATCCGTAAGGCATGGCGCGACCTCGACCGTGCCCGATCCCGTCACGATCGTGCGTGCTCGTGCTCTGCCGTTGCGCACGACCATTGCGTGGCCGTTCTCGTCGCGCTCCCTGGAGCTTGTGAATTGGTCTTCACAAGGAAGGGTACGCCGCCCTTCTCACGTCCGCGATCCACAGCTTTCGGCTATATCTCCGCTTGGCGAGGCCGTCGGTAACACAAGGCTCGTACGTTCGTTCGTATTTCGGAGTGTCGAGAGCACGGCCGAGCCGGACGCACCGTCTCGGAGTAGACCTGACCATGTCCAGGGTCAGTTCGAAGCGTGTCTCGCGGCCTTCTCACGGGTACTCTGCGCATGCGAACTCGGCCTCGC
>Ga0163150_10005189_pt1 | contig 16869 bp, 17 predicted proteins | sample OliLakLV19P2IB_FD_148628 | JGI IMG/M metagenome (GOLD analysis project Ga0163150, IMG submission 148628) | Freshwater microbial mat bacterial communities from Lake Vanda, McMurdo Dry Valleys, Antarctica - Oligotrophic Lake LV.19.P2.IB | ecosystem: Environmental > Aquatic > Freshwater > Lake >...
GTACATTCGTGACGTGGCCGCTGCCAGCCGCGTACCCGTGCTGAATATGCAGGACGACATTTATCACCCGTTCCAAATTCTGGCGGACTTAATGACCATCATGGAGCGGTTCGGGCGCAACCTGCGTGGGCGCACGATTGACGTGAGTTGGGCGTATGCCGCCAGTTATCAGAAGCCGATTTCCGTGCCGCAAAGCCTCGTGTTGCTGATGTCACGCTATGGCATGAACGTCCGCTTGACGCATCCGCCGGAATACAAGCTGATGCCCGACATCCTCGAACAGGCCAAAGAAAACACACGCAGGAGCGGCGGTTCGTTCGAGATCATCGACGACTTTGACGCGGGCTTTAAGGGCGCGGATATTCTGTATCCCAAGAGTTGGGGCTGCTGGCTGACGACTGAGGACAAAGAAGAGTCCTCGCAGATCGGCAAGAAGTATACCAACTGGATCACCGATGATGCGCGTATGTCGTTGGCGCAGGAACACGCCGTTTATATGCACTGTCTCCCGGCTGACCGCAACGTCGAAGTCACCGACAGCGTGATCGACGGCCCGCAGAGCATTGTTTACGACGAGGCCGAGAACCGCCTGCACGTTCAGAAGGCGGCGATGGCGCTGACGATGCGCTAGGTTTAGCTTTCAGCCGTCAGCGTTCAGCAAGAAAGGATAGGATACGATGCTCAATAAACATATCGACATCCCGCACGAAGCGATTGTCGCGTTTTGCGAGAAGTATCCTATCCGCAAGCTGTCGCTGTTCGGTTCGGTGCTGCGCGACGACTTCGGGCCGGATAGCGATGTTGACTTGCTGGTAGAGTTTGAGCCGACTGCACGTATTTCCTACTTCGATTTAGCAGGAATGCAGATCGAGTTGGAAGAAATATTTGGCCGACTTGTTGATATTGGAACGCCCGATATGTTGAGCAAATACATTCGCAAACAGGCTCTCAGTAGCACGCAGGTCATTTATGAATCCTGATGATGGTTTGCGTTTGCGAGATATGTTGAACTACAGTCGAGAAGTCGTTAGCTTTGTCGAAGGTAAGACAAGCCAAGACCTCGAAAGCGATCTGAAACTGCTTCGCGCTGTCACGTATTCCACTGGAATTGTGGGAGAAGCGGCTTCACATATATCGAAGGAATTTCGAGAACTGACACCTGAAATGCCCTGGCGCAAGATTGTCGGGATGCGAAACTTTCTGTTTCATGAATATCTGATTGTTAATCCTGACATCCTATGGCAAACCGCCGTTCAAGCGATACCGGAATTAATCGTTGAATTAGAGAAAATCGTTCCACCGGAAAGTGAATAGCAATCAGCGTTCAGCTTGGGCGCTGGCGGTTAGGCTATTCTGTAATCTTAATATGAAAGATTGCGTAATGCGTGAAGAGTGGCATACGATTCAGTATGATATCAAAAGCCAGTTTCCTGAAGCCAAGCTCGTATGGAATAAAACCCTAGATCACGTCTATTCCGCAGAACGAGATGGAAAACTCTACCTAATCATTGATGCCAAAAACTTCTTCCAATTTCTTCAACTCGCGGAAACTCAACTGAAACATAGAGATAACTTGCCGCCGCTGGAAGAAGAAAAATTCATTGGCATAATCGAATTTAATGATGAAATGTCACGCCAACAGTATCTTGAGGAAAATTACTTTGGGAAAGTTCCCAAGATTATCGCATTCGACATTAACCTCGCTGACGAAAAGAATTCTGCTGACTGACCACTGATAACTGAAAGCTAAAAATTATGGTTGGAAAACTTGCCGTAGTCGCTATTGGCGGCAACTCTTTAATCACAAACCCGAAACAGCCGGATGTGCCGCACCAGTGGGAGGCCGTGCGCGAAACCTGCCAGCACATCGCGCAGATGATCGCGGAAGGCTGGTCGGTGGTGGTCACGCATGGCAACGGGCCGCAGGTCGGCTACATCTTGCGTCGTGGCGAATTGGCCGCTCATGAGGTGCATACCGTCCCGCTCGATTTGATCGTGGCCGACACGCAGGGCAGCATCGGCTATATGCTGCAACAATCACTGGATGCGGCGCTGCGACGGCTGGGCATCAACCGCACCATCATGACCGTCGTAACGCAGGTGCAGGTGGCCGCCGATGATCCCGCATTCGAGAAGCCGAACAAGCCCATTGGCGGCTTCATGACCGAAACCGAAGCACGGCGTTTCGAGGCCGAAGGTTGGACGGTGGTCGAGGATTCGGGGCGTGGATGGCGGCGTGTGGTGGCTTCGCCCAAGCCGGAAGCGATTATCGAGATCAACCCGATTAAGGCGCTCATCGCGGCGGATTACATCGTGATTACAGTTGGCGGCGGCGGCATTCCGGTAGTGCGTAATGAACAGGGCGATTTGCGCGGCACGTTCGCCGTCATCGACAAAGACCGCGCCAGCAGCCTGCTTGCTCGAACCTTGCGCGCTGACCTGCTCATCATTTCGACGGGGGTCGAAAAGGTCGCGCTGAACTTCAACAAGCCCGATCAGCGCTTTCTCGACCAGATGACGCTGGCCGAAGCGCAGCACTATATGAGCGAGGGGCATTTCGCGGCGGGGAGTATGCTGCCCAAGATCGAAGCGGCGATAGACTTCATCAAGTCGGGCGGGCCGGCGGCGCTCATCACCGACCCGCCGAATTTGGCTCGTGCGCTGCGCGGCGAAACGGGTACTCGAATAGTACCGGGATGATTTGAACCGCCAAGAGAAAAACATATCACAAGGGTACAAAAGTAAATCCAAGAAAGTAATTTGCGATTCCGTAGGGGGCGCTTCGCGAAGCGCCCCCTACCGACGATTGGAACTATAGCAAAATATATTCCTGTGTTTACTAAGGGTCAAAGGTACAAGGGAAATACGGTTGGGTTTTGTTTTCTGTTCGGAGAATGAACTTCTTCGTGCGACCTGCTTCGACTTGCTACCTCTGTATCGCTGTGCTGCCTCGTGTTTTGCATTTCGCTGATTGCTAAAAGCTAATCGCTAAAGGCTATTGAATGGCTGAAATATCACAACTGCGCTGTACGGTGTGCGGCACGACGTATCATTTGCACGAAACGCAGTACACCTGCCTGCGCTGCGGCGAAGAGGGTACGCTCGACATTTTGTACGATTACGCGGCGCTGCGTTCGACGCTTGACCGCGAAACGTTCAACGTCAACCGCGAGGCATCGATGTGGCGTTATCGGGCGCTGCTGCCGCTCACGGATAGCGATGAAGTACCACCGCTGCGCGTGGGTTGGACGCCGCTGCTAAACTCTCCGCGACTTGCAGCCGACTTGGGTGTTAATACAGCATGGGTGAAGGATGACGGTTTGAACCCTACCGCCTCGCTGAAAGACCGCGCCAGCAGCATGGTGGTCGCCCGCGCTTTGCAGCAGGGAATCACGACTGTCAGCACAGCCAGCACAGGCAATGCGGCGGCGGCGTTAGCGGGAGTTGGGGCGTCGGTGCAGTCGCGTAAGATGGAGATCATCATCTTCGTTCCGGCGACAGCGCCCGAAGCGAAAATCGCGCAGTTGTTGGTGTATGGCGCGAAGGTGATTCTGGTCGAGGACAGCTACGACGTGGCGTTCGACCTGTGCTACGCCTTATGCCAGAGCGAAGGCTGGTACTGCCGCAACACCGGAATCAACCCTTTCACGACTGAAGGCAAGAAAACCGTCGCTTATGAGATCGCTGAACAGTTGAACTGGCAAGTGCCGGATGTCGTCATTGTCAGCGTGGGCGATGGCAGCATCATCGGCGGTGTTCACAAGGGCTTCTGGGAACTGCATCAGCTCGGCTGGATAGAGCGGATTCCGCGCCTGATCGGTGTACAAGCAGAGGGAAGTTCGGCGTTGGTCAGCGCATGGGAACAGGGCATAAGCGGCGCTGATATGCAGCCCGCTCCCGCGAACACTATCGCAGACAGCATTTCCGCCGGACTGCCGCGAGATCGTGTGAAGGCGCTGCGAGCGGTACGCGAGACAAAGGGTGCATTCTTGACGGTAAGCGATGAGCATATCGTGAGCAGCATTCCGCGCCTCGCCCAATTAACGGGGGTTTTCGCCGAACCAGCGGCCAGCGCAGTTTACGCCGGAGCGCAACGTGCGGTACAATTAAACCTAATTCAACCGGATGAACAGGTGGTGTTACTGGTGACAGGCAATGGGTTGAAAGATGTAAAACGGGCGCAGCAATCGGTATCGGGCGGGGTTCGCGTCTCGCCGGATTTGGATGCAGCGCGCAAGGCATTGCAGGCCTATCCAACGGTATGAGCAGTAGACCACGTTACTCCATTATCGCGCCGATCTACAACGAAGAAGGCAACATTCCCAAGCTCTATGAGCGCATTCGCACAGTGATGGATTCCACGGGCGAAGATTGGGAATTGATTACGGTCAATGACGGTAGTCGTGATGGTTCGCTGGCGCTGCTCGAAGAAATCGCCGCCACTGACGAGCGTCTGAAAATCGTCAACTTCGCCCGTAACTTTGGGCATCAGATCGCAGTCACGGCGGGTATTGATTACGCCACTGGCGATGCCGTTGTGCTGATCGACGCCGACTTGCAAGACCCGCCCGAAGTCATCTTAGAGATGATCGAGCGCTGGAAGGCCGGCTATCAGGTCGTTTATGCTGTTCGAGAGGAACGGCGCGGCGAAAGCTGGTTCAAGGTTTTCTCGGCTAAACTGTTTTACCGTGTGCTTTATCGCATTACGGATGTAGACATTCCGCTTGACACGGGCGACTTCCGCTTAATGGACGAAAAAGTCGTCGGTGTATTGAAGTCGATGCGCGAACACAACCGGTTCATTCGCGGCATGACCAGTTGGGCGGGCTTCCGTCAAACGGGTGTCGGTTATGTGCGCGAGGAACGGGATTGGGGCGAGACGAAGTATCCGCTTCGCAAGATGTTACGCTTTGCGCTCGATGCGGTAACGGGTTTCTCTTACTTCCCGCTCCAGATCATGATTTATGTGAGCCTGACGCTCGGCATCGTCGCGGCGCTGACGATGTTGGTTGTCGCATTTTTGCGCCTGACACAAGGCGAGAGCTTTTTCGGCGGGCAGGCCACGACGATTGTAGTTGTTCTGCTCATGAGTTCGTTTCAGCTATTCTTTCTGTTTATCATGGGGCAGTACGTGGCGCGCATTTACGATGATGTGCGTGGACGCCCGCTTTATGTGATCGCCAGCGATACCGGGTTTGGCGGCCAACAGACGGCTAATGGAGCGCGCACCACTCGCTCATTACAGCCAGCACGCACGCGAGAGTCTAGTGAAGTGCCATTTGACCGACAGGGTGAGCCAGAAGCCCTCAAAGCAGCGACCACGCCTGATACCAAAGCGTGAGGGGTGCGAATATGGATCAGTCCGATAACAGCCGGGATGAACTGAGCCGCGTTCAGGAATATCGTAAACTCGTCTTGTTATACGAAGCCCTCGATGAAGAAATCGACAAGCTCATCATGGCGCACGGCGGCACCACCGAGAAGATGACCGATGAAGACCTTGCCCGCTATCGCCAACTGGCCCGCCAACGAGACGAACTGCTAAACGACATGCGCTCTATGGAACAAGAACTACTGCTTTCCGACGACAACGACGTTTGGAAGCGCGCTGAACCCCCCTCTAGCAAAGGAAATAATACGAGTGATTATCGGCCCAACATTTGAGGAAATGCTGCACCCGGAAAAGATCGAGGCTGAGACGCGCACGAGGGCAGTCCGGGCGCGCCAATCTGATCCACTTGATCCGGTGAATTTGTATAACATCACATGGCGAGACGCGAATAACGCTGTCTACCATGTTGTACTGCCGCGTGAACTGACCGGCGTCGATGCGAATATCGTCGTCATTTATGGCCGCGAGTTTCCATCTGGCAGTCACAAGGTCGGCGCGGCCTATTCTGTGCTGCTGGAAAAGGTGCTGTTTGGCGAAGTCGATGCGGCGCAGCATACGTTGGTGTGGCCATCGACAGGTAACTATGGCATCGGCGGCGCGTGGGTGGCCGGACGTGTCGGCTGTCGCAGCATGGTGGTTCTGCCAGAAGGCATGAGCCGCGAACGCTTCGAGCGTATTCATGAATATGGTGCGGGCGTGGTCAAGACGTTTGGCTCGGAGAGCAACGTCAAAGAGATCTATGACGAGACCAAGCGCCTGCGCGCAAGTGACCCGAATATTCGCATTCTGAACCAGTTCGAGCAAATGGGCAACTATCGCTTTCACTACCACGTTACCGGAAACACGGTGGTCGAATTGGCGGCGGAATTGGCCGAGCGCGGCATTGGCAATGGGCGCATTGCAGCGTTTGTCTCCTCAATGGGCAGCGCGGGCACAATCGCGGCGGGAGATCGTCTGAAGCAGGTTTTTCCTGAGCATAAAATCGTCGGACTTGAGCCGATTCAGTGCCCGACGCTGTATAACAATGGCTATGGTGTACATGATATTCAGGGCATTGGCGACAAGCATGTGACGTGGATTCACAACGTCATGAACATGGACGCGCTGATGTGCATCGACGACATCGAATCCAAGAAGGCGCTGCAAGTGTTCGCGGAGCAAGCGGGGCGCGATACGCTGGTGAATCGTTATGGTATTCCGGCGCAAGAAGTCGAAGCATTGAGCGGGCTGTTCGGCATCAGCGGCATGTGCAATGTGCTTGGCGCGATCAAAACCGCGAAATACTACAATCTTGGCTCGGATGATGTCATCGTCACGGTAGCGACGGACGCGCTAGACCGCTATCATTCGGTCATGGGCGACATGGCTGAAACCTATGGCGCGTTGGATGAAGCCTCAGCGACAGGGCGCATCGAGAGCCTGTTTAAGGGGATGCGTACCGATTGGATTATGGCCGGGACGACGGACGCCCGCGAGCGCTGGCACAACCTCAAGTATTACACATGGGTCGAGCAGCAGGGTAAGACCGTCGAAGAACTCGATGCACAGCGCTTACAGTCATGGTGGGAGCAGCATCAAGCGCTCGTGCCAGAGATGGACAACCGCGTTTTAGCTTATCGCCAAGCAGAGGCCAAAACCGCAGCGGAGGCAAGCTCCGCGTAACACTATGTATCCCGAAGATCGAGTCCTCGTCGGAGTCATCAATCGTAAACGCGATCTGGTCTTCGCCCGTGATGAAGGCTGGTATCGAATACCGCAGCAGCAAATGACGCGAGGGCTTCACGCGAAGTACATCGCCTTTTTCCTGAGCAGGGCTTTTGGTGAACAGAACGGTGGTATCCACTATTTCGCGGAACAGAGCGGCTACGAACTGGCATACCGCCGCGATTTGCTTCCGGCTGAGACCGATCACAAACACGCCGATTGGGTGTACTATCGCATCGCGTTGAAGGATTTCACGGCTAAATTGCCGCCTGTCCTCAACCCGACACGGCGGCGTTTTGCGTTTATCTATACAACGTGGGATCGTTTCGTCGGCGCGCAGAGAATTGGCGACCTCTACAGTCAAGACGACTATTTTGTAGACCGTATTTATCACGCGCTGCGAAATCGAGGTGTTCAGGCTGTCGAGCGTATTTGGGGCGCGGAAGGCTATGATCTCGGAGTCGCGCCGCAGGTTCGCGTTCTGTGCGAAAACGGCTCGGTGATCGCCTCTACTGAGAAGTCCGAAGGCGTGATCTACATGGATGCCGCCCGTTACGGACTTGGTGAGGGTCGAAGCCAACAGGAAGATACGATTTTGGCCGCCATGCTTGCCGAAATGGAGCGTCGAGGTGGCCCGGCTTTTGTGAATATTCCACTGGAAGGTATTTAAAAGTTATGCTGCTGATTACCAACGGCACACTGGTTACGTGGGGCGAAAATAATCGTGTGCTGAATGACCATGCTTTGGCCATCGAGAACGGCGTTATTGCGGCTATCGGGCCGACGGCGGAACTCAGCGAACGTTATCCGACTGCTGAAAAACTCGATGCGCGTGGGCAGTTGGTCATGCCGGGAAACATCTGCGCGCACACGCATTTTTACGGGGCGTATGCGCGGGGCATGGCGATCCCCGGCCCCGCCGCCGTCGATTTCCCGCAGATTCTTGAGCGGCTGTGGTGGCCGCTTGATAAGGCGCTTGATGCTGACGCGGTTCGTTTGAGCGCACTGGTGTGCCTTGTTGATGCGATCAAGCACGGTACGACGACACTGTTCGACCATCACGCCAGCCCGAACTTTATCGAGGGCAGCCTCGACGTGATCGCAGACGCAGTGGTGCTTGCTGGTTTGCGAGCGATGCTGTGCTATGAAGTGACTGACCGCGACGGCGAAGAAAAGATGCGCGCCGGAATCGCGGAGAACGTGCGCTTCATGAACAGTGCGAATCATCGCCCGCTGGTGACAGGGACGTTCGGGCTTCACGCCAGTCTCACACTTAATGATGAGGCTTTGCGCGCCTGTGCCGATGCCCTGCCAACTGGCGGCGGTTTTCATGTGCATGTCGCGGAACACGAGGCTGACGAGAATGACAGCCTGCGCCGCAGTGGTAAGCGCGTGGTCGAACGGATGCATGAGTATGGCATCTGGGGGCGTAAGACCATCGCCGCGCACTGCGTCCACATCAACGAGGCAGAGCGGGATATTTTGCGCGAGACGGGTACGTGGGTTACTCATCAGCCGCGCTCGAATATGAACAACGCTGTCGGCGCGCTGGCGCTGGACGATATGCTGGCGGCGGGCATTCCCGTATGTCTCGGCAACGACGGCTTTAGCAACAATATGTGGGCAGAATGGAAAGATGCCTACCTGCTGCACAAGGTCGTCAACCGCGATCCGCGTAAGGCGAACGGCGCGGACATTGCCCGAATGGCCACGCAGCATAACGCACAGTTAGCGAACCAGTTCTTTGAAGACTGTCCTATTGGACAATTGGTTGAAGGAGCGGCAGCGGATATGATCTTCGTAGATTATCACCCGTATACGCCGCTCACGGCGGGCAATCTGCCGTGGCATATCCTGTTCGGGTTCGAGGCTTCGATGGTGACGACAACGATTGTCAACGGCATTGTGCTGATGCATGATCGGCGCTTGCTCACGCTGGACGAAGCGGCTATCGCACAAGAAGCGCTGGCACTCGCGCCACAGGTGTGGGAGCGTTATACGGCTAACGCTCAGGCGGTTCTATAATCGGCATTGTTAATGTAAATCACACCAGTACGGGCAACTCACAAGTTGCCCCTACGGTTTTAACCTACTGAACTGAAGAGGGAATTACATGGTTGACGGGCCGACACTGGTGACAGTTGCCGTTCTTGGCGGCACGGGTAAAGAAGGCTCTGGACTGGCGATGCGCTGGGCGCTGCATGGCTACCGCGTGATTATCGGCTCACGCAACGGCGAACGAGCCGCAGAACGAGCCGCAGAACTGAACACGCAGCTTGGCGGCGATTACTTGATCGGCATGGAGAACACCGAAGCAGCCGCCAACGCCGACATCGTGGTTCTGAGCGTGCCCTATGACGCGCATCGGGCGACGATTGAAAGCGTACTTGTCCAGTTACAGGGTAAGACGCTGGTGGATATTACCGTGCCGCTCATGCCGCCGGACGTTCGCACCGTTTTTGTGCCGGAAGGCAAGGCGGCTGCACTAGAGGCACAACGGTATGTGGGTGATAATGTGCGTGTGGTCTCAGCCTTTCAGAACGTAAGCGCGGTCAAACTGCAAGACCCCCACGCAGAAATCGCCTGTGATGTGCTGGTGACAGGCGACGACCCCGATGCAAAAGCCGAAGTCATGCACTTGGTCGAGGCGACAGGGATGCGCGGCATCGACGCCGGGCCGCTGGCGAACTCGGTGGCCGTCGAAGCGCTGACACCCGTGCTGCTGTACATCAACAAGACCTACAAGGTCAAAGGCTCGGGTATTCGCATCACGGGCGTCAATTAGCAGGCATTGGTCGATTTTGAATATACAAGCAACATCGCTAACCATTTTAGCGCTGCCGGGTATCCCGTTGGTGCAGCCCGGAGATGATCTCGCACAGTTGATCCTCGACGCGCTGGCACTAGCGGGCGAAACGCTGCAAACGGGCGATGCTTTGGTCGTCACATCGAAGATCGTCTCCAAAGCCGAAGGCCGCTTTTTCGAGCTGTCCGACGTAGAGCCGAGCGCCGAAGCGCTGCGCTTGGCTGATGAGACCAAGAAAGACCCGCGTATTGTCGAACTCGTGCTGCAAGATAGTGTAGGCATTTCGCGTGTAAATGTCGGCGTACTGGTGACACAACATCGGCTCGGCTTCGTGAGTGCGAATGCCGGAATCGACCAGTCGAATATCGAAGGCGGCGACGAGCGTGTTCTACTCCTGCCGCAAGACCCCGATGCCAGCGCTCAAGCGTTGCGCGAACGCTTCCATCAGATGACAGGCGCGGATGTGGGTATCATCATCAGCGATTCACATGGTCGCCCGTTTCGCATGGGCAACGTCGGTGTGGCCGTTGGTGTCGGCGGAATGCCCGCGCTGTTGGATTTGCGTGGACAGGATGACCTGTATGGTCGTAAGCTCAAGATCAGTCTACTCGGTTATGCCGATCTGGTGGCTTCCGCCTCGCATCTGGTGACTGGCGAAGCCAACGAGGGGCGGCCCGTTGTGCTGGTGCGCGGGCTGAACTTCGCGGACATCGACGGCAGCGCCCGTGACCTCAATCGTCCGGTTGAGCAGGATTTGTATCGTTGATCGAAAAGCGCAAGGTGCTGGCTTACATCACGAAGGGCGATAAGCTGCTGGTGTTTCGGCACGCGGATTATCCCCAAGCAGGTATTCAAGTACCTGCGGGGACAGTCGAAGATGGTGAAAGCCCTGAAGCGGCTGTCATGCGTGAGGCTCACGAAGAAACGGGCCTCAAAAACTTGCGATTGGTATATTTTCTGGGTACTGACCAGCGTGATTTGTCGAATTACGGGCGCGATGAAATTCAGCAGCGCTATTTCTTTCATGTGACTTGCGATGGCGAATGCCCGGATGCGTGGAGTCATGTCGAGCTGAACCCGGATGGTGAGTATAAGGAGTTTCGCTTCGATTTGAGTTGGGCAGTCTTAGACGATGTGCCTGAACTAGCTGGCGATCAAGGGCAAATGCTTCATGTTCTAAGAGCCGCGATGGGGTGGCACGAATGAACGCTGTGCGAACTCACGTTTTGGATACGATCTTACAGCGCCGCTCTATACGGCGTTATCGCGCTGACGCTGTGCCGCGTGACGTGATCGAAACGCTGCTCACAGCGGCGATATGGGCCCCTTCGGCGCATAACCGTCAGCCGGGGCGCTTCGCGGTGATTGATAATCAACCGCGCAAAGAAATTCTCGCCAGCGCGATGGGCGCACGTTTACGCCGCGACCTTGAAACCGATCATGCGCCAACCGAACTGATCGAGAGGGATATGAGCCGTTCTTATGGGCGCATCACGTCCGCGCCAGTGTTGGTCGCGTTGTGCTTGTCGATGGTCGATATGGACGTGTATCCCGATGAGAAACGCAGTCGCAACGAATACCTGATGGCTGTGCAGAGTGTGGCGATGGCCGGTCAAAATCTGCTGCTGGCGGCACAGGATGTGGGACTTGGCGCTTGTTGGATGTGCGCGCCGTTATTCTGCCCCGATGTTGTTCGTGATGCTTTAGAACTGCCTGATGATTGGCAGCCGCAAGCGTTGATTACGCTCGGCTACCCCGCAGAGACGCGGGATAAAACGCGAAAACCGCTAGAATCGAGTGTTCTTTGGCGCTGAAAAATATCGTTGCGCTCGTAGGTGGGGTCGGTGGGGCCAAGCTGGCTTACGGGTTGGCGCAAGTGCTCCCGCCGGGTCAGCTTACCTTGATTGTCAATACGGGCGATGACTTCTCGTGGCACGGGTTACGTATCTGCCCTGATGTCGATACGATCATGTATACGCTGTCCGGCGTGGTTAACAAAGCGAACGGTTGGGGCGTGGCGAATGATACGCACCACATGCTCGGCATGATGCAGCAGTATGGTGCTGAGGGCTGGTTCGGCGTGGGTGATAAAGACCTTGCTACTGATTTGCTGCGTACCGAAGCCCTGCGAAATGGTGAACCGCTGACGAGCATCATGAGCCGCTTGTCAAAAGCGCTCGGCGTATTGCAGTATATTTTACCGATGTGCGATGCTCCGGTTGCGACTATGGTTGATACGGTGGAGCATGGCGAAATGGCCTTTCAAGAATATTTCGTGCGTGAACGCTGGCAGCCAACCATGCGTGGACTACGGCTCGATGGCATCGAAAAGGCGCAGATCAGTGACGCGGCGAATGAAGCGATAGCGGCGGCGGACGCAATCATCATCGGGCCGTCGAATCCTTGGCTGTCGATCTGGCCGATTTTGTCCGTGCCGGGAATGCGTGAGGCAATAATCAAGCGCGATGTTCCACGCATCGCCGTAACGCCTATCGTCGGTGGGCAGGCTGTTAAGGGGCCAACTGCTAAACTTATGCTAGAGTTGGGGTATACTCCTTCGGCGGAAGCCGTAGCACAGTATTACAGCGATGGCAGTTTGATTAACGGTTTCGTCTTCGATGAAGTTGATCGCAATTTAGCAAGTGTCAACAAGGGACTGCAAACTAATGTATTCAACACCGTTATGCAGACAGACACCGACAAAGTGACACTAGCACAACAGGTGCTGCACTGGTTGGAAAATTGGGGCTGACCATGAGCGTCTGGGTGGTGATTCCCGTAAAGCCATTGAATCGTGCCAAGAGCCGCTTGGCAGGCGTATTGAGCGCCGCGCAGCGCCGAGAGCTTGCGGAGACGATGCTGCGCCACGTCCTGACTGTCATGCGTGATGTGCCAGAAGTCACGGGCACATTGATTATCAGCCGTGACCCGAAGGCGCTGGCTATCGCCCGTGAATATGGCGCGCATACGGTTCAAGAGAGCGGTACGCCGGAACTCAACGCTGCGCTGACACGGGCTACACAGGTCATCGCCAGTCGCAATGGTGGCGCGGTGCTGGTTTTGCCGGCTGATTTACCGCTTATCAATGCGGAAGACGTGCTGCGGGTGGTTGAAATGGGTAAAGACCCGCGTACCATTGTCATTGCCACCGACGAGCATGAGGACGGCACGAACGCGCTGTTGATGCGCCCGCCGGGATTGATCCCCTATGCTTACGGGCCGGGCAGCTACCGCCGCCATGTGATGGCAGCACATCGAAAAGGCGCGCATCTCAAAGTTTATCAATCCGAACGTCTGTTGTTAGACATCGACATGCCGGATGACTTAGAGCATTATAGGCAGCAGATTGCGATGCAGAAGAACGCGGAGCATGTAGCGGCGGCATCGGATAACGTTTTACCAGATTCGGAACGCAAAGGGTAAGCTCACTTATGGCAGATCGTGTAGCACTTTATTTGCAGGACGCGCATTCAATTCAAGACGGTATAAAATTTGTTCAGTATGCGGAGTCTCGCGGTTTCGAGGCCGTGTGGCAGGCGGAAAGCCGCCTCGTTCGTGACGCGATTGTGCCGATGGCGGCCTTCGCGGCCACCACGCGCCATATCAAGATCGGCTCCGGCGTTATCAACAACTGGACACGCAATGTCTCGTTGATCGCGGCGACATTCTTGACGCTGGATGATCTCGCGCCAGACCGGATCATCTGCGGCATCGGCGCGTGGTGGGACCCGCTGGCGAAACAGGTTGGCATTGATCGCAGCAAGCCGCTGCTGGCCATGCGTGAAACCGTCGAGACGACCCGCGCTTTGTTGGCACGCAAACGGGTGACGTTTCACGGTGAGTTTGTGCATCTGGATAATGTCGAATTGGACGTGGTGCATGGTCGCAAAGAGCCGCGCAATGTGCCCATCTACATCGGCGCAACAGGCCCCAAAATGATGGCGCTCACGGGCGAAATCGCTGAGGGCGCGGTGCTGAATTATCTGGTTTCCCCCGCGTACAACGAAGGCGCAATCGACCAACTGACCAAAGGCGCGAAGCTGGCCGGCAAGTCTATCGACGATATTGATCGCCCGCAGTTGGTGGTTTGCTCGGTGGATAATGATCGCAAGAAAGCGCTGGATGCGGCGCGCAAGCTGGTGACGCAGTATCTCGGTCAGCAGCCGCACATCATGAAGGCCAGCGGCGTTCGTCAAGAACTGCTGGACGACATCGCGCAGGTGTTGACGTGGCCCGCCACCGAAGAACAAATCGAGGATGCGATGCGGCTTGTGCCCGATGATGTGGTGCAAATGATTACCGCGTCGGGAACGCCCGCCGAAGTTCGCGCTAAAGTGCGCGAGTACGTGGCTAACGGCGCGACCTGCCCGATTTTGTACCCGTTGGGCGACGACGTGCGCCTGATGATCGACTCCTTCGCGGATGGCTACTCACACTAGCGACTATAAAGGGGCATCTCATTGAGACCCCGACCATCACACCCTGAGAGCGCCGAACATGGGCGCTCGCTTTTTGTTTGGGCGCTGTGCTGCGTCGTCGCGGGGATGATCTTTCTGACGTATGCGTTCACCAGCCTCGCGGCGGGTCGCGGCGAGTTCGTGCTGCCGCTGGACGACACCTACATTCACTTTCAGTATGCGAAACAACTGGCATTAGGGCAGCCTTACGTTTATAACCCCGGCCAAGCGGCCACATCCGGCGCGACCAGTTTTCTATATCCCTATTTGTTGGCTGTAGGCTATCTCATTGGCTTTCAGGGCTTGAACCTCGGCGCATGGGCGATGGGCTTAGGAGCGCTGGCGCTGTCGGGGTCGATGTGGCTGGTGTATCGCCTTGCGCGGGTCTTTGATGCGCCCTTCGTGCTGGCGCTGCTGGTGGCTGTGAGCTTTGCGCTGACAGGCGTGGTGTCATGGCATTTCATGAGCGGCATGGAAACGGGCTTTATCATCCTGTTCGTCCTGCTGACGCTGTATGGTGTGGCGGCGCCACGTTTAAGAGTTGGTGTCATCGGTGCGGCACTGCTGGCGCTCATCCGTCCTGAAGGCGGCATACTGGCGCTGCTGGCTATCGGCACAATGGCATGGCAGTTATGGCGAAATCATATAAGGGCAAGGCATGCCTTGCCCCTACTGATACCGATATTGGCTATCGGTGTGCAGCCGCTTGTCAACTTGATTTTCACAGGTTCGATTGTCGCAACGGGCAATCAAGCCAAGTCGATCCTGTCGATGATTCCGCCAGATGCCGACGTGATTATCGGGCGTATCCTCGAAAACTTCGGACGTATGTGGTCTGAGTTCGCTACTGGCACAAGCCCGCGTGAGGGTGTCTACGTCGTATTCTCGGTGACGCTACTGGCGGCGTTCGGAATCGTGTCGCTGCTGCTTAGGCGTGACCGTCGCTTGATCGGGCTGCTGATTGTTGGTTGGCTGCTGGCGGGCACGGCGGCGATTGCCACGCTTGACCCGGCCTTCTGGCACTTCAAGCGCTACCAGATGCCGTTGATCGTCTTTTTCTTTCCGTTGGCTGCATGGGGCGCGGGCTGGTTGTGGCGACGATTTACAACCGGGGGTTTAAACCCCTTGTTAGGGCGCGCTGTATTTTCGGTGCTTGGCTTGGTGATGTTGTTCTCGACGCTGGCAACAACCAGCGGTCAGTTTTTACGATACTACGCCATGAATATCGTTTATGTGTGGGCACAGCCGTTAGCAATGGCGCGCTGGCTGGATGCGAACACGCCGCCGGAAGCCACCGTCGCAGTGCATGATGTGGGCATGATGCGCTACATGGGCAGGCGCACGACGATTGATATGGTGGGACTGACGACCCCCGGCGCGGCGGATTACTGGCGCAACGGCCCCGGCTCAGTGGCGGAGTTTCTTGAAAATCAACGGCCCGATTACATCGCCGCGTATGATGATGCGCGCGGCTTGAGCTACCTCGCGGATACGGACATCTACGGTGATCTGCTGGCGGGCTTTCCGGTGACGCTCGATCACAGTCTGAACGTCGCGCTGGCGGGGGAGTTTCAGGGGATATATCAGCCTGATTGGTCATCATGGATGACGTACTCCGCTAACTTCGACGTTGAACCGGATTATCTGATTAACGTCGCTGATATAGAGTCTGAAGCGCTGCACGACTATCGCTGGAATGATCGGGAGCGGCTTCCCGGTTTTCCAACTGAGGTATATCAGCAAGGATTTATCAACTGCGAACCGTTGTGTAATGAGATTGCGAACATTGAGGCTGGCCGCCGCATCAACGGTGAAGAAGCGTTTGTGTTCCCGACAGAACCGAATGCAAGCCAATATATGTTAGGAACGATGCTGCATTCTATGAATGCGGGAACTTTCGATGTGTATGTTAACGATCAGTTTGTTGATACACAGTGGTTTCCACAACTGCCGGGAAAATGGTTTAGTGTTGCAACTCTTATTCCCGCCGAATTGATTACGGGTAATGCTGCTCATATACGTATTGTTCCTCATGTAGACAACGGTCACTACATGCCGTATTTCCATTTCTGGATACCCGCATCCCTTGAAGAAACCGCGAGCGGCCCATCACTCCCCGAAGCGGTTACGACAACTTTTCAGGATGGCGCTATCCGTGTAACTGCACAAGAAATGCGTTATTACCCAGAAGATGAGTGGTTATTCGTTTATCTCACATCGGGTACATTGGTAGGCGCAGAGGGCGATTATCTATATTTTGTTCATGTCTATAGTGACATCAACTCACCACCTATTGCACAAGTCGATAGTCGTCCCGGTGATGGAACACTGCCACCGGGAAACTGGCTGCCGAATGTGCCAGTGCGAGATGAGTTTGTGGTAGACTTGGCGGGAGTAGAATCCGGTACATATCAGGTCGCAATCGGCATGTATGACCCGATATCGGGCGAACGTTTGCAGCCCACAGGCGGCGACGAAAATGGGCGGCTGTTTATTGGCGAGATAGAGAT
>Ga0163150_10005192_pt1 | contig 16859 bp, 12 predicted proteins | sample OliLakLV19P2IB_FD_148628 | JGI IMG/M metagenome (GOLD analysis project Ga0163150, IMG submission 148628) | Freshwater microbial mat bacterial communities from Lake Vanda, McMurdo Dry Valleys, Antarctica - Oligotrophic Lake LV.19.P2.IB | ecosystem: Environmental > Aquatic > Freshwater > Lake >...
GGAGGTTGAAGAAGAGGTAGCCGTTCCAGCTCGTCCCGCTGACCGCCCTCGCGATCGCGGAGAGCGACCGCCAGGTCTTCCCGTCCCAGCGGAATCCGGCGTCGAGGACCTCGACCTTGATCTCCTTGTTCTCGAACGTGCGGGTCAGGATCGCGCCGGGCCGGGGGAGGCGCGGGTCGCGTTCGCGCGGAGGCGTGGCGGCCTTCGCGGCGGCCTCGGAATTCGTCGGGATCGTCGTGGCCTTCCCCTTCGCGGGGACCTTCGCCTTCGCGCCCTTCTTGGCGCCGCCCCGGATCAGGTCGGCCACCGCGCCGGGCCCGGCGGCGTTGGCTGCCTCAATCTCGGCGCGCGAGAGCCCGTCATCGACGGGCTTCTTCTTCGCGCGGGCGACGGGCTTCGTGCCCTCGCGGTTGGTGGCCCGGGGGGCCTTCTTCTTCGTGCTCTTGCTGGCCATCGTCAGGCTCCATCCGGCGGGGGGACTCCCCACCGGTCGGTCGGCATCAGGGCTCTGGTCTGCGTCCCCCTCAAGGGCTTTCTGCCGTCCCAAAGGCGAGAGGCGGGCCTTCTCGGGCCGCTTCGGATCTGTAAGGACCGCCGCGCGCGGCCCCCGTCACAACGTCCACCCGTCCGGGTCCGAGGCCGGCGCCTCGCCCCCGCCTACCCCCGTCGCCGCGACGAACTCGCGGCAGACCCGACACCCGGCGGCGCTTCCGGCGAACCGGTCCGTTTCCGCGCAGATCGGGCAGGTGGGCCCGCGGAGGCCGCTGCCCGCCTCCTCCCGGATCGCCTCCCGCTCGACTACCTCGGCGGGGTCCGAGGTGGGATAGGTGTGATAGGTGGCATGGGTAGGGTCGGTGTTCGCGCGCGCGGCCGCGCGGCCCCCGCGTGCGTACACGTAGCTGGAGGCGCTCCGCCCTATGCCACCTATCCCACCATCCCCCCTCGCGGTCTCCGGTCCGGGGTCGCCGATCTGGCGCACCGCCCACCGTGCGGAACCACCCGTCAATCCGTGCTTTTCGATCACGAGACCGTGCACTACACGCCCGGCGACCTTGCGCAGGTAGTAGCCCAGCCGCTTCGCGTCCGGCTTCCCGCCGTGTTCCGCGCCGACGCCGACGATTGCGTCGAGAAGCGCCAGGCTGCCGGAGGCGCGCTTCACCGCCTCCCCCGCCGTGGTGGTCGCGTCGGTCAGCTCGGCCTGCCAGGCAGTCAGCAGCGCCGACAGGACCTCCCGGTCCGGGGCCTCGCCGACCAGCCGCCCCTGCGTGTCGAGCGGGTCCGCCTCGCCGCCGGCCAGCCGGTGCGCCCAGATGACAGCCGCGCGGATGCGCGCATCCCACGCTGTGAACATCCCGAGCGCGGGCTTCCCGTGGCCCGGGCACCCGGCGACGTAGAAGCCTCGCGCCACCGTCAGCGCCGCGACGAGCAGCCGCGGGTGCTCCTCCCGCACGTGCTCGAGCAGGTCGCCAACGTCGAACGTCCGAAGGCTCGGCCGCTCCACGCCGGGGTCGATCTGGATCGAGAGCGACCGCCGGCCGAGGTCACCGGCGAGGCGGATGTTGTTGCCCGTCACCACCCAGACGACCCGGTGCGGCAGCGTCACCTGTCGGTTCAGGCCGAGGACCCGGTCGCTCCACTGGTCGGTGGTGAGGAGCGCGGCGAAGCTCGGGTGAGAGGGAGCACGCACTTTGATGGCATCGTGATCGAGCTTTCTGCTGGGATTCGGTGGTTGTTCCCAGTTCCCGTTCCCGTGCGTTGTAGAGAAAGTGGGAACGGGAACAGCCTCGACGCCCCTGCGTCGAGACTCTTTCGTGGCCGGCGGTGCGAGCGGCGACGACGGCGTCGGTGGTCGGTCGCCGGTCGCCTTCATGGCGGAGCCAAGGCCCCGGAGCAATCCGTTTCGATGGAAGGACATGAGGCTTCTGACGCTTGCCTCGGTCTCCGGCGTCGATAGCGCATCATTTTCGGCGTCGAGCGTTTGCTCGGCGCCGGGTCAGTCGTCGTGTTCGATTTCTCCTGGCCTTTCGCGGGTTTCACGCAGCGGAAGTGGCCGCCGAGAACAGGCTGGCGACGCCCTTCGAAATTCGCCGCGAGCGCATGGCACGAGGGGTCGAGTCGAATATCACCCGTGCGACGATATGCTGTCGTAGCGACGCGATCTTCGTGGAGAAGGACCGTGCGCGCAGCAGCACGTTTCGCCGCCATGCCCAGACCTCCACCCACGTCGCCATCGCCACGGTCAGTGCCGCGTGACGCTTGACCGATCGCTCGGTGCGGACCTCGGCCGAGTCGAGGCCGAGCGTTCCCTTCATCGTCGAGAACAACTGTTCGATGGACCAACGATGACCGAAGGCCTCGATGACGGCCGTCGCGGTCATGGCGAGGTCGGTGGTCATCAGGTACGCGACGCGCTTGGAGTTGCGCGGGTCCTTCGTGATCACGATCTTCACGACGGCTTTGATCGGATCCCAGAACCCCTCGAACTCGCGCACGAGGAGGGTCACGCTCTTGCCGTAGATCGCGACCTTGATCCGCTGGAAGGCGGAGCGCGCCCGCGAGAGCTTCTTGAGCGACGGCAGCCGAGGTCCGTGCGTCGGCTTTCGGCCCCGCGTTCCCTTGGGCCGCCGAGGGATCGCTGGGTCGTGAAGACAGGCGTCGTTTCGAAGGCGGCTGACCAACTCGATCCCGAGCGAGCGAATCGGAACGATCAGGCTCGCGTTGTTGAACGCGCCGTCGGCGAGCAGAAGGATCGGGCCCGAGAACCACGTCCGAACGGCCTGAAGCGCCTCGACCGTCAGTTCGAGCCGGGTCTTGAACTCGCCCTTCCGAGCGACAGTCTTCTTCGTGCGGTAGAGCGAGATCCAGAACGGGAGCGCCACCCAGGCCGTCTCGCCGACCTGGACGACGACGGCCAGAACGACCCAGTCGTGGCCCCAGATGAACCCCGCCCTCGGGCGCTTGACGTGGTCGAAGTGCGTGCCCGTCCCGTAGATGCCCTTGCCCCACTTGGGGCAGAGGGTGTCGTCGACGACGAGCATCAGCGCCACGGACGGGAACGTCTTCAGGATCAGGTCGAAGAGGAGCCGGAAGAGAAGCTCGATCCGGAACTTGCCCTCGGACAGGAACCGGTAGTACCCGGAGCGGCTGCGGCGGTGCGAGCCCAACGCCGCCATGCGCGACATGCATCGCTGCCCGGCGCAGAGGACCCAGGGCATCACGATCGCAAGCAGGTACGGCCACGAGCGCTTCGAGAACGCCCCGCGTCCACTGAAGACTACGGATTCCAGATCCGATGGGAGAGAATGTTGCGGCACGGCCCGGCCCTCCGTAGACGTGTGAGTCGTTACTCACGTCGATCGGTTGGCTGGGCTGTGTCATTGATAGGCCGCTGTCAGGATCGGATCAGTTCAGTTCAGGAAGCGACCCGTCGCGGGGGCCGAAAACCCGCGAAAGGCCAGCTTCGATCTGAAAGAAGTACTCGACCTGCACTGCTTCTACACAGCGAACCCGAATGGCGTGGCCATGCAGGTCTATGGCGCGGCCATCGTTCATACGGCACTCCGAGTTGCGCAGGCCGAGATCGCGCGAGACGTCGCGTTGGAGCCGGAAGCACTGTCCATTCCAAAGTTGTTTCCTCGGGTAGCAGCAGCGGCTGAGGCCACGGCCGGAGCGGAGGTCATGTTCGATGCCACGCTCCGAGCCAACCCAGGTGTCCGAATCAAGAAACCTGACATGCACTCGCTGCCATTTGCCTCGACGACGCTCGCTGCGATCCGTGTCCAGAAACGCAGGGGCCCAAGACGCGCCCGAAAATTCTGCCCGGCACGCCGCAATTGGAAACGTTTCCCGGGATCAAAACTTGGATCCAAAAAGGCGAGAAGTTAACTTGTTGGCTATGACCCTCAGAACCTGACCGGGACGCAGGCGGCGCAGATGTTTCGGTTGAGCGAGCTGAACCTGTCGACGATGAAGGCCTACCACATGCGCCTCAACCTCTCGGAGGCGTGGACGGCTGGGTCGGCGGCGACGGCTAAGCGCGTGCTGGGGGCGTGGCGCAAGTGGGTCCACGGGGCGAGCCGGCCGGACAAGGACGGCAAGCCGAGCCTCCTCGAGCCGATGGCCCGCGTGGCGCGCACGATCAAGGAGCACACGCGCGGGATTCTCAACTACTTCCGCAAGCGGCTGACGTCGGGGGTGATCGAGGGATTCAACAGCTACGTTCAGGCGGCACGCGCCCGCGCGCGGGGGTACCGCAACCCCGAGACATTCAAGACGATGATCTACCTCATCGGCGGCCGACTGAAGTTCAACCTGCCTGGACTGGATCAATAGGTGGGAGATGGACTCAATACACCCCACACGAAACAGCGAGGAGCCGAGGCGAAGGTCGTCCGCCTCTTCGCCGCCGTCGGGGAGCACCGGCTGAAGTGGGGGATCGTCGCGTGGGTCGTCGGGACGGCGGCGGCGGCCCTGATCGCATGGCGCGCGAAGTAGCGTGGGGATCGCCGCTCCTGGAGCCGGGCCCATGCAGGCATAGGCAGTCATGACATCGCAGGCCATCACCGCCCCGGGCACGCGGTCGAGCCGACGTCCCGGCTTGGCAAGCGTTTTCAACTGGGCTCCTACCTCTGACTGTTAGGCCTCTCCGTCGACGGACCGTCGCCACTTGAATTGACTCTTGCATCGCGGCGCGCCGTCCACTCAAGAAGGCAGTTCTCTAGTTCGCGAGACGCGCGCCCCTGGGCCGTCAACGAGGCGGATGCCTCCCGCGCCAGCGCGATCGGTTCATCTCGGTCCTCCGAGTCGCAGGCGAGCGCCTTGGCCAGAGCGAACAGCGTCAACGGTGTGCGCTTCTGGGCCACCGCGCCGCGTCCCCAACGCACCGCATCGTGCAGCCTCACCCGAAGTGCCGCGCAGTCATCGACAACTCCTGCGATGACATCCGCATCACCCGCCGCGTCTGCCACACGACGATCCATGCACCGCGCAATTTCGCCTCTCAGGAGCAGAATCGCGTTCTCCTCGACCGCACGTCGGTCCTCTCTGCTCGAGAGTCGGGCACGAGCGTTGGATATCAGAGGCATAACCACCTCGATCGGAGCATCCCGCATCTCAAGAAGCCCGGCATCTGCAACGGTGCTGGCCTCCTTCTCGGACGGCCACTGCTGTACGACCCGCTGGAAGTCCTCCGCAGCCCGGCCGAACTCTCGCAGTCGAATGGACGCCCGTCCCCGTTGAAGAAGCAGCCAAGGAGTGTTTGGCGCCCCCGCACGACCAAGCCCCGCGCTCGCTCTCTCGATTGCCTCCGCCGGGGCGGCTCGAACCAGCTTCTCGAGCAGGATGCGGGCAGCGCTGTCATCGCCGGCTGCGGCGCGCGTTCTGAGCGTCGGAATCGTATCGATGCCGCCTCGGATGCGCTCGACGTCCCGAATCAGGACCTCGGGGACACTATATCCTTCGACGCGATCGAGTTCGCCGCCATCGGGCGACAAGAAGATGAGCGTTGGATAGCCGTCCACCTGATACGCCCGTTGGACTTCGACGCCGCTCGGCACTTCCGCGGTCACGTGGAATACGAGATGCCCGGCCAGTGCCTGGCTGACCGCAGGTGACCGAAACCCCCGCCTCTCCAATGCCGAACACACTCCACAGGTCGAGCTGGACACGTAGACGATCAGAAGTCGCTTCTGCTCTCTCGCTTCTGTCAACGCCGTCGGAATGTCCGGGGCGGCAGCGAAGCGCACGCCAGCCTCGGTGGTTCCGGCGCCATCGCCCGGAAGCGCCGTCCGGCCGTTGAGGACGCCGCAAAGCGCAACGGTCCCGAAGGCGAGCGCGCTCGTCACGCGCGACGTCCAATCTGCACGATGACCACCACCAAGACGCCGCGTCAAGGAGACGTCGCGCGAGCCGTCACTTACCATGGCTGATCTTCTCCCAATAGGCGTCGTGATCGAAACGATTGCTCATCTCGGGAGTGTGGCACGACACGCACTCGATCGGTCGTGGCATGCGAGTCATAGGCGAGGCCGAGTGCGCGGCGCCCGAGCCGTGACAAGCCTCGCATGTGACGTCGACGGGCGTTCCGTCGAGCGGGTAGAACAAACCACCCACATCCTTCCCCAGTGTGTGGCACCGAAGACACTCAGGATCGAACTCGCTCCCCCGGTCGCGCAGTGTCCGCATGGAATTCGCGTGGCGAGAGACAGCCCATGCGCGGCCGCTAGCTGCGTGGCAGGCTGTGCAGACCTGCACGCCGACATAGGCAGCCGACATCGTGGGGTCCGCGGAAATCGGGATCGTCGCCAGGGACCGGCGGTACTGCGCGATGCGCTGCGCGGTCGCCGCGTCCTCGGGCGCAGTTCCATCAAGGAGCCAATTCCGCGCGTTGATCCGCACGAGCGCACCTTCGGATACGGCGGCGTCCACCTCGGTCGCGACTCTTCCGCCACGGGTGACCGACACTGACAGGACGTCCGGGTCTGACAGCACGCTCTCAGCAGCAAAGCGATGGGACAGCGCCTCGTGGCTGCCAACGATCGCGATGATGCCGTTGTCGCTCGTTTTCATTCGGGTCCAACGCTGCGATTCTCCGTGAATGAACACCATCGCGAACTCGAAGGAGGGCAATTCGCGTCTGGCGCGCGCAATGGCAGCAGCCGGATCTAGGATGCGAACACCCGCGCGTCGAAGATCCCCATCGCTGATCGCTCCAGGATCGATGGCCCCGATGAGGGCGAGCCGGATGTTGCCGACCGAGACTAATGCCGCCGCCGGGAACAGGGGAGCATCGGTGGCCGCGTCGACCGCGTTGCCGGCGATCACGTCGATCCCGAGAGCTTCAGCCATTCTTCGGAGAGAGACAGCCCCGAGACTCAGCTCCTGCCCTCCGGGCACGACGGCCACCTTGGGCCCGACGGCGGCGAGACTTCGGAGTACCACGTCCGCCTTCGCCGTGCTCAGTCGAGGATCATCCCCCACGAATTCCCCGAACTGCACCGCCGCCGAAATCTGTGACCTCGACTCGCGAAGCACTCCGATGGCCCGCGGGAGCCCTCCCGTCTGCCCGCTGCTGCAGTTGCAAGGAGCCAGACTTCCTCCGGAACCGGTGAACGTCATCACGGACAGGACCCTAACGTTAGGAATCCTCTGGATTCCCGCCCAATCAATCTCGTCTATACATGTGCGCAAGACGAGCCGCCCGGACGGCCTTCCATCGACGAGCACGTCAAGGAGCTCATTGAGCGTTCCCGGTGGCGAGTTCGCCGCCACGGTTGCGCGGAAACGCGTGGAGCTGCCGCTGGACACAGCCGTCTCCACGCTCGGTGCGAGACGCATGCGACCACGGGAGTCCGTCGAGCGGATGCCGATCGACCTCTCCTGACCGCTCATGTTCACGAGGTCAAACGACGTGGACATTGGATTCCCGGCCCCATGTGAGCCGAGCATGACGACGGGGAGTCCGTTCTCCTGGCCATCGGCAATGACGACGCAGCCGTCGCTGGGCGAATCGCCGGCTTCGATCGCGGTCGTGGTCGCCGTCGCTTGCCCCTCGGTTCGCCACGACAGCCTCACCTTTCGACCTTCGACACCGTAACTCCGACAGGTCACGTGCATCGCCTCGGCTGGCTCAAGCCAACGTGGTGTCGCGGAGGTGAGATCTCCGGTCTCCAGCACGAGCACCTCGACGCGCCCGCCACGCCATCGGTTGCATATGCGGAGCATGGACTCGGAGCAGCCGCTCACGGCGAGTGGGAAGCCGATGGGCGGCCGGCGCGCGCCAAGGATTTTGATCACGAGTCGGTCACGTGAGGCGCCGCTCAGAGTGAATGTGATTAGTGCGCCTACAAGATCACCGGCCCGTCCTCGCAACTTGATGCCGACTGGCATCACGTTGCCAGACTCGATCGTGATCGGGAGTCCCTTGTCCACGTCGACTCGGGCGTCCGTGGCGCCGACCTCTACTGCGACGACGCGATAGGGTCGGCCGCCAAGATTCGAGATGGACAGGGTCACGCCACGTTCGAGACGTTCGGCGTCATCGACTATGCCAAGGTCCACATCCTGCGGGTTCGCTCGTGCGATGCCGATGTCTGGCGCCACGACACGGGCGCGGACCATTGCGCGCACGCGTGGATGCTCGAAGGAGTCTGTGTGAAACACGATCGAGGCTACCTGCAGGCCCACGTTATGTGGTTCGTACCTAACGGTCACACTAGCCGCCGAGTTCGGGCGAATGAAACGCTCGCCGAGTATCGCCGTCGTGCATGTGCGCCCTTCCTCGACGCGACGAATCTCGACGATCGATCCGGTACGATTCCGGATCGAGAACGATGCACTCTTCGACTCGCCTAGATGAAGTTCGCCGAAGTCCCAGGTCCAGGGCGAAGGCGCGAGTAGGGCTGCACTCTCACCGGGGTCCGAGTCCTGGTCGGGCTGTTCGTGCTTCGAGCCGTGACTCGCGAGACCGTACAACAGGGTGGCACAGGCCAGTGCAAGCGCCGGGAAGAACCAGCGGGCGTGGTACATGGTCGCTGCCAAGCGGACGGCAAGCCGGGGACCGCCAGTAGCGGTCCCCGATCCTACCGTTCTGCCGACGTGCCTTCACCCGCTCAGTTCTTCACTCCCTTGCAGGAGATGTGACCCTGTCCGTCGTCCGTGTAGATGCAGTAGACGCCAGTCTCCGGGCAGTCCAAGCTCCCGCCTCCGAAAGGATCGGAGTTGCAGTACTTGGCAGGAGTACGCGTCGCTGCGAGAGGAGAACGAGACGCGGCAGCCGCCGCATCGAAGGAGTTCATGATCGTGTCGATCTGAGACATGCTGACGTCGTGACTTCCTAGGTAGCCGACGAGCAGCTCGATGAAGCTGTTCTCGGCAGCTTCGATGTCCATGACTCCGCCGTTGCCCTCTTGGTACATGATCGCCGAAGCGGCGCTCAGCAGGTTGTCGCGCGGCATCCCTTGCGGCACGGTATTGCCGATCACGACCTGCATCGAAGCCCAGTCAGACGGGTCTGCCTGCGCCGTGCGCGAAGACGAAAGCAAGAGGAAGGCGGCGCCCAGCGTGAGCGTCGTGACGAGAGAGGTGACCAGAAGTCGCATTCGGTGTCGCATGGGGATGCTCCAGTATCCACCTGCTCGGTGGCAGCGAGAGAGTACCTCTTCTGCTACGCCTGTCAATCGGCCTTTCGGCCCACCCTGCCGGGGGCTCTTGAGGGGGGGCGGAAGAATGCGCGCCGACCAACCCCTGCGGTCTTGCCTCTGCGCGTCCCGCGGCTCACGTTAGCGGCGATGTCCGTAACACCCGGGCAGAAGGCCGTGGTCTGGGCGCATCCAATGAGAATCGCCCACCCGGAGGCGGGTTGCTGCGCCCCCCTGTGCTCGGCCGTCGCGGGCCCGCCAGGGCCCCCAATCGGCCGCGGCAGGCCGTGCTCGGGGTCCCCTACAGCTGGCCGACGGCCCTTGCCATCGCCTCCGCAGCCTGCCGCAGCCGGTCGTCGTCCGTGTGGAGGTATCGGAGGGTGATGGGAGACCCCGGTCGGTGCCCGAGGATCCTCCCGATCGTGGCGACGTCCGTCCCCGCCGCCGCCAGGAGCGTCGCCGCCGTGTGGCGGAGCTGGTGCCATCCGCTCCGGGGGACCTCGGCTCGGTCCATGAGGCGGTGGAGCGCGTGGTAGAGCGACGAGTCGTTATCCGGGAGACGCTGGCAGACCCGACCCGTTCGGTGGCGCTGGCGTTCCAGGACCTCCCGGAGGGGAGCGGAGATCGGGAGGCGCAGCCGCGTCCCGGTCTTGTGGCGGGGGCGTGCGATGAGGCCGGCCTCCAGGTCGACCTCCTTCCAGGTCAGCCCGCGGAGGTCGGCCCGGGAGAGGCCCACGAACAGCGCGAGCGCGACGGGGACCTCCAAGTAGTGGCCGTGGGCGGCGTCGAGGAGGCGGCGGCACTGCTCGGGCGAGAGTGCCTCGCGGTGCTCGAGCGGTCGGGCGCGCGGCGGCTTGAAGTCGCCGACGAAGTCCCCGCACGCGAACCCGACGGCCTGGCACCACGCGATGAACCGGCGGTACACGCCGAGCGCCCCCCGGACCCGGGACGTGCCCCAGCCGCGCTCGCCGAGGAGCGTCTCGAGCATGGCGCGCGACCAGTTCGCCATCGGGCGGTCGGCCCACTCGGCGAGGATCGGCTGCATCTTGTCGGCGTCGTGGTCGAGGGTGCCTTGGCGACGGCCCGAGATCCGCAGGTGCTTCAGGTACCCGTCGACCGCCTTCGCCGGGGTCGTGACCTGCGGCGTCGCACGCCTGGGGCTCTTGCCCGCCTGCGTCGCGGCGAGCTGGAACTCGGCCTCCTTCTCGGTGACGGCCCCGAGGGAACGGGAGCGTACGACCCCTTCCCGGCCGCCCTCCCGCCACTCGATGGCCCAGGTCGTGACGCCGGTGGATCGTTCGATGCGAGAGCGTAGCCAAGCCATGGGCAGACCTCCGCTGGACGCCCGGAATGTACCTCCGGCGTCCGACGGGAAATGCCTCAACTCGTGCTGCTACATGGGGTTACGAGCCCGTTTCGAGATCGGGCGTCGATCCGGCATGGAACGGGCGTTGATCGGGGAGATTGTCTCGTCCGCTCCAGCACCTGTGCTGGGACGGAGGGATCCCTAGGTCCGGCGAGCCCTTCGGTACCGAAACGGGGAAACGCCGTAAACCACGCCCCAATGGGGGTTTGCGTGCGAAGTAAGTGGCGGGAGTGGCGGGACTCGAACCCGTGACCTCCGGCTTGACAGGCCGATCCGGTGAATCAGATGTAAGAGGCTACGGGATATACGGTTACGTCGGAACTGATGTCCCATGTGGCGTCGTCCGGACTCCCCGTTAACCCCCCGATCCACGCCCGATTTCGACGGCGTGCTGGAGCCCCGTGCTGGGACGGCGCAGATCCCAACGTTCCGGGAGCGTCCCCCGGGGGTCGTAGGATCCGGCGTCCGCATGGGGGGTGGGATGGCGCCGCCGTTCCACTCTCCCGAGCCATTCGGGCGCGGACCACAAGGTCCGCCGTCCCCATGGTCTCGACCGCGCCCGGGTCCCTGCTCGTCTTCGTGCGCCTCCTCGACCGGGGGAGGCCAGCGTAGGGGAGATGTGGGATGGCGAAGCACCGAAAGTTCAGCGCCGACCGGTTTCTCGACAAGTTCCAGGGCCATGAGGCGCTGATCCGCGCGTTTGCCCGGACGTTCGAGCCTGGCCTCAACGGGCTCGACCTCGAGACTCTCGACGTCCCAGCGTTCAAGGGGTACCTCATCAACGGTGAGGGCGACCGCAAGGACGACCTCGTCGAGGGGCTGTACCAGGCCTACGACTTGTGCACCACGGACGGCCATGAGGCTCTGGTCGCGGCGTGCGCGGGGTTGGCGGGGTACGACCCGGACATCGACGGCGCTCTGCATGTCGAGTGCCTGAGCCTGAAGGTCCTGACCGAGCGCCCCGAGGCGTTCGAACTCGCGTATGCGCACAACTCGCTGACGCAGGCGCAGCGGTTCACGATCGTTCGGGGCAAGGTGGCTCGCGCCATCACAGATCCCTCCGCTGCCGCGGCTCGCTTCGAGGCGAAGATGAGGGAGGTCTTCAAGGGCGACAAGAAGAGCGATCGCGTTCTCGTCCGCCAGTACCAGGAGGGCAACCGGACGAACTTCGTCGTCTACCACGAGCGGCGGACGAAGGCGGAGCTCACGTTCGGGGGTACGAAGTCCCGACCGCGGATCGCCCCGAAGGTGTTTCGCCCGGCGCAACAGGACTTCGTCAGCTACGACCACACGGCGGGGCAGGTCGAGATCGAGACGCGCTTCGAGAAGGAAGAGACCTCCATCCGTCAGGGGTTCGCGGAGTGCTGTCTTGGCGACGCGGAGTTCTTCGAGGACGAGGGCGCGGCGAGCCGTCTCGTGCTCGACAAGATTGCGGAGCCCGGGTTCGAGCTACGTGTGAAGGGACGGGACTTGGCATCTCTCGTCGATCTGCGTTTCACGCTGCCCCAGACGCACGGTCCTTCGTTCGCGGTCCGCTCGAAGAACGTCCTTTCGACGCTGGAGAAGAACGGCCTGCGCTCGCAGCTCGGGCCGAGCATGATCCAGCGGGCCACATTCAAGATCGTCTTCCCCGATGACGCGCGCGGCAAGCGGGTCGAACTCTCCGGCGTGAACTCGGTCAAGTTCAACCGTGCGACGCACGCCGACGATGTGTTCGCATATCTGGACCTATGGAAAGTCCTCCGTTGAGCGGGTCGCTCCTCGACTTCGTGCGCGCGCGGCTCGACCAGATCGACTCGCCCGTGTTCTCCCACGTCGAGCTGAGTCGGTTTCCCGCCGCAGCCCTCGCGGTGCTTCAGGACAATGGAATCCTACGGGAGGGGCCCGGTGCGGAGGAGATCACGCGGCCACCGCGCTTCCGTGGCGGCGGGCACGTCGCCGTTCGACGGACGTCGAAGGGGATCTTCGGCGTCGCGCGCGAGGACGAGCCGTACATCGACCCGCTCCTTCTGACCGAGGACGACGTCCGGCAGTACGAGGTTTCGGTCGATCGCATCGTCGATCGCCTCCGGCTCGACAACGAGATCCAGGCGACCGGGTACACGTGCTCGAGCGGGATCATCGCGCTTGGCGAGAGGCAGATCGAGGGCTGGGGTGCGATCGATGCCTATCTCGCAGTCGGCCTCCGCGACGACGCCTCGGTCCTGTCTGCGTGCCTTCACCTACGAACCGAGACGTCTCCGCGACGGGTAGTGCTCCTCACGCTCACGAGCATCGCAATCTCGGCTGTGCGCCGAAGGGCGATCGATGCGACGGGAGTGTTCGTCGAGTCGCTATCCGGTCCGGCGCAGCGTGGCTCGCTGGCGGTCTCGTGGTCCCTCGTACTCGGCGCTCCGGACGTGAGGCACGCGACACGGATGCCGCGAGAGCTTCGCGTCTTCCAGCGCAACGGAGCGAGTTGGCTGGTGACCTACGACGGTCAGTCGGCGACTATCGCGCACGCTCTCGGGATGACGTACATCCAGCACTTACTGGAACACCCATCCACGTCCGTTCCGGCGGCGGTGATGGCCGGCGCGTCTGGACGTACAGGTCGCGCGAGGATCGTTGAGTCGGCAACCCGGCTCTCGAAGGGCAAGAAGCCGGAGGACGCAGCACCTGTCGATCATGGGGATACAGAACTGGCAGCAGAGGAGGCAGAGGCGAGGCGGACGGGAGACCAGAAGCGCCTCGGGCAGTTGCGGCAGATTCGGAGCCTGACGTCCCTGGACCGGCGCGAGGCGAAGGGGAAGCCCTCCGGTGAGTCGAAAGCGGACAAGGGCGCCCGCCAGTCCGTGTCTGCCGCGATCCGCCGCGCGATCGAGAAAATCGGTGCCAAACACCAGAAGTTGGGGCGACATCTGGCGGACTCCATCGAGTACGGCCATTCCGTTCTCTACAAGGGCGACCCGAGCGAAAGGTGGGCGACCGAGGGGTCCAGCGCGTAGGGAATGCGTGCGTCGACGGCGAGGGGGCTGCGCACGGGCGTTGACCTGAGTGACCTGGCGTGCCGGGTCGACCGGCAACATCGGATGTTGCCGCGGCAACATTCGAAGTCGCGCACCTGGGTAGATGCCTCGTCCCAGGCCCCTACCTGTCGAAGACGTTCTGCTCAGCGCCGCCGAGGCGTGCGGGCTTGTCCACGTCTCCCGGTCCCGATGGGACGCCTACGCCCGCCGCTTCAAGGCGCTGACCCGCGGTCGCCGGATCGTTCGAGCGAACCCCGGGGGAAAGGGCGTCGTCCGCTACCTCCGCAGCTCGGTCATCGAGCACATGCACGTCGAGCTCTCGTTCGATCGCGCTGATACGTCGGTCGATGCGGTGGCCGATGGCGTCGCTGACGAGGTCGTAACCGACGCCGCCCGCGACGACGTAGGTGCCGCGTGACGCGATGGCGCCCATGGATGCCGCGCGGGCCACCACGAATCGCCACGTCGACGACGTAGACGAACCAATTCTTCGCAGGCCGGGGCCCCGCTCTCCCGCAAGGGAGGCCTGGGACGGCAACGGCGGATCTCCCCGGCCTGCATCTCTCACTCTCTCCAGCGAGGTTCCTCCGATGACCGACGTGTCGTTCAGTTTCTTCTGCCTGTGCCTTCTCCTCATCCTGGTCGTGTGGACCCGTGATGACCGCTGACCACCTCGGTCTGCTGGCGACCGCGGACCTGTCCGCCCGCGACGATCACGACTCCGCCGACGCCGAGCGCCACGAGCCCGTTCGCCGGGACTCATGGCGCCGGCTGCCGCGCTGCACACGCTGCGGTCGGTGGATCGGTTCGCCAGGCGGCGCCGGGTTCGGCGACGGCAAGTCGTTCTGTGACCCCTGCGCGGTGCGGCTCGACTTCGAGCGCGGGGACGGGAGCGCCCGATGAGTTCCAACGACGTCACCGCGCACCGCGCCGCGCTAGCCCTCGCTGCCCATGCCCGCGGCTGGGTGTTGACCCCGCTCCACGGCAAGGAGGCCTACCTCCCCGGTTGGCAGAAGCGTCCCCCGCCGAGCCGCGACGACGTCGAGGCGTGGGCGACCGCGGGCAACGTCGGCGTGCGCACCGGCCGGGTCTCCGGCGTCCTCATCGTGGACGTAGACGTGCACCGCGGCGGGACCATCCCGGCGTGGGCCGAGGCCGCGCCGCGCGTGCGCACGGGTCGTGGCGGCGCGCACTGCTACTTCGCCTGGCCCGCGGAGCCCGTCCCGAACTCGAAGGACCGGGTCGCCCCGGGCGTCGAGATCCTCGGGGACGGCAAGCAGGCCGTCTACGCGGGTGGCGTTCACCCCGACACCGGCGCGGTCTACGCCTGGGAGCTCGAGCCCGGGGCCGAACTCCCCGCCTTCCCCGCCGAGATCGCCGCGACCTTGCGCGCGCGGAAGGCTCCGAAGGAGGATCGTCCGCAACTGCGTGTCCTCCCTCCCAAGCACGCGGGGCTGACCGCCTACGGACGCAAGGCCATCGACCTTGAAATCTCCCGCGTGCGGGCGGCGCAGGAAGGACGGCGCAACGACGAACTCAACGGGGCTGCCTTCAACCTCGGGCAGCTCCACGCCGGTGGACAACTTCCCGACGTGCGGGACGACCTTGAGGCGGCGGCGCGCGAGGCCGGGCTCGGGGAGAGCGAGGCGCGCAAGACGATCGAGTCCGGCTGGGGCGCCGGGATGGCGAAGCCGCGCACCCCGAAGCCGCAGGTGCCTCGGCGTGCACGCCCGACACCTGCGACGACGGACGCGCCCACGGCGGACGAGCGCCCCGAGCTCCGGATCACGACCGACATGCCCGCGGTCATCGATGCAGCCGAGACGGCGGTCCTCGACCGTGCCCCCGGGCTCTACCAGCGCGGCGGCGTCCTCGTCCACGTCGCCCGCGACGGTGCGCCGCACACGCCCCTGATCAACCGCCCTCCCGAGGCCCCGACGATCGCGCTCGCGGGTCCGGCGTTCGTTCGCGAGCGGTTCTCGGCGGCGGCGCGCTGGATGAAGTTCGACGGGCGCCAAGACAAGTGGGTGTCGGCCATCCCCCCGACGTGGGCCGTCGCCTCCTTCCTCGAGCGGGGTCATTGGCGGCTCCCCCGGCTGGAGGCGGTCATCGAGTGGCCGACGCTGCGGCTCGACGGCTCGGTGCTCACCCGGCCCGGGTACGACGCGGGCACGGGGCTGCTCTTCCAGCCGAACCGCGGGGCCGAGGTCGCCCTCCCTCCGAGTCCGTCGCGGGAGGACGCCACCGAGGCCGCGAAGGTCCTCGTCGATCCCTTCGCGGAGTTCGCCTTCAAGACGCCCGAGGACCGGGTCGGGGTCCTGGCCGCCATCCTGACGGTCGTGGCACGGCACGCCATCGACGGCCCCGTCCCCATGTTCGCGGTCCGGTCGACGGTGCGGGGATCGGGGAAGTCGCTGCTGGTCCGCGGGATCTCGATGCTCGTTACGGGTCGGGACGCCGCGCTCAACGCCTACAGCCGGGACGACGACGAGACCCGGAAGGTCATCCTCGCGATCTGCCTCGAAGGGCATCCGATCTCCGTCTTCGACAACATCGAGGGGGAGATGGGCTCGCCCTCCCTCGCCCAGATGCTGACGAGCGGGTGGGTTTCGGGCCGCGTGCTCGGCGAGTCGAGGAACGTGCGGCTGCGGTCGCTCAGCGTTTGGTTCGGGACCGGGAACAACATCGCCTTCACGAGTGACCTCGGGCGGCGGGTGGTGCCGATCGATTTCGAGCCGGACACGGAGAACCCGGAAGACCGGACGGGGTTCCGGTACGCCGACCTCCTCGCCCACGTCGCCGCGGAGCGGCCCCGGCTGCTGGCGGCGGCGCTGACCATCCTGCGCGCGCACGCCGCCGCGGGGCGGCCGGCGCACGGGTTCTCCCGGCTCGGGTCGTTCGAGGCGTGGGATGACGTCGTCCGCGGCCCGCTCATCTGGTGCGGCGCCGGTGACCCCTGTCAGACCCGGCTGCGGCTTCGGGAGGAGGGCGACTCGGACCGGGACCGCCTGCGCGCCCTCCAGACCGCGTGGCGGGAGAAGTTCGGCGACGAGTCGTCCACGGTCGCGGGGGTGGTCGAGTGGGCCAAGTCCGATCCCGACTTCGCGGAGGCGCTCGCGTCCGCGGGGCGGGACAAGGAGGGCAAGCCCCACGCCCACCGCATCGGGCACTACCTTCGGATCCACAAGGGCCGGATCGTGGACGGTCTCCGCTTCCAGGCTGCGGGGCACGATCGGAACGGGTCGCAGCGCTGGCTGTGCGCAGGGAACGCGGGCAATGCGGGGAACGATTCCAGCCCCGCGCGCGAGATGTCAGAGTCAGAATCTGACACTCAGCGGGGGGAGCTGG
>Ga0163150_10005194_pt1 | contig 16853 bp, 16 predicted proteins | sample OliLakLV19P2IB_FD_148628 | JGI IMG/M metagenome (GOLD analysis project Ga0163150, IMG submission 148628) | Freshwater microbial mat bacterial communities from Lake Vanda, McMurdo Dry Valleys, Antarctica - Oligotrophic Lake LV.19.P2.IB | ecosystem: Environmental > Aquatic > Freshwater > Lake >...
ATTCCGCATCGCCGCGCCATTTCCATTTAAACTAATCGTAGGAACAGATATAGCAGGGGGCAGGGATTGGGCTTCAACTTGTGGTGAACCTGGCTGCGCCTCATTCGGCTGCGTCTCACTCGATTCGGACGAGTTGACCACAGGGGCCGTTGGTGGCGCGGCGATGCGGAATTCAAGTTCCAGCCGCGTGCCGCTAGCTTCGAGCGATGCGGTTTCGAGTTCTTTGCGGAAGTGGGTTCGCAACCAGTCCTGAAAGAACTGATTGGAAGTCGTCACGATCAAGTTCTGGCCACGCACCGACAGTTGTGTCGACGCGCCAAACCAGACTTCGTAACGATCGTTGCCAAGGCGATCCGCCAGCCGGGCGCGGATTGCCGAGACGATCTCCCTATCGTTGGTGTTCACGTCCTGTGGACTCCCAGCGCGCGCACGCGTACCGTAACCGATAACACCGTCGTGATGCCGAGCTCGTTACGCCAATGGAATGGCTATTCGAGCTAAGATGCAAGTCGAGCAAAGATGCAGGGCGCATTTGACGGGGACAGCAGAGCCGCCTCGCCTAATGTTCTTGTCACCCGAGACGCCGATTGTACGTACGCTAGCGACGCTGTCAAAGGGCGTCCGACCTCCTCGCGAATCAAATTCTAGATCGCGATCCTATCGGTCCCCAATTCAGCGAGGAATCTCGCGCATGGATCGAGCCTGATGCGCGAAAAGATTTTTTCTACGAGTGGTGGCCGCCGTGGAAAAATTGTTCGATTTCCGTGAGCCCAAACCTCGCGAAAAAAAGTCGCGTGTTTACAACCTTCGTTCAACCACAGACTTGTGACGAGAGCAACGCGTCGCGAGAAATCTAGGTGCCCGGCAACCCTGGGCAAACCCCGCTGATTCGCGGAGTTTTTCGCGAAGCAGAGAGCGCCGGTGTCGCCAGATGATTCACAACACCCGCAAAAACACGCTGCGATGATCCCAGGCGACGAACCCGCACGCGGCATAGGCGGCAATTGCCGGTTCATTGTTCGCGTCAACCGCCAATACCAGCCGCTGGCGACCCGCCTGCCTTGTCAACCATTGAGCATGCCTCGCGATCGCAACGCCCCAGCCCTGCCCGCGTGCTTCCGGCACGACCCCCAGATAGATCAATTCCCATCCATTGTTCTGCGGGTGATCGGTCAACAGCAGACAGCCAATGTCCCGTCCTGCATGGCGCGCGAACATCCATCGCGACGCATCGAAAACTCCTGTCGCCCGATAGCCTTCCAACACGTCGTCGATCTTGCGAACGTCATCCAGCTCGGGACAATCGAGAGAACCTGCGTAAATTCGCTCGACCAGCTCTGCAAGTCTTTGCGCATCAGCTTCGGGCCGAAAAAGCTCGAAGTCCAAGGAGCACTTCGGTAGCGACGTGGGAAACGAGGCTTGCAAACTCACCAGGTACAGCAGGTTGGAAATCCTGCGAAAACCATGATGCTCCAGAAGCCGGACTTCCGGCCCATGGTCGGCTTCCAAGAGCGATTGTGCCAGGTCCACTCCCTGTCGCGCCAGATCGCTTGTAACGTGCGCTAAGAGCTCGCTCGCAGTCTCGGGCGGCTCGTGCTCGATGACGCGGGGAGGCAAAATCAGAGCGGTGCGTCCGGGTTGAATTTGTGCCCAGATTGCGCCGACGACCTCCTCGCCACGGTAACCGACCCAAAGTTCTCGGGGGGGACTCTCAACCGCTCCCGCCAAAACACGTTCGATTTGCTTATCTTTCTCGCTCGGCAAAAGATGTGCAAAAAGCATGGCAAGCGCCGCGGCCTGATCGTCGAGCGACGCAAGTCGAATGCGCAAAGGCTTAACTGTAGTTGGGTCCATGCGTTCACCATACCGTAAATGCAGGGCGCCGTGTTATCCTCATCCGTGTTATCCTCAGGAGCGACATCCTCAACTATAATGCCCTAAACTACTTCACAGGGCCGTGAACATCGTTACAGAGAACGACGCTCGCATTTTCAACTCAGGTGCTCAAGATGAGAATCACTTCGATAGCGCTGGCCAGTGCGTTTTGGGCACTGGTACTCTCCAACACGTCGTCGGCACAACCTATTTTGAACCGGGTCGAGCAGCTTCTGCGCCAGCAACTGGCTGCTCCGCGAAATCCCGCCGCCAATCCGGCCGTCACGGGTAACGAGCCTGGCTACTTGGGACTGATTGGCGATGATCGACAGGAGCAAGGGCGTGGCGTGCGAATTACGAACGTCGTGCCCGGTGGCCCGGCTGCGCAGGGCGGATTGCAAACCGGCGATCTCATTACCGCGATCAACGCACAACCGATTCGCTCGATGGACGATATGGGACCGGTGATGGAAAAAATGTTGGTTGGAGCGCAGTTGACGATTACCGTCGATCGCGGCGGAGCGCAACGCGAGCAGCAAGTGACGCTGGGTCGTCGCGCACTCTCGCCGGCATCGAATGTCGCTCCAGAAATTGTGCCCAGCCCCAAGCCGACGCCGTCGCCCGCGGCTGCGCCAGTGGGACCAAAACTGGGCATTCGCACTTCGCCAGTCACTGAAGACGCACGGGCCAAGAATGGTCTATCGAATACGCAAGGCGCCGTCGTCGTTTCGGTCGCGGCCGGTTCCAACGCCGAGCGTGCGGGCGTGCCGATCGGAGCCGTGATCACCGCGGTCAACAATCGGCCGGTCGGCACACCCGATGAGCTGGCCGCCGCCGTGCGGCGCGCGGGCAGCGGGGCGGTAGTATTGACCTACTTTGCGGAAGGCAAGCAGATTCACAAGCAGGTGCCGCTTAGCGGTCCCACGTTGGCCGGCGAGGGGCCACAGCTCGAACTCCGCGGCCGTCCGGTCGCTGCTAGTCCTGAAGAGGATCCGGTCGCGCGACAAGTCGACCCGCCGCAGGCAGAACCGCAGGATACCGATGCGCGAGTGTCAGATTTGCAAGAGCGCGTTCGCCAATTGGAAGACCGGCTCGAGAAGCTTGAGGCGGCCGCGGCCGAGGCGAGAAAACTCTTGCCGCGCTAGCCAGCCACTCAGTTCGGCAATCTGCTAGGGCCGCCTCATTGCCAGATCGACTTCGAAACGCGACCGCGGCTGATCAGCGCGCACGACGCGGGCCGGGCGAATCCGTAATTCACTCAGAGGCTTGCCGTTCCATTGCTTTGCTTGATACAAGCCCAAGCTAGGATCGTTGGTGGTCTGCTTTTGAAAGCTATAGCGCGATGTCACCAGCGCAATCAACTTACTTGGATCGCCGGTAGAACCGTGAAAGGTGATAAATCCAACGCGCTCTTCTTTGTCGAAATAATAAGTCAGCGATCCGGCCAGGTCATCGACTCCCGTGCCTGTCACCAGCGGAACGCGGTAGCCCTGCAAATCCAATTGAGCCAAGCCGGCGCTGACCCGAGGCCAACGAGACATCACCCAGGCCGGCGACCCATCGAATTGAATGACTTCGCCCAGGTCGGTGGTCGCGGCGCCTTCGATTGCATTTGAACTTACCGGCGTCTCCCCGAATTTCTTGGCCCGACTCTGGTCGACGGTGGCAAATGACGAAGACGCGGGCGGGCCAGGTGCGGAACCGCTTCCGGTGCTACTTCCCGACCACAGCCCGCTGACCGTTTTCCACAAGTCCGACGACGACGTGGCTACGTAAGGGACCACCACGGAACCAAGCATGAACAACAAGAACCATATTTTTCTAAGCATAGTCACCTCTCCACGCGCCCAAGATCACTCTTCCAACGGTCATCGGCAGATGAGAGGGGCCCGCTTGCTCCGGGGCGCGCCATGCGTGTCAGTTTGCGCCGTGCAAATAACCCGCGCGCTGCGATCAGGTATTGCGACCTTCGGAAGTTCGTAGGTCAGGCCTCTGCCTGACAGTATTGGAATACGAGACGGCGTTCCGTCGGGCCACGGCCTGACCTACGAACTTTTCCGCACAATCGGCAAGAGTTGTTAGCCGGTGAACGAGCGGGCCACGATCGACATGATCGCCAACGCCAGCAAGCCCACTGCGAATGGCGCCCATACAACCAGCAAATCGAGCATTGGTTGCGACAGGTGGATTCGCGGACCGACCGCACCGGCAAGGTGGTTGTCGGCCGCGGAAGTCCGACCGCTGGGGCCGTTGTCTCGCCGGTTAGGGTCTTGCGTTAGAATACCGCCGATGGCCTCGGGCCTGGTATCGAGCAACGCGGCCGCATATTCGACGTCGCTAAAGTAGGCCTCGCGCTCGCGCCCCAGCTCGATGCCCAGCGAATCCAGCATGTGCTCGATTTTTTCGCCAGAGTAGCGTCGCTTGAGTTGCTTCAGATAGGATTGAAAGCGTTCGTCTGCCAAGGCCGCGCTCAACGTGGGCCATTGTCGCACGAGATGCTGCGCGTTGTTGCCTAAGATCCTGTGCCGGCAGAGAGCCGAGATTTGTTCCAATCCCATTTCTTCCGCATGAACCCCGGCCAGCACCAGCAACTTGTCTCGCACCAACGGTTGGCGGCGCACATGGCTGGCTCGCGCCAGGTGCAAGTACATTCCCAATAATCGGTCGGCTTCAGCCATGTCCAGTTTTCCGTCTCGCGCCGTGTTCGTCGTGCCGGCCAAGGGTTGGTCGATATCGTAATCATGGAGCCGCGAGCCGCAAGTTCAAGAGCAACTGCCGATTAAACCCATGACCAAGTCGACCAGTGCGAGTTCGACCGCCGTCGCCTTCGATGATTTCGAGTGGCTGATCGGTCCCGACGCGCGCGAGTTGTTAAGTTCGACGGCCAGCTCCCGTAATCCACTCACTGCCCAGGTGGCCGAGCTCCGCGGGAAATGCTCGCCGGCACGAACCCACCTGGTGCTCGAACAAGTCGTGCTGCGTGCGAAAGCCCGCGCCAAGTTCACGGCGGCCAATCTCATGTTCTTCACGGCCCGAGGGTTGGAACAGGCGACCGACGAGATTGTGGCCGGCTACAAAGCCGCGCGGTTTCCCGTGGGGCTCCGAGTGCTCGATCTCTGCTGCGGCATCGGCGGCGACCTGCTTGCCTTGGCTCAGCGCGGAGAGGCCATGGGCGTCGACCGCGATCCGATCATGGCGCTCTTGGCAGGCGCCAACGGTCGCGTGGCGATCGAAGGATCCATCGAACGACCCTCTCGCGCGCCCGACGTCACTTCGCGTGACGTCAGCGAAATTGACATTGGCCAATGTGCCGCCTGGCACATCGACCCCGACCGACGGCCGAGCGGGCGGAGGACGACGCACGTTGCATTGCACGAGCCAGGGCCGGAAATTATCGAGCGGCTTCTGGCTGGCAACCCGCATGCCGCCATCAAATTGGCGCCGGCGGCGGAGTTGCCGACAGGCTGGTCTGCACAGGCGGAGCTCGAGTGGATCAGTCGCGGGCGGGAATGCCGGCAGTTGGTCGCCTGGTTCGGCCAATTGGCTCGCCATCCCGGCAGACGCAGCGCGACGATCTTGGGCAGCGACACCACGCAGTACCGCACGATCGTCGAGACCGATGCAAAGAGCCCGCCGGTCGCCGAGCGCATCGGGCGGTATTTGTTCGAACCCGACGCGGCGGTTCTGGCCGCGAAGCTCGGCGGCACTCTGGCGGCCGATCACGGACTGGCGGCGCTTATTGCCGGGGGGGCCTATTGGACCGCCGACCGCGCGGTCGCTGACCCTGCGTTGGGCTGTTTCGAAGTGCAGGAAGTCATGCCGTTTCGCATGAAGCCACTCAAGGCGCTACTGCGATCGCGCAACATTGGACCCTTGGAAATCAAGAAGCGTGGCGTCGAGGTGGATCCCGCCGAGTTGCGCAAACAACTCAATCTGTCAGGCGACGAGGCGGCCACGTTGCTGCTTGCTCGCATCGGTAAGCGTGTGATCGCGATCCTCGCTCGACGCGTCTCGTGAGAATAAGTCTAGCGGCGCGGCTCGGTTTTCTTTTTTGCTGTGGCCTTGCCTTGGCTCGGCGACTTGGCAGGTGCTGCGGCCTGGCCGGCTGGTGTCGTCTTGGACGGTGCAGCCTTCGTAGATGCAGCCTTTGTCGATTTCGACGGTGCGGGGGTCAAAGCAGCCGGCGCTGCGCGGCGCGCCGTCTGCTGGGTGGCCGGCAGCAGTTGCTCTGTGAATCGCGTCAGGTAGTGCATGCTGCTCGTCGGGCCGCTAAAGCCGATCACGCGGCGATCCAAATCGAGCTGCTGCCCAAGAATTCGCCCGGCCGTCATGTCAAAGCGAACGTCTCCCTTGGAAAGCCGCTGGATCAACTGCGCCTCGATGGCCGGATCGTGGATCGGCGTAAGGACCTGCGAATCGACCTCGATCGTGGCCACGTCGTCGACAACTTTCTTGAGCGTGAAGAGTTGCCGAGTCTGAATCTTCTTAACCGAGTTATCTTTGAGGATCACATCGATCTCCATCGGACTCGACCACGTATCGCCCACCACAACCGGATGGCCCGGTAGCGGCATCGTCATTTGCGTTGAGACGCTCATGGGCTGCGGGCGTTTCTCTTGCCGCTTCAAAACGTTGCCACGATTGTCCATCGTGGCGATCGTCAGAGGCACACCCACGGCACTGGCCACGTCCTCATAGCCGGCCGGAACTTCGGTATCGGTTTGGCTGTTGTAGCGAACGTCCTGGCGGCCCTGCGTCTTTTGCCACATTTCGATGCTCTCGACCGAATGCACGAACGTCACCGTTCCATCACGCGTGACTTCGTTGACCTGCCAGACCTTGATCGATTTGCTCAGCGTCTCGGCCGTCTGGCTGGTGCCTTGAATCGTGGTTTGCACCGTAGCACGATGCACGATTTCCGAGCGCAGGATCTCGCCAGGCGTGAACTTGTATTTCAGATTGAATTTTTCACCGGCGCTCGGCGCGGCTGGAGCCGGTTTAGCCGCAGCTGTCGGCTCGAGTTCCGTGGTTTCTGCCGCAGGTTCTTCGGACTCTGGTTGTTCGCCTTTGGGCTCAGCTTCGGACGCTGGCGCGTCGCCAGGATCGCCGGAATCGCCGGCTGCGGCTGGCTCGGAACTGTCCGGCTGCGCATTGGAAGAATCGGAATTGGCGGTTGGAGGCGGCTCGTCTTCCGCGCGAACGGGCACGCAAAATAACCACGCCGACAGGCCCAGCAACAGGCACCAGGAGAACCTCACCATACTCGCATCCTTTCGAGTTCGCGTGCTGGAGCCAGCCAAAACTGCAATCGCTCGAGCGCACGTCAGGTTTTTGTGTTCAATCGACCGCCCCAGCCGAGTTTCTCTCGCAGGGTGCGGTAATAACTATGGCCGGGCAGCGACACGAGTTGGAATTGTGCTTCCGAGCGTTCCACTCGCACCTGATCTCCCGGTTCCACTTTGCAAACCACGCGCCCATCGGCCACGACGGTCGTGCCGACGTGCGGGTGAGCAATGACTAGTTCAAAAACTCGATCCGCCGTGTCCACCACCGGACGATTCGTCAACGTGTGAGGACTGATCGGCGAGATGACAAACGCTTGTAAATCTTGCCGCAGAATGGGACCACCGGCCGACAAATTGTGCGCCGTCGATCCAATCGGCGTGCTAATGATCAAACCGTCGCAACTATAAGTCGTTACCAATTCTGAGTCAACGTAAAGATCGACGTCCAAAATGGCGAACGGCGGACCCGCTAGCACGGCGACTTCGTTCAGCCCCAACCGCTGATGAACGAGCTTGCCGCCGCGGATCACGCTGCACTCGTACATCAGGTGGTCCTCGGCCGTCAGGGCTCCGGAACAAATCGTTGGCAGTTGCGCAATGAATTCGTCAAGCGACAGATCGGCCAGGAAACCTAGCTTCCCTAGATTCACGCCCAAGATCGGCCGCTGATGCCGGCCCATTTGATGCGCTGCTCGCAACATCGAGCCATCGCCGCCAACCACGACCGCCAGATCAAACTCAAGCGTCGAGAGGTCCTCGCCCAAACTCAAATCGCGCACCAGCACGTCGGCCCAAGGCTCGACCCGCGGCAACAGCCGCTCGACCTGCGCGCTCAGATCGCTCCGCTCGCCCGAAGAGAGCATGAGCAGTTTAAGCCGCATGTCGGAAGCGCGCCGCGTGGATGAGGCATCGGAAGGGTTCATGGACCTTGATCATAGAACATAACTCGGGAAGGGTACAGAGATAGTGGTTAGTGGCTGGTGGTTAGTGGTTAGTTTGACAGATCATGGCAAACTGATCACTGACCTGCACTTGCTAACCACTATCCACTAACCACTATCCACTACTCCTCTTCATTTCCTCGCGCATTTCCGCCACTTGCTGCTGAAGCTCGAGGATCATTGCCGTTTGCAGCTCAAATCGAATACGCTGGAGCGCGGGTGAGTACTTGAACACGTACAGAATCGCCAGCAAGATGCCGATCAGCGCCGCCGCCAGCGCTGAGACGATAAACGATAGATAAAGGATGTTTCTCACGAGCGCCAAAGCCAGGTTGTGGGGCTCGATGGGCCACAGCCTGACCATGAGACCGCACATGAAAAATCCCACGATATAGACCGCCACGGCAATCAATATGCGGCGACGCGTGGTCTTCGTCTTCTCCTCCCAGGTTTGCAGCGACAATTCCAGTTGCATGCGAAACTCCTTCGATTGCGTTTCGTTAATTTCTTGATCTTGGGCCAACAGTTTTCGAACTTGCTGACGATGCGAATCGCGCTCAGGCATGGCCTTGCTCTCCTTCGATGATGCTTCGCATCGCTTGTTTGGCGTAGTGCAGCCGAGACTTTGCAGTGCCCTCGCTGCATTGCATCACACGCGCAATCTGCTTGACGTCCATCTCCTCCAAATATCGAAGCGTCATCACCTCGCGATGAATCACCGAAAGCTTATTGAGTGCGAAGTGAACGAGCTCGGCGCTGTCCAAAAAATCCAAGTCGTTCCAGGGATCCGTTTCAACCACATCGGCGGCGATCTTCTCGCGGGCATCGGATTCCACAATCTGCCGGCGGATGTAGGTCACCACACGATCGTGGGCGATCCGATACAACCAGACCCGAAACGCAGCGGGCGACTGCAAGCCGCGGAGCTTGCGAAACACATCGAGCCACACTTGTTGCAGAACATCGCGTGACTGATGCGAATCCTGCACCAGGCGATGCACGTAGTACGCCAGACGTTCCTGGTAAAGCGCGACCAATTCATGAAATGCCGCGCGATCTCCGACTTGGGCCCGCAGCACCAAGACATGCTCGCGCAATCGCAGGGGATCGTCTGGCAAGTCAGTCAAGTCAAGTACGGCCTTTCCAGAATGGCACGTTGACGCATTCGCAACCCAAGAAAGAGGTCGCCCGAAGGACGCCCGGGGTTCAACGTTTCAAGAAAGAAACTTTGAAGAGACGCCGGCAAGCGGAGAAAGGCTCGTTTAGGGAGACATTGGCCAGCATCGAATGCCATGACCCACAGAACTAACCACTATCCACCAACCACTACTCATCAGCTCACCAATCGCCGGTCGGTCGATTTGATATTCCGCTTCTCGGCCATTTGGCGGCAGGCTTGGGCGATGCCGGGGACATCCAGACCCAGCTCGGTCAGTTGCTCGGTGCGCTCGGCGTGTTCGATGTAGCGATCGGGAATGCCGAGGCGGCGCACGTGGGCGGCGCTAACGCCGGCGTCGGTGGCGGCCTCGAGCACGGCGCTACCAAAACCGCCCATCAAGGTCGCTTCTTCGACGGTCACTACAAACGGGCTGGTGGTAAGTGCGCGGAGCACAGTTTCGGTATCGAGCGGCTTGATGAAACGGGCATTGATCATGCCAACATCCAACCCCTCTTCGCGAAGTATCGCGGCCGCTTTGATGCAATTGGTCACAAGCGTGCCACAGCCAATGATCATGCCGTCGTGACCCCAGTCGATGACTTCGGCACGACCGAGCTCGATGGGCGTACGCGCGCCTTCGATGGTTTCGGCCGTGGCCTTGGGATAGCGGATCGACACGGGATTGTCGTGCTCAATCGCAAAATCAATCATCGTGCGCGTGTCGACTTCATCAGCCGGCGCCATGACAACCATGTTCGGAAACAGTCGCATGTAGCCGATGTCGAACACGCCGTGGTGCGTCGGCCCGTCGGGACCGGTCAGGCCCGAGCGATCGAGCACAAAAGTCACCGGCAGATTCTGGAGTGCGACTTCCTGGAATATCTGATCGTAGCTGCGTTGCAAGAACGTGCTGTAGATATCGACGATCGGCCGCAGCCCGGCTTTGGCCTGGCCGGCGGCGAAGGCGACCGTGTGCGACTCGCAAATGCCAGTGTCAAAAAACCGATCGGGAAAGGCGTCGCGAATCGGTTCGAGCTTCGTGCCCTGGCACATCGCGGCGGTCATCACCGTCACGCGCGGGTTGGCTTCCATTTGCTTGAACACCGCCGCACTGACCACATCGGTGTAGGCGCGGGACGATGACTTCTTGAATGCCACCACCCCTTCCTGCTCGCAGGTGAAGGGGGCAGGGGTGTGAAAGTACACCGGGTCTTCAGCGGCCGGCTTAAAGCCGTGGCCTTTCTGCGTGACAACGTGCAGCAGCACCGGACCATCGACATCCTTGACCATGCTCAGGTACTTGCGCAATTGCGGAATGCTGTGTCCGTCGACCGGCCCGATATAGCGGAAGCCAAGCTCTTCGAACAACATGCCGCCGTGCAAGCCGGCTTTGACCGACTCTTTGACCTGGGCCAGAAAGCGCTCGACAGGGTCGCCCAGCAAGGGGACCTTGTTGAGGACCTTGAGGACCTCGCCTTTGAGTCCGGTATAGAACGTATTGACCCGCAGCCGGTCCAAATACTCGCCCAAGCCGCCGACACGCGGGCAGATCGACATTTGATTGTCGTTCAAGATCACCAGCAGCTTCTTGCGCAGCCCGCCGGTGTTGTTCATCGCCTCATAGACGATGCCCGAGGGAAACGCGCCATCGCCAATGACGGCCACGCTGTGCCGATCGCTCTGGCCGGGCATCAGGTCGTCACCGCTTTTGAGCCCCAGCGCGGTAGAAACACTGCAGCCGGCATGGCCGGTCATGAACAGGTCGTAGTCGCTCTCGTTCGGATTCGGGTAGCCCATCAGGCCGCCCTTGGTCCGCATGGTGCCAAACTCGTGATACCGGCCGGTGATCAACTTGTGCGGATAGATTTGATGTCCCGTGTCCCAAATCAGCCGGTCGCGGCTAAAGTCGAACGTCGTGTGCAGCGCCAGGCAAAGCTCGACCACGCCGAGGTTCGAGGCAAAGTGGGCCGTACGGTTCGAAACCAGATTGCACAGCACTTCGCGCATTTCACTGGCGAGTTGTTCCAGCTGCGCCGGCGACAGTCCCGAAAGGTCGCGGGGCGAATCGACTTTGGAGAGCAGCGTATCCATCAATGATTCCTCTCGAGAACATAGTGAGCCAGTGCCTGCAGGGCTTCGGCACGCGAGCCCAAAGGCTCGAGCGCCGCGCAAGCTTCGAGAACGAGCGACTCGGCACGCCGGACGCTCTCGTCGATACCAAGAATTCCAGGGAACGTGAGTTTGCCGCGTCCCGAGTCCTTGCCCGTTCGTTTACCCATCGCCGTCTCTTCGCCGCGGACGTCGAGCAGGTCGTCGGTAATTTGAAAGACGAGCCCCAGGCGCTCCCCGTAAGCGATTAGCGCCCGAAGTTGGTCGTCGCTGGCGCCCGCCACGAGTGCCCCCAGCCGCAGCGACGCCAGAAACATGGCGCCTGTCTTACGCGCGTGGATCGACTCGAGCGTTGCCAGACTGGCGGCCGAAAATTCGCCGGCCAGGTCGTCGGCCTGCCCGCCCACTAGTGCGGTGGCGCCAGCCGCCTGGGCCAATACGGCGCAACATTGCGCAGCGACAGCCGGAGGGCGAACATCGCGCGCGAGCACTTCAAAGGCCAAGGCCAACAGCGCGTCGCCCGCCAGAATTGCCACCCCTTCGCCAAACGCCTTGTGACAGGTCGGCCGGCCGCGACGCAGGTCGTCGTCGTCCATCGCCGGCAGATCGTCATGAATCAGTGAATAGCTATGGACCATTTCGACGGCGCAAGCCGCCGGCAGGGCGCTGTCGACATTTCCGCCACAGGCCTCGGCCGCCATCAGCACCAACATCGGGCGCAGCCGTTTACCGGGAGCCAGCAGGCTATAGCGAATGGCCTCGCGGAGTTGCGCGGGACAGTCAGGATCGAAATCCGTGGCTTCGGCGAGCGCCTGGTCGACGCGGGTGCGAGTCTCTTGGCCGTAGCGTTCCAGCGAGAACGTTGCGCTCTGCACCATGGAGGGATTCGTCACTGGGGGTTGGCAACCGGAAACACCACTGGGCCTGACAACTTCCATTCTAAAAGAGCCGCCGGGGTCCGTCTATCTCGTCTGTAGCGGGTGGACCATTATCCGGCTCCGTTCGGGCATCCGGCGTCGCCCGGGACCGACGGCGACCGCGCGTTTGGGCCTTTTCGTCCAGCGAAAGTGCCCCATCCTCAAAAGGTTCGCTTTGTACCCCGCCATCGGAATCGATACGGTTTAACAATTCGATCCGTCGCTCGACATGCTCGAGCATTTGATAGCACTGTTTGAGCATTTTGACGCCGGCTTCGTACCGAGCGAGACCTTGAGCCAGGCCAATCTCCCCTTCCTCGAGCTCGCGAACGATGATCTCCAATTCGAGCAATGCTTCCTCGAAGCAAGGTTCGTCAGCGGGGTTCTGAGGAGTTTTGGCGGCCACGATTAGGATCTCCTGCCTTCAAATGACTCTGACTCCGGCTCAATACTTTCAACGCGAATCGTCACGGCGCCTTGCGAGAATCGCGTGAGCAATACTTCGCCAACCGCGACCTGGCGCGATGCACGAAGCAACTGGCCATCGCCCAGCCGCGTCGTCAGACTGTAGCCGCGCGCGAGCACGGCCAGCGGGCTGAGCGACTCCAACTGCGCGGCGCGCCCATCGACCTGGCTGCGGGCAACTTCCCACCGACGGCGAATCGCGCGATCGGCACGCGATTGCAACTCGTCGAGCCGCCGATCGAGCAATTGCACCCGTTCGAGCGGCCTGCGCACCACGCGCGAGGCAGAGAGCGCGGCCAGGCGGGCGCGTGCCGACACTGCCCTGACGCGCAAGGCTTTGAGCAGTCGTTGCTCCTGGCTTTTCAGAAACGCCAACACGTCTTCGCGAGCGGGCACGACGCGCTCGGCCGCTTCGCTGGGAGTCAGTGCCCGCACGTCGGCAACCAGGTCGGACAAGGTGACGTCGATTTCGTGACCCACGGCCGAAACGACCGGCACGCGCGAACGGTGAATGGCGCGGACCACAACTTCTTCGTTGAACGCCCACAGATCTTCCAGGCTGCCGCCACCTCGGCCAACCACCATCACGTCGACCGGCAGAGCCATGCGGTTGACCAGGTCGATACCCGCGGCAATCTCTGCCGCGGCGCCGTCGCCTTGCACGCGAACCGGAACGATAAGTACGTCGACCCCTCGCCAGCGCCGGCGCAGAACTTCAAGAAAATCGCGAATTGCGGCGCCGGTCGGGCTAGTGACAAAGGCGATGCGACGCGGAAACTTCGGCAAGTGACGTTTGCGAGCGGCGTCGAACAACCCTTCGGCGGCAAGTCGCTCGCGCAACTTCCGCAGTGCGAGTTCCAGGGCGCCCATTCCCTTAGGCTCGATCTGCTGGATCACCAGTTGATAGCTGCCGCGGGGGGCATAGACGTCCAAATAGCCTTGGCAGATGACTTCGAGCCCGTCGTGCAGCTCGAATTTCGCTCGCGCGGCGGCCCCGCGCCAGATGACGGCGCGAATTTGAGCCTGGTCGTCCTTGAGCGTCAGATAGCAGTGACCCGACTGGGGGCGCGAAAAGTTCGAGATTTCGCCGCACACCCACACGCCAGGGAAGCGGGTTTCGAGCGTGCCCTTGATCTGTTCGGTAAGCTCCGAGATCGACAGCACTCGCTGGGTCGCGGCATCTTCAGCGGTGGAATAAAGCTCGTCCGAAGCCATGAATCTTGGGGCCCAGCCAAACGCGGCGAACACTCGCAAGTCCTTTGCCGCCTCAATATATCGGCGCAGGGGGTCACTGGCTAGCAGCACCTGGCGGCAAGCCGATTAGCGCAGGGCATCGACGGGTAAACAAACTGGCGTCGCCGCCGGCAAACCAAGATGGCTAGGCGGAAGTTCGTGGGCGGCGTGCTTGTGCAGCTTGAGCCAGCCGGCCTGACGGCGTACGGATACTTCGTTGACCTTTGACGTGCCGGCTTCGGCCCAGGCTTCGGCTTCCAGCGTCAACCGGTTGAGCATGCGCTCCACCTTCAGCCGATATTGCTCCACGTTTTGGCGATCCAAATCGGGCGGAATATACATCGGCGGACTCACGACCGCGCGAGCTCGCGAGAAAGGCTTGGGCACGGCGAACCGATCCCAACTGTTGACTCGCCAGGGACGATCGTAGCCAAAACCCATGGCGACGATGGGCAGTCCCAACTTCGACGACAGATAGACCGGCCCTTGCGCCAGCACTCGCCGCGGACCGCGTGGACCGTCGGGCGTGATGGTCAGGTTCATGTGCTGGCTCTTGCGCAGCAGTTCGCGCAAGGCCGTGCTGCCCCCGCCGAAGCTCGAACCGCGAACGAATTCGAAACCCAAATGGTCGGCGACCGCGGTCAGAATGTCGGCATCGTGGTGCCGGCTGAGCAGCATCGCCAGATTGCAATGTCCGCGCAGGTAAAGAGGAAACAAAATGTTCTCGTGCCAGAAAATATAGATTTTCTGTCCACGATAACGAGGATCGACCGGATCGATCGTGGGATCGTAGAACGCGGCTTTATAGTCGAGCGTCGACATCCAGCCCCGCACAGTGTTGGCCACCAACAGCCCAGCAAGTTGACCGGCCCAATGATTCAATGACTTCATTCGAGAAAGCTTCCTTGCCTATAGTTGACGGTCGCGCGTCTTCTCCCTCTCCCTTTGAGAGAGGGCCGGGGTGAGGGTAAGTCTGACAAGAACACTGACCAATTTGGAGGAATTACACGAGTTGAAGACTCCCTGTTCTATTTGCCTCGCCTACAAATGCGCCCTCACCCTAACCCTCTCCCAAAGGGAGAGGGGACGGCTCGTTCTACTCTCCCTCTCCCTTTGGGAGAGGGCCGGGGTGAGGGGGCGTTGTCCTCGTTAACGCCTCGCTCCTTCACACGCGATCAAGATTCCACGTAGCACCGCTTCCAAATCACTCAACAAATCGTCGTTTCCAATGCGCAGCACCCGAAATCCTTGCTTCTCCAAATACTCTGTTCGATGGGCATCGGCCGCGGCGCGTCCGTTATGGCTCTCGCCATCGAGCTCGATGACCAAATCTGCTTCATGACAATAAAAGTCGGCAACAAAAGGTCCGACTGGATGTTGGCGACGGAATTTCAGGCCGGAGAGTCGTCCTGAGCGAAGACAGTTCCACAAGGCGCGCTCGGGCATCGTGCTTGCGCGGCGGAGTTCGCGAGCACGCGCTGGTTTGGGTTTGGGAGGATAGTTTTTCATTTCGATTCAAGAACGGAAACGCTGCTCGGTGTTTGACACCCTCACCCTCTCCTAAAGGGAGAGGGCCGAGGTGAGGACGCTATTCTAATAACGCTATCGCCTTCCAAAAAACCAACCTGCGGAAAATTAAATCGGTCTCGCTTTTCATCGCTTACACATCCCGGCACCCTCACCCTAACCCTCTCCCAGAGGGAGAGGGAACTCAGGGCCAGTCGCCGGTGAAGACTTCGGTGGCGGGGCCGGTCATGTAGACGTGGCCGTCGATCGCCCATTCGAGTTCCAGGTCGCCGCCGGGCAGATGGGCCAGAATCTGGCGGTCGGTTCGTTTGGTCAAACTGCTGGCTACGCAAACTGCCGAGGCGCCGGTGCCACAGGCCCAGGTAATGCCGCTGCCGCGCTCCCAGGTGCGCATCGTCACTTCGTGCGGGCCGCGCACTTCGACAAAGTGAACGTTGATCCTGCGCGGAAACGCGCGATGCGTCTCCAAGGCGGGTCCAATAATTTCCAAAGGAACCGCGATCGTGTCTTTGCAGAACAGAATCAGGTGCGGGTTGCCCATCGAGACGCAGGTCATGCGGGGGTCGAGGCCGCTGCGCTCGATCCAGTTTTCAGGATTCGCCAACTCGATCGCGGGAGCCAGCGGCACGTCGACAATTTGCTTCAGGTCGGCTCCGGGCAGTTGAACGGGTATCTTGGCCGGCTCCAGAATCGGTTCGCCCATGTCCACTCGCACGCGCTCGACGAGTCCGGCGCGGACTTCCAAATCGAGCGTCAGCACGCCCGCCCCAGTTTCGATCTGAAGCTTCGACTGCCTGGCAATGTCGTGATCGTAGACGTATTTGGCGACGCAGCGGATGCCGTTGCCGCACATTTCCGATTCCGATCCGTCGGCGTTGAACATCCGCATGCGGGCAGCGGCTACCTTCGATGGGCAGATGAGAATCAGGCCATCGCCTCCAACACCAAAATGCCGATCTGCGATTTTCCGCGCCAATTCGGCCGGATCCTCGGGCATCGGTTCTTGAAAGCAATTGACATAGACATAGTCATTGCCAATGCCGTGCATTTTGGTGAATCGCATGCTGCGGAACGCTGTTGATTGCGCGGATCGAGTAAACCGTCGAAGCAGGGCTATTTTAGGGCCAGTGCTCGGAAGCGGCAAACCCGATTGTTGCGGTAGCGGGGCAGGGTGGTGAACCATTGACCCGCTAAACTAAGGTGCAGACCTTTTGACCCGCATTTCCCAGATGAGTTCCCGATCTTCGGTATGCGATTTGCGCTACACCCTTGAAAAACAGGGGTATTCTGCCAATTCGTGCCATGCTGACGGGGGAACCCAATGGGTGACTGCCAAAAGGGC
>Ga0163150_10005196_pt1 | contig 16850 bp, 11 predicted proteins | sample OliLakLV19P2IB_FD_148628 | JGI IMG/M metagenome (GOLD analysis project Ga0163150, IMG submission 148628) | Freshwater microbial mat bacterial communities from Lake Vanda, McMurdo Dry Valleys, Antarctica - Oligotrophic Lake LV.19.P2.IB | ecosystem: Environmental > Aquatic > Freshwater > Lake >...
CGCGACATCTCTGAGATTACGATGGCTCCGCCCTTGGCGGCTTCGAAACGCAAAATCAAGCTCACCTGGCGCTGCGGACCTTTGGCGTCTTGCCAGGGGATCCATACGCTGTACGAGTGGCCCAGGTCGGATTTGCTGTAGTGCTTTTCCAGATACTCGGCAGGAAAGACGAATTTTCGCGCTGGGGTCGAGCTCTCTTCGCCGTTCGTGTCGTCGTAGCCATAGACCGTCAGCGAACCGTCGACCATGATCGGCGTTTCCTCGTCCTTACCATAGAACAAAATGCGAGCGCCGAAGCCAGACACGCCGGTCATGCCCGGTTGATTCAAAACGCAGTCGGTCCAAAACGCCGTCGTGCGCAGCGGCACCTGGGGCTTGTTGTTGTGCCCAGGCCAGGTGATCGTCTTGGGCACTGTCATCTGCGCGCAACCGACCATCAACCCAAGAAGGAGCAGGCCCAGCAAAAGTGATGGTTTGGCCAGTCGCATGAACATCCGTGTTCCAGGTCGCTCTTATCGGTTGACCGCGGGCAGCATCCTTGCCGCCAGTTATGACGCGAGATGTGAACTAAGGATTTGAAAACGATGTCTGATTTTCTGGATAGGCAATCGCTTTCGATTGATCGAACTTCGGCGGATTGTCCGCGTTCTTTGCCAGCGGAGGCTTGCCTTTGCGAGTTGCAGCCGGGGAAGCCGGCGGCGTGCGAGCGAGCGTACTAGCGCCAGGTATCTGCGGTGGAGTGTAGGAGATTGTGGTTTGCACGCCGCCGGGTATCGGAGGCCAGGCCTGATTTGCAATCGGATTCTGCGGGGTCGCTGCCGGCGTCGATTGGTGCGGAACTCGATTGAGCGAGGCGTCCTGGCCGGAGACGTCGATGGGGTCAAGTTTGGGACCCTCCGGAAGCGACTCTTCAGACATCGGCGTCGGCTGGATTCCGCGCGGATTCAAGTCGGGGTAGATGACCGGGGTGTTCGAATTGCACGTTGCGCAATCGGCCCGATTGCAGAACTCGGCGTCGCCGTGGATCGCATGGACGTCGGCGGCACACCAGTGCATGCGCGCTGCTTCCGCCTGCTTCAACCTCTGCGAATCCTCCGGGGTGCGCACCACCTGCGGAGTCAGAATAATCAGGAGCTCGGTTCGCCTGCCGACAAATCGATCGTAGCGAAATAAGGTGCCCAGAACGGGCACGTCGGCCAGGTAAGGCACGCGGCGATCGAGCCGTTGTTCGCTCTTAGTGATCAGTCCGCCCAGGATGATCGTCTCGCCATCGGCCGAGCTGACCGTGGTGTGTGCTTCGGTAATATTGATGCGTGGCGACCGGATCACCTGGCCCGTTGCCGACACGGCGATTGGAATGCCCTCGGCCTCGGAGCCTAGGTCCGACTTGATCGCGTCGACGTCCATCACGACCATTCCATCTGGGCTGATACGCGGCGTGACGCCCAGAATGATTCCAACGTCATAAAGTTCCGTGCCGGTTGTCTGACCAAAGGTCGTGAACGACGCCGTCACGACGCGCGGCACCTTTTGGCCAACCTGGATATACGCCGGCTGGTTGTCCATGGTCATGACTTGCGGGCGGCTGAGCACGTCGAGCCGCTGATTTTGTTGCAATGCGCGAAGCAGCGCCGAAATTCCCTTGCTGCTCGCCGAGAGCACGAGTCCGCCAAAGCCCAAATCGCTGGTGCGACCCACCGCGAAATTCGAAAGCGCCTGGCCGCCGGTTTGCGCGGCGGTTGCCAGACTTTTGGCGCTGCCGCTATTGCCCAAGGCCGGATTGGCGGGATTGTTGAAGTCGAACCCTGGCTGGTTGGTCGCCGAAAGGATCGTCTGTGTTTGCGTCGTGGTCGGAGGATTGCCGAATGTCGTGGTGGTGTTTTGGAAGATCGGCGTTCCCAGCAAACTACGATCGAACAGCACCGAATCTTGCAGTCCTAGTTCGACCCCGAATTGCGTGTTGTCGTCGAGCGTGACTTCGGCAATTAACACCTGAATCAAGACCTGCGGAGGTTGGGCATCGAGTTTTTCCACCAGCTTGGCGATTTCGTCGAAGAATCGCGGCGTGGCGCTGATGATGAGCGAGTTGCCCACCGGCTCGGGCACCACGACGACTTCGCTTTCGATCTGCTGGAACGGGCTGATCGTGCCTGGAGCGGCCTGCTGCAATTGGCGTTCGCTGCGCAGGAATTGATTGATCGCTTCGGCGACGTCGAGCGCCGGCTCATTCTTAAGCCGATACACGGCGTTCTTCCGTTGGGCCACGTCCCGTTCGTCCAATCGCAGCAATAGCGCCTCGATGATCGCCAGATCGCCGGCCGACCCGGTGGCGATGATGCTGTTGGTGCGAGGTTCCACTGAATATCGCAGCGGCGCGAACGACTCTTCGCCCTCGGCCTTGGCCAGCGAAGCGCCCTGCGAATTGGCCGTCGCCGTGGGCAGCAGCGCTCGGAGCATTTGCACCAGGCTGGCTGCGTCGCTGTTGACGATGTGGAACACCTTGATTTGTGCCACCGAAACCGGCGAATCGTCCATTTGTTGAATGAGCGCCGCCACCAGTTCCATGGATTCGGCGGGTGCCGTGACAAGCAACGTATTGGCCCGCGGGTCGGCCGTGATTTTCACGTCGCCCAGGATGCCCGACTGTATGATCTTTTCGCCCAAGGGGTCGACGGTCAGCAGTTCGAGCGCGTGCTGTTTAGCCGCCGCGCCCGCGGCGCCACCGCCGCCGGTGCGTTGGGAGTCGATCGCCGCCTGCAGCGTGGTGGCCAGGTTTGCCGCCAGTGAATTCTTAAGCTTGAACAAGCGCACCCGGCTGACAGCGTCGCCACGCGCCGTATCGAGCCTGGTGATCAACAATTCGACTTCGGCCAGGTCGCGAGGCGCGGCTTGCACGACGAGCGCGTTGGAGCGCGCGTCGGGTGTCACGATGACTTTCGGTCCCAGGCCGGTGCGCTTGCTGAAGAACTCTTGCACGGTCGTGCTGGTCGCGGCGGCCGCGGCAAATTTCAAGCGGAATACCCGGACCTGAGTATTGGGATCCACCGGTTGATCGAGCTTGTCAATCAGCTCTTTGACCGAATTGATGGCGTCGCCCCAGCCGATCAGGAGCAGGGCGTTGGGCGTGCTGAGCGAGGTAATGCTGATGCGTCCCGGCCGGCCGGCCAGTAGGTCTTTCTGGATCAAGATGAGCATCGGCGCCAAGGCATCGCTGCCGACGTGCTTCAGCGAGTAGACCTCGATCGAAGGAATCGTCTCGGCACTCAGTCGCTCGATGTCCTCTATAATTCGCAAGACTTCGTTGACGTCGCGATTGCTGCCCCGCAAGATGATTGCGTCCAGATCGGGCAGGATCTGAATGTCCAGATCCAGGCCCAGCTCGCGCAGGCGTTCCTTGGTTGTTTCCGCGTCGGCGTTTCCAGCCGGGGGCACGGCTGCGGGCGGAGCGTCGCCAGCTGCTGGCACCTGGGCCAATTGAACGCGTTCGGGTCCGCGATCCTTGTTCACGGCGCCGCGAGTTTGACCGGGCAGAGCGCGCGCGGGGTTTCCGCGTCGGTAGGTTTCGATGGCTTCCTGCACCTTGGCCAATTCGGCTTTGCGCAGCGAAACAGAGCGGACGATGCCGGCCGATTTCTGCGGCGATCCGTCGTTCGCTTGGACCAGGCGCACGACCTCCGAGGCCAAAGGGTCGGGTCCGTAGACGGCCACGCCGCTACGAGATTCGTCGACGTGCAAGGTCACGCGCGAACCCGCGTCGTTATTCACGACCAAATCGATCTCGCCCCGGCGCGATCCTGACTGTTGAACGGCGCGCGGTCCCAGCAACTTGGAGAGCCCAGGGGCGATCTGGTTCGAACGCCAAAGCGGCAATGGCACGAAGCGCTCGTTCACCTCGGGCGCCAAGTCGGGCACTGTCGCAGTCCCGACAGCCAGCTCCTGCTGAAGCTCGGCTTGAACTTCGAGCGGAGCCAAGACGATCAACTGGCCCGATTCGGGATCGGCCGCGATTCGCACGCTGCCGTCGCGCGCATATCGAGCGCGCAAATTGGTAAGCTTTTCCGCGAGTTGATTTCTCGGGCAGGCGTACATTTTCAGGCTTGCTGGGCGAGCAGGCACGTTTTGCGGCTTGGGTTGGTCAACCGCATCGATCAACCGCTGTGCGATGCGCTGCGACTTTTCGCCGCCGCGCACCAGCAGTTCATTCGTGTAGGTGTCGGTCGTCAATTCGACTTCATTTCCCAACAGTTCCACGAGCATTCGACTGACTTCCGGCGCGGTTTTGTGGCGCAGCGGATATCTCTTGAAGTTGTTCGTGTCGGCCTGTTGAGCAAATGCAAACGCGCAGCACGTCCAAGGAATGACGAGCGCGCAGATTCCTGCATGCCGAAGTTTGGCTGATAGCGCAAGTGCCAATTGCAAGAAATGTTGCATTGAAAACGACTTTGGACTTGTCGAGAAAACGAGCACTGCCCGACGAGGGGCTGAGAAATGTGGCGGGAGAGTACCCACGGGTGGCCGCAATCGCCAAGATCAATACTTGCGGATGCGTTCTTTGGCAAACGAGGCAGCGCAGACTGGTGAAACTGCGGTAAGGCCGAAGAGACTCGTAGCTTCAGGTTGCCAGCGGCCGGCTTGCTATTTAGAACTCTGGCGGCAGCGTGCTAGCTTGCATCAGATTCTCGCCGATCGTCAGCAGCCACCGCTCGTCGTCGCACACCAGAATCACGTCCGACCCGTGGATTTCAGCGACGGTACCGTGAAACGGACCGATTTCGAAACCCTGCTGCTGGCGCAGCTTGAGGAGCTGGCCGGAAGAGCGCAGTGTGAACCAGGCTTCGGCCTGGCCGTCGACCTCGGTAATGGCCGTCAGGTAGGCCAGATCGGCCTCGTCGGCGCCGCTGCTGCCCACTCCAAACAGATCGCGTTCGACGATCGACTGGTACTCGGCCAGGCTGGTCGAAGCCAGCCGATCGGAAACTTTGGAGCTCAGTTGATCCTTGCGATCGGCATCGACCAGCGACAAGGCCTCGATCGAAATCGAGATTTCGAGCTCCTCCATGCGGGGAACCGGCGTCAGGCTGAGCGATTGGATCTGGTGCAGATGATCGGCGCGATAAAAGTCGAACAGGAATTTGGTCAGTTGCTTCAGCGTGCCTCGTCCGCGCACCGAAAAGCTCAGTGAATTGTACAGGCCTTTGCGAGCTACCGGCTCGCTGGAGTCGACGTTGGGATTGTCCAGCGCGACCGAGCCCACCAGTTCGACCAGCCAGGCCTGATACAAGCTGCGAGCCACTTCGGTATCGGAAGGTAAGGATTGCGCTTTCCAGCGTTTCATGTCCTTGCCGGCCTTGGCAATTTTTTTCAGATCCAACTCGCGCTTATTAATATCTTCCTGCAGGCGCACGGTTTCGTCGCGCCGCTCCTGAAGCGGCACTTCATAGACGGTCTGATACGTCCAATGCAACGCATAGACGGCAGCCATGGCGCCAACGCCCGCGGCCAGGATGACTTCACGCTTTTTCACGCCGTCACCGTTCGGTTGCCGTGGTTTGTGGTGGTAATGTCGACTTGCTGACAGGCTTCTTCGAGTCAGCCGGCTCTTCGACCGGCTTTTCGGGCAAGTGGCTGACGTAGTGCTTGCTTTCGCGTGGTGTCACGACGAGTTGGGCCTCGAAGTGCCACGCATAGCTCTTATCTTGGTCGCGCTCTTGGACGTGCCGGCTGCTGATTTGGTGATACTTGTCGCGTAAGCTGGTTTCCAACCGGCTGACAATCGCCGGATCGCGCACGACACCCACCATATCGATGCTGCCGCCGACATTGCGCGCGTGGTTCATGCCCATGCGCAATAGCACGACGTCGCGACTGCTGGGAAACTTGAGCGACAGGTCGCGCATTTCGTCGAGCCAGTTCACATCGCTTTCGCCCCAATCGCGAATCGCATCGACGACTTTCTGGCGCTTGCCGGCCTGCTTGAACTGGTCGTCCAAGCGATCCAATTCCTCAGAGAGTATGGCGTTCTGGGCGTCGACTTCGGCCAGCGTGTTCCAGACCGAGTAGCCTAGCAGCAACAACAGCAGTGTTCCGGCCGACCCGGCCAGAATCGTGGTGCGGCGTCGATCGGGCGGCTCGGGCGTTTTGCGGGGATGGAGAAAATCGATGGCGTGCGCGCCGCGGCGCGCCTCGACCGTTAACATGCCCAGCAAGGCGCTATAGCGCCCTGCGTTCTCGGGCAACTCACCTGTCGCTTCAGTAACGTCGGCAAATGGATCGATCAGCGTGACATCGCCGGAAAAGTCGGTGCGCAATTGTTCCAGCAGTGCCGGGTGCTCGTCGATTCCTCCGAACAAAAACGCCGCTTCAATCGGACCTTCCAACTGGTGTGCCACCACGACCATCGTGCGATTGATCTCAGCGATCAGCTTCTTGGCCGCCACGGGGTCTTGCGACACGTTCGATTGGCGCACGGTGCGCCAGAACACGACTTTGTCGGCGAGCACTACGCTCAGGTCGATTTCATCGGCAAACACGTTAATCAGCAAGGACGCCTGTTTATGGTCAGGCAAAGAACTAGTAAACAGTGCGGCCGCGGCATACGGACGCAAAAGAATCGCGTCGGCGGTCACACCGGCTTCGCCGCAAATCGTTTGAACTTGTTCCAGGCGATCGCGCGTCAAGACAACGGCCGCAACGCGTCGCGGTTCGGCCGGATCATCGGTCAAAGGGATGAAGTCGAGCCGGGTGTCATCGGTGACCAGGTTCGATTCGCGCGCTGCCTGGTGGCGCACCAGCTCGGGCAGTTCGGCGTCGGACGAGGGGGGCAGTGACAGATCGAGCAAATCCACCTGGCTGCGATCGATCGCCACCAGCGTCCGGATACGACCGACCTTCTTGGCGGCGAACTCGGCTTGCAAGGCTGGACCAAATCGAAGCCGCGAATTGGCGCCGTCACCGGCAGGCACACTCAGTGCTCCGGCGGCCTCGATCACCAACTGCGCACCCCGAGTGTTGGCCACGACGTAGCGTGCCTCTTGATTGTCCCACTCGAGTGCCAGAGTTCGCGCCATAAGAAATCAGATACCGAATTCGAAAAGTTTGTGAACGGGGACCAGCTGCCTAGCGGCTGCCGCGGCTTGTTGCCGGAGCACCGGGGTTCGCCCGCTTACGGCGGCCGCGATCGCCAAGATCGCTGGCTCCGTCGCTAAACCATTCTTGAGGATACACCGGCCCAAACAAACGTAAATCCTTCCAGGCCACTTGTCGCGCCGGAACGGCCGTGGCATCGATGATCACTTCGACTCGCGCCGATTCGCCGACGGGCGTGAAGTGGCCGATGACTTCGGCCCGCACCACGTCGCCATCGGCGCAAACGTTTGGCAGTAGCGTTTTCATTTGCGCAACGTCGACCAAACCTTCGCTCAATAACCAGGTCGGAAACCGTCGGGCAGGGCCGTTTTGTGGATTTTGCCCGTCGCGCGCGGCAACGATCCGACCGGCCAGCGCGTCGTCGAGGCCGGGCACCGCACTCAGCACGGCGACAGGCGCATGGTTGAGGCTGACGCCGCCACGAATGACTGGCAGGTTGATGGTCGTGGTCTTGTCGAGCAAGCGCGACAGTTCCTGTCCCATGCCTTGCGAATCGTTGGACATCGGGCTCGCGAAAACTTTGGGGGGTTGCGATGGCGTCGCGCCGGGAATGGCGACTCGCGCGCCAACGAGGTCCAAGACCGAGGCGAACACGAACTTTGGCGCGACGGACGCATCGACCGGCGGAGGATCGGGTGTGCCCGGGTCATTTCCGCCGTAGAGCCCGTAGCGGCGCAGCGCGACGATAAAGCTCGCCCAGCGCGCATCGAGCGCAACGGACAGTTGTTGATGGAGTTTGTTCAAGTCCATGGCGTTCAGGTCGATTCGCGGGCCGCCTTCGGAATTCAGATTGCGCCAGCCGCTGTAGAGTGTCAGGAGTGAGGACCAGGGGGTGATCGCGGTCGAGCGCGATGCGCGGGGTGCGCTTGTTTGGGGGCCGTTTTGTTCGTGCGGCTCTACCTGATGATTGTAATTGGCGTCGGCTCCAAATAACAATTCCCGCGTAACCCCTTTGACAAGCAGTAGTTCCTCGATCGACTCGGGCAGGGCATTTCGGGGAGAATAGGGTTGTTCCAGGCCCGAGTAGTATTCGTCCTCGGCGCCGGTGCCGCGCGGCTCGGAGTCGGAATCGATCCAATCCAAAATCGCGTCGGCCACCGGCTCGGTCATGCCGGGCAGTTTCATGAGCGCCTTGCGTCCGTTGCCACTCTGTTGCTTGTCCCAGCGGAGCACGTCGGCGAGATGCAGCCGGCTCGACTCGTTTTCGACACCAAATCGCACCCGCGTGTTCTGGGCGTCCTCGACTAAAGGCGAAACCACACTGAAACAAAGCTGGCGCGTGGCTTGTGTCGCGGAGCGATCGTCGGGCGACAGAGGAATGGCGCGAAACAGCGTCGGATTATCGAACGATCCACCCGCAACCGCTCGCATTTGCGGCGGTTGTTCGAAAAACAATTCTAAAAACTCGACGCCGGAGTCGATGGCCTGTTCCAAACGAAGCGAATCGCCATGTAAATGCGTCGCCTTGTTTTCAGTCAGCATCAGTTCCGAGAAACTGAAGCCGGCCAGCGCGACCATCGCCACGACGATCAACACGAGGACCAGCACGATGGCGGTCCTGGGAGTGCGCGTACCAGCTTGGCTATGCCCACGCGGGCGATTATTTCTTGCGAGATCCACGAGAGTCGGCCCCCAGTGGCGGTTTGGCGCCACGTAATCCAGAAGTTCCGGACCCCTCCCGAACGCCGCCCGGTTTTTGTACGCCCGAGGGCAAATGGATGACGAGGCGATACGTCGGCATTTTTGGCTGCGTCAATTCCGGGTCTTCAATCGCCGTTTCGGCAGTCGGTTGATGATTGGGCTCCGGTTCATCGAACGAGCGCAATTGCATCGCCACCTCAACGGCCACCGGCAGTCCCTTGCGTGCCGCGCTGTCCCACTCCAAGCTCCATTGCGACCCGTCGAAATATCGGATGCCAAATTGCAGGACTTCGGGCGCAGTTTCAGAGGAATCATCCGAGGCGCCTTCAGCGTCTGGCTCCAGTGGTGCCGAAACGTCCGTCATACCAGATGTTCCGCCTCCAAGCGCGGCCGGAACTCGCGCTCGGCCGGCGCCCGTCGGGTGAGCTTCTTCCCAATCCATCTCGCGACGCACGAGCGCCGTGCGCGGCTCGTCGAGCGGATGATTCGGATCGCGGATCTCTTCGAAAGAGTAAATGATCGTGCGCAGGTCGTCGACGCGCGATCGGACTTCGGCCCCGGGCCGCCTCATGTCTGGCTCGACTTCGTCGCGCGCGATCGTCGATTGCAGGACATCGATTTGCAACGACGTTTCTGTGCCAATGAGTCCTGCCGGCCGCAACGACGAGGTGACCGACACCGGCTTCAGGCCGCCTCGCATGGAATTTGCATTGGGCGCCATACTTGCCGCAGATTTCGACTGCGAGGACGAATTCGACCCTGATTTGCTTGACGACGAAGACGAACCTGACGACGAGTTAGCGGCCGGCGCCGGCGCGCTTGCCACGTTCGGCTGGCCCGCGGCGGGTGGCGAGGCGCCTGGCTGAGGCGGCTGCGCCGCAGGCGGCGTGGGCGTTGACTGCGGTGGAGCGTTCGCCGCCGCGGGTGGGCGGGGACTTGGCGTGTTGGCCGAACTGTTCTGCGATGAATTGCCGCTCGTGCTCTGGCTGCTCGACGTAGCTGGCGGCGCGGCGGCAACCATCGGTTGGCCGGCTGGCGGGGAAATAGGCGGCACGGGTGGCGGCGGTTGCACGACGCTGTGCAAGTCGTCGGATATTTGTTTCATTAGCGTGCGCGCGAGCTGCGATTGCTCGGTCTTCGTCTGCCCGGCGTCAAAAAGCTTGACGTGCATGCTCAACAGCGTCCACAAAGCAGACAGTAGCGCCGCGGCCAGGACCGTCGTCAGCAGAACTTCGATCAGCGTGAAGCCGCGCGACGGAGAGAATTGAAGCGCGGAGTATTCAGCAGTGCGAGATTTCATGGCTGTGACACACCCGAGGTGTCCGGGGGTGGCAGGCTCTGTTCGGGCTGGGCCGCTTGAGTTTCGCTGGCCTTATTGAATTGCGGGTCGCGAACCCAACGAACAAGCGTAAAGCGTGCCGTTTGTTTGTTGGGTTGCCGCTCGTGGGCCGCGTTGACTTCCAGAGCCACCAGGCCCGGCTGCTTGAGCGGAAGCACGTCGATCCAATAGACCCACTCCGGCTCGTCTTCGACAGGCATCGGTCGAACCGTTTCGACGGGCGCGACACGTGCGAGAACTTCGTTCAGCTTGGTCTGGCAGATCAATTGCGACTTTGTCAGATCGCGGGCACTGCTGGCGTGGCGGCTGCCAATCGAAACCAGCTCTAGCAGGACAATCGCCGAACCGATCAGGATACTCGTGGCGAGCAGGACTTCCAGTAGCGAAAATCCCTGCCGGCGCCCGAGTCTCATCGCAGTTCCTCTTCGTGCCGCAGCTTTCCGGCCGTGGCCACGCCGGTCAATCCGCGCAAGGACACTTCGACATAGGCATTGCCAGCGCCCTTGAGCCGAAAGTGTGCGCTTGCGGTTCGGCCATTGGGATAGAACACGATCGGTTCGGACCAACCGTCTTCCGTGGCCGCAATCGATTCCGCTGCTTCTTCGAGCGGTTCCTCAAAGCAAACGCCCTCGGGCAGACTCAATTCCAAGACATCTTCGCCCGCATCCCCCTGGCTGCTTTCGCTGGCGGAAGCGGTTCGCTGGCGATCGCGCGAGGAGTCGGCGCCTGGGCCTTCGTCGTCGCTGGGCATCGCCGAAGCAACTTCAAAGCGGCTCTTGCCCAATTCGTGGCGAAACTGCTGGGCAACGCCAGACTGCATGGCCTTCAAGCGCGCCTTGGCCAGTTCGACGCGAACCAACTTGGCCGCCGACCGCAGACGGCTGTCGCAAAGTGCGCCGCGCAACAAAGGTTGCGTGGCGGCGGTCACCGCCACCAGCAGGCCTAGCACGACCAGCAATTCGGACAGAGTAAATCCACTTCGGCTTGTCTTATCAGAGGTGTATGTCACGTTGTATTTCCTGATTACTTCTGTTCGTCTTTCTTGGGCCAACTGACAATATCGTCTTCGCTGCCTTCCTTGCCGTCAGGGCCGGAAGACCAAACATCGGGAAAGTCGCCGGTACCGTGCGTCGGCGGGTACTCATAGGAGTACTTGTGGCCCCAGGGGTCTTTCGAAATAGCAGAAACGTACGGACCAGACCACTCCGATTGTTTCTCTTCTTCGAGATCCTCGGGCTTCGTCTCCAGTGCTTCCAGACCTTGCTCCGTGGTGGGAAATGTGCCGATATCGAGGGCATATTTTTCCAAGGCCGGCCGGAACAGGCCAATCTGCGTTTTCGCTGCATCTAGATCGGCTTTTTTCTTGCTGCCCAATAGTGCAGGCACCGCAAAGCCCATCAAAACCACCAAGATTACCAGCACCAACAATACTTCCATCAGCGTGAAAGCTTGCTTGCGCGCACGGTTTATTTTTTGAAGTCGCATCGAAACTCACTCCTGTCGAAAATCGCCTGGGTTTTTTTCCTGAAAACAAATTTATTTAATCTGGCCAAATCAAGACGGCCGTACATTTTGATTTAAGTCGCGGTTTTCTTTAAGTTGCTGTTCTTTCTAGGTTACCGTGGAACTCATTTGGAACACCGGCAGCAATAGCGCGATCAACACGAACAAAATAGCGCTTGCCATGATCAACAGCGTCAGCGGCTCGAGCAGCCGGACCATCAGATCCAATTGCCGGCTCGTCTGACGATCGATGCCGTCGGCGATATTGACCAAAACATTTTCCAAGTTGTTCGATTCCTCGGCGACGCTGATCATGGCCATCACCGATCGCGGGAACAGTCCACATTCGGCCAACGGTTTGGCCAGCGTTTCGCCCGAGGATACGGTGTCGGCCGAAGTGCGAATGGCTTGCGACAACACGCGATTGCCGGCCGAATCGCTGCTGATTTCGAGCGACTTGAGCAGCGGCACTCCGTTGGTCAAAAGCGTTCCGAGCACGCGGCAAAAACGCGAGACCGCGTAGCCGAGAAAGATCTTGCCGGCGATCGGGATTTTCAATTTCGCGCGGTCCGCAAACAACCGGCCTTCAGGAGATTGCAATCGGCGCCGCACCCAATACACCACGGCCCCGACGGCGGCAGCCACGAACACGCCGTATTTACCCAGGATGTTGCTCATCGCCAGCAGCCACACGGTGGCGATGGGCAAGCCACCTTGCGCTTCGAGCCGCGCAAACAGCGGAGCAAACTTGGGAACAAAGAACACGATCAACACGACCGTGATCAGAAAACCGGCGCTGGCCAAGATGGCCGGATAGGTCATCGCACCGACAATTCGGCCGCGCAGCTCTTCCTGCTTCTCCAGAAAGTCGGCGGTGCGCTTCAAGGCGTCTTCGAGAAACGCGCCTTCGCTACCAGCGCGGACCATGCTGATCGTTAGTTCGCTGAAAGCTTCAGGATGGCGAGCCATCGCCTCGTCCAGCGGCGTGCCGTCGGCAACCTGATTGCGCACGTCGGTGAGCACTTCGGACAGCGTCGGATGAATCGCCTGCTCGGCCAACACATCGAGGGAACGCAACAAAGGAACGCCGCTTTGCAGCAGGTCGGCCATCTGCGTGAGCGTGTTGGCCAGCAGTTGGGTCTTGATGCGGCGCTTGCGTTGCCAGGTGATTCGCGCCGGAGCGGCGCTGGCCACGCTGATCGGAAACAAGCTGCGATCACCCAGCGCGCAGAGCGCTTCGCGCTTGGTGGCCGCAGTGATGATGCCAATCACGTCACTGCCAGCGTGGTTCCGCGCTTTGTAGGCAAATTCGGGCATTGCGCTCGTTTTCAATTCGTCGTTGAGGTTTTGTAGGCGGGGCGGATTCGGGCGGGCGTAGCAGTAGCAAATCAATCGGCGCCGGTAACGCGCATCACTTCGTCGATCGTGGTCTCGCCGCGAGCGACTTTTCTCCAGCCATCCTGGCGCAAAGTCCGCATACCCGAGGCCATGGCGGCGTGCTTGATCTTGTGCGAGGCGATCCGTTCGCCTGCCAGTTGACGCATCTCGTCGTTCGTCACGAGCAACTCGTAAAGTCCAACGCGTCCGCTGTATCCCTTGCCGCGACACTTGCGACAACCGACCGGGCGATACAGCGTGTCGCCACGGTCCAGAATCTCTTGCATCGGAAAATCGGCGGGCATTTCGGCTGGGCCGGGCACATAAGCCTCGCGGCACTCGCGGCACAGCGTGCGCACCAGCCGCTGGGCCATGACGCCCTGCACGGTGCTCGACACCAAAAACGGCTCCACTCCCATGTCGACCAATCGCATGAACGCGCTCGCCGCGTCGTTGGTATGCAGCGTGCTGAACACCAGGTGGCCCGTCAACGAAGCTTGAATGGCATTTTCGGCCGTTTCCAGATCGCGGATTTCGCCGACCAGTACGACGTCGGGATCGTGTCGCAGGATGCTGCGCAAGCTGGCGGCAAACGTCAGTCCGACTTTGGCATGCACCTGGATCTGGTTGATGCCCTCCAACTGATACTCAACCGGGTCCTCGGTCGTGATGATCTTGATCTCTTCGTTCTTGATCTCGTTGAGCGCGCTGTACAAGCTGGTCGTCTTACCCGAGCCGGTCGGGCCCGTGACCAGAATGATGCCGTGCGGCTGCTTGATGAGCTGGCTGAACTGCTCGTAAATGTCCTGGTCCATGCCGATGCCGCGCAGTGAGAACTGCATGCGATCCTTGTCGAGGATACGCATGACGATGCCTTCGCCGTGCAACATGGGAATGATCGAAAGACGAATGTCGATTTCGCGTCCGGAGACTTTCAGCTTGATGCGGCCGTCTTGCGGAACGCGCTTCTCTGCGATGTTCAAGCGCGCCATGATTTTCAGGCGGCTGATGATCGCGGCTTGAAAGCGATTGATTTCCGGCGGCATCGGTTGCAACTGCAACACGCCGTCGACGCGATAGCGAATCTTGATGCCCGCGGCCTGCGCCTCGATATGAATATCGCTCGCGCGGGCTTCGACGGCTTCGCTGAGTATCTCATTGACCAGCCGAACGACCGAAGCCTCCTGGGCCATCTCCGAAGCTTCGGAGCGGTCCCACTCGAGATCTTCGAGCACTTCGACGCCGCCGGCGTCTTCGCGCTGAGCCATCAGGCCGTCGACCGTTTCGGCGCCGACGCCCAAGTGCAGCTTGATCAGCTTGGCCAGCTCACCTGGCGAAGCGAGCATGGGCACGATGCTGCGGCTGGTTGCCGCGCTAATGGCGTCCAATGCGTTTAAGTCAAAAGGGTTGCCGGTGGCGACGACCAGCGAGTCGTTCTCCCAGCAAATGGGAAAAATCTGGTGCTGATGGATCAGCTTGATGGGGAAGTCCTTGAACAGGCTCAAATCGACTTCGGTGTGAGCCAGGTCGATCATTTCCAGCCCGAGGGCTTCACTCATGGCGGACAGGGCATCTTCTTCGCTGACAAAGCCCATTTCGATCGCCGAACGATCGACCCGACCGCCGGCTGCCTGGGCTTCACGAGCCAATTGCAGCTGGCGCTCATCGAGGAGGCCTTTCTGAAGTAGGATTTGCCCGGCAACCATCGACAATCAATTCCACGGGGACTGGGGGGAAACTGGACGAACACTGTCAGCCGCGTTGCTTGCCGGGAGCCTCCCCTTCAAGGGAAACTTGGGGCCTGGGCAAGTCTCACTGATCCAAATCAATCGCTGGAAACCCCGTCGCACTTTCGCGACGAAACTTCAATGGCTGCGTTCGATTCTAAAACTCTCGCCACAATCGCGGCCGCAAAGGGGGCACGTGATGCGGAAAGCGAGCTAGCACGATCTTCGGGTAGGTAGGTCGAGGTAGGTGTGTCGTTATGCGGGGTTCGCCGAGCTTCTTGACTCCAAGCCGCCTCGCTGGGAACATATAGACTATAGACTATAGCTGATGTGATTTTTGAATGTCAATAGCTGGAAGCAAGTCGCTGCTCGCACGGGCGAGGGCCCGGAAGTGGATTGGTTCAATTGTCGTATGTAGTGTGCCCACAACACGTTTTGTTGCGCAGATTGATTGCGATGTTGTTCTCTGCGGGGGCTCGACGAGCGGTCGCGCCATGTGAAGTTACAGTGCCGAATCGCGCGCTAGCAGTTGTAATCTCGCTGGTGATGACGCTCGGTTGGCTCGCGACGGCAGAGGCTCATGCGCCGCTTTCGCCTGCGCCGGCCGCCGTCAGCGCCAAGTTGCTGCGCTACGCGAAGCGAATCGTGGCTCAATATGATGTCGACAAGGACGGGCGGCTGGTGGCCAGCGAGTGGCCGGGGATGCGAGGCGAACCAGTTCTGGCCGACTTGAACCATGACGGTCAGATCACGGCGGAAGAATTCGCCCAGCATATTGCCAACTTCAGTGCCGGCCGCGCCTTTCGTCTGGCTACGCCAGCCAGCGGACAGCTTGCCCAGGGCTCCGGACCTGAGGGAAGCTTTCGGCCAGGGAATTCAGACTCGGCCGATACGCAGGCCGGAGAGGATGCTCGAGAGGGTGCGGAGCCCAAAGAGGTGCGACGCGACCTGAAGTTCTTTGCCAGCTTACCGGCCGGCACGCCGCCCTGGTTCATCGAGCGCGACACGGACGGCGATGCGCAACTCACGCTCTCCGAGTTTTCGCCAAAACTGCATAAGTCGGAAGTCGACGACTTCAATCGCCACGATTTGAACCGCGATGGAATTTTGACCGTTCCGGAATATCTGCGGGCCGAAAAGAACCCGAAGAACAAACCTGGGGGCTCGGCATCGCCGAGCGAGCAACCGCGGGCAGCGACCCCTTAGCAGCCTGTTGAAAAAAGCCGTCGTGGCGTTTTCCAACCTCGCCAGATGCTGAGCAAAGCTCCGCACGGAAGCGCAAAATAACGAATTGCGTCGCTATTTTGTCATCGCATCCCTGCGATGGCGCAGCCTGTTGAGTTAATCAACAGGCTGCTAGCGCCAAGTGGCCCATTAGTTCCGGCTGCCGCCGCTGCTGGCTTTCCGGCGCACGGCATCTTTGATGACCGTGTCCAGGATTTCTTTGACTCTTAGCGCGCTCGTGCTCTTGAGCTTGACGATCTTCACGCCGCGCGACGTGTCGTGCAGCGCGTTCTCGTCCAACTGGGCTACCAGGTCGGTGACTTCCTTGACGAGCGGCCCGGGCGCCATGATGACGATCGAGTTCGTCGTGTCGTCGACCCCCAGCGTCATCAGAGGGCCTGCCGAGGCCGTGTTGATTTGTTGAATCACGGCAGCAACCTCGCGGCTGGAGCCGCTGGGAACCGGAATCTGTTGTTTTACACCGCCGGAAGTAAGCTGCGTTTTGTAAATATCTCTGAGCACGAGCTCGATGCGCGTAGCACTGGTGTTTTCGACTGGAATCAAATGTGGCCGATTCACGGCGAGCGAATCGGGAACCTCGTCGGAGTCCAGCATTTTCAACAGCCGCTCGATCGCCAGGCGATCGTTGCGTCCGGCATGCACGACAATGGCATTGAGCCGCTGGTCGGCTTCGACGACGACGGAGGACGAATCGCCGAATCCACTGCGACGAAACATTTTTTGCAGCAGCTCGGCCACGACAGAGCTACTGGCACTATGCAGCGGATAGACGACGATCTCGCGGCCACCGGAACCAGTCGGCGGCGAGAGAGCACGCAACAAGGCTTCGAATTTCGCGATGGCTTCGGGATCGTCCGACATGATCGTGATTC
>Ga0163150_10005198_pt1 | contig 16847 bp, 19 predicted proteins | sample OliLakLV19P2IB_FD_148628 | JGI IMG/M metagenome (GOLD analysis project Ga0163150, IMG submission 148628) | Freshwater microbial mat bacterial communities from Lake Vanda, McMurdo Dry Valleys, Antarctica - Oligotrophic Lake LV.19.P2.IB | ecosystem: Environmental > Aquatic > Freshwater > Lake >...
CCACAAAGGCCCACGACCAGACCGAACGGCAGTCTGATCGTGGCTACCTTTCGGGCACCTGATTCCGGTAGCCACGATCACGGCGCTGTCTGCCGTGGTCGTGGGCTTGTGGTCGCAGAATGGGGAACGGTTGGATTGAGGTGCCCTTTTCGCTTGACGCCACAAAGGCCCACGACCAGACCGAACGGCAGTCTGATCGTGGCTACCTTTCGGCTAGCTGATTCCGGTAGCCACGATCACGGCGCTGTCTGCCGTGGTCGTGGGCTTTTCCTCGCAACACCGGGAACTGCCGATTTAACACCCATTTCGTTACCACCACCGAAAAGCCCACGGCCAGCAAAACGCGCTGACCGTGGCTACCCCTGTTGCCTTCTACTTAGTCTTGTGAATCATGATGCTGCCTCCGGAGATGGCTTGTGGTTCCGCCGAGTTGAGGTCGGTGGACTGGCCGCGCTGGTTGTCGTAGATCACCTGCCCGTTAGTGGGCGACGAGGGGTTGATGTCGGTAATCTTGATTCGGAACTTGTTCGGCTCCACGGGCACGGCCAGGTTGCCGTCCTTCGCGGTGAGCACAAATTGGTAAACTCCAGTCCCATTCACCGTGCCTCTGCCTTGATACTGAGCCTTGGCGCCGGTCACTACCAGCCAGTCATAGAGCGTGCTGTTGAATTTGAAACTGGCCACTTGGAATTGAAACTCTGTTTCGCCGGTGGGCACGCTCTGGCCTTTCACGTACTTTGAGACAAACCCAAAGTTTGCTTTGCCGGTCAGAGTGGCGTCGGCCAGATAGCCGCTCAGCTGAGAAATAATCCAACCCCGCCCATCACAAACCTGCCCTCGGGATCATAGACAGGAACCAGGATGCATTCAGGAACTCCAAAGTTCTCCTGAGAATCCTTCCCGCGAATGCAGATGTTATAGACGCCTGTGGCTGTGCGCGGCGCCATATTCACCGTCACATTCTCAGTCACTGATTGAATAAACTATCTGAAGCATTCACGAGGATATAGGGGCCAGCGGCACACGGGCGCAACGCCTGCGCCAGACTGCCGGCCATCGAAGCAAGAATGACGCTTAGCCGGGGTTGCCTACTATTGCGGCTTTCCACCTTTCTTGAGAACCGTGATCGTGATGGTCTCAAGGTCTGACTGGACTGGATTGCCGCTATCCGTTACTCGAATGGTCACGGGATAATTGCCAGGCCCTTGGTTTTTTGTTGGCGTCCAGCTGAAAAGACCCGTGCTGGAGTTGATGACTGCACCTGCCGGTGCTCCGAGACCAAGGGAAAACGTGAGCGTATTGGCGGGGAGGTCGGGATCAGTTGCCGTGGCGGTAAAGGTTAAGAGGTCATCCTTTTTGACTGTTTTGTTGCCTATCGGAGCGAGTACCGGGGCACTATTGGTAACGGGATCGGCGCGATACACGCCGCGTCGGCCATCCTCGAGCTGGGCGTAAAAGGCGATCTGGCCATTGTCGTTGAGAGATTCTTCCCAAGTCAATCCACTCACAAACTTAGAGCCATCCAAGTCCTGGCCGTGACCGATTACTCGGTGGGTGATCACACTAGCATCGGGGCTAGCGAGGATAGAGTCTCCAGGAGGGTAATTCGCTGCGCTTCTGTACGCTACCCACCCGTGGTTGTTTATTGCCGGCCGGGCATTGTTTGCATCAACTGCCGAACTGACCGCTGTAAAATTGACTCCGTCATCCGTCTTAAGAACGTATGCGCTGCCGGCGATGATGCCGACGAAGGCGATCGTCCCAGAATTATTGATGACAGGTCGATTCAAGTTGACATTGCTAACATTGGGATTCCCGTCCTCAACCAAAGGAACCAGAGATCCTCGGTAAATCCCGACACGGGAGCCGGTCGGGATTGATGCATCTGGACGGATTGCCAAAAACGCAACGACATTGCTGTCGTTCATCGTTCCGGCAGTATCAAACGGAAAAGAGTTGGGCGAGACGACATTGGGGCCGAATGGAGCTACGGAGATACCATCTCCACCAAAGCCGTATTGAAACAGGACGCTTCCACTATTGTTTATCGAGGGAAGATAAGTTGTTCCAGAGTGAAAGCCATCGTTGATTGAATCGGCAAGTGTTATGACGTTCCCGTTGCTATTCCTTACCAGAAACACCTGATTAATTTGTGGATCAGCGTGTGGACGCGCATAGGCAGTCTCACCCAGATCGTTGATGGAAGCACATAGGCCTGTTATCGCTTGTGCCACTTGAGTGAAGGGCTGACCATCCCCATCCCCGCGCCAGAGCTCAAGGTTGGCAGACCCTGTCGGAGAGAAGGTCACGATCACGGTGCCAAGGTTGTTGATACCAACACAAGAAACGCCTCCGAGGCCTGAATCTTGATTGGTGTCTGCGATCCTGGTAAACGTGTAAGAGACTGCTTGTGCCCAAGCGACCTCCGTCGGAACCAGCCCGAACAGAACGGTGTACAGCAATAAACTAACGATGCGAATTACGTTTTTCATGGTAGTTCTCCAATTTTCAGATTGATGAATATCGTGTACTTTGTCCTGCAAACTCCGCCCGAAGGCTTCGACTCGAATTCTGACAGTACTGTCACGCGTCAGGATTTACCTTGGCGGATCAGCCCACCAATTCGCCGCTGGACCTTCATTTTGCTATGAGCCAGTTGGTGAAGCACTTCTACGAATTTGGCGACTTTCAGGTTGATGTGAACAACCAACTTCTCTGGAGGGCTGGAGAGGGTCGTGGCCCTGCAGGCGGATCCCTACTGTTTGGTCATATGGATTTGGAAGGAAAAGTAAAAATCTCCCAGATGAGTTTCGATACTTTTGCCCTTGCTGGTGACGGTCTTGTAGAAGTGAGCCCGATTCCTCTTCTTCAAAGTTCCATCCGGGGCAACAAAGGTGCCACTAGGCTCGATCTTCCATTGGTTACAGAGCGTGGCGGCCCCTGTGCCTGTACATGTCACGCTCACAAAGTCGGTGAGCGGGTAGACGGCCGCTCCCGTGCGCGGATTCATCTGAATATGATAGGTAGCGTCACCCAGAGGAAACGCGGTCATCAGAGGACAATCGACCGTTTGGCCACCGGCAAGCGCCAGCAAGTCATTCCCGTAGAGATGGCACTTGGCAATGAATCTTGCCTGGTAGTTTCCAGTGGGAAGCGGAATCGGAGCTCCTCCACCAGGTCCGCTCCCTGCAACAGGCTGGCTGAAATCGAGATAGATGCGTCGGGTGGAACCCCTCACATTGGTGTTCAGCTTCTAGTCGCCTCCAGATTGTATGATTGACTCGAGGACGCTGCTGTTGCGGTAGACGCCCGATCCGTCACTTCGAATTTGCAAGGTCGGAGCGATGTCCCCTTCAGTGTCTTCAATTGAGACAACGACGGGAACATTGCTGTTTGGGCCTGCGGCAGAAATGGGAACGCACATCAAGAGAACTAGAACCCAGCGGATGGATTTGTGCATTGTGAAGGTCCTGTAGGTATGTCTTTCGGAAGTGGGAACAGCCCAGTCAGGCCGGCGTATCGTAAGCCGCGAAAGCCGGACCATGAATCCAGACTGGATTCCGGCTCGCGCTGCGCTTGGCTGGAATGACGACGGTTGCATGTGGATTCTCCTAACAAAATGAGCCCTAACTTCTTTGATTTCAGGTAGGGTGCGTTCGCTTCCTGAACGCACCACGATAGATGTTGGGAAAGACCGTGCCGATGGTGCGTCGGGAAGCACGACGCACTCTACATTTTCTTTCCGACATCACACCGCGTCCCCAGCGGTGTGCCAGCTCCGATGAAAATCCCCTCCATGGAGGGGGTGGCGCAGAGCGACAGCGGTCGCGGAGCGCCGGGGTGGGTCGGTCCGCTCCCTACTCCATAACCCACCCCCGGGCCTGACGGCCCTTGCCCCTCCCGAGAGGGGAATCGTTTGACCATTTTCATGCTTTGTGGTGCTTCGCGGGAGCATGGACCGCTCCTTAGTAGATATCAAGTGTGACGAAGTATTTCGACTTCCTGCCTCGTTGGCCCTCTGCCTGTGCTAACAGCCAGTCAAACGTTTGAACCGATTTCACAGGATTTTTCATCTGTTTGCCTATTAAGTGCCGGACCGGCTGATTTTGTGACAGCCCAAGAACCACTTTTCTTGCGAGGTCAGGTTGGCAGACTCTCGCGTGGCGACCGGGGATGAACGTTCTCTGCTGGAATTGTTCGTCCCCGTCTCCTCTATTTTGTGCTACGCCGTCTGAGCGATCGAAGTTCTCGAACAGGGAAGTCCCCAGTCCCCTGCCAAAGTGTCACAAAGTCCCATAAGTCGTTGAGTCGAGGCAGAGCCCTTGCTGACGCGCGGGCTACCGACTCGCGCCTCGGATCGGTTCAGTAGCCCGACCGTAAGGGAGGGCTTACGACTTTGACGGGCTCGGCAACGTGTCACAAGGCAGGCGACTTTGGCCTTGCCTTCTGGTATGCTGAAAGCCGATTTTCTCTATCCAGAATCAGCTTCTTAAGGTATTGCAGCGCAGGATGGATCAGGCACTCTCGCCGTGTCCTTTGAGAATCCTCAATTTTTTCTTCAATAGTTCTTCATTTTGCTATGCGCCAGTTGGTGAAGCACTTCTACGAATTTGGCGACTTTCAGATTGATGTGAAGAACCAACTTCTCTTGCGGGCAGGAGAGGTCGTAGCCCTCAATCCGAAGACTTTTGATTTGCTTTTGGCCCTGATATTGAAACAAGGCGACGTCGCTACCAAGGATGAGTTACTGAAAACAGTCTGGAAAGACACCGTTGTTGAGGAAGCGAATCTTTCTCATCATGTGCATCTTCTCAGAAGAGTTTTGGAGGAAGACAACAACGGCCAGCGATACATTGAAACGATCCCTAAGCGAGGTTACCGTTTTGTAGCGCCTGTTCGGGAGGTGGGGAATGGTGCCACCAACAACGCTTCTGAGCCATCCGCAGCCCGGCAGGCTGAAGGACTCAAGACAGGAGATTCGGAAACTCAATCTCAAAGACAGGATTCTTGGGCTTCTTCAGTAGAGGGGCAACGATCGCATGAAGAAATCCCCGTGGAAATACAAGGGGACCCTCATCCGCTCCAGCCTTCAATTGCCGCCAGGGGCGTTGGGCTTGAGGACGAAAGCTTAAGCGGTAAGGGATCCGAACCCAGAAATCTGAACCTGGAGATTGACCCCGCCAGAGCCCCGACCAAGCCAGGGCACCTGACGAGCAAGTGGACTGTGAGCCGACGAACTCGGGCGGGTTTCTTCGTGATGATTGCCTTGGTCCTCGGAGTCCTCTTCTTCTTTATCAAGCGACCACCCCAGCAGGAGAGTGCCGATAACCGGCCGCAGCCCCGCAGCGTTCCTTTCACGAGCTTGCCCGGCATGGAAAATCAGCCTGCATTTTCGCCAGATGGAAAACAGGTGGCGTTCTGCTGGAATGGGGACAAGGAAGACAATATTGACGTGTATATCAAACTGATCGGCACGGACGCCATGCTTCGACTGACGACGCACCCCGCTCAGGACACCAGCCCAGCCTGGTCTCCTGACGGCCGTTACATTGCGTTTCGCCGGAACACGAGCGAAGAGAGTGGCTTCTATCTGGTGCCGGCCTTGGGTGGTGTGGAACGCAAAGTGGCTGCGGCCTTTCCGGCCCGAGCCCACTTTCGAGGTCACAGCTTGGATTGGACTCCAGACGGAAAGTTTCTCGTGGTGGTTGATCGGGAGTCCGAAGAGACTCCCTTTAACATATCTGTTGTTTCGATAGAAACGGGGAAGAAACGTCGGCTGCTTTCTCCTTCAGCACCATCCACAGGGGTCATGGCCTTGGCTGTTTCTCCGGACGGGCAGAGTGTGGCGTTTTCCCAAATCATCTGGCATCAAACGGAGCGAGGTATAAACCAAAGCGAGCTCTATACAGTTTCTACTATGGGGGGTGAACCGAAACGATTGACCTTTGATAGTTCCTTCGTTTCGGGCATGGGCTGGTCTCCTGATGGCCGCGAGATTGTTTTCGCTTCACAGCGTGGGGAATCCTCCGGTCTTATTGCTCCTCTCTCCCTGTGGAGAATATCAGTCTCCGGCGGACAGCCAGAACGATTGTCGGTTGCCTCGCAGTACGGTTGCTATCCAAGTAACCCCATGATCTCTCGGGATGGAAGCCGTCTGGTATGCGAACAGCGCGACATCTGGAGTACCGACATCTGGAGGGCCCCGGGGCCTCATGCCTCGGGCGATGCGATCGTGCCAGCAAAGTTTATTGCCTCCACCTGGCCTGAGAATAATGCCCAGTTTTCCCCAGACGGAAAAAGAATTGCCTACAGTGGCGGAACCACTGGAAGCTTTGAGATTTGGGTTTGTAATGAGCAGGGACAAGCCTGTGCCCAATTGACGTCGATGGCACCCAGGATCGCTCAAAACCCTCGTTGGTCGCCAGATGGCAGCGAAGTCGCCTTTGACTCCGGTGACGGTATCTATGTGGTGAGAAGCGATGGAGGAAGCCCTCGCGCTTTGACCGTTGAGAGATCGAACGAGGCGCTGCCGAGTTGGTCAAGAGATGGCCAGTGGATTTACTACGGTTCCAATCGAGAAGGAGAGTGGCAGATATGGAAGTCGCCCGCAGCAGGAGGAGAAGCGGTTCAGGTGACGCAGCATGGGGGATTCGAAGCTTTTGAATCCTTGGACGGGCGGTACTTGTACTATACCAAGCCCATTGGTTTGATATGGGCCTTTGGCTTGTCGAGTATTTGGAGAAGGCCGGTGGCTGGCGGCGAGGAAACGCGTGTGGTTGACCGGACGAGCGCCGGTTACTGGGGCTTGCTGAACGATGGACTTTGCTACCTAGACCCTTCTGGTGACCTGCCTTTCTCAATCCAATATCTCGACTTTGCAACTGGGCAGAAAACAAGGGTCGGTTCCATCGACAAGGAGCCGATATGGAACACTTCACATTTCTCTGTTTCTCCTGATGGCCGCTGGATTCTTTACACCAAGCGGCCTCGTGAGGAACGAGACCTGATGTTGGTGGAAAATTTCCAGTGAAACTGGGGGTGTCGGGGCCGCGGCGCGGAAGGTCTATTGCAAGCTACACTCCAATCGGCAATGCTCAGCAAGGCCGTGGCCTCCGCGTCATTCCCGCGAAAGAACGTCACCCCGTCGGATAGTAAGCTGGGAAAGCCGGGGCGGGAATCACTGCAGGCTTCTAGCTTGCAGGAAAAGGCTATGCTTTCAGCAGAGCTGCACACCGCTCTTTTGGCCTGGAAGCGGGAGGAGTGAGCACGCCGGAAAGGCGGAGGCTTTCCGCTGGAGTTCGTACATTTGGAGTGCGGCGACGTGTCGCCGCTTTCCCAAGCGCGACGCGTCGCGCCTGACAAAGCGCCGTCGTGCCGGCGCACTCCAAGGGGCCAAGCCTTTGGCGTGGCGTGGCCAGACCGAAGGTCTAGCTGGAAAGACGGAGCCTTTCTGCTGGAGTTTGGACTTTTTGGACTGCGGCGACATGTCGCCGCTTTCCTCGGGCGCGACGCGTCGCGCCCTCCCTGAGCGGCCTCGTGCGGCCGCACTCCAAAGCCTAGGCGTCTCACTCTGCCAACCAGGCACTTTCGGTGTCCTTTCCACACATCGAGTGGCAAAGCCGCATTGCGACTCGTTTTCCGAGTTTCGCGACAAAAACTAGCTTGATTGAGTGCTTTATAGTGGTGCCTTCAGGACGTAGGATGGAGAATAATGCACGCTTTGGAGAGACGCCTCGGCCGTGCCACGTGAACCGAGAAAGAATGCGGATTGCAGCCAGAGAAGGATTGCGTGATGATAAATGCCATGAGCGTCGCCGAATTGCCCATCCAGATTGACCGGGAAAAGATCGCGGAGTTCTGTCGCGCGCGCGGCATCCGCAAGTTGAGCCTGTTCGGTTCGGTGTTGCGGGATGACTTTGACCCTGCGCGCAGCGACGTGGACGTGCTGGTAGAGATTGCTCCGAACACAAAGGTTGGCTTGGCTTACTTCGGATGGGAGGATGAACTCAGCCAAATAATCGGCAGAAAGGCGGACCTTTGCTCCCGCCTCAATAAATACATTGAGGACGACGTGCGGCGCGAGGCGGTCACGATCTATGAGCAGGCATGACGCGCTTTGGAACGCTGTCCACGACGAATTACCGATGTTACTGACGACTGTCGAGCAGATGCTGAAAGACCTGCAAACTCCGGATCTGTGAACCGTTGCCGCCGGAGGCCGCCTCCCGAAAGCAAGAAGGCATGACGCCCGTCCAACTGTCCAGCCTCGGCAATCTCGACTTGCTCGCATCGCCCAAGACCGCTCTCTTCTGCTCCGCCCGCTGGTGCGTCAGAATGCGGCACAAATGAAATGTGGGATCCGCTATCCTCAGCGGCGAACGGGAGTCGGCAAGGTGCACTACAATCGGCAATGCTCAACAAGTCCGTGGCCTCCGTGTCATTCCCGCGAAAATCCAGAAGTTTCCGAAACGAAATCGCGAGAATCTGGAGATTGGACGTTATTTGAGAAGTGCAGCGGCATGGATGCCGCTGCTTCATCTTGAAAGCCCTGTAGGGGCGTGAGAATGTAGCCCAGGGCCAGCGAGGGCAGGAGCTCGGGACCGCCGTCCCCCCTCGCGCCGCCCTGGGTCAGCGTTCCGACCCATTCTTCCCCTCTCCCCCCGAATCGCCCGCCTTTGGGCGATTCGGGGGGAGAGGTCGGGAGAGGGGGGCCACTGGTTGCAGAGTGGCAAGCCGCGCGTTTCGTCGTCATTGTCAGTCTTGCTGTCACGAAGTGTGAGTTTCGCGAATCGGCAAGGTGTTGCCCCCTCACCCTAACCCTCTCCCCCAACACAAAAAACGGGGACGGCGGTCCCGAGTTGGGGGAGAGGGAACAAATTGTGGGAACGCTGACCCAGGGCTAGACCAGCAGCTCCTGCCGCTGGTCCAGCCCTGGGCTACCGTCTGACGCCCCCCTGGGGCTCTATTATGAAGAAGCGGCCTCCTGCCGCTTCACAAATGTCCAATCTCCAGATTCCCGCCCCGGCTTACGATCCGACGGGGTGACGTTCTTTCGCGGAAATGACACGCAAATGCAGAGGCATGGGTTTCGCCATGCCAACAATTCGCTTTTCGTTATTTCTCCCGATCGAGAATGAACTGCGGAATGGATTCCAGGGCTTCTTTGAAGGGAGACTTCGGAAAGAGCTGCAACGCGGAGTGGGCTTCGGCGGCAAAGCGGCGAGCCAAACTTCGAGCTTTGTCCACTGTCTCATACTTGTCCACGAGCGAAAGAATCTGCTTCTGAGAAACGGTCTTGAACTCCCGCTCGCGCAGCACGGTTTCGATTAACCGGGCTTCCGCAGGGGTGCATTGCTCCATGGCGTAGACAAGCGGTAGCGTCACCTTTCCTTCCTTCAGATCGCTGACCACGGGTTTGCCAAGGATCTTAGAGTTAGAGTTGAAGTCCAGAATGTCGTCCACCGTCTGAAAGGCCAGACCTATCAACATCCCGTACTGCGCAAGGGCCGCTTGCTGTTCTGAACTGGCATTTCCCAAAACGCCACCAATCCGGGCACAGCCAGAGAATAAATAAGCTGTCTTCCTTCGGGCAATATCCAGCACTTCGGCTTCCGTCACCCGGCGGTTGCCATTGAACGTCAACTGAATGAGTTCCCCTTCGACCATGCGTTGGGTGAGGTCGATGAGAATGTCCAGAATCTGAAAGTTACGCTGCTGGAGGGCCACAGCAAACGACTGCATGTACAACCAGTCGCCTGCCAGTACAGTGACTTGATTGCCCCATTTTCGATTCACGGCCAGCCGGCCCCGCCGGGTATCGGCGCCATCGATAATGTCGTCATGGACCAACGTGGCGGCATGAATGAATTCAACCACTGCCGCCAGCTGGATCGCTGCCTCATCCGCGCGGCCGCACAAGCGCGTGCACAGCAGCAACAAGCAAGGGCGAATTCGCTTGCCGCCGCTCTCTTGAAGGTACTTCCCAATATCGGAAATCGTGCGAACCGAAGATTCGCTTTGCCGCGCGAATTCCTGCTCTACTTGTTGGAGCTCGTATTTAACCAGATTGAAAATTTGTTGCGGAGTCACAGGGAGTGTCAGGTGCTGCGACGAAGGTAAGTGACATTATCGACTAACATTGCTTGCAGGTTCCAGGATAGAGGATCGAAGATCGCGAAAGCAACTTGAGATGCCAGGATCGATCCTCTATCCTCGGATTATTCACCGGCGAATACACCTCCTTACGTCGGTGGCTACGAAGTAGCATCGCGTAGCCGCCGACGTGAGGAGGTGGGCTGGACCACGGGTCATGCGTGGAATTGAGGATAAAGGATAGAAGATCGTCAATGCTATTTGCAGTCGATGAAACATACGATCTTCAATCCTCCATCCCCTATCTTCGATCCTCTATCCTCAATCTTCGGATTACTCACTGCGTGCGGTAGTTGGTAAATTGCATATCGAAGTCAAACTCACGGGACTTGAGCAACTTGATCACTTCCTGCAGCGTGTCGCGATCTTTGCCGCTGACCCGAACAAAGTCGCCATTGATCGAAGCCTGAACCTTGAGCTTCGCATCTTTGATGATCTTCACAACTTCCTTGGCTTTCTCCGTGGCAATTCCCTGCTGCAAGTCCACTTCCTGGCGCACGGTGCTATCGGCCGAAGCCACTGCCTTTTTGTAGCTCAGGCTCTTAAGCGAGATCCCCCGCTTGATGAGCTTTTGCTGGAAGATGTCGTTAAGGCTTCTGAGTTTGAAGTCATCGTCGGAAATCAAGATCAGCTTGTCTTTGCCTTCCAGATGAACCTTGCTCTTGCTTCCCTTGAAATCGAAGCGCGCGAGCACTTCTTTCATTGTTTGATTGATAGCGTTGTCTACTTCCTGCATTTCGATCTTTGACACAATGTCAAAAGTGTTTTGCGTCGCCATTAGTTCTCCTTAACTCGCTCAACGATTTGTGGCCCGGTTCCCGCCCGGCTAGGTTCACTTGGTGGTAACGAAGTTCAAGATTCGGTCAAACCGACAGCGGTTGGCAAATTTGCATTTGTTTGAACCGCCAACAGCGCCAAGAACACAAAACGGAATCTGAACCGTCATTTGGAATCTGAGAATCTCACATCACGGATTTTAGATCTAGATGCCCGACCGAGTCCTTTTACGAAAGGCTTCATCAGGCAAGCTCTTGGCGCTCTTTGCGTCCTGGGCGGTTCCCTGTTTTGAATCTCGGCGGTACGAGGTCGCTCGCTAACGTTTGCTGATCGCTGTATACCCTTCCGTGCCCAACCGTGTCTTAACCTTGGCCGCCTCGGCTTCACTCGAGTAGGGACCGATCTGAACCCGAATCAGTTTGCTTGGATCTTCCTTCACGGGGTTCACGATGAAGACGGGATAACCCTTGGACCGGAGCGCCTTGGCCAGGCGATCAGCCTCAGCAGAACTCTTCAAGGCCGCAACCTGGAGGCTCACCAGCCCCGCCCGGCTGCCGCCGTTTCGTGCCGAAGTGGATGCGCTTCGACTCTCTGACTCCGCCTGAGCCTTCTTTACTGACGCCGCCGTCTTGTGTGGTTTTGGGGATTCCGGGTGAAAGTTCTGATCTACCGTTTGTTCCTTCACGGCGCTGTAGAAATCCAAGTCCTTTCGATAGTCAACACGAGGCGTCCCATGGTCTGAGCCTTCAGCCTTGCCAGCAAGCTCGGTCACGACCGGAGACTGCTCCTTTCCAGACACTGGGAGAGCACTGCCTGGCGCAGAAGGGACGCCGATGGCGCCATTGGCTGTGTTCTTGAGATCTTCCGGATCCTTCAGAGCCGTCTCAAAAGCCTGAGCCCGGCCGACGACAAATCCCAAAGTAAAGAAGACCGCACAGACGCAGACGGCGCCGAGAAAGAAGAACGCCAGATGGCGATAGTCGATTCGGAGGGATTTCGTGTCACGGGTTTCACTCATGGCAACTCCAGATGAAAGCAGTTCGGGAAAGACCAAAGGGTAGCGCGCGACCTCGTACCGGCGAGGGACGTGGCTCCGTTGGCCCCTGCCCCCTCACCCGGCCGTTGGCCACCCTCTCCCCACAAACGGGAGAGGGAGTTATCAAATTTGACCGACGTTTGAACTTCGTTGGAAGCACGTAAACCTTCATAGGATCACTTCTTTAGAAATGCCTGCAGAAAATCGACGGGTATTGGAAAAATCACCGTAGTGTTTTTCTCCACACCGATCTCCGTCAGGGTTTGCAGATAACGCAACTGAATCGCTACGGGTTCTTTCGCGATAACAGCAGCAGCTTGGGCCAGCTTTTCAGAGGCTTGGTACTCGCCTTCGGCGTGAATGATCTTTGCCCGTTTCTCTCGTTCGGCCTCCGCCTGCTTGGCCATTGCCCGCTGCATCTCCTGCGGTAAGTCCACTTGCTTGACCTCCACCAGGGCAACCTTGATGCCCCAGGCGTCCGTATGCTGGTCGAGAATACTCTGCAGCTTAACGTTCAGAGTCTCCCGCTTGCTCAGCAAGTCGTCGAGCGCCACCTCACCGAGCACTGACCGCAACGTCGTTTGCGCCAACTGAGACGTGGCGTAGAGGTAGTTCTCAACATCCACCACGGCCTTGATGGCATTCATGACGCGGAAATAGACCACCGCATTGACTTTCACGGAAACGTTGTCCCTGGTGATGATGTCCTGGGGAGGCACATCCAAAGTAACTGTCCGCAACGGCACTTTGACGATCTTGTCGATGGGCCATCCGACAAAAATCAGGCCGGGTCCTTTCGCTTCTGGCAAAAGTCGCCCCAACCGGAAGATGACACCCCGCTCATATTCCCGGAGAACATTAATCGAATTGAAAAGCCACACTGCCGCGAAAACTATGGCAAACAGGGCCAATGACGGGCTGAAAGGTTCCATGGTGGTCTCCATTGAAAATCGTCCTCGTCGTCGATACTCTCCATTGAAATCGAGGAATCATTTGATAGGTCGTGGCGCCGCGCAGCGGCATTCCTCCGGTATTCCCCCTTAACAAAGGGGGGTGAAGGCGCCCGGGGGTTGTCATTCACATTCTCTCCGCTATCACGACAACCCCCTGAAGGCTCCTCGACCGCGTGAAATCTTCTCGATACTTCACCTTCGCCTTCTTTCCCCCTTTGTTAAGGGGGAATATTCTTCTCGAAGCTGGCGCTCGCACCGCGGCATGACGAGACTCCCGTGAAACTAGTTTGCCAGCGCCGTTCGCATGAAGCGGCAACTACCACACCGGATTGCCAGGCGCTACAGTCTGCAAACTCGCACCTTCATTCCGTCAACGGCCAGAACCTTCACCTGCTCGCCGGCTGAAATTGGCGTCTCGCTGCTTGCCTGCCAGATCTCGCCGTGGACACGAACCTTCCCTGCTCCATCGATGTCGGTTAGTGCAACGCCAGTCTCGCTGAGCAAACCTTCCTCGCCGGTCACCGACTTATTCCGGTGAGCCAGAATCACCAGGCGCATTAGAAAAACCGTGATCGCAGCAAAGGGTAAGGCCATCCCCACCGCGGTGCTCAGCCGAACCCGCAGCTCTGGGAGGGGCGAATCGATCAGGATCAAAGATCCAAACACCATTGCCGCAATTCCGAGAGCGGCAAGCAGGCCATAACTGGTGACTTTCGCCTCCAGAACGAACAGAACCAGCGCGGCGATTATGAAAGCCACTCCAAGCGCATTCACCGGAAGAATGTTCAAAGCCACCATGGCCAGGAAAAGACAGAGAGCACCCACGACCCCCGGTAGAACGAGGCCAGGTTGCGTGAACTCAATATACAAGCCCATCAGACCAATGAGCCCGAGCATCAAGGCGACATTGGGATTGAGCGCTTTCGCCAGCACACGCTGCCGCAGCGACATCTCGAAAGTGCGGACGCTTTCGCCCTTGAGTCTAAGGACGACCGAACTTCCGTCGAACCGCTGGATCGTCTTCCCGTCGAACTGCTCGATCATCGCATCGAGGTCTTTTGCAACACCATCGATCAGCCCCTCTTTCAGTGCTTCGGTCTCGGTGAATGATCTGCTTTCCGTCACCCCTTTTTCGGCAACAGCCGCATTCCGCCCGCGCTTGGCAGTCAAGCTCCTCAGGTAAGCCGCGGCATCGTTCTCAATTTTCTTAGCCATCACCTCGTCTGGTTTTCCGCCGCCGAGGCTGACCGGGTGAGCTGCGCCGGTATTCGTACCGGGCGCCATCACGGCCAGATCCGCGGCGAGCAGAATAAAGAAACCCGCTGAGGCAGCGCGAACTCCGCTGGGACCGACGAACACGATAACCGGAACTTTGCTGGTGAGAATCTTCTCGATAATCTGCCGCATCGACGGGTCGAGACCACCAGGCGTGCTCAACCGCAAGATCACGGCAGCCGACTGCTCTGACTCGGCCTGCGCGATCCCCTGAACAACGTATTCCGCCGTGATCGGATGAATCACGTCGTCCAGGTCGAGTTTCAGAATCCCGGCTGCGGCGCGACTACTCCAAGCCAACAGCAAGACTAGCGACAAACAGATCCTGCTCACGGCTTCGCTACCTTTGCCAGGATATCTCTGGCTGCCTGGCTTCCAGGCTCGATTTCCAAGATCTTGCGTGCCTGCATCTCTGCTTCCTGGTGCCGCTGCAGCGCCAGGTAGAGCTGCGAGAGCCGCAAACGAACGGCGGTGTCTTCCTTCAACCAAAGGGAAGCACGCAGCTCAGGAATGGCACGTTCCCTTTCGCCGAGGGCTTCCAGAACCTCGGCCATCAACAGATGGGCCCTCACCGAGGCTGGTTCACGTTGTATCGCCTGCGATAACCACTTCTCGGCCTCATCCAGCCGTTTCGCCGCCATCAGTTCCTGAACGGGTTCGAACTCATCGCGGCCCCGGTCTTTCAAAGCCGCCGCGTGGTTCTTGCTCTCTTGAGTCTCCCGAAGGTGCAATTGAAGTTGCCTGAAGCTCGAAGCGTCAAACCCTGACTGGACCCGGAACAAATCCGGGATCTGCCTTCGGGTTTCCCAGCCTTCTATTTTGGGGTTGAGTTCTTGTGCAAGGGCTAACGCCGAGGCCGAATCCTCGATCTTTCCTATCGCACGGTAGCACTTCGACAAAAGGTATTGGACCTCGGCATCCGAATCGTTACGCTCCGTGAACGCTGTGAGATTCTTTAGAGCCCCTGCAAAGTCTCCGGTCTTCCACCGATGGCAGGCCAGGTTGAAATCGTAGTCGGCTTCGGACGGGTCCGCGACAATAGCTTTGTCAAACGCTTCACTGGCGGCTTCCTTGGAACCTTTCAGGCTCAACGCAATGGCTAGATTATTGTAGATCTCGCTTGCCGGAATGACCCGGCTCAATCGGTCAAACTCGGCGGCTGCCTTGTCGTAGTTCTTGAGATAGAGCTGGTTGAGCCCGATCAAAAAACTTGCCTCGGGCATATCGCCTTCAAGCTTGAGCAACCGCTGCAGCCAGAGCGTAGACGTGGGATAGTCCCTTTCCTGGTGGTAGAGCCTTCCGACTTGATAGATGGCCTTTGAATAGTTCGCATACTCTTTATCTGCCTGGCGAAAGAAGCGAATCTGTTTGGCACGGTCCGACTCAATCAATCCGCGAACGTAATTCTCGAGCGCTACGTTTGGAATCACGGGGAACTTTTCAAGAAATGCATTCAAGCTCAACGGAAACATGGAATCCAGCTGCGCGAGAATTTTCCACGCCAAGCGGCCACAGGCTGCCTGAAACTGATCCAGAGGCGCCTTCTCTTCCAGGCGGGCCTTCAAGACGTTCTTCCGAAGGTCCAGGATAGACGTCGTGGCTTTGATTTGTGTTCCATCCGAATCGAAGGCGCCAGTCACCAGAATGTCCGCGTCCAGTTCCTGGCCGATCTTGATCAGCGAAGCCTGCGACAAAGTGCTGGAATACGCAATTCCAATCCTGTCGAATGCCAGCAACCTTTCGTCGCGCCCCAGCACATTCAGCTTTGGCCACTTCAAGCGGTCTTCGAGAATCTCAGGGAAGCTCTCGCTCATCCAATGCAAGCCTGCATTCTTCGACTGGTTGGCGAAGGGAAGAACCACAACGGTTTGTAGCTGAGCCAGGCTGGAACTGCAGCACAGAAGCCACAGCACCGGACAGAGCACGGTCCGAAGGCTTTTACGGTACAAGGGAAATCGCATCAAAATCATGAAGCAGTGCCAACGGAAGAACGGCGAGTTGAAAGGGGTTGAGGTACTTCTTACTTGTCGTCAACCGGAGGCATTATAGCAAACGTAAGGTGTAATGCACGAAGCTCAAGACTGTAGCCATCGACGTGAGGAGGTGGCCTGCGGTATTTACGCGTTCAGGACTTCGGCGGAGACTGCGCTCAGATAAAATCTGGAGATTGGACATTTGTGAAGCGGCAGGAGGCCGCTTCTTCCTTATAGAGCCCCAGCGGGGCGTCAGACGGTAGCCCAATCCCACCATTTCTTCCCTCTCCCCCGACACGTTTTCTGTGTTGGGGGAGAGGGCCAGGGTGAGGGGGCAAGACCGCGCCCACGCGCGCAAATCATGCTTCGTGCCGAGAAACATTTAGAGAATGAAAAAACGAGACTCGGAAATCGGCAACCCACCTCCCCCTTACCCGACCTCTCCCCCGAATCGCCCAACGGCGGGGGGGAAGGAGAGAAGAAAATGGGTTGGAACGCTGACCGAGGGCGGCGCGAGGGGGGACGCTGGTCCCAGCGCTCCTGCCCCTCGCTTGCTCTGGGCTACTTTCTGATGCCCTTTCAGGGCGCGTGAGCCGTATGGATGAAATGCTAAGTCGCAGTAAAAACGGTGCAGTCAATGTTGGTAACACAGACTTAATCCTACCTGTGCGAGTCCGTACT
>Ga0163150_10005199_pt1 | contig 16845 bp, 19 predicted proteins | sample OliLakLV19P2IB_FD_148628 | JGI IMG/M metagenome (GOLD analysis project Ga0163150, IMG submission 148628) | Freshwater microbial mat bacterial communities from Lake Vanda, McMurdo Dry Valleys, Antarctica - Oligotrophic Lake LV.19.P2.IB | ecosystem: Environmental > Aquatic > Freshwater > Lake >...
CGCTTGATTACAAAACTCCGTGGCTTATTTACTCGGGGCTGGAGGTGGCTCAAAACCCAAATCCGGTGATGTGAAAATCTTCTCTTAAAAAAAACCAAAACTGGTCTAGACAAGTGGGGCCACTATAATCGGCTGAGAAAAAAATCAAACCCAACCAAAACCGAGCAGAGAACTTGAAAACAGAGTTGCTTCGTGCGATTAACCAAGCCGGCTTTGGTTTGGTCGATCAAAATATTTTTAATCTGAATAGCGCTGGCTTAATTAGTATTAAAGGAAGCTCCTTAATCAAGGCTCTCGTAGCTGATATGAAAGCCCGCGCTGAAGTCCGCAAAGCCGCATAATATTTGATATATAGAGCTTATTTCTCTGCTGCCCCAGAATTGCATCGTGGCACCTTGCGGCGTATTTTAAGATATTTTAAAGTTGTTTTGACATCCGATTTTTATTTTTTTATGATGTTGCCATGGTCAAATTCGTTAAAAGTCAACGCCGCCACTTTTTAATTGATAAATCCCTCCAGCTGCGCTACAGGCCCTCCATCTATTTGCCTCTCTTTGTTACCTGGGGAACCATTTATCTGTCGCATAAAATCGCGGGCCTTTCTATAAAATGATTTGCATTTCCCGTGAAATAGAAAATGGAAACTACACAGCTCGCATCACTTTGCGCAAAGGTGACGAGGGGCGACCGTTGGCCGCGCAATTAAACAACACTTGCGGCTCGATCGACAAACGTCTATCCCAAATTAAAAAATGGGCATTTGAAAAACAGCCCGAAGAAGCGATTATTTTGATTCAAAAAGAACTTTCAACCATTCAAACCCAAAAGCCCCCCTCATGAATACGCCTTCAAATAATAATCGTCGTCGCCAATTTTTTATCGATAAACCCTTCCAGCTGCGCTATATGCTGTATGTCAGTCTTCCAATCATCGTTGTTTGCGGATTCGCTTTTTTCTCTCTCTATCTCGGGATTTGGGCCGACGTCCTTTCTTCGTTCACAAATCAAAAAGTTCAAGAAGATCTGATTACCGCAACCCGCATGGTGCAGTATGAGGAGGTTCGCCAAAACCTACCGCCTAACGGCATTATTTCCGTTTTTCGCTCTGCTGAAAAATTAAGTTCGCACCAGCGTGAAATTTTTAAAGACATTCTGGATAAGGCTAATCGGAATATTTTAATCAAAATTACTTTTTTGCTTTTCTTTCTGGCTTGGGGCACGATTTATGTTTCGCACAAAATTGCAGGCCCTATTTATCACATGTTGCGCATTGGTCGAGAGATTGGAGATGGAAACTATAAAGCTCGAATTTTTTTACGTAAATGGGATGAAGCTCATCCGCTTGCTTTGCAAATGAACACGACTTATCAAAATATGGATACACGCATCGGCCGCATTAAAAAATGGGCGAAAGAGAAACCTCCGGCAGAAGCCATTGCCTTAATTCAAAAGGAGTTAGAGGCAACGCAAACTCATGATCCGGGCTGATTGTTTTCGTGGCTCTGTCCGCCTTAGGCGGACAACCACCGACTGTTTCTTTTTTGGGCTCTGTGCGCCTCGCGCAACCGTCGACTGTTTTTTTTCTAGGCTCTGTAGGCTTCGCACAACCGCCGTACTTATTATTTTCTGCATCTTCGCGGCGCCCACCCTTTCCCCTGCTTACCCGCTTACCTCTGCGGAAACAAAGCTGCTGCAAAAAATTGAGTACGACGCGCTCCAATATTTTCTAAATCACGCCGACTCGCGCACGGGACTTGTCAGAGACAACTCACGTGCAGGGTCTCCTGCGTCGATTGCCGCAACCGGATTTGGCCTTGCTGCGCTGGCTATCGGCGCTGATCGCGGCTGGATCACGCATGACCTGGCGCGCGCAAATATTCTTAAGACACTTATTTTTCTTGAGTCTGGGGCGGAACAAAGTCATGGCTTCTTCTATCATTTTCTTGATATGCGCAGCGGTAAACGTGTTTGGAAATCAGAAGCATCCTCCATTGATACCGCTCTCCTTGTTGCCGGAGCTTTAACCGCCGCAGCCTATTACCCGGGGACCGAAATTGAAAAGAGGGCATTAAAAATTTATGCTCGCGTTAACTGGGAATGGATGATGAATCACTCCTCTTTGGTTTGCATGGGCTGGACACCGGAGACTGGTTTTCTGCCTTACTATTGGGATTCTTATAATGAACTATTAATTTTGCAGGCTCTGGCGCTGGGCTCCCCCACCCATCCGATACCGCCAAGCGCGTGGAATGCTTGGGCGCGAAATGAAGATGAATATCACGGGCACAAAGTGATTAACTCTTACTCGGGAAGCCTTTTTACGTATCAATACTCACACGCATTTATTGATTTCAGGAACTTGCTCGATATCGATATTAACTATTTTAAAAATTCGGTTGAGGCAAGTTTGGCCAATCGCGACTACTCTCTCAGCTTTGAAAAAAATTCCAAAAGTTACAGCGCATTTTCGTGGGGACTTTCCGCGGCAGACGGCCCAGGAGGCTACCGCGCTTATGGCGGAAAGCCCGGTCAGGGTATTCAAGATGGCACCATTGCGCCTCATGCTGCGATTGGCTCATTGCCCTTTACCCCTAAAGAATCTCTTGCCGCTATTAAATTTTTCTATCTCAAGCTCGGAAAGAAAATTTACAAACAATATGGATTCACCGCGGCATTTAATATCGACAAGAAATTTTACTCAAACGAATACCTCGGCATTGACCAAGGCATTATTCTTTTGATGATCGAAAATTTTTTGAATGATGGCAGCGTTTGGAAAAAATTCATGGCGTTGTCTTGTATTAAAGACTGGATTGAAATTGCCCAGTTACAAAAAACCTCTACGGCTTTCGCCTCGCTGAAGCTTTAGCGCAGCGAGAGGTGCAGAGCAAAATACTAACTGAGGAAGTTTCTTTCGCCACGGCAAAGACGCGCCGCCAAATGGTGCGCAGCTTCATCGATCATTTCTTGAGTTGGGTAGCGCCCTTTTCTAAGCTCTTGCTTGATTTCAAAAACGCGCCCTAAATTAGGCTCGGGCTCATGCGGAATCATGTCGATATACCGCTTTAATTCACGCTGTAACGAGTTGCTCTTGCTTGGCAATGCCGCACGCGGTGGTTCAATTTTAAACTTCGGTCTCACGCAGGCCCCTTATTAGAATAGATGATAAAACGAGATCTTTCTGACCTCCCTAAATCATCGACTCGGGCTTTGCAAACCTGAAGTCGTGCCTTGCTCTTTTTTTTAAAAAAACTATTTCTCCTCTATGAACCCTCTCCTTTGCATGGGGCAAAGATTAAAAGAGAGGCTCTCATTTGCGTCTAACAATCGTCCAGACCAACTTTTTAGGCTGACATTTCTAAAGCAGCAGCGCCTCCCTTTTTAGCAAGCGATACACGCATCCGTGTAACAACCTTGGTATGAATCTGACAAACACGTGATTCGGAAACATCGAGAATTTCACCAATTTCACGTAGGGTCAAATTCTCATAATAATAAAGCACAACGACGAGCTTTTCTTTTTCGGGCAACTGATTTATGGCCTGCGCAAGAATTGCTTTCACTTCGACTTGCTGCAAATAGTTGAACTGATTCGTAATTAAACAATCTTCAACAGTCTGCAATCGAGAAATAGGTTTATTGCCGTCATCATTTTGCCAAACTTCATCCAACGAAAGAAATGTGGTTGAATTCAGATCGCTATAAACCGAGTTGAGCTCAGCTTGTGAAATGTTGAGTGCTTGAGCCACTTCATCATCGCTTGCGCTGCGGCCATGCTTTTCTTCGAGCTCTTTGCACTTGCGGTCAATTTCACGCGCTTTTTTACGCAAGAGACGCGGCGCCCAATCTAATTTGCGCAGTTCATCCATAATGGATCCGCGCACACGAGACACCGCATACGTTTCAAACTTGTTGCCTTGGGAAACATCATATTTATTAATCGCGTCCAAAAGCCCTAAGACTCCGTAACTGACAAGATCGTTAAAATCAACATTGGGAGGCAAGCCAATGGCAACACGTCCGGCAACATACTTCACAAGATAGAGGTACTTTTTGATGATTTCTTCACGCCGCTCAAGGCTTTTGGTTCTTTTGTAGCTCTTCCACATTTTTACTTCATGCTGTTCCATCGTTAACCCTCCTCAGGTTTGGGCCGGTTTGTTTTGCTGTTCGAGAATTTTTTTAATTTGAGTCAAAGTGTAATTTTTTTCTTGAAGCATCTTCACGTGCTCAAGACGATCAAAAACTTCTTCACCGTAAAGACGATGCCCGGACAAGGTCCGCCGAGCTTCATCAATGAGTCCAGTCACCGTGTAGTTGTGCAGCGTCTGTCTCGAAAGACCGGAGTACTGCATGACTTCGCCGATTTTGTAGAGTTTTTCTCTTTTCATTTGAAAACCCCGGCTTGAAACCGTTCCTGGATCCAGCATAAAAATGCTGCGCATTTTTTACGAGATAAATTCCGGCGGGAATCTAGATCCCCGCCTGCGTGGGGATAAATTCGTACAGACAACTTACTGCTCCTTTGAGTCGCATAAGTTGTGCGTTCATTTAGTTTTTCTCGCTTCATGCGTGAGCCTCTTTTTTTTGAAGTTGGCTAAAAAGACGCAAAGCCTCGGGATCTTCGGGTTCAAGCGTCAAAATTTTCTGTAGACTAAACCGAGCCTGTTCATTTTTGTTTTGATCCATCAAATCTTTTGCTTCACTGCGATATTTTTTGACACGGTCGCCAATTTCTTCTTTGTACATCTTGCTCAAGAAAAGTGTGTCCGCTTTGCCGTTTTTTATCGCGCCTTCTTTGATGTCATCAATCAAATAGGAAGCTTCGCGGTTATTCGCGTCATATAAAAAAACTTTTTCAGCGGCAAAAAGAGCGAGATCATATTGACGCTGATGCAAAAGCGTTCGGCTTCGATCGAGCCAGTTTTTTACTTCGGTTTGATTGGATCCTTCCGCGCCCGGTCCAACTTCTTTATCGTTATTGTCTGGAGATGTCGTAATCACGGTTTCTTTCTGCCGTTCAATTTCTTTATCAAGAACATCTGCCATCAGTTGCTGCGCAGAAGTATTCTCGGGATTTTGATCTAGGACCGCTTGAACCTGAGTTCGGGCGCTGAAATACTCACCTTGCTGATAAGCTCCCTGCGCGCGCTCGAGGGGTGAAAGTAATGGCGCCTGGACGGTCATCGGGGATTTATTTTTGTGCGCGCAACTTGAAAGAATAACGACTCCCATCATTAGAACTATCGCTGTATTAGTTTTACAATATGTAAAGTACATTATGTAAGTTATAATATAAATAGTTTTAATCTGAGTCAAACACTATTTTTAGCAATGCTTATCATGGCCTATCAATTGTGCTTAATAATGTCGCTAGATACTATTAGTAGTGTTTTTGTATGAAATATTTTTTATATTTTTTTTAGAAAAATATAAATTATCTCAAAAAAATCTTCGTTCGGAGAGTTAACGGGGGATTATTCACACAAAAAAGGAGTCTCTTGTGACGACAGAAATCATTGCAGACTAAAGGGGCAATCGCTTGAAAAATCGAATTATTTTTATGGGGAAGGCGCAGAGCAGGGACTTAAAAAAATAGGCGCGAAACGGCGCTCTCTGCAGATCGAAACACATGAAAGGCTAATACGTTGTTCAGTAAGTTCGTTGAGGAGTTGCCATTCCCGCGAAAGCGGGAATCCAAACTATACAAACTGGATCCTCGCCTGCGCGGGGATGACAGAGAGCTCTGGCGAGAACTTTCCAGAACGCCATACTACGCCTGCGCGCGCACCGCCCAGCAGCGAAAAACAGTCTAAGCCTCGGCAAAAACACCCATTTTTCGGAATTTTTGATAACGATGCTCAAGCAAGTCTTTCTTTGAAAGTTTGTCGAGCTTTTCAATCGACGTTTCAACAAATTTTGCGAGACATTCGGCGGCCTGAACATAATCGCGATGAGCGCCACCAATGGGCTCGGGAATGGCCACATCAATCACGCCAAGCTTCAGCAGATCTTTTCCTGTGAGCTTGAGCGCTTCGGCTGCGTCCGTCACTCGCCCTGTCTCTTTCCAAAGAATGGCTGCGCAGCCCTCAGGAGAAATGACTGAATAATACGCGTTTTCCATCACACCAATTTCATCTCCGACGCCAATACCAAGCGCTCCGCCACTGCCGCCCTCGCCAATCACGGCAACAATAATTGGAACTTGAATTTCACCCATCTCGCGCAAGTTGACTGCGATTGCTTCCGACTGACCACGCTCTTCAGCGCCCACTCCAGGAAATGCGCCGGGAGTATCAATGAGACACAGAATCGGCATATTGCCTTTTTCCGCAAGTTGCATCACGCGCAATGCTTTTCGATAGCCTTCTGGATGAGCGCTTCCAAAGCTACGTTCAATGCTCTGTTTTGTATTCCGTCCCTTTTGATGTCCAATCACACAAATGGGCCGACCTCCGCGCCAACGTCCAATTCCGGTGACAAGCGCCGCATCATCACTAAAGCGCCGATCGCCATGAACTTCAAAAAAATCAGTTATCAAATGCTCAATGTAATCGAGCGTATAAGGACGCATTGGATGACGCGCGGCCTGAACGCGCTGCCAAGGGGTTAAATCTTGAAAGATTTCTTGGGTTGATTTTTCAAGTTTTTTCTCCAAGCTTTTAATTTCAGCGGAAAGATCGACATCCGCATTGGATGACTCCTTCATTTCTAAAATCATTTTCTCGAGCTCGACAATCGGCTTTTCAAAAGGCAAACAAACATCAAAAAATTCTTTTGTGGTTTTATTTGGCATAACTTCCTTCAAAATAATTCATTAAAATAAAACGAGCACTGCGCCGCAGCCGTAAACGGTTGCATGTCGCTCGGCAATGAAGCCTCAGCTAACATTATCGTGACTTATGAATGTTTACCGGCGTACCAATAGGCACGAGGTCAAAAAGCTCTTCAACATCTTCATTACGCATCCGGACGCACCCCAGCGACGCCGGCTTACCAATTTTCTCGGGCTCAATCGTACCGTGAATTCCATATCCCTTCAAGTCAAACCCCATCCAGCGCGAGCCCAGTCCATTCTTGGGATCGCCTGGCGCATAAACCTGATCATCATAATACCAAGCTGGGTTGATCACTTTGTTCGCAATCTTAACATTGCCGATAGGGGTATTTCCTTTTTCACCCGTTGAAACACGATATTTTTTCACATAATGCTCGCCCTGCTTCAACCATAAAACATTTTTGGGAATCGATACCTCGATTGAAAAAGGAATTTTTTCAACTTTAAGTTTCATCCCCGCCCAGACTACGTTTTTTTTGATTTTGTTGGCCTTGCGAATCAGCTCGATGGTCGTATTGTATTTTTTAGCAATCCTTCCAAGCGTGTCATCGGACTTCACTTCATAGCGCTCACTTGTATCCGTTTGTTTTTTAGAAAACAATAATTGAAAGCGCACTTCACGTAAAAGGCGTGCCAATTCAAGCCGCGCGTCGTCTGATGGCGCTAAGGAGATCAACTTGCGCGCTTGTTTTTGAGCTTCGATCCAATTTTTTTCTTTGGCGCTTTTTTTTGCAGATTGAAACAGTTCGTCAAACGCGGCCGAATCTTGTGCAGACACGATCTTTTTTTCGAGAGACGCAGAAGTCTTTGTGAGCTCAGCCGCAAAACTCATGGTGGGCAAAGCCATCGCGACGGCACAAAAAATAATCAGTAAACGCCGCTGTATCGATTTCATATTATCCGCAAATTAAAAGTGCGATTAAAATACCCAGAGTCGCTCCGGCAAGAACCTCAACTGGGGTATGACCTAATACTTCGCGCACGTGATCTTCAACCACATCGCTGTGTTCTTTAAATTCATCAAGAATTCGATTAATGACACGCGCTTGTTTTCCAACGCTGCGTCTCACGCCCGCGGCATCAAGCATGGTCATGATACAAAAAACGAGCGCCATCAAAAAAGGCACGGTATCCCAGCCATAATGCAACCCCACAACCGTCGCAAGACTCGCAACAGAGGAAGAATGCGAGCTGGGCATTCCGCCTGTGTCAAAAATCCAGCGAATATGAAAACGTTTATACCGCAACATCCCGCGCACAACCTTGATCATTTGCGCGATAAACCAGCTAAGCCATACTGCGAAAAACCCGGCCGGATTGATATGTTCTGAGTAATCCATGCGGCTTCTAAACCCTTGCCTTCTCAGGCGATTCATCAAAAAAGTTGGCTTCGTTACGATCGAATGATGAGTCCATTCAAAAATGACCCCTTGACAGAAACAATCTTATATGAATAATAAGCAATAATATAATGATTATTAATGATAGATTGCTTTACGTTGCTTATTATACTGGGCAATCAGACTTGTAACAAGAAGGACCATTCGAATGATTCGCGTTAAAAGCTGCGCTTTTGTGGGTATTCATGCTTTTCCCGTCGACATTGAGGTGGATCGAGGCGCAGGCCTTCCCCAGCTCATTACAGTCGGTTTGCCTGACGCCAGCGTTCGGGAGGCAAAAGAACGTATTCGAACCGCAATTAAAAATAGCGGTTTTGAACTTCCTCCAGAAAAAATCACCATTAATCTTGCTCCGGCGGATGTCAAGAAAGAAGGCGCCGCTTTTGATCTTCCCATGGCGCTTGGAATTCTTGCTGCAAATGAAATTATTCCAGCGTCTGCATTTCAAACTTTTTTCTTTTGTGGTGAACTTGCGTTGGATGGAAAGCTTCGCCCGTTTCGCGGCAGCTTGATTCTCACCTCTCAATTTCCAAAGTCCTCATTCATCTTGCCGGCAGAATGCGCAAAAGAAGCCGCTTGGGCCAAAAATGTCCGCGTCTTTCCAGTGCAAACATTGCGCGAAACCGTTGATTTTTTAAATCAAAAGATTTCAATCCTTCCCCTTAAAAATAATCCTATTCATGATTTAGCGACAGCTACGATTGATTCTGATTTTTCAGAAGTTCGCGGACAACGTCATGTTAAACGCGCGCTCGAAATTGCCGCAAGCGGGCGTCATCATGTGCTTTTGGTGGGTCCGCCGGGAAGCGGAAAAACAATGCTTGCGCGTCGATTGCCCGGTATTTTGCCGCCGCCAAGCTGGGAAGAGATGCTTGAAATCACTAAAATTCGTGGTGCAGTTGAAAATCACGGAAAAATAGAGTTTGTCACAACGCGACCTTTTCGGTCACCGCATCATAGCGCATCTTCCATTGCTCTCACGGGCGGCGGGGCCGATGCCAGACCCGGAGAAGTATCACTCGCTCATTTGGGTGCGCTTTTTTTGGATGAATTGCCAGAATTTAAACGTGATGTTTTAGAAGCCCTGCGCTCTCCCATCGAAGATGGCATGATCACCGTCTCGCGCGCAAAAACACAAGTCACGTATCCCGCAAAATTTCAGCTCATTACGGCGATGAACCCTTGTCCGTGTGGTTATCTAGGCGATCCTTTAAAACGCTGCCGCTGCTCAATGGCGCAAATTCAAAAGTATCAGGGAAAAATCTCGGGGCCTATTCTTGACCGCCTTGACTTACAAATTGAAGTTCCACGTGTGGGTTCTGAAATTTTACGCCAAGAGGAAAAAAGTGAATCATCGATTGTGATTCGTGAACGCGTCATTCAAGCTCAGGCTATCCAACTTAAACGCAACCACGGAAAACTCAATGCGCAGCTATCGCCCAATGAAATTAGACGCTGGGCCTGGCCAGCGGCCGAGGGGCTGGCTCTCATCGAGCAGGCAATGAAGCATCTTCATTTGTCCGCGCGAGCGTATTTTAAAATTCTTAAAATTGCGCGCACCGTGGCTGACATGGAAAAATCCTCAGACATTGAAAAAAAACATGTCGCCGAAGCGATTCAATATCGGAGCTTAGATCGAGCTTGGTGGCGAAGTTAGTAATTTTTTTCGATTATGCCAAGGGCTCAGAGGAAAACAAATGGAAAAGACAATACCCAGGGCTTCGGTCATCGGATTTTTAATCCTCGCGGGAGATCTGCCCAAAAGGGGTTTGTGATCTGTTCCGCGTGCCTGCCCCAAGCTGTCTTTTAAGTGATTAGATCCGAAAAGGATCTCTACTCTGTTTGAAACCTACACAACCTAAATTGAAAAAGCAATAGCAAGAAGAAAAATATTTTCGAATCAACATATCGTAATATATTTTGGATAACTTCAAGCTTTTGATTTTATCAGGAAGAGCTGCACATTCAGATTTGTTCTTGAGACGGAACACGGTGTTGCGACCACCCGTACAAACTTGCGCTATTTTTTAAATGGCTTAATTTAAGGAAAGATTAGGCCGTGTTCGATTTTTTTACTAATCGCGGCACAGCAGTGAGTGATATTTTGAAATTGGCAACGACCCATTTCGACCGGAATGAACTGCTAGTCTTGGTGCTTAACGGAAACAATTCCATTCGAATCAAGCTTTACACGCACAAAGGGGGCTTTATCTCTGCTGCGAATTTCGAGCGTAGAGGTGTTCTGATTTTGAATCCAGCTAGAATCAATATTAATTTCCGGAAGATTCACATTTAGCTTCTGCCCAGCCTTGCCTTTAGAATTCAAAACAGTTACTTCATAAGACTGCGTTTCAGATTTTTCAAAACCCACTTGCACAGCTAAATCTTTAAAAACAAGCTTACTGCCTTCTACCTTAAAATCATCTAAAGGGTTGGCAACTGAAAACCAGTGTTGTCCGATTAAATCACGGCGCTCAATCAGCGTTTTAACAATTTCTTCCTCGCTTTCCTTGGAAGATATTTTTCCGGCTGAGACCATGACGCGAATATCGTCATCGCTGAAAGCCATAATTTGTTTCGCGGCCCAAAAACCATCGGCGCGCGTCAAACGCTTGAAAGCTTCGTAAGGAAGCTGAACCTTGAAATGCGCTGCAGAAAACTCACGATTATCAAAATAGCCCACCGCGGGTTTGTCGCTTGCTTTTTCATCCGCAGTTCGCCACCGCTTTTGCCACGGTTTCTCCCAAAATCCAAGCGTAAAAAAAGCTTTGGCAGCTTCACCGAAATCAGCCGTATATTCATGCCCATACATGGGCGGCTTCGCTCCGCGATGCGCGCTTCCAAGAGAGCTATTAAAATCAATCAGATAGTGCTTAAGAAACGTTTTTCCATTTTCCGTCACAAGCGCATCCAGCGTATTGCTTTCGCCAATATCAGTATTGTTCACCCAAGCTGAAAAAACAGTCAGAGCACGAATTTCACGGCGATCGCGATGATTCACGATATCATCTGGGTCATTTTTGCGGCGGCCCGTAAAACTAAAAAAGCCTTTGTTTTCTCCTGAAATAATTTTAGTCGCTGAAACTCGAAACGAGCCGTCTTCGGACTGAGGCGCAAAAAGCAAATATTCATCGAGCCGATCTTGCGTTAAAGCTTTCACGAAGCCCGTGTCATCTTTGATTTTTGTACCTTCGCTCACTTTTAGTTTTCCAGCAGCAACCGCCGCCACGGTGTATTGCGGAACGTTATAACCCAAGGCGTAATAAAAACGGCTGCCAATCACTTCAGCAGCCGTGGATAACTCTAAACTTTCCGCGGAGTCAAATTTTAAAAGATACGTGTCCCCGCGTGCATCCTTCACATGATAGCTCGAATGCAATCCATTGATTTCACCACTGATAACCGTCAAGTCTCCGGACAGGTCTGGGCCTTCATTTTCAGCATAGCCCCTAACCAATTGCTCTTTAGAAAGCGCTGAGCGCGCATGACGGTTGGTAAAGAAAGCTGAGTCCGCAACCTCGTCAAAAATATTCACGTTTGCGGATCGCAAAGGTTTGTTAAAAAGCTTACGGGCTTGCCTGCTCAAATCAAGCTGATTGACTGCTTCGCTATGAACATTTTGTTCATAAAGATCCTTATACGGAACGGTCTGTTGTTTGCGGTAATTGGATTCAGCCGCTGGAGCTGAAATCGGCAGCAGAGTTAAAACCAAAAAATAAGGAGCAATTTTTTTAAACATTTTTAGAACGCCTTTTTGGTGCGAACGAAAAAGTTTGTGCCTTCGTCGCCATGCGCTATCGAAATATTAACAAGACTGGTTCGCGCCACATAAACACGGAACTCAAGGCCGTAAGACTCTTTGAAATCACGCATTTGAAAATGACTAAATTCATCAAAAACTTGGCCTACATCAAAAAACGGCACGGCATCAAGCTGCAACTCTTTGTGCTCCCAAATCGCGTAACGATATTCCAAATTAAAAAGCAGCAAGCTGTCGCCATGAAATCGATTGTTTGCATAACTGCGCAATGTTTCGCTTTGCTGACCGGCGGCAGCATACCCGCCCAATTTAGATAAATCATAAAAAGGAATATTTCCGCCATTCACTTCATCGTGATGCTCCATCAAGCCTCTCAATGCAAAAATCCGCCGCGGAGAGCCTACTTTGATATATTGCGCAGCATCCACACGATAAGTTAAATAACGCGCATTTGAATTTCCCAAGCCCTCGTCGTATCCGAGATAAAGCTGCTGATAACCACCCTTTGTTGGCGCGTCTATAAAATCACGTGTGTCATGCTTGAGCTCGCCTGCGAAAGTTAATATTCGGTCTCCGGAATAGCCGGTGAGCCGCGCTGGACCAAAATAAGAAAGCTGGCCCTTATCCTTGTCGTCGCTTTCGCCCACATTCACATTGCGATACTTCGTATGAAAAGTCGTCTTCAAACTTGGCGAAAATTCATAACCTGCTTTTCCAGCCAGAGTCGTTGTTTCGATTTCATACGCAACACCATCTCCACGAGTGGAGTCAGGCCCAATCCCATAGAAATCTTCCCGGAACTTTCTTTCATACTGGGCGAGCCCTGAGGCAAAGAAATCTGTTCCGGCAATTTTTTCAAAACCAATTTCTGTTCCAGTTTGAAAATAACTGCTGCTTCCATAATTCATCCACGTATCAAATATAAAGTCAGGATAGCTCGATTTTAAATCCGTTAGACGCGGAAGATCCAATTTAAGTCCGGCCTGAACACCGCCCCCCGGGGAATATCCTGCGGAAGGAGTAATGCCATGATTTTTAAGATAGGTATAAATCCAAGTCATTTTTTGATCGAGGTGATATTTCTCAACAAAAAGAAGATTCTGAATCATGGGCCAACGAATCAATTCAAAAGGCAACGCAAACAGATAAGAAACGGGATCTTTTAAAGCAGTCGCCTTGAGGGGCGCTTTTTCATAAACCGGCGCATACTTATCTGGCGCTTCAGCAAAAGCAGAAAAAGACGCGAGCAACATCACGCCTAAAATACTTCCTTTGAAAAAAGAATTTGCCCAAATTGTCTTATTTTTCGTATTTTGCATAAATCCTTGAGCGAGGATTATAAGAACTCTTCTCGTCCTATTCAAGCAATACTGCTGAAATTTTCAGGGTTTATTTATCGACAAAAGTCGCTGAGCCTTGAACTGTTTATATCGCCTCAAAGGCATCTTGAATATGGCGAACTTGTGGCTCGGTCACACCCTCATACAAAATCGCGATCACATCAAAGCGCATTTTCATTTTGCCTAAGGAGTTTTTTTGGTAATACCACTCTGCTAACCGTGTCATTTTTTTCTGCTTATGCATATCAACAGATTCTTCCGGAGCGCCAAACTTGTTTGAGCTTCTTGTTTTGACTTCAACAAAAACCAAAGTGGCTTTGATTTGCGCCACTAAATCGAGCTCACCAAAGGGCGCGCGCGCTTTTTGGTCTAAAATTTTATAGCCCTTCCCCGCCAAATAAGCGGCGGCGATCATTTCGCCACGATCTCCAAGCGAGAGCCGAAAAGATTTCTTAGATGGCTGGATTTTCATTTCATCAACCTCGAATAGAGGCTGCGTCTTACAGGTTCAAAGCTTCGGCGATGTATAGCACAGGGGCCATGCTCCATTAATGCATCCATATGAATTTTTGTCCCATAGCCTTTATGCTTTGCAAAATGATAAAGCGGATATTCAAGGTCGCATTTTTCCATCCATGCGTCGCGCACTACTTTCGCAACAACTGATGCCGCGGCAATACTTGCTGATCTGGCGTCTCCATCAATAATTGTTTTTTGTGCCAAAGGTAAGTCGGTCGAAAAAGTTCCGTCGATTAAAAGTCCGTCGGGAGAAATACAAAGATCCAAAACAGCGCGCTTCATCGCGAGCAATGAGGCCTGCAAAATATTAATCGTGTCGATTTCTTTTTCGTCTGCAAAACCAATGCCTACTAATTGGCGCTGAATAATTTCTTGGTAGAGACTTTTTCTTTTTTTGGCGGTGAGTTTTTTGGAATCATTCAGTCCGGGCAAACCTTCGGGAGAGATTAAAATTACAGCAGCGGCAACAACAGGCCCTGCAAGCGGCCCGCGCCCGGCCTCATCGACACCGGCCCAACGGCCAGCCAGCATGGTCTTCCGGTCAAAATCAAATAGCGTACTTTGAACTTCTGAAGACTCTGCAGATGGCATAGCCTGCCTCAAGTTTCGAAAATGCGATAACCGCTTAGCGGTTATCGCGGTTGGGCGAAGCCCAGAGCCTCAACTTTTTAGATCGCGCAAATAATAAAGTTTAGCGCGACGTACTGAACCCGTGCGAGTCACTTCGATTTTTTCAATCGCAGGCGTATAAAGCGGAAAAGTCTTTTCAACTTTGTCTCCATGAGAATCTTTGATCACGCCAAAGCTTGCGCCCGCGCCTGAGCCACGGCGACGAAGACAAACGCCTTCAAAAACCTGCGTGCGAGTTTTGCTGCCTTCTTTAACTTTCAAATGAACCTTCAAAGTATCACCCACCCGAAAGTCTGGGATTTCGCGGCTTGCTTTTGTTTTTGCGTCTAACGCTTGAATTGCCTTCATTTTCATTCTCCTTTTTACTATTACTTTTTGGCCTCTGCACCTTGGGCGCAAACGACACTCTCTTTTAATATAATTACTTCGCAGTCTTCTTTGCTTTCTTTTTTTCGCCCTCTTCATCAAGAAAAGGCTTCATTTTCTCGGCTAAATCAGGCCTGTGTTTTTGCGTCAATTCCCAGGCCGTTTTGTCGCGCCATTTTTTGATGCGCGCGTGATCTCCTGAAAATAACACCTCAGGAACATCCCACCCATTAAACTCTCGTGGTCGCGTATATTGCGGATACTCTAAAAGTCCACCGCTATAACTTTCATCTGTCAGCGACGCCTCATTGCCGAGCACACCCGGAATAAAGCGTGTTAATGCTTCAATCAAACAAAGCGCGGGGGCTTCTCCGCCCATCGTAATAAAGTCGCCCACCGAAATCATCTGATCAACCAAATGCTCTTTGATGCGGTAATCCATGCCCTCATAGTGTCCCGCAATCAAAACGATTTTCTTTTTTTGCGCGAGGCCTTCCGCAATCTTCGGCGAAAGCAACTCTCCATGCGCATCAAGTAAAATTTTCCAAGAACCTGCGCCCACTTCATTCAAGCAAGCCATCATCGGTTCAACTTTAAACACCATCCCGGGGCCGCCACCAAAAGGTGAGTCGTCTACGGTCTGATGCTTGTCATGCGCCCAATCTCTTAAATTATGAACGCGCACCTTGATCAAACCATCCGCTTGCGCTCGCTTTAACAGCGATTGCTGCAACGGTGATTCAAAAAAATCAGGAAACAGCGTAACAATATCTATTTCGAGAGCCATATTGTTTTATTCTGAGCCGCCCAACGTTTTGCGATTGAGCTTGCTCAGAGCTAAAGATTACAGCTTTTTCTTTTTTTGCTGTTTCTTAATCAGACTCTTAACCGAAATGCTGACTTGCGCACCGGCTTTTGTCCAATGATCGAGACGATCTTGTTTTAAGACAAACTTTTCTTCTTTAGGAAGAGCGTCGTAAAAACCAATCTCCTCGATGAAACGGCCATCGCGTGGCGACCTTGCATCTGCAACGACGATGCGCCATTGCGGACGGTTTTTTGCGCCAAAACGCTTCATACGAATTCTTACTGCCATTTTCTTTTCTCCTTGCTGTTATTAATTTTGCTCTGTGCTTCGCGCAACCGCGAACGTACTTACAAACAACTCACTAATTTTTTTGTCGTTTGAGCCAAAGGCTCAGAGACCAAACATCATGTAAACAAATAAGCTGCGCGGCTTGTCGCACAATTTAAGTAGTTTACTCTTTCACTCTGCGAATACTTGCGCCAACCTTTGAAAGCTTTTGCTCAAGTCGGTCATAACCGCGATCTAAATGATAAACACGGTTAATTTCTGTTTCGCCCTCGGCGACAAGGCCCGCCAAAACAAGCGCGGCGCTTGCGCGCAAATCCGATGCCATCACTGGCGCGCCACTTAATTTTTTAACGCCGTGAATCACCGAAGTGGCGCCTTCCATAAGGATCTTTGCGCCCATACGGCCAAGCTCGCTCACATGCATAAAACGGTCCGGATAAATTTTTTCTGTGATCACACTGATCCCTGGCGCAATGGTCATGAGCGCCATCATCTGCGCCTGCAAATCGGTCGGAAAAGCAGGATACGGCAAAGTGGTCATATCGGTAGCTTTCAATTTTCCACGACGCGAAACACGCACCGCATTTTTATACTTCACAACTTTAGCTCCGGTTTGTGTCAATTTATCAATCACCGCATTTTGATGTCCAGGTTCCATTTTCTTGATCATCAAATCGCCGCCCGTGATCGCTGCCGCAAACATAAACGTTCCGGCTTCAATGCGATCCGGTATCACACGATAATTGGCACCATGCAATTTCTTCACACCTTCGATTTCAATCCGCGGCGAACCTTCGCCCGCAATTTTTGCGCCCATCGCTTTTAAAAAATTTGCAAGATCAACAACTTCCGGCTCACAAGCTGCGCTTTCAATAATCGTTTTGCCCGGTGTTAACG
>Ga0163150_10005202_pt1 | contig 16840 bp, 9 predicted proteins | sample OliLakLV19P2IB_FD_148628 | JGI IMG/M metagenome (GOLD analysis project Ga0163150, IMG submission 148628) | Freshwater microbial mat bacterial communities from Lake Vanda, McMurdo Dry Valleys, Antarctica - Oligotrophic Lake LV.19.P2.IB | ecosystem: Environmental > Aquatic > Freshwater > Lake >...
CCCACCACTCCGGCCCCTGAGCGACCCGCGTTCCCCCTCCCGGAGAGTGGGGGTTCTGCCACCCCGAACGCACTCACCTGGAGCGGGTGTATTCCGCCCGATGCGCGGCGCGAAGCCGAAAGTTCCGGCACCACGCAATCAGATCCGCGACCAACCGCCAAATCCGCGGCCCTTTGTCTCGTTCCACTTCGCGCGAAACCTTCCCTCAGCCCTGCGCCTTCTTCCACGCCACCTCCACCGCCGCAACCGTCACCGACCCTTCTCCCGCAAACACCCCCACCCGCAGCTCCTCCAACATCCACCGATACTTTTCCATCGCCGCTGGCAACTTGCCCGGCTGCATCGCCCACTCGCCTGCATCGAGGTTGACTGTTGGTGCCGCCCGCCGAGCTTGCGGCAGCGGGGCTTTGGTTCTGGCTTTCACATCCTTACCACCCGCTTTCACCTCCGCGCTCTCCATCTCCTCCACTCCTCCGCGTTCGCGACTCATCGCCCCCGCGACCCAGCCCGTGAACTTCTTCCAATGCGGCGAAAACTTCGCCAGCGCGGCCGTCTCGACTCCAGACCCATCTTCGCGGAGCGAGAGCAGCCGGGCACGCATCGCCTCGGCGTAGCGCGGGTAATGACGGAGGCGTTCCCACGGGGCGAGCAGCAGGAAGCCGCGCGGCATCAGATAGGCCGCGTGCTCGCGGATGTCGGCGATGCTCGCGGCCCACAGGCGGGGCGTTCCGCCGGAGAGTCGATGCGCCACCTTCGCGCGGGGCTCGAGCGTGCCCGCGACAATCTCGGCGACTTCGCGCGCGACTGTAGCAAGGCGGCCCCAGCACTCGGCCAGCCGGGTGTCGAAGGTGTCCTTTGTGCGCACCGGGGATTGTCCGGCGATGAAGGTTCGCTCGGCGATCAGGGCCGCAAGCTCGGACCTGAGTTGCTCGGCGCTGCCGAGCGCGCCATAGTGGCGGGTGATTTCGGACCACTGCGGCAGCGAGGCCAGGTGATGGTCGAGCTCTTCGCGGCAGGCGAGCGCAAAGAGGCGGCGGAGACCGGCGTGCGTCAGGCGGGACGCGAAGTCCGCGGAATCGGCCAGCGTGAGAGAAACCGAAGTGGTGTCGTCGATGATCGCCGGGAAACGCTCGATCTCGCCGTCGTTCGCAAGCTCGATGCGATCGGACAGGTTGCCGAAGTCCCACGTCGTGATGCCGCTCCGCGCGAAGTGCGCGCGGGCGCGGGCCGCCTGCGCTTTGCGGATGCGCCCCGCGAACCGCTCCGCCAGTTCCGGCAGATCGCGACTGGCGGCCAGATCCTTCCCGTGGTCGTCGATGATGCGAATGCGCAGACGCAGGTGGGCGGGCAACGCCTTGAACGTCCAGTGCTCCGGCGCGACCTTCACCCCGTGAAGGACTTCGAGAGTTTCGCTGAGCGCGAGCTCGAGTGTGCCCTCGCCAAAGGTCATCAGCGATGCGCACGCTTCCCCCACCTCGTCGATGGGCGCTTTCGCCTCCAGCGCCGCGCGATAAGACTTTGGCAGAGCCTTGATCAGGGCTTGGACAAGCTCGGGCAACAATCCGGGAATGAGCCATTCGGCGCGGCTGCCGGTGAGGCGGGGGAGTTCTGTGAGCGGGATGGTGAGGGTGATGCCGTCCTCGTCCTTGCCGGGGGCGAGCGCGTAAGTGAGGACGCAGTGAAAGGTCGAGGGCAACGCGGATTCAGATTCGACTTGATGGTGCAAATGGTCGCTGGCGGCCGGACTCCTCCCCTCGGCCCCCTCCGTCTGCGAAAGGGAACCGGAGTCGAGCGTCAGGTGATCGGGGAACGAGGTCGGATCGGCGGCGGCTCGGGCATCGGGCTTTACGACTTCGTGAAGTTGGAGGACGAGCAGGTTGGAGTTGGTGCTTTCGGCCTTCGCACGCCACGACTCAAACGCAATCGGCTCGGCAATGTTCTTCGGGATTCGCCGATCGAACCACGCGACCAGCGCATCGTCATCGACGATCAGGCCGCGGCGGCGGAGTTTGGCTTCGGCGGTGCGGGCCTGCTCGATCGTCGCGCGGTTGCGCTGCATGAACGGCGCATCGGTCGCCCACTTGCCGCGCACGAGTCCCTCGCGGATGAACAGCTCGCGTGCGCCCGATGGATCGACGGGCGCGAGCGCGGTGCGCCGCCGCGGCACGACCACGATGCCGCTCATCGTCACCCGCTCCCACGCGCTCGGCTCACCGGTTTCGGCGTCGAGGTGCTTGTCGCTCAGTTGCCGCCGGAACATGTGGCCGGCGAGTTGCTCGACCCACTCCGGCTCGATCCGAGCGACCGTCCGGGCGTACAGCCGCGTGGTCTGCACGATCTCCGCGGCCATGATCCACTTCGGTCCCTTCTTGAATAAAGCGGAGCCTGGGAAAATCTGCACCACGTTGCCGCGCACGCCGCGGTAATCGAACGAACCGTCGCCCTCGCGGCACGCGACGTTGGAGATGAGGCCCGTGAGCAGGGACTTGTGGATGGCGTCGGCCGTGGCGGAGACATGGTTCTGCCGCAGCTCCAGATCCTTCGCGACCCGCCGAAGCTGACCGACCATTTCCACCCATTCCCGCATGCGGTTGGGCGCGAGGAAGTGTTCGTGGCACCACGACGTGAGCGGCCCGTGCGACATGGTGTCGGCCGCGTGCAGGTACTGGTCCCAGATCTTGAGCAGCGTCAGGAAATCGCTGGTCTCGTGACGGAAGACCTGTTGAGCGCGATCGGCGTCGTCCTGACGGCCCATCGGTCGCTGGCGCGGATCCTGGATCTCGAGCGCGGCCGCGAGGATGATGGCCTCGTTCAGAGCGCCTTCGCGTTCGGCCGCCAGCAACATGCGTCCGATACGCGGGTCGAGCGGAACGCGGGCCATGTCGCGCCCGATGTCGGTGAGGTTGCCCTCGGGTCCGGGCGCATCCAGTGCGCCGAGCTCGAAGAGGGTTTCATAGCCGTCCTTGATCGCGAGCGGTTCCGGCGGATCGAGGAAGGGAAACGTCTCGACCGCGCCGAGCGCTCCCCCTCCGGCCCCCGCAAGCGACTTCATCTGCAGGATCACGCTCGCGAGGCTGGTGCGGCGGATCTCGGGGTCGGTGAAAGTGGGGCGAGCGCGGTAGGAGTCCTCGCTGTAGAGCCGGATGCACACGCCCGCGGCCACGCGCCCGCAGCGTCCCGCACGCTGGTCGGCCGAAGCTCGCGAAATCGGCTCGATCGGAAGCGCCGCGATCTTGCGCTGCGGGTCGTAGCGGTTGATACGCGCGAGACCGGCATCGACAACGTAACGGATGCCGGGAACCGTGAGCGACGTTTCGGCGACGTTGGTGGCGAGGATGATGCGCCGCGCTGCGCCGGATGGATGGAAGATGCGGTCCTGCTCCTGATTGCTCAGGCGCGAGAAGAGCGGCAGGACTTCGGCGCTGATGCCCCGCCGCTTGATCGCGCCATCCGCGAGGCGGATCTCACGCTCGCCGGGGAGGAACACCAGGACATCGCCAGGCGGACTGCTCGGGCGCGCGAGTTCCTCGACGGCGTCGGCAACGGCCTCAATCTCGACCTCACCGCCCTCTTCATCGCGCCCGGGCCGGTATCGCACTTCGACCGGATACATGCGTCCCGAGACTTCGATGACCGGTGCGCGCGTCGGGCCGCCGAAGGCGGCGCTGAACCGGTTGGTGTCAATGGTCGCCGACGTGATGATGAGCCTGAGGTCGGGCCGACTGGGGAGGATGCTTTGGAAGCAGCCCAGCAGAAAATCGATGTTGAGCGAGCGCTCGTGGGCCTCGTCGATGATGATGGTGTCGTATCGACCGAGCAGCGGATCGCCGGCGAGCTCGGCGAGCAGCACGCCGTCGGTCATCACCTTGATCGCGGTGTCGCGGGTGGTCTGGTCGTGGAATCGGACCTTGACGCCGACGATGCCGCCGAGTTGCACGCCCCGTTCCTCGGCGATGCGGGCCGCCACCGCGCGGGCTGCGAGCCTGCGCGGCTGGGTGTGGGCGATGCGCTTGCGCCCGAGATCGAGGCAGATCTGCGGGAGCTGGGTGGTCTTTCCCGAGCCGGTCTGGCCGCAGAGGACGACGACCTGATGCGCGCGAATCGCGGCTTCGATCTCGGCGCGGCGCTCGAGAACGGGGAGGATGGGGGACAGGCTTGAGGAGTCCGACACCCGTCATCGTCTGCCGCCGAACGGGCAAAGACAAAACTGCCGTTTCAGTGGGGTCGAGATGCGGTCACGGTTTGGTGTCTGAACTGTCTGCCAGGTGGATATAACGGCCACGAAGGTGCTTTTTTGCCGGCGCGCTCATTGATCCGGTTTGTCCAAAGAGCGACAATCGGCGCTGGCACCTGACGCGGACGTACCGTTGCGTTGGGGAGGAGCGGGTGAGGAGAGGAGGCGGGGTTGAGCGGTTCGAACATGTCACCTCGCCCCGATGACCAACCCGATGCGTATCTGCCTGCAAGCGGGGAAGGCCCACCCTCGGGATCGGGAGAAATTTTTCTGCTCCTCTACGGCGAACTGAAGGCGCTCGCTCAAAGCCAGCTTGCCGGCGAGCGAGATGGGCACACGCTCAACGCCACCGCATTGGTACACGAGGCTTATCTGAAGCTGAGCGGCTCGCAGCGATCGCCGTGGCAGAGCGACGCGCACTTCTGCGCTGTTGCGGCGCAAGCCATGCGGCGGGTGCTTGTCGATCATGCCCGAGCCCGCGGCCGGCTGAAGCGCGGCGGGGGAGCCAAACGCACTGAACTCACCGGCATCGCCGCGCCCGAGGATATCCGCTCGATCGACGTGCTGGCGCTGGATGAGGCGCTGACGCGGCTTTCCGCGGAAGAGCCGGTGGCAGCCCGGGTAGTCGAGATGCGGTTCTTCGCGGGCCTTCAGGAGAAACTGATCGGTGAGGCGCTGGGCGTGACCGAGCGGACGGTGCGCCGGCACTGGACATTCGCGAAGGCGTGGCTGTACCGCGAGCTGAGCCGGACGGACGATCCAACCGGCGATGATGGAGCGGCGACGATATGAGCGGCAAGTCGCCTAAGAGCGCGCGGGAACTGTTCGATTCGGCGCTCGACGTGCCGGCGAGCGAGCGGGCGGAGTTCATAAGGCGGGAGTGCGGGGGCGATGCGGATGTCGAGGGCAACGTGCTGTCGCTGCTTGCGGCGCTCGATCGGGGAGGAGACGCACTCGATGCCGGCGCGAATCATCCACACTCGCGCACGCGCGGGTCGGATGCGGGCGGCGAGAGCGACCATCCATCCGGTTCGTTCCCGTCGGCGGGCGACCAGATTGTCGGCGTGAGCATCGGCGGTTTTCGGCTGGTGCGGCTGGTCGGGTCGGGGGGCATGGGGACGGTGTACGAGGCGATTCAGGAGAATCCGCGGCGGACCGTGGCGCTCAAAGTTCTTCGGCCTTCGGCCGGATCGTCCGGGGCACGGCGGCGGTTTGTCGAGGAAGCCCAGATCCTCGCGCGGTTGAGACATCCGGGCATCGCACAGATTTTCGCCGCGGGCACGCACGCGCTCTCCCGCGGTACGGCCGAGGAGGCGGCGCTGGCCCAGGTGCTCGGCGTCGGCCAGACCGTGCCGTGGATCGCCATGGAGTTCGTCGAAGCGGCAAGGTCGATCACCGCGCATGTGGTGGAGGCCGGGCTAAATCCGCGGCAACGACTGGCGCTCATGGCCGAGGCCGCCGACGCGGTCCATCACGGACACATCAAGGGGATCATTCACCGCGATCTCAAGCCCGCAAACCTTCTGGTCGATTCGGCCGGGCGGATCAAGGTGATCGACTTCGGGGTCGCGCGGGCAGCCGACGCGGAGACGCGCGCCACCATGGCCGCGACGATGACCGGGGCGGGCGTGCTCATCGGCACGCTGAAATACATGAGCCCCGAGCAGTGCGATGCCGATCCGCACGGTCTGGATATCCGCAGCGACGTCTATTCACTGGGGATCGTGCTCTATGAAATGCTGGTCGGGACGATGCCGTACGACCTTGGCGATGGCTCGTTCACGTTCGCGGTGCGGGCCATCCGCGAGGTTGCGCCGGTGCCGCCGTCGTCGCTGCATCCGGCGCTTCGGGGCGATGTCGAGCGGATCGTGCTGAAGGCGCTGGCGAAGGAGCGGGACCGGCGGTATCAGTCGGCCGCGGACTTCGCGGCGGATATCCGGCGGTTTCTCGCCAACCAGCCCGTTCAGGCCCGCGGAGCCGGGATAGCTTATCGCGCCTCGAAGTTTGCGCGGCGGAACCGGTCGGTGGTGGCGCTTGCGGCACTGGCCGCGGCCGCGATCGTTGCGGGGGCTGTCGGCGTGTTCGTCAGCCTCAATCGCGCCATCGATGCGGAGCGGAACGCGGAGGCGGGGCGGGTCGAGGCTGAGCGTCAGTCCTATGCGGCCAACATCTTCGCGGCCGACGCGGCGATCAACGCCAGGGACGGCGGTGGTGCGATCGCCAGGCTCGACGCCGCTCCGCGGTCGCGGCGCGGCTGGGAGTGGCGCTACCTACGCGCAGCCGCGGACCAGAGCGCGCGGCGCGTGCAACTTCCGAGCGACAGCGAGGAGTCGTGCATTTCGCCGGATGGGCGAACGATCGTCGCGTGTTCGGAAGCGGACGAGTTGCGTGGATTTGAGGCGAGCACGGGCCGGTTGCTCTGGACGACTCCGAATATCCGCAAGTTCAGCGAGGTGCCGCGGTTCTCGCCCGATGGAGACAAAGTGGTCGTCCCCGCGTGGGGAAAGGCGACGATGGTGAGCGTGACGGATGGGCGCGTGCTGGGGGAGTTCATCCTGCCGCCGGACTTCGCGGCACTGGGTGCGGCGTTCAGTGCCGATGGGTCGCGGGTGGCGCTGGGCTGCAACACGGGACACGGTCTGAGAGTGTTCGATGCCGGCACGTTTACCGAGCTATTCGGGTTCACGGCGAGTTCATATGTGTACGCCCCGGACTTCAGTCCGGACGGGCGGCTGATTGCCACCAGCGAGTATCCCGACACGATCGTGCGCGAGGCCGCGACGGGGGCGCTGGTTCACTGCATCCGCACGGGCCGGCCCAACTTCGTCGAACCCAGTACGGTGCGTTTTTCACCGGATGGTTCCACGCTCGCCGTTTCGGTCGGACTCAGCATCGAGATGTACAACATCGAGTCGGGAAGACTGCTTCGCACGCTGAAGGGGCACACGCAACGCATCCCGACGATGGAGTTCAACCGCACCGGCACGCGCCTGGTCTCGGGAGCGGTCGACAAGACCGTACGGGTCTGGGATCTTGTGTCAGCGGGCGAACCGCTCACGCTGCTGGGCCACTCCGCGACGGTGAACAGCGTTCGGTTTCTGGATGCGCCGGGCGAAGCGACGGAGGAGATTGTGTGGTCGAGCGCCGACGAACGGACGGTGCGTTTCTGGAACCTCGATCCGCGATCGGGCTCGTCGAGCTTCGCGTTTCCGGTCCCTGCCGGTCAGGTTCACGCGGTCGGTTACGACGCACGGTCAGAAAAACTGGTGGCGGCGTGCGCCCACCTGGTCGCGACGCTCGATCCGCGCGACTCGGTGCTTCGCGCGACGCTCGTCCGCTCAATGGGCTATGCATCGTTCAATGCCGAGGCTCGGCTGTTGTGCGGCTTCGATCCAAATGCGGGTGCCGTGATGAGTGAGATGGACGCTCCGGGTTTTCGATGGTCGGTGCCCGTCGATGTGAAGCTGGAAAATTCGTCGAACATCAGCCCGGATGCAAAGCTCGCCGCATATGCCCTGCCTCCGGGGTACGCCACCATCCTTCGCACGGCCGATGGCTCGCACGTTGCCGATCTCAAAGGCCATAGCGGCCCGGTTCGCCGGGTGCGGTTTTCGACCGACTCAATGTCGGTGTTGACCGCGTCGGCCGATGGCACGGCGCGCTTGTGGGAGGCCGCCACCGGACGACAGACCGGTTGCTTCTCCGCGTCCGGCGAGGAGGTTAACTGCGTGGATCTGTCGCCGGATGGGCGGATGGTGGCCAGCGGCGGCATAGACGAGCGCGTTCATCTGTGGAACGCGGCCACCGGCGCGAAGATTCACGAACTCTCCGGTTTCAACTCTGCGGTCTGGTCGGTGGCCTTCAGCCCAGATGGAAAACGACTGGCGGTCGGTTCGCAAGACCGCGTCGCGCGGATCTTCGACACGGCAACCGGCGACGAACTGCTTCAACTACGCAGCCACACGGGCTCGGTCATGTCGATCGCGTGGAGCCCGGACGGTCGGTTCCTGGCGACTGGGGCATACGACCAGAAGGTGATCGTGTGGGACGCGGGGCTTCCGGCGAAGAACGGCAAAGAATGAATGCGGCGCATTTGCCACCCGCAAGCGCGAGGCTCATCTCGCCAGGCGTGCCCACCTGAGCTTCGCGGAGCGAGAGCGCGGGTTGACCTCGCGTTCGGCTTCGTCTGCGATGATGGGCTCGTCGCTCGCCTCGGCGAAAATGCCGCTCCGCGCGCCATCGCGAAAAGCACCCTTGACGCGCCGGTCCTCGCCGCTGTGAAAACTGATGATGGCCGCGACGCCGCCGGGTTTCAGCACGTCGGGGAGCACCGCGAGCAGGCGGTCGAGGTTGGCGAGTTCGCGGTTTACGAGGATGCGCAGGGCTTGAAAGGTGCGTGCGGCCGGGTGAAGTTTCGCGCCCGCACCGCGTGCGATTGTGAAGTCGCGGGCTTCGCAGACGATCGCCATGAGTTCGTGGGTAGAGGTGATCGGGGCGGCCGCACGCCGCTCGACGATGAGCCGGGCGATTTGCGGCGCGTCGGTCTCGTCGCCAAGCTCCATGAGCGCCGCGGCCAGCTCGCTCTCGCTCATGTGGTTGAGAAGTGAAGATGCCGGTTGGCCGCGGGTGGGGTCCATCCGCATATCCAGCGGGCCGTCGCGGCGGTAGGAAAATCCGCGGGAGGGGTCGTCGATCTGGGTGCTGGCGACACCTACATCGGCCAGGACGGCATCGACGCGTCCGCCCTCGATGCCTGCCTGTGCGAGGACGGTGGGCAACGCGGCGAAGTTGCCGTGGTATAGGTCGAAGTGCGCGCCCGTGGTTTCCAACCTGCCCCGTGCGCGGGTGATATTGGCGGGGTCGAAGTCGATGCCGATGAGTCGCCCGCCCGAGGCCGCGGGGCCGATCCGCTCGAGAAGCGCGTGGGCGTGTCCGCCCAGGCCGAGGGTGCAATCCACGATCGTCTGACCGGGCTTGGGGGCAATGACCTCCAGAACTTGCCGGAGCAGCACGGGAACGTGCAGGTTGCCCGCGCTTTTCTTCTTCACAGTCACGATCGTAACCCGCTCTCCGGTTCGAGCGGCGGGGTTGGCTCGCAAATCGACGACGCGCTGTATACTAAAAACGACGAGCCGACTCGCGTTTCCCGGTCGGGAACCCCCATGACCAACGCCAACCCATCCGATCCTACGGCCGACCTTGCCGCCTCGCCCGGTCACGCGCCCACGCTGGATCGTCGGCCCCTGAGCGCGTCGATGTCGGGCGAGGAGTACCGCGAAAGCCCCGGCACGCATATCGGGCCGTACAAGTTGGTCAAGCTCATCGGCGAGGGCGGGTTTGGAACTGTGTTCATGGCCGAGCAGGAGCGACCTGTCGCGCGCACGGTGGCGCTCAAGATCATCAAGCTCGGCATGGATACGCGGCAGGTGGTGGCCCGATTCGAGCAAGAGCGGCAGGCGCTGGCGATGATGGACCACCCGAATATCGCGCGGGTCGTCAACGCGGGCGCGACCGAGACCGGCCGGCCGTACTTCGTGATGGACTTCGTCAAGGGCGATCCCATCGGCGAGTATTGCGACGCGAACAACCTCACGGTCGAGCAGCGGCTCGATCTGCTCACTCAGGTGTGCAACGCCGTGCAGCACGCGCACACCAAGGGCATCATCCACCGCGACATCAAGCCCAGCAATATCCTCGTCAGCACGCAGGACGGCGTTCCGCACGCCAAGGTCATCGACTTCGGCATCGCCAAAGCAACCGGCAGCAAACTGACCGAGAAGACGCTCTTCACCGAGCACCGCCAACTGATCGGCACGCCGGAATACATGAGCCCCGAGCAGGCCGAGGGCAGTCTCGACATCGACACCCGCACCGACGTGTACTCGCTGGGCGTTCTGCTTTACGAACTGCTCACGGGCTGCACGCCGTTCAGCGGCACGTCGCTTCGCACCGCGGCCTATGGCGAGATCCAGCGGATCATCCGCGAGGTCGATCCGCCGCGCCCCAGCACGCGATTGAGCCAGATCCCCGGTACCGCGGCCGGCGTCGCCGGCAGCCGCCGGGTAGAGCCGCGCCGCCTCAACGCGACGCTCCGCGGCGAACTCGACTGGATCGTGATGAAGGCGATGGACAAAGATCGCCAGCGCCGGTACCAGACTCCCAGCGCGCTGGCGCTCGACATCGGGCGATTCCTGAGTGGAGATGCCGTTGTCGCCGCGCCTCCGAGCAAGGCGTACCGCTTCAGAAAGCTGGTGCGGCGCAACAAGGGTGTGGTGCTCGCCGGCAGCCTGGTGGCCGCGGCGCTGGTGCTGGGGATGGTCGGGACGACGATCGGGCTGGTGGATGCCAACCGGCAGCGTGCGGCCGCGGAGACTGCGCGCGTGAGCGAAGTCGCGCAGCGCGAGCTCGCGGAGGCAAGCGCACAGAAGGCCATCGATGAGGCGGCCCGCGCCGCTCGTGCCGAAGTCGTGGCGCGAGATCGGCTGGAAGAGTCGGAGGCCACGGTCGAGTTTCTGGACGGCATGCTCGGCGCGGTCGATCCGCAGGCGCAGGGAAAAGATGTCACCGTGCGGGCGGTGCTCGACCAGGCGTCCGGCACGCTCGCATCCAAGTTCGCCCAGCGCCCGCTCGTCGCCGCCCGGCTGCACGGCACGATCGGGCGCACATACATGGGGCTGGGCGTATACGACCGCGCGAACCCGCACATCCGCGAGGCGCTCGCCACGCGACTGCGGGAGCTGGGGCCGTCTCACGAGGACACCTGCCGCGCCGCGAACGAACTGGGAGGGTTTCTCATCAAGAGCGGCGAGCACGCGGAAGCCGAGGCGGTGCTGCAACAAGCCCTCGCCGACCACGAGCGGCTCTTCGGGCGGCATCACGATATCACGGTGGGGAGCATGGACCAGCTTGCGACGCTGTATGTGGTGCAGAGCCGGTCAAACGACGCGGCATCGTTGCTGGACGAGGTGCTTCGGATTCGCACCGCGTCGCTCGGCCCGGAGCATGTCGACACGCTGGGCACGATGAACTCGCTGGCGCTGCTTTACACCGAGACCGAGCGATTCGAGGAAGCGGAGAAACTCTTCGAGTCGGCCATCGTAATCCAGGATCGCCGCGGTGGTCCCGATCATCCGGTTACGCTCGACCTCAAGGCCAATCTGGCGTGGTTACATTATTGGTATGCGGCATCCATAAAGGAGAACTCGGAGGCCTATCAGGAGCGCTTGCGGAAGGCGCGGGAGCTCGGCGAGCCGACGCTGGAGGCCCGCATCCGGGTGCTGGGCGAGGACCACCAGGCGACGCTGGCCTCGATGGCGAACCTCGCCATCGTGTACAAGGCCCTCGAGATGCCCGATAGAGCCGAGGAACTGCAGCGCAAGGATCTGGAGATCTCGCTTCGAATGCTGGGCGAGAGCCACCCGGACACGATCACGTCGCTGGCGAATCTCGGCAACTCCTTTCGCGAACGACGACGGTTCGAGGAGGCGCTGCCGTATTTCGAGCGGGCGCTCGTGAATGCTCGCAAATCGAACCCGCCCGACCACCCCGGCACGGCGTTTATTCTTGGGTGGTATGGGAGCTCGCTCCGCGAACTGGGGCGGTACAGCGATGCAGAACCGCACCTGATCGACGCCCGCGGCATCATCGGTCGCGTCATGGGAGAAAGCCACGCGGTTGCACGGCAGATGTCTCGTGGTCTGGCGCAGCTCTACGAAGGGTGGGAGAAGACCGAGCCGGGAAAGGGGTACGGAAAAAAAGGCGAGGAGTGGAAGGGGAAGATCGAAGAATCGAAGTGACCACACTGTCATCCCTGGCTTCTGGGCTCCGTTGCGACCTTTCCGGTCTACGCGCACCCGGCAAAGTAAGCCGCCAGAAAGTCGAATACATCCTGCACGCTCAACCCGCCGGCACCGTTGAAATCAGCCAGGGTGCTTCCCGCAAAGTACGCTGCGAGAAAGTCGAAAATGTCCTGCACTGTCAACCCGCCGATGCCATTGAAGTCGGCGGCGCACGGGAGCGTGGGGAGGTCAAACTCGTAGGCACCGATGTCGAAGGACGGTCCTCGCGGCCGGGGAACGCCCACCAGATCCGCGATTGGTGCCGACTGACCGTTGATCCCGCTTGTCCCGGCATCCCGCGCGGTGCTGGCCGGTGGCAAGCGGTAGTCGTTGGCCGCCAGACCCGCGAAAAGCGAGGCCCACTGGGTCGCGGGCACGACGAGGGAGTGGGTGTCGTTGCCGGTCAGGGTGCGCCACGCGGCCAGCGTTCCGACCGTGCCCGTCCCGGGGTCGATCCGGTCCATGACGATGTTGTAATCGCTGATCAGCCCGGGGCGACTGTCGGACGAAACGATCAGGCTGCCGCGGGTCGGGTGGTAGTTGAGCAGCACATTGTTGAAGAGCGTGTTGCCGGTCGCGGCATCGGTGATGTTGATGCACCATCGCGTGCCGCTGTCGCTGGGCGGAGAGCCGTTGACGATCGTGTTGTTTGCCACCACGTTGCCCGCCGATGGCAGGCCGCCGTCGATCTGATAGAGCGAGATGCCGCTGGCGTGGTTGCGATAGAGCAGGTTGTTGCGGATCGTGGAAGCCCGCACCCCGTCGCAGTTGATCGCCGACCCGCCGGGCAGGGATGTTCGCGTGACACCGGCGGTGTCGATGTACGTCCCGCCCACGGCGTTGTCGTGCGCGATATTGCTCTCGATGAGCAGGTTCGACATCACCCCATCGCCGCCCTGGCTGATATCACCGTTGAAGTGAAAACCCTGCTGCGCGTTGAATCGGCTGATGTTGCCGCGAACAACGTGGTTGTCGCCACTGTTGGAGAGGTAGATCCCGTGCTGCTGGTGCGAGTTCGCGGCGACGTTGTTTTCGACGGTCAGGTTGCCGACGTGACCGGTCAGCAGTCCCCACTGGCCGTTGTGATGCATGAAGTTGTTGCGGATCGTGATGTTTCCGAAGCTCGAGTTCGGCGGTGCGACGATCCGAATGCCCGCCTTGCTGTCCCGCAGGTCGTTGGTGCCCACCACCTCGAATCCGTCGATGACAATCCACGAGACGCTGTCGAGATTGATACGGGCCTTGTGCGCGGTGCCGTTGAAGGTGGCGGCTGGTGCATTGACGATCACGCCGGGTTGGGCCAGGAAGGAAATCGGCTGCCCAGGCAGGCCGGAGCGTCCGACGTTGAAGCCGACATATGTGCCGGCCGCGATTACGACGTTGTCGCCGGCAGCGACTGCGTTCGCGGCCCGTTGCAGAGTCAGCCAGGGGCTGCCGGAGGCTCCCGAGTTGGCATCCGACCCGCCGCCGGCAAGGGGCGCGACGAAGTAGGTCGGCTGTCCAACTGCCTGTTGCGCGGCCGCGGCCGCGAGCAACGCGGCAAGCGAGAAGATCGCTGCTTTTCGGGTGTTCATGTCAGAATCGTTGACAATAAACCCATCTTCGTCGTGCCGTGAAAGCGAATTCACGAAACGCAACCGGGTCGCAAAACCGCGACCGCCCCGGACGCCACGTTTTCGCTCCCGGCGTTATCCTTTGCGTATGTGGCACCGTTCGACTCCTGAAACCTGTAATCCAGAAGCGAGTGCGAAATTGAACCGGGGCGAGTTCTCCGCGGTGGTGGTCGCCCCGACCTTTAATAACGCGGGCACGTTGCTCGAACTGCTTTGCGGCGTACACGCCCTGGGATTGCCGATCATCGTTGTGGATGATGGCTCGTCGGATGCGACGCGCGAGATTCTGGATCGATGGCAAGGCGAGGTGAGCCAGGGCGCAGGCCGCGTCGGTGTCGTGCGTCACTTGCGCAACCGCGGGAAGGGTGCCGCACTGCTCAGCGGTTTTGCGGCGGCGGTCGCCGACGGACACTCGCACGCGGTCACCATCGATACCGACGGCCAACTCGATCCGGCGGACATTCCGATGCTGCTGGCGGCCGCGCGGCGTGCGCCAACAGCGCTGATTCTCGGCGTGCGATCGGAGCGGATCGCGGGCTGCCCTTCCCGATGCCTGTTAGGCCGGCGTCTGTCGAATCTGGCGGTTTGCTGCGAGTGTGGTGTGCGGGTGACGGATAGCCAGTGCGGCCTCCGCGTGTATCCGCTCGATATGGTCGTGGGCGAACGGGCTGCACGCTGGAAGTCCGGGCGGTTTGCTTTCGAGACCGAGGCAATCGTGCGAGCCGGTTGGGCGGGGCGACCCATCGAGCAAGTGGGCATCGACTGCCGCTATCTGCCGCGAGAGACCCGCGTCAGCCACTTCAAGCCGTTTCGAGACTCGCTCCGGGGCGTGGGGTTGCACGCGCTCCTGCTTGGATCAGCACTGCTGCCCTGGACCGGGAGGCGCGGGAAAGCCGCGGAGGCAGGTGCTCTGAGATTGCGCGGTTCGACACGACGAGCGTGGCAATGGCTGAGTCCGATGCGGCTGCACGAGGAAGTAGCGCAAGGCCGCGCCGGACGCGCGGAGGCGTCGCTCGGCGTAGCCATCGGCGTCTTCATCGCCAACCTGCCCATTTACGGCGTGCAGACATTGGCGAGCCTGTATGTGGCCCACCGACTGCATTTGCACCCGATTCCCGTGGTGCTGGGTTCGCAGGTTTCCACTCCGCCGTTTGGGGTTGCGCTCATCGCGGCCGCGATTGCCGTGGGCCACCTGATTCAGCACGGAACATGGGTGTGGGGCGCGATCGACCCGGCGGCGGCGGCGGGTCGGTGGTCGATGGTGGGGGGACTGTTGCTGGATTGGGTAGTCGGGAGCGTCGTGGTCGGATTGGCGTGTGCGATCGCGGCGTTCGTGGGCGCGTGGTGGCTTCTATCGGCGATAACGCGGCGCGCCGCGGCCATGCCTGAACGCGCCGCGAAAGACGCGTCGCCAGCGGAACTGGTCGCCGGGCAGCAAGTCAGTTGACGGTCATCGCGGCCTGAAAGTCTTTGTTGCTCAAGAGACCGCTGATCAGGTTGAGAGTTGCGTCGCTGAAGCACTCCTGATAGTTTTCCCGCGACATGCTTCGTCCGAACCTCGAACTGGAGCCGCTGGCCTGCCCCTGCCAGATGACGCGATCGGAGGCATCGCGCACCTCTACCGCGGCCGCGACTTCTCCGTTATAGGTCCTGCTCTCGACCGTGTAAAACCGCGTGAGGCGGGTGACGAGCACGCGGTTGGCGTCGCCCCGGCTCGAAGTCGACGGGTAGCCGGCGAGCTTCAGTTCTTTGGCGAGCACCTCGTCGAAAAACTCCGCCGGGGTGCGGTCGGCGGCACGGATGGGACGGGGTTCGCTGTTGCGAAGCTCGGCGTTCTGGCCGATCGAGTCTTTGGCCGCACGGTCGTCGACGACGGGCGCGATGTGCAGTTTCAGCGCGGGTGAAGCGGGCACGGCGTTGTAGCGCCCTGACGCGACCTTCTCAGGACGGAAGACCAGCGGCACGTCGAGCGACTTCGCGCCGGACGAGCAGGCCGAGACCAAGCCGAGCGCGAGCATCAGGCACAGGCGAGGCAGTTGGCCGACGCGGGCACGGAAAGATCGACGCGCGATGGTGGTCATGACTGAACTCCCAGGAGTTGAAGACTTGAAATCAGGAAGAATCTGGCACGCAGTATACAGGCATTCGCTGAGTCGGGTCAGCGCGAAACGGGTGCTTGGGTCGCGGCCTCCGACGCGATCAGGTTGCTCGACAGCCCGAAATAGGGTGCCAGTCGAATGAGCTGATCCAGCCGGACTGGGCTGATCCCTCGGTCTCGATAGGCCCGTATCAGTGTCGGTATCGCACGAACAGTTGCATCGTCGCGCCTGAAACCGTAGGGTTCGATCCCGTCGTGCAGAGCGACGATATCGCCCGGCCGCGTCTTTCCACCGAGCCTGCGGGCTATGCGGGCTTCGGTCGTCGGCAACCCATCCAGCCCGCGCCGGGTCCAGGTGATGAGGTGGTGGCAGCCTTGGCGGAGCGTCCGAGCGAGAAGCGGATTCTTGAAACCCATCGGTGGCCGAAAGTAGAGGGGATGCTTGCCTGTCTCCCGTGCGATCACCTCGTCGGTTCGGGCGAGCTGGTCACGCCAGTATCGCACGCCTCGCATGACACCGAGATGATGGTGGTGGAACGAATGGTTGCCGATGATGTGTCCTTCGGCGTCGATGCGCCGGAGCAGGTCGGGATAGCGACGGGCGTTCTGGCCGACGACGAAGAAGGCCGCACGCACATCGAGCGCCGCGAGCGCGTCGAGGATCGCGGGGGTGTGGTGCGGCGTAGGCCCGTCATCGAAGGTCAAGGCGACTCGGGGAACGCCGTTGCGATCGCCATGCCAGATTACTCTGTGCCAGAGCGCCGCCCTCGGCGCGAACGTGGCGATCGCCGCGGCCGAGAGTCCGGCCGCGACGAGAGCTGAACCGGCCAGAGCGACGGAAGCCAAAGAACTCATCGGTCAACCGTAGATCGGGCACGCTCAGGGAACGGACGCACCCGGGAACCGCCGATGCAGCACGATGACGACCGGTTGAAGCAGAAACACCGTGCCGATGAAGCACGCTCCGACGCCGACCGCGGTGAGTCGGCCAAGCGACTGGATCGCGGGAGTGCCGGTTGTGACGAGCGTACCGAAGCCGATCAACATGGTGATGGTC
>Ga0163150_10005203_pt1 | contig 16838 bp, 15 predicted proteins | sample OliLakLV19P2IB_FD_148628 | JGI IMG/M metagenome (GOLD analysis project Ga0163150, IMG submission 148628) | Freshwater microbial mat bacterial communities from Lake Vanda, McMurdo Dry Valleys, Antarctica - Oligotrophic Lake LV.19.P2.IB | ecosystem: Environmental > Aquatic > Freshwater > Lake >...
TTCAATCTGTGGCAAATGAATTCAGAAACAAGATTTCCGAACAGGATTATGAAAACATGGCAAAGAATCAATATGCCTGGTTGATTGCCAACACGGAGGGAGATTTTGACGAGGCACTGCGAATGTCGCAGCAGTCGATCGAAAGTGAACCTAGCTCGGGCGGTTATATGGATACGCTGGCGCACTGTTATGCGGCCAAGAAAGATTTTGCTAAGGCCGTGGAAGTTCAGACCAAGGCGGTCGCTCTGGAGCCACATTCGCAAGAAATTGGCCGTGCCCTGACTCGATTCAAACACGCCGCCGAGCGTGCCAAAACCGAAGGCAATGTGGAATCGCCCGCAAAAGGGACATGATCAGGCCGGTACCCGCCGGCCGTCGCGCTGAGAGTGTTATTCGCCACATTCGCGGCACATGAGTTGCACTATCAGGCCCTGGGCCAAAGGCCCCCAATCGAGTCCGCTCGTCTTCAGTCCTTTCCGCGCCATAACCTTACGCAGGAGTTCTTACCATGAAAAGCGTCCATATCGGCGACATCGACATGCAGGTTCTGGACGAAGGCTCGGGCGTACCGCTGCTCATGGTCCACGGCTTTCCGCTCAATCACACCATGTGGCGCGCGCAACTCGATGAGTTCGTTCCACACTGTCGGGTCATTGTTCCGGATTTGCGTGGCCTAGGTCGAACCCCCCTCGGTGCGGTTCCTACGATCGATCGCTCGGGCGATCCAGTGGTCAGCATGGAACACCATGCCGATGATCTCAATCGTCTGTTGGACGCGCTGCACATTGACCATCAGGTCATCTTTTGTGGGCTATCAATGGGCGGCTACATCGGCTGGCAGTTCACGCAAAAGTACCCCGACCGGTTGCTGGCGTTGATCGCTTGCGATACGCGTGCCGTGGCAGATTCAACCGAACAGGCGGCGGCTCGAATGAAGCTGGCCGCACAAATTCGCGAGCAAGGAGTCAGCGCCGCGGCCGATGCCATGCTGCCAAAGCTAGTTAGTCAAAAGACCAAGGACCAGCGGCCAGAATTGGTCGAACAACTTCGGCAGATGATTCTGCAAAATAGTCCAGAAGGTGTACTGGCCTCGCTGCACGGTCTGCGCACGCGTGAGGATATGACAGAATCGCTCTCACAGATTCCGGCAGAAACGCTGCTGGTGGTCGGCGAAGAGGATGCTCTGGCACCGCCGGCGGAAATGGAAGGGCTAGTGGATCTGATCCCCACTGTGAATTGGCTGGTCGTTCCTGACGCAGGCCACATGAGCCCGATGGAAAACTCCACAGTCTTCAATCAGGCGCTGATGCAGTATATCACGCGGTAGTACTCATCATTCCGCCATCCTCACAATCGCCACCTCGGCATTACCCACGTTGTCTTTCAGCTCCCCCGCCGAATCATTGATTCGCAAATAAAGCGTTCCGGTACGCGGTGCCACAAACGTCGTATTGAGTCCTATCTCTAGCGGTTTCATAAACGTCCCGATGTCATCATTGGCCACGGCTATCTGTTCAGTCGCAGCAGTAGTCGCACCGCCGTTCGACTCATCGGGGATGATCGCTCCCATTAGCAACCCGAGCGGCCGACCGTTGTGATAACGAATCGTCACGCCATTCGGTTCACTGATCCAAGGCTTGGTCGTATTGGCGATCTGATACTCTCCCCGCGCTGCGATCCGGTAGCGCTCCCCTTGTTTGAGCTGTACACCGCTCCCTTGCCAGCCGCGATCGGCGGCGACCTGAACGATAGCTCGCTTCCGCTCCGGCGTGAGCGGCTTTCCAGCCTGATACTCGATCCATGTCCGCCTAAAGTCGTAACCGTGATCAATGCTGGCCACAAAATCCAACCAATCCAGCGCGATCTGCTGCTGATCTCCCTGGTAGAGTTTCAGTAGGACAGCATTGAATTCTCCGCTGGCGCTTTGCTGAACTAACTTGCGAAAGCGGTTTTGATAGCGCGGGTGTCCATCCAAAAACGCAACTGCCCCCCACGACCATCCGTACGCTTCGTTCTGCAAATGAGCACGATTATCATAGGCCAATACCTCAGCCAGCGAGCGCCCCAGTTGCCTGGCAAAATCGGTCTGAATGATCTCGATGCGGCCAAGCTTAGGAACCTCCGTAGCATTCTGTGGCAACACTCCGACCTGCAACTGGCCGTTCTTTAGTCGGTGCGTCGCCAGTAGTTCCGCGATCCCCTCCATGTACCAGGGTGGCCCATTGCTGTTTTGCAGCATGAACATCACGCTGTGTACCCCTTCATGCAGCAGCAGATGCCGGCGGTAATAATCGCTCGATTGGTTATACAGCCACAATTCCGGCGGTCGCGCAAATCCATTGATGAACCGAGGTAGGTCGCGAGGCAGCAGCCCTGCCGTACGGAACAGCTCCTTGTCTTCGATCAAGAAACCGCGCACGCGCCAGTCGTCGTGCTTGCTCGAGTCGATCCCCAGATACCGGCACCATTGCGGAAATGCCTGGTCAAACATCTGTGGCAGCTCGTCCACTTCTGGCTTGCTCGGCACATCCGTCCATAGCTCTAAATGCTTGCCTGAGAGGATGCGAATTCCCATCGCTTCAGCAGCCCGTCGATCAAGCGGGCGGAACTCCACAACCGGCCGCGGCGCTAGCGGAGCGGTTTCTGCCGAATCCGAATCAGTAGAGCGCTCCGGTTCATTAGATGTAGCACCGTTTGACGTACCGTCGGCGGTTGTATTGCCAGATTCGGTCTTTCCCGCTGCCACTGGCGGAGGGCGCACGACGAGTGACTTTGCCACGGGCGGCGACGGCGTGACGACCGTGTTGTCTGCCTCATTCGTTTCAGCCGGTGCGCCGCAACCCGCACTCAGCAACGTAGCAACGGTAAGTACCAATACAGGCCAAGGCAACACTCTTTGCAGGCGATGCGCAAAATCCGAACGGTGCAAAATGTTCAGGCGTGTTATCATGGAGGAGCCAGTTTGCCCTTGGTGGCCAGGAAGCGCATACCGCGATCCAGTGCTTCCATTGTAATCGGCAGAGCCTATAGGAAAGGCCAGAGATGCAACGGTTCCCGGAAAACACGCTTATCGCGGTTCACATCGTAGCGACTCTGGTGATTTGCTGGCTAGGAATGATGGCCATCCACGAGGCAGGGCACGTCCTGGCCGGCTGGTCCACCGGAGGGAGCGTCTCCAAGGTCGTACTCCACCCTTTGGCGATCTCGCGGACGGATCTGTCGCATAACCCACGACCCTGGATCGTAGTCTGGGGCGGCCCATTGTTTGGCACTGCCTTGCCGGCAGTGCTGTGGCTGATTGCACGGGGACTGAAATTGCCTGCCGAACCGTGGTTTCGCTTCTTTGCCGGTTTTTGCTGGATTGCCAATGGGGCCTACATCGGCTTCGGTTCGCTAGATCGTATTGGCGACGCGGGCGATATGCTTCGCCACGGCTCAGAGATTTGGGATCTCTGGCTGTTCGGGGCCATCACGATCCCCGCCGGGCTATGGCTCTGGCACGGGACTGGTCGGTATTTCGGCCTTGGCCGAGAGGGGAAAACACCCTCACGGCAGTTAGTTCTCATCGGTCATGGCAGTAGTCGCCGCCGCATTTTTTGGCGGGGAATAGAAACAGGAGCAAACGGCGAAATCAGCTTGAATTGCCGTGATGAGTTGTAAAGCCGAGCCGACTACTTCTGCAGAATCAGCTTGCCATTACGGGTATGGATCAGGCGATATCGGTCAGTCCCATGCTGAATCCAGACTTCGCGCCGGCCTTGCAACAGGTCGCCAGATTGGAGCAGGCCCGGTGAGCTGGAAACGTCTGTTGACCGGTCTGACGGCACGGGACTGGCCGATGCGGACATTGGACTGGTGGTGCGATCGGAATCAGGTGAGCTGAACATAAGCGGAGGGACCAGTTGAAGTGCAAAACAGCAGGATCATGGGCAACGTGCCTAGCAGACTATCACAATTGAGATTGAGTTTCAATAGTATATTTATCGATCTGACCGGCATGAGGATTCCAGATTGAATGGCTATTATCAACAGTTAATTCAGCTCTTAATCGCCTGACTTGCAGCCCTCCATAACATGATACACAATCTCAATAAAATGGCTGTGTGGTCAATAAGCGGTTGCTTGGTGCCACAATGGTCCATTTGGTGCGTTTAGGACAGCTCGAATCTTGTTGTTACATGCCAGCTATCACCCAGATGGCCCGATTTTTCGACCTCCGCCAGTGGCCGGCTATAATACAAGGGCCGAATATTGAGTAGCCACGTACACTGGTCCTACCGAATGTGGTAAGTCCTATTTGTCAGTTGGTACTCAGCAGATCGCGGTGAACCTCTAATCTTTGGAGCAGCTAGCACATGCATCGCAAACGACATCAAATGATGTGCGACATGCTGTTCTGCGCTTTGCTGATTGCCGCTCCCCGCGCGGCACAGGCCGACATCTTTGTGCTCAAGAACGAAGGCCAGGTCCAGGGCACTCTGCTCAATGAGGATGAGAAACCCCGCAAGACATATGTGATTCAGACTCGCACCGGGGGACAGATCACACTGGATGACTCTCAGGTAAAAAATGTAATTACTCAGTCTCCGGCGGAATTAGAATACGAAAAGATTCGCTTCTCTTACCCTGACACGGTCGAGGGCCAGTGGCAGTTGGCCGAGTGGTGCCGCGAGCACAATCTGGCCAGCAAGCGAACCGTGCATATGGAACGCACCGTTGAACTGGATCCCGAACATCGGCAAGCGCGCATCACGCTGGGTTACAATCAAATTGAAGGCCGCTGGGTCCGTCGCGCGGACCTCATGAAGGAGCAAGGCTATCAGCTTTACAAAGGAAAATGGCTGTCGCCTCAGGATGTGGCCATTCAGGAAGAACGAGGCCAGGCCGACCTCGCCGAAAAGGGGTGGGTTATCAAGCTAAAGCGATTGCGCGGGCAGCTTGCCGATCGTGGCCCGCGTAGCGATGCGGCATTGGCCGAGATCAAATCGATTGTCGATCCCTACGCGGTTGGTGCTATCTTTGAAGCGTTTAAGAACGAAAACTCGCTCGATGTGCGCGATCTGTATTTAGATGTTTTATCGCGCATTCCTGCGCCGCGAGCGGTCGAAGCGATGGCGGAAATCGCGTTGGAATCAAGCAATGAAGACACCCGCGATCGTGCGGCCGAATTGCTCAAGAATGCAGACCAGACTGTCGCCGGTGTCTATTTGATTGGCGCTTTGAAGAGTCGCAACAATTATCGCATTAATCGCGCCGGCATCGCGCTAGGCACATTGCATGTCAAAGCCGCCATCGGCCCAATGATCGATGTGCTGAAAACAGTGCATCGAACGAAGGTGCAACAAGGAGGAGGTGCCGGTAGTATCAGTCCTGGCTTTAGTGGCGATGGAGGAATCGGTTTCTCAGCCGGCGGCGGACGCACAGTGATCGAAAAGAACAACGTCAACAACCAAGGGATTCTCGATTCCTTGGTCAAGCTATCTGATGGCCAGAACTTTGGCTTCAATGTGAACGCCTGGCGGTCTTGGCACAACTCACAGAAAAAAGCTGCCGCTCCAAACGCCGGTCGCCGCGATTAACGCCGTATATTATCGGGGTTCTACTTTTTACCTAAATTAGACCGATTCGATTTCGGTTTTCAACATTCGCAACTCGTTTTATGGCACGCAGGTTGCACCTACCCAATTCGGCAAGGTGCTCATGCAAAGGAGAAAACCGTGTGCAGTAAGAAACTGAATTGCGCAGTCGTCGGTGATGTCATCACTCCAACCAAGTGGGCCAACAAGTCATTGCGCGCTCACCTGATGGCAGGTTACAACTGCTATCCTGTTGCCCCGCATGGTGAAGCGGTGGAAGGCTTGCCGATTATAGCTTCGGTATTGCAAGTCCCGGTGCATTTACACCGCGTCAGCGTCTATGTGCGCCCTTCATTATTGTTGGGACTGCTGGATGATATTGCGCAGAAAGGGTGCGATGAACTGTTCTTGAACCCCGGTACGTACAACGACGAAGTGCTGGAGCGCGCCGAATCGCTCGGGCTGAATGTCTTACGCGGTTGCAGCATTGTCGATGTCGGAGTCAGTCCATCATCGCTGTAATTTGCAGCGATTCAGAAATCACTACTAACCGGTTCCGCTTAGCCTTGCAACCAGGCTGGCAATTGCCCCGCCGGAGGGAGCTTGATCACATGGACCGACGTGATATCTGGTGAGGCCAGTACTTCGGCGAGCGCTGCTGCACTTGGCTCTTGATCCAAGTTAAGTACGCCGATTGCCGAACCACCGGGCACAGCACGCCCGACCGACATCTGGCCGATGTTGACCTTATGAGTGCCAAAGATGCTCCCTACGCGACCAATGATGCCAGGCACGTCGCGATGCATAAACACCAGCAAAATGCCATCCATGTAAGCCTCAAGGCGATGATCGTCCAATTGCACCAGTCTTGGCATGTTCTGGCCAAAGATCGTGCCGGTCGCCTTGTGTGATTCGCGATCACCAATCACTTCAGCCGTGATCGTTGAACTGAACGCCGCCGTGTCTGCGCGTCGTTGCTCAACCAGTTCAATTCCTCTCTCCCGCAACAGCACCTCCGCATTGACGATGTTGATTGCTTCGTCGAGCGCTGTCTCTAGCAAGCCGGTGGCAAAGGCGGATGTCAGTAGTTTGGTATCTTTGTTCGCAACATCACCACGGTAGTGCAACACACAACGCTTTGGCACACCGCGATCAAATTGCGATAGCAACAACCCGAGGCGATAGGCAAGGTCCAGATCCCCACGCATATTCTCCAGGGTCTTGGCATCCAACGGGCTCATGTTGACCGCGTGCTTAATCGCACCGGTCGTCAAGAAATCGACCAACAGGCCCACACCTTCCACAGCGACCTGTGTTTGCGCCTCTTCAGTGCTGGCACCTAAATGCGGCGTGCAAAGCACTCCTGGCAAACCGAACAAAGGGCTTTCGGTATTCGGCTCGGTCTCAAAAACATCGAGCGCGACGCCGGCGATCTTTCCTGCCTGAACCGCTTCGGCCAGATCGGCTTCATTATAAATTCCGCCACGTGCGCAGTTCACCAGCCGGATTCCCGGCTTGAGCAATGGGATGCTCCGCCGATCGATCATGTTGCGTGTTTCGTCCGTCAGCGGCGTATGCACGGTCAGATAGTCGACCTGTGGCAATAGCGCCTGAATACTCTCGGCTGGCTCAACGCCCAGCTCTGCCGTTTTTTCGGCGGACATGAACGGATCGTAGCCAACCACGCGCATCTCAAAGGCCTTGGCTCGCTTGGCAATTGCCTGCCCAATACGTCCCAGGCCGATAATGCCGAGCACCTTTTCGGCCAACTGCGTCCCCATGTACTTGCCACGATCCCAGCGATGCTCAATCAGACTCTGATAAGCCGGGTGAATATTGCGCGAGAGAGCAAGCATCATCGCAAACGTATGCTCGGCCGTGCTCAGCGTATTGCCGGCCGGGGTGTTCATGACCACGATGCCTAGTCGCGTGGCCGCTTCCTTGTCGATGTTATCGGTGCCGACACCAGCTCGGACAATGGCTCGCAGGCGGTGGTTGCCGGCCAGAATATCGGAAGTTAGCTTCACGCCACTGCGGCAGATGGCACCGTCGAATTGCGTTAGCGCATCCTTCAGCGCGTCCCCTTTAAGGCCCGTGCGAACTTCGTATTCAATTCCCCAGACTTTAGCGGCGGCCAGCAAATCGAGGCCATCCTGGCTCAGCGTATCCAGCACAATAACACGTGGCATGCGAATATAGGGTTAAGGTGAATGTGATCTTCCCCGGCAAAGGGAATTTTGTAATCTGCTATATGGCTTGCAAACACACTAGCCATTGTCCTGTCGGAACTTTTTCATAAATGTCGCCAACAGCTGCACTCCCTCGACCGGCATCGCATTATAAATCGAAGCGCGGATGCCTCCGACCGAACGATGTCCCTTCAATTCAAACAACTGCAGCGCCGCGGCCTGCTGAACAAACGTTTTTTCTAACGCCTCATCTTGCAGGCGGAACGTGACGTTCATCTTCGAGCGGCAATCCGGCCGGGCATGCCCCTGATAAAACTCCCCATCCAATAGATCATACAGCAAGCTGGCCTTCGATTGATTGCGATCGGCCATTTTTTGAAGACCCCCAATATCGTTCTTCAACCATTTACAGATCAGATTGACGATGTAGATCGCAAAAGTTGGTGGCGTATTGTAAAGCGAATCGTTCTTCACCATCTGCCGGAAATCCAACATCGTCGGCAGATTCTCGGGCACGCGCTCCAGCATGTCGTCTCGCAAAATGCAAACCGTCACCCCTGATATGCCGGCGTTCTTTTGAGCACAGGCATAGATCATGGCATATTTTGAGACATCCACCGGGCGAGACAGAAAATCGGATGAGACGTCGGTGATCAGTGGTGCGTCGCCAAAGTTCGGATCCTCCTGAAACTGCACGCCTTGAATCGTCTCGTTCGACGTGATGTGTGTATAGGCACCGCTGGGGCTGGACTTCACCTCCCCTGCAGCAGGCAGATACGAAAAGTTATGCGACTTGCCGTTCCAGGCAATGTTAACCTCCCCTTCCTTCACAGCCTCCTGCCCCGCCTTTTGTCCCCAGGTCCCTGTTACGACATAGTCGGCCGTCTTGCCAGTACCTCGCAGGAAGTTCTGCGGAATCATCGAGAACTGCAAATTCGAGCCACCTTGCAAAAACACAATGCTGTACCCGGCAGGAATGCCAAGCAGTTCGGTCAAGAGCGCCTTCGTCTCGGCGAGGATTCCCTCAAACCATTTCGAGCGGTGGCTGATCTCTAGCGGCGAAATGCCGATCCCTGGCAGCGACAACAGATCGCGCTGCGCTTGCTCCAGCACTGGCACTGGTAGTACGGCTGGTCCGGGTGAAAAGTTATAAACTCGATCAGTCATGGTAGGTCTTCAAAGTTAAGAGTTGGTTCTGTTTCTGATATGAGTTGATCAATTTGCGTGGTGTACCAAAGCCGGTTCGGCCAAAACCAAATGCTGACTTGCCGCGGCGACTGCACTCCCTAGCGTGATAGACCACCCTAGCTCAAGCAATACAATTTCCAGTGCCGACAGTGTTCCTAAAATATCCAGCGCATCGATCATGCCAAAGTGCGCGATGCGAAAGATCTTCCCCTTGAGCTGCATCTGGCCCCCTGCCAATTTCACTCCAAACCGCGATTCCAATCGCTTCAACAGCACTCCCCCATCCACACCATCGGGCACGCTGACCGTCGTCATCCCGTCAGCCGGTGGATTGGCAAAAATGGTCAGCCCCAGCGCTTCAATTCCCGCACGAGTCGCAATCGCCAGTTGCCGATTATAGGCTACCAACTGATCTATCCCTTCGCTCTGCATGATTTTCAGATTCTCAGCCAGTGCGGCAATCAACGTATGCGCCGGCGTCCAAGGTGTCGTCGGCCCTTCACGCAATTTAGCACGATGCAGCTTCAAATTGAAATAGAATGCCTGGCACTCCACCCGGTCCATCTGTTGCCACGCTTTTTTGCTGATCGCCAAGAACGCCAGACCGGGCGGCAGCATCAGGGCCTTCTGGGAACCAACCACCAGGACATCAATCCCCCAGTCATCCGTCCGGCATTCAATTGCCCCGGCACCGCTGATGGCATCAACAACCCACAGCGCCTTGGTCTTGCCAACAATCTCCCCAATCGCCGCGACATCATGCACCACACCGGTGCTGCTTTCCATCAACGTGCCAAACACGGCCACCGCGTCCGGATGCTGCACCAGCAACCTTGCCACATCGGCCGGGTCGACCGCACGCCCCCACGCCACCTGATGCTCGACGATTTCAATTCCAAACGCGCGACCGATGTGTGCCCAGCGCTGCGCAAAGACACCAGCGCTCAGCACAATGGCCTTCCCTCCGCGCGGGACCGTATTGACCAGCGCCGCTTCCATGCCGCCGGTGCCAGAACATGCCAGAATTAACACGTCGTTCTGCGTGAAGAAGATATCTTGCAGCCCGCGCAACACGGTGGCCATGAGTTGCATGAACTCCGGCGTCCGATGATGACCCACTTGGCGCGCCAGGCTCAAGCGTGCCGCTTCGGGCACTTGAGTCGGACCAGGGGTCAAAAGTCGCGGCTTGTACATCTGCGAAGCTAAAACCGAATAGGAAGCGCAAATCGATCTGGGAGCGTGCCTTGCGTTCAAACGACCAGGCAGGAAGTCATTAACTTCTCCGACCGACTGAATTAAGCATTTTAACTTTGTTGACTTGGTTTTACGATGGGGTGCCAGCACTCCTTTGCCACGGACTTTCCCAGTGCTATGACCGTGTACCACTGGCTCCGCCAGTGCTCTGCAAATCGTCACTGCTGAAACTACCTAAACCCTTACGCAGTGGTGGCTTCTAACCTGTCAAGCAGCTTTGCAAGCAATGCCTGCGGCCTGCCCCTGCTCTGCTCGTTTCCTTCTAATTCAGCACTCCTGCCTGCCAGCATGGACAGGCTCCGCGCCTGACAAGTTCGCCAGTTTATCTTGGTCCAATTCCGTGCAATCGCTAAGGTACCGCTCGCGGGCGGCATGCGCCCGTCGAAAATCGCTCCCCGTCACCTAATTTACCGCATGGACGCACCGACTGCTGTTGCACCTCCCGTCGCTTTTATTTCTGGTGCCAGCAGCGGCCTTGGCCGAGAGTTCGCACAGCTACTGGCCGAGCGTGGGTACAGCCTGATTCTGACCGCACGGCGGCTCGACCGGTTGGATCAATTGGCGGACACTCTGCGCCAAAAACATCAGGTTCACGTAATAACCATTGCCGCCGATCTAGCCGTCCCTGCGGATGTCGAACGCTTGATTGAATCTCTTTCTGCAACCAGTCGCATCGACCTGGCAATCAACAACGCCGGCTTTGGCTACTACGGTGCCTTCCTCGGTCAACGTACCGAGCAGCTCGACGAGATGATTCAGGTCAACCTTGGCTCATTGACGCGACTGACACGACACTTCGCCGAAGTGATGAAGCAACAAGGTGGCGGGCAGATACTACAAGTCAGTTCGTACGCTGGCCTGCAACCAATCCCGCGATACTCAGTCTACTCCGCTGCCAAGGCCTACGTGATTGCACTGACACAAGGTCTGAACTACGAATTCCGCAAATGCAACGTGCGGACCAGTGTGCTCTGCCCGGGCTTCATGGCCACCGAGTTCCACGACGTGGCCCAGCATGCCAAAACCCGCGCCATGCGCATGCTCACCACCGACGCACGCCGCGTTGCCGAGCAAGGTCTGCGTGGGCTTAAGCGTGGCCAACTGGTTATCACGCCGGGCTGGTGGTATCGACTGAACAATTTCGCCCTGCGCTTTATGCCGCGCTCTGTCGCGGCGGCGCTGGCCGCTGGCATCGTCAAAAGCAAGGAGGCTCCATCCCCATGAAAAATTTAGCAGGCAAACATGCATTGGTCACCGGAGCCGCCTCTGGCATTGGCCGTGCCATCGCTCAACAACTGGCCGCCGCCGGTGCGCACCTTTATCTGTGGGATCTGGACCAGGAACAACTGACCCGTGTCGCTCACGAGATCCGCAATCCCAACGCGCACATCGTCATCGATAGCTGCGACCTGTCGCGCATCGAGAACATTTCAATCGGTTTGGAGCGGCTTTGGAAACTATGGGACCGCGTCGACCTGTTGGTCAACAACGCCGGCATTGCCTATTACGGCCCAACCGAAAACATGACCGCCGAGCAATGGGACCGCCTGATGACCATCAACCTGATGGCACCGATCCACCTGACGCGGCAACTCCTGCCGCACATGCTCAAGCTCCCCGAGGCACACATTCTCAACGTCTGCAGCATCTCCGGGCTAGTCGCCGCTGGCCGATTCTGTGCCTACCACGTCAGCAAATTCGGCCTGGTCGGTTTTAGCGAAGCACTCCGCGCCGAATACGTCCGTCGCGGTATCGGCGTGACGGCCCTCTGCCCTGGCCCGGTGATTACCAAGCTTTACGACTCGGCAATGAACGGCCGCACCGATCGCAAGGTACCCAACCCTCCGCGCTGGCTCTCGGCCACACCCGAACAAGTCGCCAAGCGCGGCATCCGCGGCGTGCAAAAAAATCGCGGCATGGTCATCGTCACACCAATGGCGCATTTCTTGTGGCGAGCCAAGCGTCTGGCCCCTGGGGTGCTGGATGCACTAAACTGCATCACACGCAAAAAGCGAAAGAAAGCCGATACATTGCCGTCTGGAAATACAACAGGCATTCAATCCGCCGCAGTCATCAACACAGTGATCAACGCGGCAGATCAATCTCAACAGCATTCGATCGTCCCCGCCCCGCACATTTCGCTGCATGCCAAGGTGGAGAAGTAGCCTTGTAGGGGACGTGCAACGCACCGCACACTCAGTTTGAGGTAGCGCAACCATTACGTCGCAATCTGCGATCGGGCGTTGCGGCTTAATCATCCGATGCGTGGAACGTACCAGAACCCAAGCTTGACAATACATTGCTGTAGGGGACGTGCAACGCACCGCACACTCCGATTGAAGTTGCACACGGATGCAGTCCAATTACCGAACGGTGGATTGCAACCAATCATCCGGTGCGTGGAACGTACCAGAACCTGAGTTTGACGAACTATCGCCGGGTGCCAGTGCTGGCTTGCCCGGCAGTGCATTTGCGCGACATGTTTAGATGATGCCGGAGAAAGTTAAACGGTAGATCGCGGCGAGCTGGTATCCAGAGAGAATGCCTACCGCGTAACGGTATTCGGCGTCGCAACCCAGCGCTGGCCGTTGGCTGGTGCCGGCATACCTGGTGCGCTGATCGCCCCGGATTGCAATGCCGCAACCCGCGCTGTCACTTGTGGCTGGTTGGGATTGACCGAGAGGGAGCGCTGATAGTTCGCCAGGGCCTGCGCCGTATCGCCCGATTGTTCGCGAATGCGACCGAGCGCCGCCATGGCACGGCTGTTGGTCGGGTCCAGTGCCAGTGCATCTACCAGACGCTTCTGTGCATTCTCTGGCTCGCCAAACTCTTCGTACATTCGCGCCAGTTCGATCTGCGGCTGAGGGTTCGACGGATTGAGCTGATACCAGCGGTCCATCAGGGCAAACGCATCGACCGCGCGACCTTGTTCGATCAGCAGGACCGACATCCCTCGATAGCAATCGGTGTGCTGTGGATTGCGCGCCAGGCACTGTTGATAATTACTTTCGGCCTGGTGCAAATCATCAGGACGGCCCGACGTTTTCCATTGGCGATGATAGTTTGCCCCCAGATTGTAATACGCATCTGCGTTGTTGGGATCCGCCGCTAATGCATTACGGAATTGTGTATCCGCCGCCTGATACTGACCCTGCTGAAACATTTGCACGCCCGTTGTGTTGGCATTTTGCGCACTCCAACTGCACCCACCCAGCGCGCTGGCCAACAGCGACCAGACGAGAGTTTGAAATGCTCGACCGCGCAACAACTGAACCGATTCTAAACGATGCATCGTATCAGGCTCCTCAAGTGCCAAGGCATACACCCGCGATTTTACAGGCGCGATCAGTGCGCAGTGGCGAATAGAGACTTGCCGACTACTGGTGGATAAGGCATGGGAGAATAGCCCGAGCAGGGCTGGCCGGCAAGATCAATCAAAAGAAAACGGCGGTCTGGCAAAGTGGAAAAACCACCCTGCCAGCCGCCGATACACATCAATATTGAATAGTCGATGTAAACCGCTTGCCACGCTAGCGTGGCCGCTTAGCGGATCGAATCTTCGGTCAGCGAGTAGTTCACTTCGACGGTAGCACAGGACTTTTGATAGCCAAGTCCGCGCAGGACTTCCAGCACTTCGCTGCAAGTTGGGAACATCCGACCGCTGGTCCGCTTGTAGGCGTCGAGTGCATGCATGAACTCGACCTCTTCATTCGAGTAATCGCGTTCGCAGGTGGTCGGGTCGATCTGCCGGCGACGGGTGACCTTGGCTCGGCGTTCTAGCTGCCGGCGTTCGACGGGAATGGTTGCGGTCGGTTCCTTGACGCGACGTTCGGTGGGGATGGTGCGGCGTTCCTTCGCGGGCTTTCGACGGTCCAGTGTCACTTTAGGATCGAGCTTCTTGGTCTTGGCCACGGTCGTTCGCCTTTACTGACTTGGGGGGGCAGGTAAGCTGCATAGCACTTTGCCGATAGGGGTAAAATCGGCAACTAGCTTGCGAAAGTGCAACGATCCGGCAAAAGGGGCGAATGCGCGAAATTATCCGGCTTGTAGGGACTGCGCGACGGCTAGCGTTCTAGCGACCTGAACGATTTTGCCGATTAGAAGGGCAGACCTGCGGCTGATACGATCAAACTACGCCATCAGCCGGAACGCGCTAGCGTCCGGTTGGGCGGTATGGCCGTATCTCTAGAACCGCCGTTAGAACCATGTGCTAGCGCACTATGGCTGATTGAGAGCAGTAAGCAGAAAGTTAGGCAACCAGTTCCAAGTTGGCACTGGCGTCCAAAGTGCTTGACCGCTGCCAATTGGCGGGGAGTGGGTCAGGGGTCGTACGCCGAAAGAGCAGATCGATCGCCGCTAACATGGAGTTGGCCACTGGACGGTAACCGTCCGCGATTCGATGTCCGAGCCAGAACATCGGCGTGTTGCCATGTTGAGCTGGCCCATGCTCACTTGGCCATTCCTCACTAGACCACGACTCACTCGACCAGTTTTGGCTGACTAATATACTGGAGCTGAGTAAGTAAGCAGAGAATTGTGTGGCGTCCGAGGAAGCAGGTGCCGGTCCCTCGTACCCAGTCGAAAACCCGGGCCGAACCGCTGCTAGACTTGGCTGAGAAATGGCGAACGGTGACAGCCCGGCGGATGGATGATTGGCCACTTGCTGTGCGCTCGGCTGCGACCAGCTAAATACCATTACGCACGCCACAATGGCGGCGGTACTTAGGACCCAGGTCATCCAATTGGCACTAGGAGGAGAAGTTGCCGCTGGCAAACTGCGAGTGAGCACTGCCGATGATGATGTGATGGAGGATGGTGTAATTGCTGACGGCGTACTTTCTGAAATAACGCCAGCTAACGAGTAAGGTTTGCATTGGCGACGCGACTGCGACAGCCCGCGGAGCATGAGCTGATACAGGTGCAGATTTTCGGCGCAGGACTGGCAGAACATGGCGTGCGATTGCAGCGGACCATCCAAACCGGGGTCACCGCGCTCGTCCAGCACCAGGTTCAGTCGTTGTTCAAACTCATCGCAATGCATCAGAAATTTCCTCCAGCACTTCGCGCTTTCGCAGTTGATCGATCAGTTCTCGACGGGCACGATGGACCCAGGTTTTAACGGTTCCCAATGGCCGATCGAGCGTGGTGGCAATTTCCAGGTAACTCAGTTGTTGCTCATGAAACAGCAGAAACGCCTGCCGGTAGTCAAAACGGACCCTGTCCAATGCACGCTGGACCTCTTCGGCCAGATTGTCCGCATCGTCCGGCGGTGGGGTTCGGTCGGCAAACTGGTCCGCCAGGGGTGTGGTGGTCATGCGACGATGGCGGGATGACAGCAAGCTGCGGCAGCGGTTGCCGGCAATCGCCATCAGCCAGGGGAGCAGCTCACGGGTTCGGTCCCAGGTGGACAGGCTGCGGAGTGCGCGCGACAGACTTTCTTGCGTCATGTCTTCGGCATCCTGCCGGTGCGAGAGCATGCGATAGCAGAGGCCAAAAATCTGGTCCTGAAACCGCTGTACAAATTCGAGCATCGCCGGCTGTTCCCCTGCCAGACAGCGATCAACGAGTCGAAGGTGACATTCGCTCAAAACCAACGCTCCTTTCGCACAAACCAGTGCCTCTCTGCGAGGGTATACCTGAGAGAGCGAAGGAAAGTTTCAACGCGGAATGAAATCCCGTGATTAAAACCGGTTCCCGGCGTAGGCACCATCGCGGCGTGCCGCCAAGGTGTGCCCGTATTCTACAGCCGTCCAACGGGCAATAGAACTGGCAAATGGGAAGAGAAAGGGGAGAAAATCAGGTAACGCCGACGGCATTCGCCGGATGGGAGACCGAGAAGTGCGGCGCAAGTGCCCTGAATGGTCCAGAGTGGCGGCCCAACGCTTACTTATGGATATCGTGCATGATATCGCACAATTCGACGGGGGAGACCTCTTCCAGCCGTTTTCCTCGGCTGGCTAGCTGCTCGTTCAGCTTAATGGCGGTTTCCTGCATTTGGGAATGCGTTTCTTGAGATCCGCCGCAGAGGACGAAATTGTCGCCACGGGTTAGCCGAGTATGGCCATCGTCATTATCAAGCCCCATCCCGAGCAACGTGGCTTTGGCAGGCTTTCGCTTAGCTGGTTTCACTGTTGAAGATCCCGGGTACCTGTTACCGCAAATCGCTGCTTCAATAATAGGATCGGCGCTACCGCAGGGTCAAGTAAAGGGACAAATGCCCTGTTAGGTGCAGTATTAGACTGAGCCGCAGAGACAGACGACCGGCCAGGGCCACCACTACCGACTGCGCAAGATCTTCTTGAGCATTTCCGAGGCCGCCTCGCGGCTGTCCTTGGACTGTGGAACGGAAGGGATCGGGGGCAATTTTCCAGGCGGGATCTTTTTAGGTCCAGAAGGAACCTTGCTGTCCGAGGTCTTGTGAGCAGTTTGGCCTTCGATCAGTGCGGCCAGTTCTTCTTGCTGCTGCGGAGTTATCTGCGTGGTGGAATTAAGGTCGTTGGCCTTGGTATCGGATGGGATCTGATTGATCGAGGTGTCTTCGGAAAGCCACTGCGAGATGCTGGTATCGTCGTCGCGAGATTCCTTGGCAACCGTGCGGGCCGCCGCATCCGCCACGCTCTGCACCTTGGGG
>Ga0163150_10005206_pt1 | contig 16832 bp, 14 predicted proteins | sample OliLakLV19P2IB_FD_148628 | JGI IMG/M metagenome (GOLD analysis project Ga0163150, IMG submission 148628) | Freshwater microbial mat bacterial communities from Lake Vanda, McMurdo Dry Valleys, Antarctica - Oligotrophic Lake LV.19.P2.IB | ecosystem: Environmental > Aquatic > Freshwater > Lake >...
TAAAGAGCGACGGGACGCCGTGGCGCCCGGTGGTGCATGTACTTGATGTGGTAGGTGCATTTATTGCAGGACTTGAGGCGTCCGCGACTCTTGTGGCCAATGAGTCATTTAACGTTGGAGTGTCAAATGGCAATTATACCGTGCGCGACCTTGCTGAAGCGGCGCAGCGTGCTGTGCCGGGGTGCGAACTGGTATTTACAGGTGAGCACAAAGATAACCGCTCTTACCGTGTTTCGTTTAAAAAGATACTCTCGGTGCTTAAAGACTATTACAAACCAGAGTGGGACCTTGACCGCGGCGGCACAGAACTGGTTGAGTTTTATAAAAAAATTGGGTTTACAGAGGAGATGTTCCGCGGCCCCGACACCAACCGTCTAAAACAGATTGATAAACTTAAGGAAGAGGGGAAATTGGACAATCAGCTGAGAGTAAAATGAAAAAAATTCGTCAGGCTGTAATTCTTGCAGGCGGTGAGGGAACGCGCTTGCGCCCCTTAACTCTCGCTGCGCCCAAGCCGCTCATAAGTATCAACGGCAAACCATTTGCCGAGTACCTCATTGAGTTGCTGAAGAACAATGGCATAGAAGAAATTATTTTTTTAACTGGCTATTTAGCAGAGCAATTTCCGCAAACATTTGGCGATGGCTCGAAGGGGGGCGTAAAAATTCGCTATAGCGAAAGTCCGACAGAAGACGACACCGGCACGCGCTTACGCAAAGCCACGCATCTTTTCGATGAAAGATTTTTACTTTTGTACGGTGACAACTATTGGCCACTTAGTTTGGAAAAACTGCTTGCGCATCACGAATCAATGGGGACTTTGGCTACGGTTACTGTCTATGAACGCAACGAGCGAGGAAAGAAAAATAATATGCTTGTTCGAGATGGGCTGGTTGAAATATATGACAAAAAGCGCGAAACAGCGGGCCTTAACGGGGTGGATATTGGTTTTTTTATACTTTCAAAAAAAGTGCTTGAACTCTTGCCGGAGGGCAATGTAAATTTTGAGGCAACCGTACTACCCAAACTTATTGAAACTAAGCAGTTATCTGGATATACAACCAAACAACCCTATTGGGGGCTTACCGACCAGACGCGCTTGCCAAGCGTGGCCAATGCTCTTAATCGGAAAAGAAAGATTCTCTTTCTTGACCGGGATGGCACTCTTAATGTCAAAGCTCCAAAAGCTGAATATGTAAAGAGGCCTGAGGAGTTTGGATTTTTGCCAGGCGCCGTTGAGGCGCTAAAAAAGCTTTTTGATGCAGGTTATGAATTTTATATTATTTCAAATCAGTCTGGCATTGCGCGTGGTGCTATGACTGAAGCCGACCTTACTGCCATTCATGCAAAAATGCAGGGTGAGCTGCAAAAGCAAGGTGTAAAAATTTCTGCTGTCTACTATTGCCCGCATGGCTGGGATAGCACCTGTGAATGCCGTAAGCCGAAGCCCGGAATGCTTTTTCAAGCAGCACGTGAACATAATATCGACCTTTCGTGCACTATCTTTATAGGTGATGACGAAAGGGACAAAGAAGCAGGTGATGCCGCGGGAGTAAAAACAATTCTCGTACCAAGTGATGTTGGTGTCGCGGCAGCACTTCCTGTGCTATTGTATCAATCATCATGATTTTCCGCCCCGCACCAATTGCCGGCGTGTATGAAATTGAACAGGAATTCAAAGCAGATGAGCGGGGATATTTTGCCCGTGTATTTTGCGAAGATGAATTAAAGAAACAAGGTGTCGACTTTCGTGTACGCCAAAGTAACCGCAGTTTTAATATCAAAAAAGGTACGGTGCGCGGGATGCACTTTCAGAACCATCCTAAATGGGAAGGTAAAATTATGACTGCGCTCCAAGGATCTTTTTATACGATTGTGACTGACCTTCGCCCGGAGTCATCTACCTATAAACAATGGACCAGCCTAGAACTCTCAGCAGAAAAGAAGAATATGCTTCTTGTGCCACCGGGCACTGCGAACGGATTTCAGACACTCGAAGATAACAGCGAAATGCTGTACTTTATGTCAGAATTTTATTCTCCTGAGCATGCAAGTGGCTTTAATTATGCCGACCCTCAATTTAGTTTTGCCTGGCCACTAGGTGCCCCAAGTGTGATTTCAGACAAAGATAAAGAACTCCTGAACTTTCAAGGCTAATATGCGTGTATTTATTACGGGAGGAAAGGGATTTATTGGTTCGCGCGTCGTAAAAGAGCTAAAAAAGCGTAAGCACACCGTGCACCTACTTTCTGCCCGGCTTGGCAAAACTTCAGCAGTAGAAAAAGAACTGAAAAAATTTAAGCCCGACTGTGTAATACATCTTGCGTGGGAGGGTCTTCCTGATATAGGCCCCATCATGAGTGCAAGAAATAAATCCTACGGACTCAACCTTTTTAAACTGATAGAAAAATATAAGATACCTAAATTAATTTGCACAGGAACGGCGTGGGAGTACGAAACAGAACGGGAACTCAAAGCGCACAAGCACGAAGCATTTATAAATGCTAAGCGTGCATTGCGAGTGTTTGGTAAAAAAATCATGGCCAGGCAAGGAGGCATATTTATTTGGGCGATCCCGTTTTTCGTTTACGGTAATGGAAAAAAGGCAGCTTCGCTCGTGCCATCCTTGTTTGTACAAGCGAAGCGGGGGGAAACTCCTATGCCACGAAATCCTGATGCATGGCACGACTTTATATATGTGGATGATGTGGCAAAGGCGGTCGTTCTATTAGCCGAAAAGAAAGTTAAAAGTGGTACATATGACATAGGCACAGGAACACTTACACGCACGGGCAAGATCGCAAGGGAGGTTGCCCGTCTGTACAAACTTCCTTCAATAAAACTCCATTCTATTTCTAAAAAAGGAGTAAGGGCCGACACTCACCCGCTCAAAAAAGCCATTACGTGGGCTCCAAAAACGAATGTTTCAAAAGGTTTACGCGCTATGCTACAGTAGCGAAGTGAAAAGATCGTACGAGCCTGGATTGGTCAGTGTTTGTCTGCCAGTTTTTAATGGAGAGGCGTCACTGGCACGCGCTCTCGACTCTCTCCTTGGTCAGACATATCCTCATATTGAACTTATTATTTCGGACAATGCTTCTACAGATGGCACAGAGGCATTGTGTAATGCCTATAGTGTGCACGATAATCGCGTACGCTACATTCGTCAGGAAAAAAATATTACTCAAGTACCCAATATGGAGTTGGTAATGAACGAGGCCAAGGGGGAATACTTTTTACTTGGAGCGGACGACGACTACTGGCACCCAACGTTTATAGAAAAAACAAAAAAGATTCTTGATACCGAGCCGGACTATGGAGTTGCGATGACCTCTGTACAACGAATCTATGACGATGGCACCCAAAAAGACATAGTTTCTTATACAGGGGAACTTGGGTTAACCCATTTGAGTTATCCAGAAGTGTTTGACCTTATGACCTCTGAACGACCCATCCATTTATTTTTTTATGGGCTTATCCGCACATCTCTTATCCACAACATGTTACGTATACCATTCCCAAATTCTAAAGGGATAGACCGTGTATTTATGATTGAGATGTCGCTCGCTACCCACTTTTATGCACTTGCCGATATATTGTTTGAAAAAACAGTACATCGGCAGGCCGTAGCTGATCGCTCAAAGTATAAAAATGAAGCGGTAGGGAAAGCATACCATCACAGCAAAGCGCATAGCCAGTATGTATGGGCTATTGTGAAGCGACTGCTCATGTCTCGTACTATACCGTTCACGCGTAAGCTTTGGATATACCCTCTGCATATGACCACGTTTGTGTGGCGCAACCGAGTATTTATGCGAGAATGGCTTCCCCGGACGTTTAAGTTTTTGTTAAAATCTAAAGCTCGTGTGCGAAAAATGTTTCGAAATACCCAATATGTTTAGTAATTGCATTCTCTGTAAAAGTGCTAATATCTTTCCTGTCTTACGGCTCATTAATCAGCCAATCGTGCAAAACGTATACTACCATTCGGCCTCTCAAGCAACAGATGTTGAGCGTTGCGACATACAGATATTCGGATGTCGCAATTGTCAGATGCTTTTTAATGCTGCATTTGATGAAGGGTCTGACAAGAAGAATTACACTGCTGACTATAAGTACAGCCCTCCGCGCACAGAATTCTTTAAAAATTACCTTGATGAGCTCGCGCAGACTTTGATTAATACCTATGGCATACAAAACACAGAAGTTGCAGAAATTGGCTGTGGAAGGCCGGAATTTCTGGAGATTATTGCTGAAAAGGGTAACAACACTTGCGTTGGTATAGATCCCGCGGCACCGTCGCAGGTTGCAGATACCCGGATCACACTAATACAAAAACTGTTTGACGGAAGTTTTTACGGTAAAGTGCCAAAACTTGTCATTTTGCGCCAAACGGTTGAGCATATTTCTGACCCAGTTTCGTTTCTCAAAAAGATAAAGGAGTCTCTTCCTGAGGGTGCGTACCTCTATATTGAAGTTCCGGGTACAGAATTTTCGGTAGAACATAAATGTCTGCACGACTTTTACCACGAGCATGTAGGATATTACACCGAACACTCGATGCGGTATCTACTCGAACAGGCAGGGCTTCGGCCAGTTAACTTATACAGGTCATACGGAAACCAGTATTGGTCTGTAGTTGCAGTGGCTAAGACAAGTGTCATTCCTGCTCCGCTGCAGATTAATATCACATTTATGAACTCTCTCACTTCACTAACGGCAATGCGTGGCGCACTAGAAGCTGCAGCACAAAAAATCTCACAGGAATCTGACGCATGGGCTCTATGGGGCGGAGGAGCTAAGGGGGTAACATTTTCTAATATTATCGGCAATGCACCCTTGCATAATTTAGTTGCAGTCGATGCCAACCCTGAAAAAAAGGGAGTGTTTATGGGAGGATCAGGAGTAAGAATTTATGCGCCAGAAGAACTCTCTGATATGAAGTTAGATACAGTGGTTATTATGAATGCGCTGTATAAAGATGAGATAACCGCAGCTCTTCAAAAATACTCACAAGGAAGCGCGCGCGTCATCCTATACGAAAGTCTGTTTGCATGAAAACTCTCCTTCTCCCTATCTACAACGGCCTTCGGGCGCGGAACTTTTTTCTTACCGAGCTCTATCCGGAGCTTCTAGTGCAGGATGTGCGGCTTATCATTCTGGTGCCGCAACATAAAGTTGCCTACTATCGCGAGGAGTATAGTCATCCGCAGGTTATTTTTGAAGAGTGGAATCCTGCGCCAGAGCACTGGCTGGGGCGACTGTTAAACGCCTTTGCATTTAATGCGCTCGGTACGGGCACGGTTAAACAAAAGCAGTACGCACACTATGTGCGCGACAGGAATATATTAAAGTTTTTAGTGAGGCGATACATTGCGATACTGTTCGGCGGCGTATCTTGGGTCCGCCGCGTGATCCGCTCGCTTGATAGACTGGTACCGCCCGACCGTGGTCTTGGTGCGCTGCTCAAAAAATATGACCCGAGCGCAGTCTTAGTGCCCGACATAATTTTGGGTACCGACCGTGTGCTTTTGCGCACTGCAAAGCGATTGGGCTACAAAACCATTGGTATGGTGCGCTCGTGGGACAACCTAACCGCGAAAGGTGTTATCCAAGTGATGCCTGATTGGCTGATTGCGCAGACAACTAAGATGAAAAAAGAAGCCGTTCTGTTTGGTGATATGCCGCCCGAAAAGATATTGATTTGCGGTGTTGCGCAGTTTGATGAGTACTGGAAGCCGCCTACAGTGACGCGTGAGCAGTTTTTCGACTCGCTCAAGATTCCACACGATCGCAGGATTATTTTGTGCGCGCCATTTTTTGGCGAGTACTCGCAAAAGTCTGGCTTAATGCTAGTTGGTGCGCTGGCAAAAGCCATTGACGATGGTCGCTTGCCACATAATACTCACTTGCTTGTGCGCTATCGGCCGGAAGATGGCACCGCAGAAGATGCGCCAAAAGACTTTGGCCACTCGCACATTACGGCAACCGCGCCCTATAGCAAAACATTTGCAACTCCTCGTGGTAAAAAAGATTACGAGTTTACTCGCGACGATGTGGAGCTTATGGTCAACTCGCTTCGTTACAGCGATGTAACGCTTAACACCATTTCGACCCTTACGGTAGACGCAGTGGCGCTCGACAAGCCGGTAGTAAACATACGTTTTGATATCGACCCAGAGACTCCAGCAATAAATAAAGTGGAATTGTATTCATATTTTGACCATTACAAAGCGCTTGAGGCTACAGGCGGCATTACACTCACGAATTCTATTGGTGAGCTTATAGACGCGATCAACGCGTACCTCAAAGACCCTACCTTGCATGCAAAAGGCCGTATGCAAATCCGTAAAGAGCAGATTGAGTTTGAAGATGCAGGTTCTGGTAAGCGCTCTGCCGAGGCTATTGCTAAGTTAATCCAGTAAGAATACACTCGCTTCACTATGGCAGAGAAGCCAAAAGTATTAGGGGTCATCGGCGCCCGCTCGGGCTCTAAGTCAGTGCCGCACAAAAATATCAAACCGCTCCTCGGTAAGCCGCTTTTTACTTGGATGGCTGAAGCCGCCAAGCAGTCTAAATATATGACCCGGCTTGTTATGTCGACCGATAGCGAAGAATACGCGCGCCTAGCGGGATACCATGGCGTTGAAACTCCTTTTATGCGCCCGGCAGAACTCTCGGGCGACAGTGTGCCGGATTGGGATTACTTAAACCATGCCGCAACGTGGCTCCACGAAAACGAGGGTTGGAAGGCTGATATTATTTTGCGCTTACCTCCAACCAGCCCGCTCTGTTTGCCGAGCCACATCGACGCGTGTGTTGAACTTTTACTTAACGACCCTACTGCCGACTCATCTCGCACGGTTATTAAGGCGGGCAAGCATCCGTACAAACTATGGCGCGAGAGCGGAGACTATCTGCAGCCGTTTCTCTCTGAAGCGTACACGGGTCTTAAAGATGCGCACAATATGCCGCGACAATCATTCCCTGAAGCTTTTAGCCATGTGGATGTGATTGCGTTACGATGGGAAACGCTGGTGGATAAAAAAGCGATGGCGGGCGAGCGCATTCGTTTTCATAAGATAAATAAAATAGACGCAATAGACATTGATTCAGAAATTGACTTTCTGCTTGCAGAACTTTTATTGAAGAATCGCCTCAGCCGGTAATCTTCCTTTTTTGATTTTTTGTGTTATAAATATTTTAGGAGTTCAGAAAGGAACACATCATGGCAAACTTAGCGACAGAAGTAATCGGTTTCGACTTCGACGGCGTGTGGGTGCTCGACTCGGAGGCTGTTCACAAAAAGAATGCATGGCACATCGTTACGAAGCCCTGGGAGGGCCGCTACGAGCCGTATCTTGAAGAGGCGAATGCGCTCTACGGATTTGGTAAGAAAGGCGGTCGGAACGAAATCATGCGTCATGTGTTCGAAAAGCTCGGCGAGCCCGAAGAGCGCATTCAGTCGCTTATCGACGAGGGCGCAACGCAGTTCAACGACTACGTGCAGGGGAAGATTCGCGAAGACGGGCTGGTAGACGGAGCACTCGAGCTGCTTGAAGGGCTGGAGAAGATCGGCATCCCGCTCTACCTCAATTCTGGTACAGCAACGCCGGCCCTTGCGGAGGCCGCGCGCATCCTCAATATCGACCAGTACTTTCGCGGTATGCTCGGCAGTACCGAAGAGCCAGTCGGCGGCAGCAAGGTCGAGAACCTGATCTACATTGCCGAGCAGACCGGCGCCGACCATAAGCGCATGCTGGTGGTGGGTGACGGCGATTCGGACGTTGAAGCGGCTCGTGCATTTGATTGCTGTTTCGTCGGCGTTGCCAACCGGCACAATAAATGGGCAGAAAGCCCACAGGAGTTCGACTATGTGACGAACTTGCATGATGTTCTGAAATACGTGTAGTCTGAAATCTGAAACTAGTACAAACCATATCGAGTTGATAGAGGAGAAGACTATGACCGAGACTTTCAAGCCTGACATCAGCCAGCCGAACGGCTGCGCGGAGTTCCCGGTTCCGACAGAGGTCGCCCCGCGGCCTTGGGGTCAGGAACTCATGATCTTCACGGTTCCTGGTGCCTATACCTTCAAGATGCTCAAGTATACGAAGGGTGCCAAGGGTGGCCTGCAGTACCACCACCGCAAGGACGAAGGCGGCATCGTCATTTCTGGCGAGCTTCTCGTACGCTACGATGCGGGCGACGGCACGCTCTCCCAGCGCATCTGCCGCGAGGGCGACGCCGTGCACTTCCCGCAGGGCGCGGTACATCAGGAGGAGGCACTCACTGACTGCGTCGTCATCGAGGTCTCGACGCCGTTCCTCAATGATCGGGTACGGGTCGAAGAGCTCTACGGGCTCCTCAAGGGTGAGGGCCTCCCTTCCGTTAAGCCCAAAGAAGTTCAGGCCGTTTGATTCTTATGCCGCCCCCGCGCAATCGGGGGCGGATTCTTTTTTTAAACGCGACACATCCTTGGCCTTTTGTCACTTGCACAGCCGACTTTATGAGGAGTACACTACACCACACTATGACAAACGCTTTTGAGCTTCTTAAGGAGAAATTGCGCGAGGCGCACGACTGGGTGTATCTTGGTCCCAACAAAGTAGGCGAGAGTCATCAGCCGTATTTTATTGCAGAGATCGGCAACAACCATAACGGCGACTTTTACTTGGCAAAGCGCAGCATTGAAGAGGCCGCTAAAGCTGGGGCGCATGCGGTAAAGTTTCAAAAGCGTTCTATAAACGACACCTTTGCCAAAGAGCTGCGCGACAAGCCGCAGACTAAAGAAGAGATCCGCGGCAAAACCTACGGCGAGTACCGCGCAGGTCTCGAGCTTTCCCGTGAGGATTTTGTGCGCCTTAAAGAGGTTGCCGACTTTAACCGGGTGGCGTTTTTTGCGACACCGTTTGATATACCCAGCGTCGACTTTTTGGAAGAGGTGGGCGTACCCTTTTACAAGATTGCGTCATTTGATGTAACCAACATTCCACTTCTCGAGTACGTGGCCAGCAAAAATAAGCCGGTCATCCTTTCGACCGGTATGACGACCATTGAAGAGATTGATGAAGCTGTTGCAACCATTCTTAAATATCACAACCAGTTGGTGGTACTTCATTGTGTTTCGGTCTATCCCTCTCCTGATGAATACGTAAATCTCAATGCTATGAAGCTACTCCAGCGCAGGTATCATCCGCTCCCTGTTGGCTACTCTGGCCATGAGCAGGATATCCTACCTACTCTCGCCGCAATTGCACACGGTGCTACGGTTGTTGAGCGTCACTTCACTCTCTCAAAGAGCTTGCCAGGCCCGGACCACGCATCGGTTTCTATCGAGCCTCATATCTTTTCAGACATGGTGCTCGGCTCTGCCCGCATCAAAAAAATGTTCGGCAAGAGTGAAAAAGACATTTTGGAACAGGAAAAAGGCACCCGCGAAAAACATAGCAAGAGTATTGTGGCAGCCGTTGCGATACCGAAGGGCTCCACTATTACTCGGGCGATGCTTACGGTTAAAAGCCCAGGCTATGGCTTTAAGTCAAAAGATATACCGCTTCTCGTGGGTAAGAAGGCTTCCCTCGATATAGCCGCAGATACCGTTATACGCAAAGAAGATATTGCATGGGAGGAAAGTGCGTCCACAGTTTCTACAAATCATAAGTCTGTGGCAAAATAGCGTGATGACTTACACCAAGTACCTTAACTGGGCAGCGTTGGGGCTTATTGCACTCGTACCTTTTGTCGCGTTTATTATTGCGTCTGGGGGTGCCTTTTTTGGAGCCAACTGGTTCTTTCCCTTTATTACGGGAAAGAATTTTTCGTTCCGTATTATTATAGAGCTTTTGGTGTTGGTGTACATTCTGCTCGCACTCCGCGACCCGGCGTACCGGCCTAAGACTTCGTGGATTTTCTGGAGCGTCACGGCATTTATTGTATGGATGGGCATCGCAACAATCTTTAGCGTTGACCCGGTAAAGAGTTTTTGGAGCAACTTTGAGCGTATGGAAGGATACGTAACCCTGCTGCACCTCTACGGGCTCTTTTTGGTAACCGGAGCGGTGCTTACCGTAAACCGCTGGTGGGGCACCTTCTTCCGTATCTCCATAGGAGCGAGCGTCATTATGGGTTTTTATGGTATCGCGCAGCTCATTAACCCAGACCTCATTTCATCGCAAAGCGGTCAGCGTATCGACACCACTTTCGGCAACGCAACGTATCTGGCGGTGTACATGCTCATCCATATTTTCCTGACGCTCTTTATGCTTCTGCGGGAGCGTGCATCAGTGGGTATGCAGGTGTTTTACGGCAGCGCTATTGCGCTACAGGTCATAAGCCTCTTCTTTACAGAAACCCGCGGCGCGGCGCTCGGCTTTGTTGGCGGCCTCATTGTAATGGCACTATTTATTGCCCTGCGGGCAAAAGGGAGGGAGTGGGCGCCGCTTCGCAAAGTTGCACTCGGCAGTCTTGCAGCGATTGTGCTCCTAGGCGGCCTCTTTGTTGCTGTTAAGGATACAAACTTTGTGCGTCAGGCTCCGCTCCTTTCCCGCTTGGCTTCAATATCGCTCGACGACCCGACCACCATGTCGCGCTTTACGACCATTTGGCCGATGGCTATTAAAGGTGGTCTTGAACGCCCGCTAACCGGCTGGGGGCAAGAGAACTTCAGCTACATATTTAACACCAACTACAACCCGGCTATGTACGGGCAGGAGCAGTGGTTTGACCGCGCGCACAACCAGTTTTTGGACTGGCTCGTTGCGGGCGGTATTCCTGCATTTCTCTTGTATGTCTCATTCTTTGTCTTGGCAGTGTGGGTAGTGCTTCGCTCGCCTGCGCTCTCGGTGCCCGAGCAGGCGGCACTTCTCGGCCTTCTCGTTGCGTACGGGTTTAACAACCTCTTTGTGTTCGACAACATAATGAGCGTTATCTACTTCTATCTTATTTTGGCGTATGTACACTCGCTCTCGCGTGAACGTCTGCCCAAATGGATGTTCCTTTCTAAGCCTCTTGGCGATCAGGGCATTGCTATTGTGGCGCCTATAGTAGCGATTGTTATGGTTGGCGGCTTCTGGGTGTTGAATGTTCCAGGTATTACGAGAGCAAGTACGCTTATTGACGCTATTACTACAACAAATGCAGTAGGGGCCGGCCGCGATCCGAAAGAAAACCTAGCCGCCTTTAAACTTGTCCTTGAACAAGGGTCGCTTGGCAAACAGGAAGTAGTAGAACAGCTCTATCAATATGCCTCTAACTCGATTGCTTCAAACACGGGGATTGCTCCGGACCTTAAACAACAGTACTACGACACGACACGGGTGGCCGGGGAACTGATGCTCGCCGAACGTAAAAATGACGCGCGCCTCGAGCTCTTCACGGGCGTCTTTTACAGCCAGTTCGGGCAGTATGCTGATTCGATTAAATACTTAAACCAGGCGCTCGAACATTCGCCCGACAAGCAGCAGATTCTCTTCCAGGTTGGGCTTATCGACATCCAGCGCGGGGACGCAGCTGCTGCGGTTGTGCCGCTTAAGAAAGCCTTTGATCTGGCTCCGGCGTATAAAGATGCACGCATTTTCTATGCGCTCGCGCTGTATGTCACTGGCCAGAACGCGGAAGCAGACAAGTTGCTTATGGATGGGTTTGGCACGGTGCTTCTTGATGACGACCGGCTCCTGCAGGTATATACCAATACCAAACAGGTTAGCCGCATTGTTGATATATGGAAGCTTCGTGTAGAAAAGGATCCACAAAATGTAGAGTTCCACTTGGGGCTTGCAAGCGCATACTTTACGGCCAACAATATCCCGGCAACTATAGCCGAACTTCAGAAAGTTGCGCAGCTTAATCCGCAAATGGCCACCCAGATGCAGACGCTTATATCGCAGATTCAGGCAGGGACCTTGAAGCCAGAATAGCCCGTGCTATACTGGTACATGTGAGTGCCAACGATGTTGGCTTAACAGAACACAGTCCTGCGAAAATGCCCCTTAGGGGGCCTTTTCGTTTCTCCTATACGCGCTATACTAGCTGTTAGGTGCGCCTCGAGTGGGGAGCGAACTGCACTCACATTAGGACAATGTTTTGGAGCTCGCATCCGCTTCCCACTCGGGGCGTAATTCAAAAAACGCAAATTACTTTGCGTTTTTTGTATAATTACGGCCGGCAGGAGACATGTTTTGCCAGCAGACAAAACAGCCGAGGCGGGGCCTGCGACCGAGGCGAGTGACGACGAGCCGAGAGTTGTGGGCGTACAATACTATGAATATTCAAAAAAATATCTCCCTCGCGCCATTTACGACCTTCCAAATCGGCGGGCCGGCGCGCTTTTTTGCACGAGTACAGTCGGTTGATGCACTGAAAGAGGCGTTTGGTTTTGCTAAAGACCTGCCTGCGCAGGCAGGAAAAAATCTAAAAGTGTTTATATTGGGCGGCGGCTCTAATGTGCTCATTGATGATGCAGGCTTTGATGGACTGGTGCTTAAAATAGAATTAACGGGTGTAGAAGAAGATGGAAATACTTTTATCGCCGCTGCAGGCGAGAGCTGGGATGCGCTGGTAGAGTGCGCAGTTACTAAAAAACTGTGGGGGATTGAAAATTTGTCGGGCATACCGGGCACGGTTGGGGGTGCGGTCGTACAAAATATTGGCGCCTATGGTCAAGCCCTTTCGCAAACGCTCGCATGGGTTGAGGTGTTCGACACGCACACTGGTTCGGTAGAACGTCTGCCCAAAGAGAAATTAAGTTTGGGATATCGCGGCTCTGTCTTTAAACAAGAAGAGGGGCGCTATGTAGTCCTTAAAGCGGCACTAGTGCTTAGTCCTACACCGGCGCCTAGTGTGGCCTATAAAGACCTAAGAGCGCGCTTTGCAGACCAAAGCCCCGCTATTACAGATATCCGCGAAGCGGTACTGGAGATACGGGCAGCCAAGTTTCCTGATCTAATGGTTGAGGGCACGGCAGGCTCGTTTTTTAAGAATCCTATTTTAAAAGAAGAAGAGGCAAAAAAATTGCAGGAAACATATCCTGACCTACCTACATTTGTGATGCCAGAAACAAGTGGCGTAAAAGTTCCTCTTGCGTGGCTTTTTGATCATGCGCTTAACTTGCGCGGCGCGAGTGTTGGCGGCGCGCGTTTGTTCGAAAAACAATTGCTCGTTATTGCTGCGACAAAAAAAACATCATCGCAGGATGTGCGCGCGCTTGCAGAAAAAGTATCTGCAGAAGTAAAAAATAAATTTGGATTCACTATTGAACCCGAGGTAAAAATCGTTTCGTAGCATAGCGCAAAAAAAGATATCCACAGTTACAAACTTATTTTCATTGTAATACCAGATTAAATTCTTGATACTGGATAGTAAGGCATCGATGTGCTGGTCGAGTCGATGCGAAAACTAAGTGTGCGGCCCCTGGGCTGCAACTAAAATGGCAAAAAAGAAAAAAGCAGCAAAAAAGAAAAAGGCAACTAAAAAGCGCCGCTAACATCGAGATCCTCTCGAGAGAAAAGTCTCCGCCAAAATGGCGGGGATTTTTCGTATATTTTATGCTATTATTCTCGCGTGTTTCTCTCTAATCTTTTTCAGGGTACTCACGCCCTTATACGCGAGGCAAAGCCTATAGTTGAGGCGGTAAATGCCCTTGAGTCTACGCTCCAAGCCCTCTCTGACGAAGATCTGCACAAACAGAGCCATAAGCTCCGTAACCGCTTAGCTGCAGGCGATACGCTTGAGGATATTATGCCCGAGGCCTTTGCGGGGGTTAGGGAGGCAGCGCGCCGCACTTTAAAGATCCGTCATTTTGACGTGCAGATAATCGGCGGGTATGTGATGCACAAGCGCGGCATTGCAGAGATGAAAACCGGCGAAGGCAAAACGCTTGTTGCAACGCTGCCTGCGTATTTAAACGCGCTTCCTAACAAAGGCGTGCATGTCATTACCGTAAACGACTACTTGGCGCGCCGCGACGCGGTGTGGATGGGGCAGGTATATGCCGCGCTCGGCATGTCGGTGGGTGTCATTAACCACGACTCTTCCTTCCGCTACGATGGTTCGCATATACAGAAAGAAGAGGATGAAGCCCGCGATGTGCGCGGGAGCTTCCATGTGTTCCACGAGTTTTTGCGCCCCACGAGGCGCCGCGAGGCCTACGAAGCAGATATTACCTACGGCACTAACTCGGAGTTTGGCTTTGACTACCTTCGCGACAATATTTCCTACAAGAAAGAAGACTTGCGCCAGCGCGGATTTAACTTTGCCATTGTCGATGAGATCGACTCAATTTTAATCGACGAGGCGCGCACTCCTTTAATTATTTCTGCTCCTACGACGGAATCTGAAGACCTGTACCGTACGTTTGCAACGATTGCCGCAAAGCTCACACCCGAGACCGATTACACGATTGATGAAAAGCGTCGCGCCATACAACTGACCGATCCCGGCATCAGCCATGCCGAAAAACTGCTTGGCGTTGAAAATATTTATACCGAGCAGGGGATTAAGTATGTGCACCACTTGGAAACCGCTGTACGCGCTAAGGCACTCTTTATGCGCGACAAGCAATATGTGGTGCGTGATGGCGAAGTGGTAATTGTGGACGAGTTTACCGGCCGCATGCAGCCAGGGCGCCGCTGGAGCGAAGGCCTGCACCAGGCCATGGAAGCAAAAGAAGGCGTGCCGCTTCAAAAAGAGTCGCGTACCTTTGCCTCTATTACCTACCAGAATTACTTCCGCCTCTACGACAAGCTCTCTGGGATGACCGGAACAGCTAAAACTTCGTCGGAAGAATTTTTTAAGGTCTACGGCCTTGAGGTGGTTGAGGTTCCGACCAACAGGCCAGTCGTGCGCAAAGACAACGACGATCTTATCTTTCAGACCGAGGAGGGTAAATTTAAGGCGGTTGCACATAAAATCAAAGAACTTCAGCAAAAAGGCCAGCCGGTGTTGGTGGGCACCGTTTCAGTTGAGAAAAACGAGCTGCTCTCCGCCTTTCTTAAGCAAGAGGGTGTGCCGCATGAGATTTTGAACGCCAAAAACCATGAACGCGAGGGCGAGATCGTGGCAGAGGCTGGCAAAAAGGGCCGCGTGACGGTTGCGACCAACATGGCGGGCCGCGGCGTCGACATTAAGCTCGGCGGCGCGCTCGCCACGCCAGAGCAGCATGAAGAAGTAAAGACGCTCGGCGGATTGTTTGTGCTCGGTACCGAGCGTCACGAGGCGCGCCGCATCGACAACCAGCTCCGCGGTCGCTCCGGCCGTCAGGGCGACCCGGGCGACACACAGTTTTTCGTCTCGCTTGAAGACTCTCTTATGCGCGTCTTTGCCTCCGACATGGTTAAAAACATGATGGGCCGTTTTGGCATACCAGAAGACGAAGCAATTCAGAACAAAATGGTGACCCGCGCGCTTGAGACTGCCCAAACTAAAATTGAGGGCTTTAACTTTGATTCACGCAAACACGTGCTCGAGTTCGACAACGTGCTCGATCGTCAGCGTAAAGCTGTGTACCAGAAGCGCCGTGCAGTGTTGGTAGGTACGGACGACGAAGTGGAGAGTGTACTCCAAGAACTTGCAGAGACGAGCGAAGAAGCACAGGCACTGCTTAATAAAAAAGAAGAGGAGCTTGGCCGCGACGGCCTCTTGGCCTCATCTCGCCGTATTGTCCTTCAAACACTCGACATGCTCTGGGTGGAGCACCTAGAGTCGATGGAGTACCTGCGTGGCAGTGTGAACCTTCGTGCCTATGGCCAACGCGATCCTTTGACTGAGTACCGCAAAGAAGGCACTGGCATGTACAAGCAAATGGAGATGGCGGTAGCCAATCAGATTTTTGAAATGATAGAGAAGCTTTCTAAAGACCAGGCCGACCAAGCTACTTCGCTTGCGGTGAACCCCCTCCCGCGACCGGTGATTAAACTCCAAGTGCCAGAAGGCGAGCAATCAGAGATTGGCCGCAATGATGCCTGCCCGTGCGGTAGCGGCAAAAAGTGGAAAAACTGCGGTCTTAAAAATACCGAAGAGCATCAGAAGTTGATGGCGGCAAAGGTGTAGGTTTGTGCGTTAGAATAGTTGAGTGACTCCACTTGACCCACTACTTCTCGCCCCCGCTGCATTTTTGGCAGGCATTTTAATGTTCTTGGCGCCGTGTACTCTCCCTATAGTGCCGGGCTACTTGGCGTTTATCGCTGGCGGGCAGGGCAGAGTGGTACGGAATGCGGCAGCTTTTGTACTTGGGTTCTCGGTTATCTTTATACTACTCGGCGCGTTTGCCGGCTTTTTAGGGGCGTTTATTAGCCCCTGGCGAGATACCCTTGGGCAGGTAGCTGGGATTATACTCATTATTTTTGGTCTAGTGATGCTCGGTATACGCATCCCGTTTCTCTCCGGCCAGAAGAATATTGCGCTCCCAAAGTGGCTTTCAATCGGGAGCCCGTTTAGTTCGCTACTTATTGGCGTACTCTTTGCACTTGGCTGGAGCCCCTGCATTGGCCCGATACTTGGCACTATTCTTCTTTTAGCTTCATCTTCTACTACGGTGATTCAGGGCGCTGTGCTTCTCGGGTTCTTTTCAATCGGTCTTGGGCTTCCGTTTATGCTTACGGCAATTCTTTTAGAAAGAGCACAAACGCTCTTTCAAACGTGGGGCAGGGCAGCAAATATACTTTCTAAGATCGGCGGCCTCATACTGATTGCACTTGGTGTACTGATGTTTATGGGCCGTATGGACCTGCTTTTAGCGTGGGGTTTTGAGTTTTTTGACTCTATTTACGAGCCCCTTCTCCCATACATGTAATGTGCTACAATCTATTTCATGTTAATTAGGGCTCTTATTCGTG
>Ga0163150_10005207_pt1 | contig 16830 bp, 16 predicted proteins | sample OliLakLV19P2IB_FD_148628 | JGI IMG/M metagenome (GOLD analysis project Ga0163150, IMG submission 148628) | Freshwater microbial mat bacterial communities from Lake Vanda, McMurdo Dry Valleys, Antarctica - Oligotrophic Lake LV.19.P2.IB | ecosystem: Environmental > Aquatic > Freshwater > Lake >...
AAATAAATATTTATTTTCGTTAGCAACAGAATTGTTCTCATTGATTATATGAATATAAGTAATCATCGTAAAAATTACGAATTTCTGGGACTAGTATTTTGCAAAACACCTCCCAAAAAACACCCAAAACCTACATAATATGCAAATTTTTCGTTATTTTTAAATCATGAAATACTCAAGCCCTACAAATATTTCAAGGTAAGCCCCCGACCAACCACGTATTGTACAATTGATTAAAGTGTTATCTCTTTGCATGTATGAATAAAGATAGCAAAAATTTTGCAGAGCAAGTTGCTTCATGGAAAGAAAGCGGCCTGTCGATGGCAGCTTATTGTAAAGAACAAGGACTTAATTACCAGACGTTTACTTATCATGTTTTGCGAATGAGAAAAAAAGAAACAGATGCTACTGCTACTAGTGTTATGTTAATCATGAATTGACGGATATAATTTTTTCAATTTTATCCTTGCGTCTTTATTTGTGAACTGCCAATTTATTTTATTATTTTTATTATTCCTGTTTAATTGCCATGCTCCAACCTCCTCTTTAATCTTATTCATAGAGGATAGGTGTCTATTTAAACATTGGCCATTTAGGACATGTAATTCTATTTCTGCCATATTTAACCAACTGCCATGTTTGGGAGTATACACAAACTCAAATCTATCCCATAGTCTTTTTGCCTCAACCGGTTCAAAGGTTTCATAAAAAGCAGATGGTGAATGTTTTTGAAAATTATCCATGACTAATGTTATCTTTTTTGCCTTCGGATATTTTTTATCAGCAATCCATTTTATGAATATTGCCCAATCTTTTTTTGTTTTAAATTCCGTAACGTTTACAAAGCGTTGCCCTTTCAGCGGTTCGTTTGCCATAAATATATTTACCACTCCGTTCCTTATATATTCATAAACTACTCTTGCATCCTGACCCGGTTTCATTTTAATTGATTTTCGGGCTTCTTCGATTAATTGTTTCGGGGATTCATCCATGCATATTACTGGATAGTTAGCATCGTAAGGCCTTTTGTAGATATCTAATACTAATTCCATGTTGGCCACAAATGCTCCACTTTTTTCCGGTGCTATTACCCATCCCTTTACTTTCCAAGGCTTAAGTTCGTTTTTTTTAGAACATTTCTTACTGTTACATGAGTTATACTTTCTACATATTTCAATTCCACCATCTTGTCTGCCAATAATCGCAACGACCATTTGGCAAACCCCTTTGGTGGTTCACTGCAACAGAGTGTTATCAGTTTTGCTTCCGTATCCCCGTCTATTTTCTTTTCATAAACTCGTCCAGTTGCACGCCTTTCTAATACGGCCTCAAATCCTTCTTCTACAAATTTCTTCTTAACCCTGTCTATTGTGCGCATACCAACTTTTAATACCCTACTTATTTGGTCATTTGTTACTTTTTCAGAATACCTCCCTTCATCACAATTTAACAGAATGTAAGCAGTGCGAAAGGTCTGAGAAGTATGCGAGCCTTTATTGACAATGTCCATTAGTTCCGATACTTCTCCCTTTGTTAGTTTAATTGTATAGCGTATCATTTGTAATAGTTTTAACAAAGATACAAACATATTTTAATTATACGTCATATTATACTTAACTTAACACTAGAAGTAATTTAAATTCAGTTTGCAATTTTAGAATACTGATTACTTTGATTTCAGTTTATTTTCTTTTGACAATTTTTGTAACTATCTCAAAATTATTAATTTTTGGTGTAAATAAATGCAGGTCATCATCATTTAATACAATCATTAATGTGTCAATAGTGGGGGTTTCAATTCCAATGATCCAATCTGAATTTAATACCCAATTTTTATCATTAATGTTTGTTCTATCTTTTGCAACACTAATAAACCCACCAGAATTTCCAAAAATTCCATTTATACCAAGATCATATTCAATCCAAAATGCGTAAATAGTATCATTCAACTGCAAGGAATCTTTAACGATTATATTCTCCGTGACAAAATAACTGCTCATGCTGTTATCAAATTCTTTTGAAACACAGGAGCTAAATAATATGCATGCAGTGATATTAATTAGTAAATATCTCATTTTTTTAATTATTTTTCATTTTGTTTTTCTTCTTGATATATAGCTTGACGGGAAGGTAGTGAATATACTCTTGTAAAACCGATATAAAACATTCTAGCAGTGTATTCAATTTCTCCATAATTGTAAGCGGGTGAAGGCTTTTTTTCTAGTTTATGTTGTTTCATGTGCAGTTCGCCGGCTTTTTGAGCTGCTAACTTATACCATCCCTTAGCTGAAGTCACTTTTAATTTAACTGTTGCAGCATTCATTCCAGCAAGATAATTTCCGGTTGATCTTAATGTTGTATATTTTCCATTTAATAAATATCCATCATTTTGATTTGGAGTATTATCGGTTGGGCTCCCTGTATACCACGTTTTAATATCATATCGTCCAAATTTTTTCTGCTCCTCAGCAAGTTTTTCGAGTGCATCATAATACGCAGGTCCAGTCAATCCTTCGAATGCTTTTGCAACTTCATCATTAAGTGTTTTAACAATACCATCTACAGATTGTCCGTAATGAATTTGTGCGTCAACATGTTTTATTTCGCCATTTTCTCCAGTTTTGACTTCACCAGTTGCATTATCAATACGGGCAAATTCATCCCATGTCCTTGTTTCACCTTTTTGTTCACCATTACCTGAGGTATTAGAACTTGTGTAATTTGCTTCTAAACTTTTAAGGGCAATTTCTCCAATTCCTTTATGTTGATATACGCCATTATCACCGTCATTATATACAGTTATAATGTTTCCATCTTCGTCTGTATGAGTTGATTTATGTAAACCCTTAGAATCCCTCATTGAAGTTGGATTACAACCAAATACCAAATAAGGTGATTCGTAGTGTGTATCAATAGGATCAATATTCCACCTTCTACCCAATCTAGTATCATACCCCCAAAACTCCGCCGTATTTAAATTCCCATTTCCATAAACCTCATCATCTTGCTCTTGTGTATTAAACCCATATCTATACTCACTCCTACCACTCCAAATCCTCCCCACCATCATCATCCCAAAGGAATCATAATCCCAATCCTCTATTTCACTCCAATAAGCCGAAAATTTCATGCTATAAAACTACTATAATCTATTTCATATTTTCAATTTCCGGGATTTTTTTCGGATTGTGGTGGTAATTTTAGGTGGTCAAATACTTTATCAGTTTCTCTGTCGATAAATTGCTGGGCATAATTAACATATCTATAAAAATCTTTACTGAATGCAGTATGTCCCGAGATTTTACGGACCATAATTTCAGGCATTCCAAGACTAAGCATTATTGTTATTGCAGTCCTTCGCATGGTATGCGAAGAAATTAGATCACAAAACCGAACAATTTTACCCCCTATGTTTATACTTTTAAAAATACCTCTTCGTTCGCGCATTTTTCCAATTTCTTTTGTCCAACCAGCTTTTTGACAGAGTTCCTTTAAATTTAAGTTCAATCTGTTATTACTTAGTTTAGGCAATAGATATCTCAATTTTTTATATTTTTTAATGATAGTTATTGCATAATCCGGAAGTTTTATGTTTGTATCTGTGGAGGTTTTAATGGATCGCACCCGCAAATGCAACGAGTTGTCTATGGGTTCCAAATTTTTTTTGTTGAGTTTCATCAAATCAGAAAAACGCAATCCAACAGTGCAGCCAAAAACAAAAATATCTTTCGTATTTTGCAAGTAAACCGGTAATGATTTTTCGAAATCTTTATCATTTATCAAAAATTGTAGCTGATCAGGCGACAATACGATAATTGGAATATTTTCTGTCCTGATATAAAATATTTTATGAATATCAGCCGTTAAAATACCTTTTTCTGATTTTAGGTAATTAAAAAAAGTTCTAATTATTTTAAATTGTGCTCCAACATAATTATCAAAACATCCCTGTGCATATAAATAATTGGAAAAACTGTTGTAAAAACCTTTCCAATATGCCTTTTCCTCTTTTATTAATTGAATGTCCGCCGGAATGAAATTTTTTATACGCAGTTCAAAATTTTCCATAGCGCTAAATCGCAATAATAAATTTCTTGTGGTCACATATCTTCCCAAAGTTGAAGATCTTAAATTAGAACCATCCTTTTTCAGGCGTTTACCCGATTTGCCCTCACTTATGAAATGATCAAACAGAATCAGGAAATTGTAGGCAGTGTTCATATTCGTTAATTTAAAGGTGAAATTATATTTTATCTATTACGATGATACACGGCAAGTTGTTTTATTGAAGTCCGACTACGGTTCCTCAAGACATTAAATTTTTAAGTTAAAAAACCTGCGGCAGGAGGCACATTTTTAAATATACCCTTGGAAATTGGCAGAAAAAAAGGAAACTTAAGGCGTATTGCTTTTTTATTTTCTACCGGTGTACCTCAGACTAGCACAGGTTTCTTAAATCTGTGCGGTAGAAGGAACTCATTATTTAATTAAAAAATCCTCTATATACTCCTGCGTAACGATCAATGTTTTTGCGTTATAATTATCGGTAAAGGATTGGGGGAAACGAACCTTTTTATTTTTGCCCCATTTGAATTCAAAGGCCAGTATTTTATCACCAGCTTCTTCAATTAGGTCAATTTCCTACTGTTGTGTGGTTCGCCAGAAAAAATGTTTTGCTTCTAATAAGTTGTTTTGCAAATATTTTATTCTTTCAGAAACCAAAAAATTCTCCCATAATCCTCCCACATCTGTTCTCGAATTTAAGGAATTAAAATTATTGATGATCGCATTTCTGATACCGCAGTCGTAAAAATAAATTTTTTTACCTTTTTTTATTTCATTGCGCACATTCCGGTTTAAGGCAGGCAAACGAAATACAACATAAGCCTTTTCCAAAAGCGCTATGTATTTTTCTACAGTTTTATCATCGCTGCCGGTTATTTGCGCCAATTCGTGATAACTCACCTCACTTCCAAGTTGCAGTGCAATTGCTTTTAATAATTTTTCAATTAAGGAAGGTTTTTTTACCTGCTCTAACATTAAAAGATCTTTAAATAAATAACTACTGGCTAATAATTTCAGCAACTCCCTTCCCTCCTCCGGTTTCACAACAATTTCAGGATAATATCCATAGATCAATCTTTGTTCAATAAAACGTTTCTCCTCCAGCAATCCATGATGTTTAACCATTTCACCAAAAGTTAAAGGATATAAAGTAAATTCATACTTCCTTCCGGTTAAAGGTTCATTCAGCCGATTTGTTAACTCAAAAGCCGACGAGCCGGTTGCAATAACCTGAACATCCTTTATCCTATCGGATATCAGTTTAATGGTTAATCCAATATTCGAAATACGTTGAACTTCATCAATAAATACAATTTGATTTTTACCGATTATCGACCGCAACTTAGTAGCGCTGGATTCGGTAAGTAAATCTCGCACATCACTGTCATCACCGTTCAGATACAGCCAGGCCTTTTCCTGGGCTTCTAGAAATGTCTCCACCAAGGTGGATTTTTCTGACTGCCTCGGGCCAAATAAAAGCATGGCCTTGCCCTTGAAAAGTCTTGATTTTATTGCCTCTTGTAGACTTCTTGTGATCATTTTATGTTATTTAAAGAACAAATAAACTTAATAGTTTCAGATTTGATTCCGAAATTAAGACAATAGTTTCGGATTGAAATCCGGAATTCAGATAATATTATCGGATTTGTTTCCGAAATAAATATAATAGTTTCGGATTGTAATCCGAAATAAACATAATATGTTCGGATTTACTCGAGTTATGAGGATGGAGAAAGGAATCTCGCAGACATGCACAGGTTAATTACCGTGATGTTGAAGCAGTAGGTTTCTTAAATCTGTGAGGTTGAGGAGGTAATTATTACTCCATTTTTGCCCAAATCTTCTTCGTATTCCCTCAGACCCCATAGGAGGTTGACAAAACCTGTGAGGTCGTTAGGTAGAGAGCCACTAATATTCCTCCATTTTGTTCAACTCACATTTGGCAAACATAAGTTATCAACGATTGTTGATTTTAATTTCGGCGCATTTTTGAGGATGGCAAATGCGTTCGTTTACTTTGTATCTCAGGAAAAGATTATGAAACTAAGTACACTGGAAATTAAGGGATTTAAGAGTTTTGCAGATAAGACTGTACTCCATTTTAATGAAAATATCACTGGCGTTGTAGGGCCAAACGGCTGCGGAAAGTCAAACGTGGTGGATGCCATACGATGGGTGCTGGGGGAACAAAAGCCTACCGCCCTCCGAACTGAGAGAATGGAGAACCTCATTTTTAACGGAACAAAGAATAGAAAGTCGGCGGGCATGGCAGAGGTAAGCCTCACTTTTGAGAATACCAGAAATCTGCTTGCGACAGAATTTTCTACTGTTACTGTTTCCAGACATTATTTTAAGACCGGAGAAAGCGAATACCGCATAAATGGTGTTACCTGCCGTTTAAAAGATATACACAGCTTATTTTTAGATACAGGTATCAGTACCGACTCCTATTCTATTATTGAATTGGGTATGTTGGACGATATTCTGCACGATAAGGACAACTCCAGAAGAAGATTATTTGAGCAGGCAGCCGGTATATCAAAATATAAAGCAAGAAAAAAAGAGACCCTTAATAAATTAAGTGCAACACAACTTGATCTTGATCGCGTGGAAGATCTTTTATTTGAGATCGAAAATAACCTGAAAGAACTCGAAAAACAGGCAAAACGTGCACAACGGCATCAAAAACTAAAAGCCGATTACAAATTAAACAGTATCGACCTTGCAGTATTAACATTGCAATCGCATAAAGATATTTACAAACAACTGAGCAATCAACAAACATTTGAGAGCGATACCAAACTGCAGATAGAATCTGAAATAAATGCACTCGAAGCTAGCATCGCAGATAAAAAAACTGCACTAATAGATAAGGAACAGGCGCTGAGTAAATTGCAAAAAGATCTCAATTTAGTTACCAATGAGATTCATACTAAAGAAAATGAAGGCAATATCAGCAAAGAACGCATTAAGTTTTTGGATGAGAAACAAATAAGTCTAATAAAATCCATCACAGATGCTGAAAATTATATCCAATCAACAGAGGGTGATATAAATGCATTAGAGCAACGATTAGCAGAAGAAGTAGAAAAACTGAATGCAATAAAACAATCGCTTCAAAAATTTCTTGAGGATCTCGAGAAGGTAAAAAATCAACATGATGTTGCCAGAGAAAAATTAGAAGGCACACAAAATATTTTTAAAGCAGCAGAACGCGAATTGTACGATATCGATAAAAAGATCGCTATTAATAAAGTGCGCCTGGAAAATTATCATCGCGAATTAGGAAACATCGAATCAGATAAAGGAACACACGGAACAAAACTGGAACCACTTCGCGAAGAACTAATATCCCACGAAGAAAATAAAATAGCTGCTCAATTATTAGTGGATAATTTGGTGATGGATGAAAATACCTTAAAACAAGATATTTCATCCATCCAAAAAGAAATTGAAAAAACACGCAACGAATTAATAAATGTTCGCCGCAGTTTCGATGCTAAGAAAAATGAATATAACCTCACCAAAAACATGTTCGAAAGCTTTGAGGGATTTCCTGAATCCATTAAATTTTTGAAGAAAAATGTAGCGAGCATGAAAGACGCTCCTCTGCTTTCGGATGTTGTGAGTTGTAAAGATGAATATAAAACTGCCCTGGAAAGTTTTCTTGATCCATGGTTGAATTATTATATCGTTCCGAATATGGCACATGCGCTTGGAGCCATTAACGAATTAGCTACCAAAGAAAAAGGTCGTGCGAATTTTTTTCTGCTTTCAGAATTTAAAGCCGGGGCTTCACCAAAAAATATTCCCGGTGTAATTTCTGCATTAGATGTTGTAACCATTAATGAAAAATATGCAGCACTTGCAAATCATTTATTGGGGAACGTATATATATTAAACGGCGATGAGGATTTTGAAACCTTAGCATCTAAATTATCTTCAGAATATCCTGATATTAATTTATTACACAAATCGGGGAAATTTGCAAAATCAGGTAAAACAATTACCGGTGGTTCTGTAGGTTTATTTAAAGGAAAAAGAATTGGTCGCGAAAAAACATTGGAAACATTAGAAACCGAGATCAAAAAATTTCAGGAAGAAGATACCGCTATCAGCGCTATTTTGAAAGAAAAACAAACGCGATTGGCTGAATTGCAGCAATCTTCGCATGATAAAGATATACAGCAAGGTCGCGAGGAATTAAATAAAGTTGTTCAGCAATTAATGACTGCGAAAGCAAGAATTGAATCCATTGAACATTTGTTACAACAAATGGAAGAAAAACGTGTCACCTTTAATCGCCAGATACAGGAAACAGATGAGGAAAGTATTAAATTAAATGAAGCACACGAAAAACAACTCGCATTAAAAGAAGAACGTCAGAAAGATTTGTTGGAAATGGAGATCGCCTATCGCGAGGTTGCGGAAAAATTAAATGTACATTCCAATCAATACAATCAGGAAAACATTAAATATCATCAGCAACTCAACAAATTCCAAAGTGTAGAACAAGACCTCAATTATAAAAAAGCGAGACGAGATGAGGCAATTTTAACGGTTACAAGCAGTAAAAAACAGTTGGATGAAGTAATTGAAGAAATTACGGACACCCATAAAAAGATAGAAGAAATTCAGGCAGTTTTATTAAAAATGTACGATGAAAAAGTGGTAATGGAACAATTGCTTAGTCGCGAAGAAGCCACTTATTACGGAAGTCGCGGAGAAGTTGCAGAAACAGAAGATAAAATTAAAGCACTTCAGAAGAAAAAAGATGGCACTGAAAATACTTTAGGCAGTATTAAGGACAGACTGAATGATCTGAAAGTGCAATTGGCTGCAACAAAAGAACGGTTATGGGTTGAGTTTCAGGTTGAGCTCGATAGTATATTAGATAACGAACCTCCGGTTGATGTTACCTTAGAAGAATTACAGGAAAAAGTGGACGCAGCTAAAAAACGATTGGAAAATTATGGCGATGTAAATCCAATGGCGATACAGGCATATGAGGAGATGAAAACGCGTTATGATTTTATAAAAGCACAGCGCGACGATCTGTTAGGTGCTAAAGCTTCCCTATTGACAACAATACAGGAAATTGATGAAACCGCCCGCAAAAAATTTGATGATGCCTTTGTACAAATCAGAGAAAATTTTAAAATGGTATTTCGTTCCCTATTTAATGAGGAGGATGATTGTGATCTTATTTTAAAAGATGATTACGATCCACTCGAAGCACAAATTGAAATCATTGCAAAACCTAAAGGTAAAAAACCACAAGTTATTGATCAACTTAGCGGTGGTGAAAAAACGTTGACGGGAATGAGTTTGTTATTTGGGTTATACTTATTAAAACCGGCACCATTCTGTATTCTCGATGAGGTTGATGCGCCGTTAGATGATAATAACATCGCGAAGTTTAATAATACTATCAGAAAATTTGCAGATAAATCACAATTCATTATCGTTACACATAACAAACGTACCATGGCGGAAGTTGACATAATTTATGGTGTTACTATGCCTGAAATGGGTATAAGCAAGGTTGTGCCGGTAGATTTCAGAGGACTGAACTGAATTATTGCAATTTAGCAATTGAATGTCGGAATCATTATTTTAGTATTGCACTTTAGGAAATCAGTAAATGATTTTTTTTGATACAATCTAAATACCTGTATTTATGAATATCGTTGTTATTATAATTTTGGTTATTGCTGCAATTATTGGTATTCCATTAATAATTGCACTTTTTTCAAAAAAAGAATACACTGTTTCTCGCGAAATTCTGATCAATAAAGACTCTGCATTTGTATTTGATTACATAAAACATATCAAACATCAAGACCTATACAGCGTTTGGGTTATGATGGACCCTTATTCAAAGAAAAATTACTCCGGAACCGATGGCACCGTTGGATTTGAATATAAATGGGAAAGTGACAATAAAAAAGTAGGCCATGGAGTTCAAACGATTACAAAAGTGGTGGAAGGTGAAAAAATTGAATTTTTATTGCATTTTATTAAACCATTTGAAGGAAAGGCAAATGGATACATGTCGGTTGAAATGTTTTCCGATGCACAAACAAAGGTTACCTGGGGATTTAAAAGTGTAATGAAATATCCTTCCAATTTTATGTTACTAATAATGGACCTTCCCAAAATGCTTGGTAATGATATGATGGATAGTCTGGTTAACCTAAAGAAAAATTTAGAGGCGTAATAAAATACCAATAAAGGAAATCTGTATGGCAACAATAAAAACCGGAACCGATAAAAATAAAGAATTAGAAACTCCGGATAATTTAATGCTTGCAGTCAATCATCCTTTAAAAGCAGAAATTGAAGAACTTCGCAAAATCATTAAAGCAGCAAGTGAAAAAATTTCAGAACGCATTAAATGGAACGCGCCAAGTTATTATTATATTAAAGATATGGCTGCATTTAACCTGCATCAGGAAAAATTTGTTCAAATAATATTTATTTTTTACAACGGAAATATGATTGCCGAAAGTGGTGGTTTATTGGAAGGCAAATGGAAAAACCGGCGCGAAGCAAGATTTTATTCTAAGGAAGATATAAAAAATAAAAGATCAAATCTTGAAAAAGTAGTCCGTGAATGGGTTGCTTTGATAGAAAATAGTTAAATATTAAAAAATTGGAAAATTATAAAATTGAAGATTTCACCATGGAAGATCTTTCCGCGATTCCTTCCATAAATCCGCCTGACTGGAAAGATATATCACCACATTTTATTTATTATTTACTTTCTGATTTTTGTTACCCAATTAAAATTGTTATTAATGGAAAACTTACTGGAACCGGCTCCGCTATCATTCACAACGATGCAGCCTGGCTTGCGCATATTGTAGTTCATGCAGACCATAGAAATATAGGACTGGGTAATATTATCACAAAAAAATTATTGGAAATTGCAGAAACGCAAAATTGCAAAAGTGCACATTTACTCGCTACGGATCTTGGATATCCCGTATACAAAAAACAGGGTTTTGCCGAGGACACAGATTATATCATTTATAAACAACCCGATGCTGATTTCGAATTGGATATTTCTGAGAAAATTATCGGAATAAAAGAAAAACACAAGGAAGCGATAAAAGAACTCGATAAAAGAGTGAGTGGAGAAGACAGATTTTTCAGACTACAGGAACATTTTAGTTCTGCAAAAGTATATTTTGACGAGAACAGGTTGTTGGGATTTTTTCTTCCAACTTTTGGGGAGGGATTAATAGTGGCGGAAAATCACATTGCCGGGATTGCCCTAATGCAGCAAAGGCTGCTGGAAAATGAAATTGCCATATTACCAACCGATAATTTAGCAGCAATCCAATTTCTTAAGGAAATGCAGTTTACGCCTCAACGAACTTTAAAAAGAATGTATTTGGGAGAAAAAAGAAATTGGGAGCCACAAAATCTGTATAACAGGGTTGGAGGTTATATCGGCTGATATATAAGATTATTTGGACTCCATAAACATTAAGGTGTTAATTTTGTTAATACTCCAACAAATTTTTTACACAAATGAAAATATTGCGTTCCGAAATTTTACTTCCCATTACCCTGCAAGAGGCTTGGGATTTTTTTTCAACTCCAAACAACCTGAATAGGATAACTCCGGAGGATATGATATTTAAGATCACATCCACAGTGCCGGAGAAAATGTATGCAGGTTTACTCATCACCTATAAAATAACACCACTGCTTAACATACCTCTTGAATGGGTAACAGAAATAACGCATATTGAGGAGCCACATTATTTTGTGGATGAACTGCGCAAAGGTCCTTACAGAATTTGGCATCATGAGCATCACTTCAAGGCAACAAAGGAGGGTACGTTAATGACTGACATTTTGTATTATGACGTGGGAAAAAGTATTTTTGGATGGCTTGCAGAAAAAATATATGTGGATTCCAAAGTAAAACAAATTTTTAAATTCAGAGAACAGAAATTAATCGAAATTTTCTCCGGCAATTTGGTAAAATGATTTTGTAGGATAATTTTTTTTAGTTTACTTTAATTTCGAATGCAAGAAATAGACAATTTTTATCTGAACAAAGAAGAAAATTTGCGACATTGCCTATTGGCGTTGCGGGATATTATTTTAAATTTGGATGAAAATATTACTACATCACTGAAGTATGGCATGCCATTTTTTTTGTTTAAAGGAAAAATGTTTTGTTATCTATGGGTAAAAAAAGAAACTAATATTCCTTATTTGGGTATTGTGGAAGGAAAAAGAATAGAACACCCTGATCTTGTTTTAGAAGAAAGGGCCCGTATGAAAATTATGCTGTTTGATACCGACAAAGATCTACCGATAAAAAAAATTAAATCCATACTTAATCTTGTTTTAGATCTTTACCGAACAGGAGTGATAAAGGTGAAATAAACTTTTATTTTTCAACTCCTGCCTCTCTGATCTTATTTTTCCAATCGTGGTATAATTCTGTGATCAAACCATCGCTTAATCCTTGTTTAGGAACAAAGATCTTTTCAATACCTGCCCATTTCATTACATTGATATAGATTTTAAGTGCGGGAACAATTACATCAGCGCGATCAGGTTTTAATCCGAGGTCGCGAACACGTTCACCCATACTCAATTCATCCATGTACATCATAACGCGTTTTAAAATTGAAATACTCAGATAAATTTTACCGGATTTCCCATAGTGTTTCATAACATGGTTAATATTTCCTCCAACGCCAATTGCACTTAATTCAAAATTAAAGTTCTTGTGTTTTTTTATCCATTCCGGAATTTCCCGCCAGTCGTTTTCCGTAACCTGATCATTTAATATTCTTAATGTGCCAATATTAAACGATTTATTTGCGATTAATTTTCCTTGCCCTAATAATGCAAGCTCAGTGCTACCCCCTCCTACATCAATATATAAATAATATTCATTCGGCTCCATACCCGCTTGCTCAAGAGGCAATTCCATAATTGTTTTCCCTTCTGAATCACCGGATATTACCTGTATATCAAGATTGGAAGCCAATTTCACTCTGCTTATAATATCTGCACTGTTTTTAGCTTCACGCATTGCGGAGGTTGCAACAACTTTGTAATCAATTACCTTATGAATATCGATAATATGTTTCATCGCAATCATGGTTTTAATTATCATTTCCACCTTTTCTTCAGAAATCACCCCATCTAAAAACGCATCCTCCCCTAATCGAACAGGTATTCTTATCATCGAGTCCTTATGAAAAACAGGGCCTTTTGGTGTTTCATATACATTTTCGATCAATAATCGAATGGCGTTACTTCCTATATCTATTGCTGCAAATTTCATCCTTATCGTTGTTATTATTTTATAGCCCTGGTATCATACAAATTTTTAAAATAAGAATATATAGCAGTCTGACTTTGAACTAGTTTTTCTCCTTTTGCGGGCTTTATATATTCATTTAAATGTCCGAAGCTTAATGTTCGTGCTTTAACATTATCTTTCCATTGTATTTCCAAAATTTCTTTTAATTGTTTACGAACGTCTTTATCCAGAATATTACTTAAAACTTCAATACGAAAATCTATATTGCGTTCCATAAGATCTGCCGAGCCAATATAAATTTCTTCTTTGCCTCCATTGTAAAAACAAAATATACGGGGATGTTCCAAAAAACGGTCGAGAACACTTATCGCTTCAATATTTTCACTCAAACCCGGAACACCCGGAACCAGTGAACAAATTCCCCTCACAATTAATCGAACCTCCACTCCCGCAACACTTGCTTCGTATATTTTTTTTATGATCTCTTTATCTACCAAATTATTGATCTTAAAAAACAATCTTGCAGGTTTTCCTTCTTTCGCATTTTTTGTTTCTCTTCCAATAAGTTGTTTCAATTTTAACCGCATATTGATTGGAGCTAACATCAGGTTTTTATATTTGCTCATTTCAAACCGATTATTAAAAAACTCAAATATCTTTTTTATCTCTTTGGTTATTTCAGGTTTTGAGGTCAACAAGAAAAAATCAGTATACAAACGGGCAGTATTTTCATTGAAATTGCCAGTTCCGATAATGGAATAATATACAATTTTTCCTTCATGTAAATGAGATATCAAACATAATTTAGCATGCACCTTTAAATTATTTACACCGAACAATACTGTAACACCTTCTTCCTGCAATTTGTTAGCCCAGAATATATTATTCTCTTCATCAAACCTCGCCTGTAGTTCCATAATAACAGTAACCTGTTTCCCATTTCTTGCAGCGTTGATCAAACTCATTACCACACTCGAATTTTTTGCAACCCGATAAAGTGTCATGCTAATACTTGTTACATTCGGATTAATAGCTACCTCCCGAAGCAAGTCAATAATATGATGAAAACTCTGGTATGGAAAATGCAACAAAATATCCCGTTGCCGCAATACACTTGTTATACTTGAATTTGTATTTAAAAGCGGATGATGCACCGGAGGTAGTTTTTCATACCGAAGGTCTACGCGGTTAAGATCGGGGAAATTGATAAAATCTTTAAAATTGTGGTAACGTGCTCCGGGAATTATAGCATCGTTGCGTTGTATTTTCATTTTTTTTGCAAAGAACTGCAACATATCTTCCGGCATTTCCGCATCATAAATAAATCGGGTTGTTTCCCCTTTTGTTCTTCGTTTCACACTTTTTTGTATGATCTCTAAAACACTTTGTGAAAGATCCGGATGGAAATCCAATTCGGCATCACGGGTTATTTTAATCGTATACGCTTCAATTTTATCGTAATTAAAAATATAATAAATGGAGTCGAGGTTATATCTTATAATATCATCCAACAAAATAATAAATTGTTTTTCGCCATCATCCGGTAATACAAAAAAACGGGATGGATCTCCGTCCGGAACTTCAATTAGGGAATATCGGGTAGCATTCGGTTTGTCTTTTTTTATCATCCTTACAGCAAGATAAATTGTTTTATCGTTGAGTAAGGGAACCTTTTTTACATTATCCAGCATAATAGGAAAAAGTCTCTGATGCACTTTCTCATTAAAATAATGCCTGATTATTTCACCCTGCTGGCTATTTACTTCACGCTCGTTTAAAATAAATATTTTATGTTTCTTTAATTCCTCCAGTATTTTGAGATAAGCAAGGTCAAACCTGTTCTTTAATACAAGTACTTTCTTCTGTATCTGGTTAAGGACCTTTGCCGGATTGCTGTCAAAAAGTTTAAGTGACGATTTTTCCATTTTAACCATACGCCGCAGCACTGCAACCCTAACTCTGAACAATTCGTCCTGATTGTTAGAAAATATTCCTAAAAATCGAATACGTTCATTTAGCGGCACCCGATTATCCTCCGCCTCCTGCAAAACGCGTTCATTAAATGATAACCAGCTCAGATCCCGGTTAATATATTTCAGTTTCAACCCTTTTATTTTACTTTTCGACATGCTCTGTTTAAGTGTAATACAGAGCAAAATTAAACTTTGGCTAAAATACTTGCGCATAAATGATAGTGAATCATCAAATTGATTAATTAATTGTTAATTAATTTTTACCTAACAAATCGAGTGCTGGCAGCATTTCCGTAATTTTGCAGCATGGATCAGGATAAATATGGTTTAAGAGGGGTTTCGTCACAAAAGGAGGACGTACACAAGGCTATAGCACATTTGGACAAAGGATTGTACCCTAATGCTTTTTGCAAAATACTGCCTGATTTTATTGGGGGAGATATGGAAAGTTGTAATGTAATGCATGCCGACACCGCAGGTACAAAAACTGCTCTTGCCTATATTTACTGGAAGGAAACAGGTGACCTTAGCGTTTGGAAGGGAATTGCGCAAGATGCTTTGGTGATGAATCTTGACGACATGGCCTGTGTTGGAATTACCGATAATATTGTGATTTCCTCAACTATTGGCAGAAATAAAAGTGTTATTCCCGGTGAGGTTATTGGCCAGGTTATAAATGGTACCATGGAATTTTTACAAACTATGGAAGATAATGGAGTTAAAATTCACCATGCCGGAGGAGAAACTGCAGACGTTGGAGATATTGTAAGAACAATTGATGTTGGCATTACAGCCTTCGGAAGGATCAAAAAAAATGAACTGATTATTAATAATATTAAACCGGGAAATGTAATCGTAGGAATTGCGAGTTACGGTAAATCATCGTATGAACAAACCTATAATGGCGGAATGGGAAGCAACGGATTAACCAGTGCGCGTCATGATGTTTTTTCTCATTTATATGCCGAAAAATATCCTGAAAGTTTTAATCCGGCAATTCCTGATGAAGTTGTTTATACCGGCAATAAACTTGTAACCGATAAAATTGAAATTGGAAAATTAATTACGGATATTGGAAAACTTGTGCTCTCTCCCACCCGAACTTATTTACCTCTGTTAAAAACAATTTTAACGCCGTTTAAAAATAATATTTCGGGAATTATACATTGCAGTGGCGGTGGACAAACAAAAGTGTTACATTTTATTGACGATGTGCATATCATTAAAAATAATTTATTACCTGTTCCTCCATTATTTAAAATGATTCAGGAAGAATCAAAAACAGATTGGAAAGAAATGTTTCGTGTATTTAATATGGGTCACCGATTAGAAATTTATACCGACGAAAAAACTGCAGAAGAAATTATCGCAATTTCAAAACAATTTAATATGGAAGCGCAAATAATTGGATATGTAGAGCAAGCGGAGAAAAAAAATGTTACTATTAAAAGTGAATATGGGGAGTTTGTGTATTAGCGGGAGGGTGGGGAG
>Ga0163150_10005208_pt1 | contig 16825 bp, 19 predicted proteins | sample OliLakLV19P2IB_FD_148628 | JGI IMG/M metagenome (GOLD analysis project Ga0163150, IMG submission 148628) | Freshwater microbial mat bacterial communities from Lake Vanda, McMurdo Dry Valleys, Antarctica - Oligotrophic Lake LV.19.P2.IB | ecosystem: Environmental > Aquatic > Freshwater > Lake >...
CGGCTTCGGGGGCCGCACTCGACACCTCCTCGGGCGTCCGTCCATCGAGTCCCTGGTGTGCGCGCTCGGTGTTCGCGTAGCGCCGGTACTCGTCGAGAAAGAACTGCAGCTCAGCCGCGTGGGGCACACGGATCTGCACGGAGGACTACGGAGTTCCGTTCAAGGCCGGTTCGTTGGGTTGCTCGGTGATGCGGTAGGAGCAGCACCTGTCTCCCGAGAGGATGTGCTCGATCCGTTCGACGGAGACGTCGTCACCCAGGACGTTGCGAAAGAGCGACAGCTCGGCGCCACATAGCTTCGGGCAGAGGCGCGCTGCCTTCGCGACGGAGCAGTGGTTCTCGACGAGCTCGAACGTCCCATCTCGCCGCCGCTTCGACTCGGCCATGTACCCTTCCTCGCGCCGGATCCGAGCAAGGCTAGCCAATCGATCCTCGAGCGGCGCATTGGGGTCGGGCATCCTCGCGCGATAAGTCTGGGTCTGCTGACGTGTCCTCTCCTCGGTCAGCCGATCCAGGCCTTGCTCACCGAAGGCGCTCTGGACCGCCTGGAGCATCCCGACCGCGAGCTCCGCGTGGCAGTCGGGAAACCGATCGTAGGCGTTGGACGTGAGCCGCCAGAGACGGGCAGGACGCCCCACCGTGCGCTTCTCGTCCGTAAAGTCGACGAGTTTCTCTCCCTCGAGCACGGCGAGATGCTGACGAACGGCCATCGTCGTGACGCCCAGAGTTTTTGCCATCCGGGCCGCGGTCTGAGAGCCCTTCGTCTTGAGGACGAAAAGAACCCGCTCCCGACCGGAACCTGGAACGTAGGAACTCATTTCGCGAGCATACCCGGCGACCTCCGTTTTCACAAGTTTAGAAAGTACTTGCTTGACTAATAAATGACAAGCAAGTACTCTCTAAACTATCGAATCGGTCTACGAGAACCCGGCCGGACGAGAGGAGAGCACGATGGCAGCCACCGCGAAGATCACGAAGCGCAGCACGATGCAGGAGGTCCTCGAGGCCTATCCGAGCGCGCAGCGCGCTCTGTTTCGCCGCTTCCATATCGGCGGATGCAACAGCTGCGGGTACGAGCCCGAAGACATCCTCGAAGAGGTGGCGCACCGGCACAAAATCACCGACCTCGACGAAGTCCTCGAATTCATCGAGCACGCCGAGCAGAGCGATCGGCGTATCCATGTGAGCCCCGGGGACGTCGCGGCGGGGCTACGGAGCGATTCCCCCCCGCGTCTGGTGGACGTCCGAACACCAGATGAGTGGGAGCTGGCTCGGATCCAGGGCGCGACGCTCACCACAGAGGAATATGCGCAGGAGATGATGCGCTGGCCCAAGGACACCCCGATCATCTTCTACTGCCACCTCGGGCAGCGCAGCCTCGACGCCGCCTCGTACTTCGCAGGGCACGGCTTCAAGAACGTTCGGTCGATGACCGGTGGCATCGACGCCTGGTCGCTCGACGTGGACTCGTCCGTGCCGCGCTACGAGGTCGCACCCGACCCAGGCCATGGCAAGGCGACACTGCGGCCGCTCCGTTCAGTCGTGTCGCAGGCCGCGGGCTGCCAGAAGTAGGAGAGCATGATGAAAGCTCAGGCCGAAGTCCGCGAGTTCACGAACCGGGAGTACAAGTACGGGTTCGTCACCGACCTGGAGACGGACGTCGTGCCGCGCGGCCTCAACGAGGACGTCATCCGGCTCATCTCGGCGAAGAAGAACGAGCCGGAGTGGATGCTCGATGGGAGGCTCAAGGCGTACCGCCACTGGCTCACGCTCGAGGAGCCCCGCTGGCAGAACGTCCACTACCGGCCCATCGACTACCAGGACATCATCTACTACTCGGCTCCCAAGCCCAAAACGGCGGGTCCCAAGAGTCTCGACGAAGTCGATCCCGAGGTGGTGGCGATGTTCAACAAGCTCGGCATCTCGCTCGCCGAGCAAGAGCGGCTGAGCGGCATCGCCGTGGACGCCATCGTGGACTCGGTCTCGGTCGGCACGACGTTCAAGAAGAAGCTCGCCGAAGTCGGCGTCATCTTTTGCTCCTTTTCTGAGGCTGTCCAGGACCACCCGGACCTCGTCAAGAAATACCTCGGCTCGGTCGTCCCCTACACGGACAACTACTTCGCGACGCTCAACTCTGCCGTTTTCACCGACGGCTCGTTCTGCTTCGTGCCCAAGGGCGTCCGCTGCCCGATGGAGCTGTCCACCTATTTCCGCATCAACGCCGCGGACACGGGGCAGTTCGAGCGCACGCTCATCGTCGCCGAAGATGGGGCGTACGTGAGCTACCTCGAAGGCTGCACCGCTCCGATACGCGACAAGAACCAGCTCCACGCCGCGGTGGTCGAGCTCGTCGCGCTCGAGGGCGCGCAGATCAAGTACTCCACCGTCCAGAACTGGTACCCGGGCGACAAAGAGGGACGCGGCGGCATCTACAACTTCGTGACCAAGCGCGGCAAGTGCGCGGGCGCTAGATCGAAGATCTCCTGGACTCAGGTCGAGACCGGCTCTGCCATCACCTGGAAGTACCCGAGCGTGATCCTTCAGGGCGACAACTCGGTAGGTGAATTTTACTCCGTCGCGCTGACCAACAACCGTCAGCAAGCCGACACCGGCACGAAGATGATCCACATCGGGAAGAACACCCGGAGCACCATCCTCTCGAAGGGGATCTCTGCTGGCCGCGGGCAGAACACGTACCGGGGGCTGGTGAAGATTCTCAAGTCAGCGAGCGGAGCGCGGAACCACACGCAGTGCGATTCGCTGCTGCTCGGCGACCAGTGCGGCGCGCACACGTTCCCGTATATCGAAGTGAAGAACCCGACCGCGCAGGTCGAGCACGAAGCGTCGACCTCGAAGATCGGCGAGGACCAGCTGTTCTACTGCCGGCAGCGAGGCATTCGCCAGGAGGAAGCGGTGTCGATGATCGTGAACGGCTTCTGCCGCGAGGTGTTCAAGGAGCTGCCGATGGAGTTTGCGGTTGAGGCCCAAAAGCTTCTGGGCGTGAGCCTGGAAGGATGCGTGGGCTAAGGATGGACATCATGCTCGACATCAAAAACCTGCACGCCAAGGTTCTCACCCGAGAAATCCTCCGCGGCATCTCGCTTCAGGTGAACGCCGGTGAGGTGCACGCGATCATGGGCCCGAACGGTTCGGGCAAGAGCACGCTTGCCCAGGTGCTCGCGGGCCGCGACGGCTACGACGTTACTGGCGAGGTCCTCTACGAAGGGAAAAATCTGCTCGCGATGTCGCCGGAGGAGCGTGCGGTCGCCGGTGTCTTCCTCGCGTTTCAATACCCCGTCGAGATCCCGGGCGTTGGCAACCTCTACTTTATCCGGACGGCGCTCAACGCGATTCGTAAGCAGCGCGGGCTCGAGGAGTTCGACGCGATCGATTTCCTCGCACTCGCCAAGGAGCGCATGAAGCTCGTCGAGATGGACCCGAGCTTCATGACTCGGTCGGTCAATGAAGGTTTCTCCGGCGGCGAGAAGAAGCGCAACGAGATTTTTCAAATGGCGATCCTGGAGCCGAAGCTCGCCATCCTCGACGAGACTGACTCAGGCCTCGACATCGATGCGCTTCGGGTCGTGGCTTCCGGCGTGAACGCGCTCAGAAGCAAGGACCGGGCGATGCTGGTGATCACGCACTACCAGCGGCTCCTCGACTACATCGTTCCCGATCGCGTCCACGTCCTCGCGAATGGCCGGATCGTGAGATCCGGCACCAAGGACCTCGCGCTCGAACTCGAGAAGCACGGCTACACAGACATCGAGCAGCAGCAGCAGCTGGCGGCGCGCCCGTCGCCCGTCCCGGGAGGAGCGCTATGAGCAGCACGGCGAACGCCTTTCTAGAGGGCCTCTCGCGCTGTGATGTGAAGCGCAACGGCCACCATCCCGGCTGGCTGAAGGGGCTACGTCGCTCGGCTTTCCAGTGGGTGGTGGAACAAGGCTTTCCGACAACCAAGGACGAGGCATGGAAGTACACGCGGGTCGGCCCCATTTTGGAGATCCCATTCGAGCCGGCCGCACCGAACACCAGCCGTAGGCTTTCTGCGGGAGCGATCGCCGAGCTCGCTGGCGACCTCGGCGGAGCGCGGCTCGTCGTGGTCAACGGGTACTTCGTCCCGGAGCTCTCGTCGCTGAAAACGCTTCCCGCGGGGGTCAAGGTGATGGGCCTGGCCGCCGCGCTCGCTCGAGACGAGGCGCTTCTTGAACCGTTTCTCTCCCGTCCGTTTCGAGAGCAACCGCAGGCCTTCACCGCGCTGAGCGCCGCCCTCGCCGAGGATGGAGCGCTCGTCCAGATCCCCGCGAACACGACGATCGAAGAGCCGATCCACCTCGTGTTCGTCTCGGACACGGGCGCCTCTCATCTTGTCTCTCATCCCCGGTCTCTGGTGCTCGCTGGACCCGGAAGCCGCGCGACGATCGTCGAGAGCTACATCGGCATTCTGGGCGACGTCTACCTCACCAACGCAGTCACCGACATCGTGCTCGATGAGGGCGCGGTGGTCGAGCACTACAAGCTCCAGAACGAGAACCAGACCGCGTTCCACATCGCGCTCCTGGACGTGCGACAAGGGCGAGGCAGCCGCTTCTCGTCGCACTCGCTGGCGCTCGGAGCATCGACAGCCCGGCACGAAGTGAGAGTGAGGCTCGAGGCGGAAGGGGCTGAAGTCACCCTCAACGGCTTGTACATGCCCACAAACGAGCAGCATCTCGACAATCCGACGACCATCGAACACGCCGCGCCCCGCTGCACCAGTCGTGAGCTCTACAAGGGCATCATCAATGGACACGGACGCGGCTCCTTCGACGGGCAAATCATCGTGCGCCCGGGCGCGTTCAAGACCGACGCGAGCCAGACCAACAAAAACCTGCTTCTGTCCGAGTCAGCGCAGGTCGACACTCGGCCGCGGCTGCAGATTTTTGCCGACGACGTGAAATGCACCCATGGGGCGGCCGTGGGCCAGATTGACGAGGACGCGGTGTTCTACCTGCGTTCGCGTGGCGTACCGCGCGGGGCCGCGCGGGGTATTCTCACCTACGCGTTCGCCAGCGAGATGCTTGGGCGCCTGCGCGTAGGGGCCCTCCGATCCCATGTCGAGCGGATGGTCGCGGGGCGGCTCACCGGCGTGAGGGTGGCAGCATGATCAAGGTTCAGACGAAATCTCGAGTGACCGCGAGGGTCGTCCACGGACACGCTGGCCAGAGCGCCCCGGCTGATTTCGAAAGCGAGCGCGTGCGTCGGGATTTTCCGATCCTTAGGGAAAACGTTCATGGCCAGCCGCTCGTCTACCTCGACAGCGCGGCAACCAGCCAGAAACCGCAAACGGTCATCGATGCGATGTCGCATTTCCTCCTGAAGGAGAACGCGAACGTTCACCGGGGTGTGCACTACCTCGCCGAGCGAGCGACGGACGCGTACGAGGGTGCAAGAGCCAAGGTACAGCAGTTTCTAAACGCGAAGGACGTCCACGAGATCGTCTTCGTTCGCGGCACGACCGAGGCCATCAACCTTGTCGCGCAAACCTACGGCAAGACGCATGTCGGAGCGGACGACGAGGTGCTGATCACGGCGATGGAGCATCACTCGAACATCGTCCCTTGGCAGATGCTTTGTGAAGAGAAGGGCGCGCGTCTTCGCGTGGCGCCCATCACCGACGTCGGCGATCTCGTCCTTTCGGAGTTCGAAAAGCTCATCGGACCGAAGACCAAGCTCGTGGCCATCACGCACGTCTCGAACGTGCTCGGCACCGTCAATCCGATTCGCCAGGTCGTCGAGATGGCGCACGCGCATGGCGCGCGCGTGCTCGTCGACGGTGCGCAGGCCGCGCCACATCTCGAGGTCGACGTGCAGGCGCTGGGCTGCGACTTTTACGCGTTCTCGGGTCACAAGATGTACGGGCCCACCGGCATCGGCGTCCTTTACGGGAGGAGCGAGCTGCTCGACGAGATGCCTCCCTACCAGGGAGGCGGCGACATGATCCTCTCGGTCAGCTTCGAGAAGACGGTGTACAATAAGGCTCCCGCAAAGTTTGAAGCGGGGACGCCCAACATGGCGGGCGCAGTGGGTCTCGGGGCGGCCATCGATTTCCTCGGTGGCCTTGAGTGGGACGCGCTGCTTGCGCACGAGCGCGACGTTCTCGACTACGGCATTCGAGCCCTCTGTGAGCTCCCGGGTCTTCGGCTCATCGGGACTGCGAGCGGCAAAACGAGCGTGATCTCATTCGTGCTCGACGACGTTCACCCGCACGACATCGGGACCATCCTCGACCGTGAGGGAGTCGCGATTCGCACGGGGCACCACTGCGCACAACCACTGATGAACCGGCTGGGAGTCGCGGCGACGGCCCGCGCGTCGCTCGCCTGTTACAGCACGCGGCAGGACATCGATGCGCTCGTCGCCAGTCTAGTGAAAGTCCAGGAGATATTCCGATGAGTTCAACCAGCCATGCACCCATGGACGAGCGTTCGACGCCGAGCACACCGGACCTGCCTGCCTCGCAAAAGGTGTACCTCGTAGACGGTGAGATCAGGGTCCCCGAGCGTGAAATCTCACTCAGCGGCGGCGAGCCTCCGCTGCGCGTCTATGATACTTCGGGTCCGCGGGGTCACGACCTGCGGATGGGGCTGCCCAAGTTGCGCAAGACCTGGGTGGACCGCCGCGTGGAGCGTGGTGACCGGAACTTCTCGCAGATGCATTACGCGCGACGCGGCGAGCTGACCGAGGAGATGCGGTTCGTCGCGCTGCGCGAAAACATGCCTGTAGAATTCGTGCGCGACGAAGTGGCGCGCGGGCGCGCGATCATTCCGGCCAACATTCGCCACACGGAACTCGAGCCGATGATCATCGGCCGAAACTTCCTCGTGAAGATCAACGCCAACATCGGTAACTCGGCGGTGACCTCATCGATCCAGGAAGAGGTCGAGAAATTGCAGTGGGCGACCCTATGGGGCGCGGACACGGTCATGGATCTGTCGACCGGCAAGAACATTCACGAGACGCGTGAGTGGATCGTGCGCAATTCGCCCGTGCCGATCGGCACCGTTCCGATCTATCAGTGTCTCGAAAAGGTCAAAGGCCGGGCCGAGGATCTCAGCATCGACCTATACCTCGAAACACTGATCGAACAGGCCGAGCAGGGCGTCGACTACTTCACGATCCACGCGGGCGTGCGATTGCCGTTCATCCCGCTGACGGCCAAGCGGGTGACCGGAATCGTGTCGCGAGGCGGCGCCATCATGGCCAAGTGGTGCCTCACGCACCACAAGGAGAACTTCCTCTACACGGAGTTCGAGCGCATCTGCGAGGTCATGAAGAAGTACGACGTGTCGTTCTCCCTGGGCGATGGGCTGAGGCCCGGATCCAGCGCCGACGCGAACGACGCGGCGCAGTTCGCCGAGCTCGAGACCCTGGGCGAGCTGACTCAGATCGCGTGGCGACACGATATCCAGGTCATGATCGAAGGGCCCGGCCACGTGCCGATGCACAAGATTAAAGAGAACATGGACAAGCAACTGGCGATCTGTCACGAAGCGCCGTTCTACACGCTGGGTCCGCTCGTGACCGACATCGCGCCCGGCTACGACCACATCACATCCGGCATCGGCGCGGCCATGATCGGCTGGTTCGGGACGGCGATGCTCTGCTACGTGACGCCGAAGGAGCACCTTGGCCTGCCCAATCGGGACGACGTCAAGACCGGAGTCATCACCTATAAGATCGCCGCTCACGCAGCGGATCTCGCCAAGGGACACCCGGGTGCGGATAGGCGCGACGAGGCACTCTCCAAAGCGCGCTTCGAGTTCCGCTGGCAGGATCAGTTCAACCTGTCGCTCGATCCGACGACCGCCGAGAGCTTCCACGACGAGACGTTGCCCGCCGACTCCGCCAAGCATGCGCACTTCTGCTCGATGTGTGGGCCCCACTTCTGCTCGATGAAGGTCACGCAGGACGTGCGGGACTACGCAGCTGCCCTCGGAATCGCCGAAGACGCGGCGCTCGCCGAAGGCATGAAGGCCAAGGCGGAGGAGTTTCGCGCGTTGGGCGGCGAGATCTACGCGGCGCTGCCGCAGGCGGCGCTGCCCGCCCCGACGGACCTGGTCGTCATCGAGGAGGTTCGATGAACAGCGAGCTCCTGGACCTCTACCAGGAGGTGGTCATCGACCACGCCAAGCAGCCGCGCAACTTCCGGAAGCTCGAGGGCGCCACGCGGACTGCGGAAGGCTTCAATCCCCTATGCGGTGATCAGCTTACGCTCTACGTGAAGCTCTCGGACGGTGTCATCGAGGACATCGCCTTCCAGGGAACCGGATGCGCCATCTCGAAGGCCTCGGCCTCGCTGATGACCGCCGCGCTCAAGGGCAAGAAACAGGAGGAGGCGCTGGCGCTCTTCGGGCGCGTCCACATCCTTTTGACCGAGGGACCGAGCGGCGCGGTGAAGTCCGAGGAAGTAGGCAAGCTCGCGGCACTGTCCGGTGTCTGGGAATTTCCGATGCGGGTCAAGTGCGCCACCCTCGCGTGGCACACGCTGCGCAACGCGCTCGAAGCCCAGGGCACTCGGGTCTCGACGGAGTCGACATGGGAGCCGAACCGATGAAGACACCTGTCATTCGCATCAGCGAGGCGGCCAGAAGAGCGTTCCTGGACGCTGCGGCAAACGCGGGTGGTGATCCGCTCAGGCTCGAGATGAGCCAGTCTTTTGAACCCGAGCACTTCTTCGGGCCCATGGCGGAAGGCGACATCGCCGTCGACTGCGATGGGCTCACGATCTTGCTCGACCCGTCCAGCGCGCGACGCGTCGATGGTGTTTCCATCGATTACGTCCAGGGGCCGAATGGCTCTGGATTCAAGTTCGAGAACCCGAACAAACCACAAGGCAAAAAACAGATCGAGCTCAAGCGGAACTGCGAGGCGACGGTCATTCCGGGTGGGCAGAAGGTGGAACTCTCGCAGGGCGATCGCGTGATCGTCACGCAGGCCCTGGGCGGCAGCTTCACCGTGACGACCGAGGTCGGCCAACTCGTGCGGATTGCCGCACCCGATGCGGACGCGCTTGGCCTCGAGGTCACCGAGGCGAGCGACGTTCCTGTCGAGTCCGGACCCTTTAGTTTGGAAAAAGTGATCGAGAAACTCAAGACCGTTTTTGATCCGGAGATCCCGGTCAACGTGGTGGATCTCGGACTCGTCTACGCGTGCGAGGCGCAGCCCCTCCCCGAGGGTGGCCACAAGGTCGAGATCAAGATGTCCATGACGGCGCCGGGTTGCGGGATGGGTGATGTCCTGAAAGAGGACGCGCGCGCCAGGGTTCAGACGGTTCCCGGCGTCGCCCAGGTTGACGTGGAGATTGTCTGGGATCCGCCCTGGGATCAAAGCCGCATGTCCGAGGCTGCCCGACTGCAGCTCGGCATGTTGTGAGGACGAAGAGATGACGCCCTTCGAGATCGCAAGCACAACCACGAGGGAGGAAATCCTTCAGGCCTATCCGTCGGCCAAGGTGGGGCTCTTCCAGCGCTATCACGTTGGTGGTTGCGATAGCTGCAGCTACAGACCGACGGAGACGCTGGCGGCGGTTCGTCGCAACGTCAACATCCAGGACAGCCTCGATGAGATCGCCAACGTCATCCGTGGGAGTGGGGAGGTCTTCGAGTCGCTTCACATCTCGCCCAGGGACCTCGCGGCCGCGCTCAAGGCTTGAAGAGAGACTCACACTCCTCGACGCCCGCAAGCGCGAAGAGCACGACTCGGGCAATCTTCCCGGCTCGCGACCTGTCAGCGTCGAGTTGACCTTCGAGATCCTCGACACGTGGCCCAAGTACACGTTCCTCGTTTTCTACTCGCAAAACGGACGTCGCAGCCTCGACAAGGCGTCTTACTTCCGGGCCTACGGCTTTCCGCGCGCGCGAAGCCTCACCGGCGGGCTCGCCGCTTGGGACGCCGAAGTCGGACGCGAGACCCTGCCGCTGCCGGCTTTGGGGCTCCGGGAGTAGCCCGCATGGCGAACGGCTCCCATGGCTCGCTCGAACGAACGCCAGGCGCGCTGTTTCGCGCGATGGGGACGCTTGTTCTGCAGAAGAAGGATTGCTCTCGTGAGGCGCTTGGCCTTCGAGAGGTGTAGCGAGGACCACCGAGCGTCGTCATGAGGAGAGGAAGCTGAGCTATGGAAACTACCGGTTCGCAACACGGCCATGACCACGCGCAAAGTGCGTCGTCCCAGGCATCCGCCGGGCCCGAGAAGCTGCCGGGGATCCGGCATGTCATTGCGGTGGGCAGTGGCAAGGGCGGCGTCGGGAAGTCCACCGTCAGCGTGAATCTCGCGTTCGCGCTCCAGCAGATCGGCGGCTGGATCGGGCTCGTTGACGCGGACATCCTCGGGCCGAGCATCCCTGGGATGCTGGGAATTCCCACCGGCCAACCGCCCGCGATGACCCCAGACCAGAAGATCGTCCCCGCGGATCGCCACAATCTGAAGGTGGTGTCGATGGGGATGCTCTCCGGGGACGACAACCCGGCAATCTTGCGCGGACCGATGGTGAGCAAGTACCTGCGCATGTTCATCAGCAATGTGCAGTGGGGAAATCTGGACTACCTGCTTCTCGACCTTCCGCCCGGAACCGGCGACACGCAGCTAACGCTGGCGCAAAGCTTCCCACTGTCGGGCGCGATCATCGTAACGACGCCGCAGGATGTGAGCCTCAAAATCGCTCGCCGTGGGCTCAGGATGTTCGAGACGGTGCACGTCCCCATTCTCGGCATCATCGAGAACATGAGCACCTTCACGTGCCCGCACTGTGGAAAAGGCACGGACATCTTCCGCCGCGGCGGTGGCGAGAGGATGAGCCGAGAACTCGGCGTCCCGTTCCTCGGTGCGATTCCCCTCGACGCCGAGATCGTCGAGTCTGGAGACACTGGGCGTCCGATCATGCTGGAGAAGCCGAACTCGGTGGCTGCCCAGGCCTACCTGGCAATCGCCATGGAACTGGCCGGCCGGCTCCAGGGGCTCCCGACCACGGCGCTGAAGGTCTTCGCGTGGAATTGGGAAACCAACGAAGGCGAGCCTGCCTGGGTGGAGGGCGGCGTTCGGACGTCGGGCTCTCGAACCACCGCGATTGGCTTCCGTCGGCGTGACGCCCGGACCCTGTCCGTGCTCTGGGAGGATGGCCACAAGAACGACTTCGATGTCCGGGATCTACGCCTGGCTTGCCGTTGCGCCATGTGCGTTGAGGAGATGAGCGGGCGCGCGCTCCTCGATCCCAAGAGCGTGCGACCGGACGTGACCCCACGCACGATCACCAGCGTGGGCAATTACGCCATCCAGTTTATCTGGAACGACGGCCACTCAACCGGGATCTATTCGTTCGAAAAGCTACGGGCTCTTGGTGAGCGCGGCGCGGCGGGGGTTTCGGAAGATGTTTGACGTCCTGCCTATCGACCCGACGATCACGATCCGCGCCGAAACTTTGCTCGCCGACCTAGACACGTGCAAGTTCACGGTGAGCCGGACCGTGCATCCCGGCGGCCCGTTCTTCTTCGACAACAAGGAACGGGCGGGCGGCTCGCCCCTTGTCGAGCGGTTGTTCACGCTTCCTGGCGTCGCCCATGTTCTCGTGACCGAGAACGTGGTGACGGTCGGGAAGGAGCCGCGCACCGAGTGGTCGGGACTGAAGTCGGCCATCGGAACGGCCATCCGGACGCAGCTCCTTACGGGCGTGCCGGCGATCCTCGAGACTCCTCGCAACGCCCATGGGACGACGGGAGGGCGGACCGACGCTGAAGTTCGCACGGTCGTTCAAGAACTCCTGGACAGGGAAGTCAACCGTTCCATCGCTGGCCACGGCGGGCAGATTTCGATAGTCGACGTGCGCGATGGAAACCTCTTCATCGCCATGAGTGGCGGGTGCCAGGGGTGCGCGGCCTCTCAGGTGACTTTGCGGCAAGGGTTCGAGGTCATGGTTCGCAGGGTCGCGCCGGAGATCGTGGACATCGTGGACACGACCGATCATACGGCCGGCAAGAAGCCCTTCTACCAGCGCACCGGCTGAAGGAGCTGTAGGTGACGAAACGAAGCGCAACGGAGGGAGCGATGTCTGAGGTGGGAGAACGGGTTGCAGGACAAGTGACACCCGAGCTGGCTGAGCCGGGGCAGCACCCTGCGGCCGCGTGCGCCGCTGTTGATCTTTCAACTCGCCTGCCGCTCTACATCGAAACTGCGGAACCTCCGTCGAGTCCCGGCGGCCGGTCGCAAGAGACTTCCGCGGGCAGCGACCCTTCTCCCGAGGAAGTCGTGGTGGCCTATCACGAGCGAACGAAGCATCACTACCACCGCTACGCCGCATCGCTTGGCTACATGGATTGGGCTACGCAGCCGGATCCGTTCCGACGCTACGCCGGGGCCTCGCTCGTCCGACTTCCTCTCCCCGAGGCCGGGCGAGCGCTTCCCTACTGGCGGCTCTATGTCGCTGACGGCGTGGAACCGGCCCCGCTTTCGATCGAGTCCATCTCGCTCTTCTTCCGCTACGCCCTCTCGCTGACCGCGTGGAAACGGGTCCAGGAAACCACGTGGTCTCTTCGCGTCAATCCCTCGAGCGGGAACCTCCACCCGACCGATGGATACGCGCTCTTGCCTGCGCTCGGCGCCATCCACGACCGTCCTGGCGTTTATCACTACTCGCCGAAAGAGCACGGTCTCGAGCGCCGCGCAGATCTCGACCCGTTGGTGTGGGCCGACCTGACCGCAGCGTTTCCGGAAGGCTCATTCCTCGTGGGTCTTTCGTCGATTCACTGGCGGGAAGCCTGGAAGTATGGCGAACGTGCGTTCCGCTATTGCCAACACGACGTCGGTCATGCGCTGGGGACCTTGCGCTTCGCGGCTGCCTCCCTTGGATGGAAACTCTGCCTCCTCGATCGTGTGGGTGATGACGCCGTGTCGCAGCTTCTCGGACTCGACCGCGAGACCGACTACGCCGGCGCGGAAAGGGAGCACCCCGACCTCGTGGCGCTTGTGGTCCGCGAGAAATGGTCGAGCGACCGGGGCCTCTGCCTGTCCAGAGATCTGGTCTCCCAGGTGGCCGCTTCCCGATGGTACGGATCGGCGAACGCGCTGAGTCTCGAGCACGGCGTCGATTGGCCGTTGATCGACCAAGTGGCCGTTGCCACCACAAATCCGAGGATTGCGACCGACGAGGATTTCTCCAGGTTCCCTCTGGAGGAAGAGCTCTTCGGGGCGCCAGTTCGGTCTGGTGCGTTCACCGCAGAGAGCGTCATCCTGGGGCGCAGAAGCGCAGTGAGCATGGACGCATCCACTGCAATTCCTGCGACGACCTTCTTCCGGATGTTGGCTCGTCTCGTGCCCAGACGGGGCGGCCGATCCGTGCCGTGGGACGCCATTTCCTGGCGCCCACGCATCCACCTGGGCCTCTTCGTACATCGTGTGAACGACCTTGCTCCTGGTCTCTACGTGCTCGCGCGCGATCCGGAAAAGGTCGAGGCACTTCGGCAAGCGATGCGGCAGGAGTTTCTCTGGCTGCGCCCTCCGTCATGCCCGCCTGGGCTCCCTCTGTACCTGCTCAAAGAAGGGGACTTCCGCGCTCTGGCGAAGGGCGTCTCCTGCGGGCAGGACATTGCGGGGGATGGGGCCTTCAGCCTGGGGATGATCGCCCACTACATGGACAGCCTGGTGACCTACGGCGCCGGCTTCTATCGAAATCTCTTCTGGGAGGCCGGTCTCGTCGGCCAGGTGCTCTACCTCGAAGCGGAAGAGGCGGGGATTCGTTCGACCGGAATCGGCTGCTACTTCGATGATCCTGTTCATGAGGTGTTCGGCATCTCCTCTCGCGACTGGCAGAGCTTTTACCATTTCACCGTCGGAGGTCCTGTCGAGGACGGGCGGCTCACGACGTTGCCTGCATACGGAGCGTCTCCCACACCATGACAAGGCTCGACGTTTCCATAGAGGGCAGCATCGGGGACGCTCTTCGTGCCCACGTGCGGGATCTGAGCTCGATGCTCGCTGGCAAGAGCGCGAACCTCACGGAGATGGGGAAGCTCTACGAGAGAATCACACGGACCTTGCTAGAAGCGATCGAACAGGGCGGACACTCAAGCCTGCGTTTTCGTGCTGCGACCAAGGCCCTTGACCTCAAGACACCCAAGTCACGACTTGCATCCTTCCTAGGAGACACGCCTGCGGAAGGTCACACAACTTGAAAGGAACAATCATAGCCATGAACGAACCTCTCCAGAAGCAGATCTCGGAGATCCTGGCGAAGAGCCGGGTCGTCCTCTTCATGAAGGGCAATCGCCGGATGCCGCAATGCGGTTTCTCCGCCCAGGTCGTGCAGATTCTCGACAAGCTGGTGCCGAGCTACGAAACCGTCGACGTGCTTCGCTCACCCGAGCTCCGGGATGGGATCAAGGAGTTCTCCCAATGGCCGACGATTCCGCAGCTGTACGTCGACGGGCAGTTCATCGGTGGCTGCGACATCGTTCGCGAGATGAATACGTCCGGAGAGCTCCAGAAGCGCCTCGGCGCGGAGGTCTCCGAGCCGAAGACGCCAACGATCACGATCAGCGAAGCGGCCGCCAAGGCGTTTACGGCGAGAGTGGCAGATGCGGGCGGAGATTCGCTGCGCCTCCAGATCGACGCTCAGTTTCAGCACGAGCTGGTCTTCGGACCACGCGCGCCGGATGACATCGAGGTCCGTACGAGTGGGCTAACTGTGCTGCTCGACCGCTCGAGCGCGGGCCGGGCGAACGGCGTGAGCATTGACTTCATCGACGGGTCCGGCGGCGGCTTCAAGATCACCAACCCGAACGAACCGCCGAAGGTGAAGCAACTGACCGCGCAGGAACTCAAGGCAATGCTCGATCGCGGACAGGTCGAGCTGTTCGACGTTCGGCCCGAAGACGAGCGTGCAATCGCCAGGATTGCTGCAGCACGCACCCTGGATGCTGCCGGCCAGAAGTATCTATTGGGGCTCGACCACGACAGCCCCATCGCCTTCCACTGCCACCATGGGATCCGCAGCCAGGAGGCCGCCCAACAACTGCTTCCCGAAGGCTTTCGCAATGTCTACAACTTGAAGGGCGGCATCGACGCGTGGTCGCTAGGCATCGACCCTTCGGTGCCGCGGTACTGACACAGGAAGGACACACCCATGTCATCCCATCCGACTGATTTCCAAGGCTCCGTCATCGATGCGCTGCGCGAGGCCATCGAACGGCAAGTCCCAAATTCACGGGCCGAAGTGAACGGAGGCGGCGGACACTTCAGCATCGAGGTCACCTCGCCCGCGTTCGCCGGCAAGAGCATGCTAGAGAGCCAACGCCTGGTGTACGGCGCGATCGCCCACCTCATGAAGGGCGACGCGGCCCCGGTGCACGCCGTCGACAGCCTGAAGACCCGAACGCCCGTTGAAACCGCGTAACCTGGAGGATGACATGAATGACTTCCCGCTACTCGTCGAGTTCGTTCCGCGGACCAACCTCTATCGCGAACCGGGTGCCATTCCGAAGCTACCCATCGTTCAGAACGGTCCGCCGGGTACGTTTGTCGTCTTCTCGGACGGGAGAAAGGTGCCTTTGCCAACCGACCAGATCGTCTTTGCCGATGACACCGGCGGCAGCGCCCGCGTTGGGTTCGGCGGAATGAGTTTCGAGGGAATGGAAGAAGGTCATCTGATCTTCTTCCGAGTCCGCGACCTTCGTCCTGAAGTAGAGCTCTCTCCTCAGCGTGGGCGGAAGATGACGCTGGAGCCGCACATGGTGTCTTCGATCTATGTCGACGGCAGGCATGTCTGGCCACTTGCTTCATCGCCCTTACAATAGGTGCCGTCGATCGTGCGCCTGATGCACCCTCACATCGAGCGGCGGGGATGCGCAGGAGCTTCGGAGACAAGTGAACGGCGCGGTTGGCTGGCAGATGCGCGGCCTACCTACCGCGTCCAGGGCATCAACCGCTCGCGGTTCACGGCCGCCTGCTTCTCGTGGTCGAGGTCGCGCAGCAGGCGCTGCAGCTCGCTGAGGCTCTCAACGTCGAGCGCGTCGAGGACGATGCGGTACCCGCGGCCGGCGGCCGGTGGCCCGGGCCAGCTCGGCCCGGAGCCACTCGACCAGCCGTCGCTTCTCGTGCGTCACGCCACCTTCTCGCGCAGGGGCGTGCTTGCGGACGGAGGCGACCACCTTGCTCCGGTTCTCGTCGGTGACGCCAGCCTTCACCAGCGCCTCGACGTTGCCGTGGTAGCGCTCCCACGCGTGGTCGAGCGCGCCGAGCAGAATGCCGCCCCGAGGCCTACAAATCAGGCCAACAGGAGCGCAGACTGAAGCGCCGAAGCGTCGGCCCCCAAACATGGTACAGGTGAGTGCAGATGCGGAAGAAAGCGAGGGACAGGCCTAGCGCCATCATAGGCGCCTCTTCCATCGCTCGCGATGTCACTGCGCTGGAAAAGGTGGAGAAGAAGTTTGAGAGCTTTTTCGAAGCCGCGCCGGACTCCGTTGTCATTCTTGGCAAAGACGGCCTGATCCTTCTGGTCAATGCGCAGACGGAGAAGCTGTTCGGCTACCACCGGAACCAGCTGGTAGGAAAGCCCGTGGAGATCCTGGTGCCGGAGCGGTACCGGGCTGAACACCCTGCTCACCGCTCGGCCTACTTCAGTGCGCCCAAGGTGCGGCCGATGGGCTCTGGCCTGGAGCTCCAAGGTATGCGCCGGGATGGGACGGAGTTCCCGGTTGAGATCAGCCTAAGTCCCATTGAAACCCCAGAGGGGATGCTGGCATAGGCGTTAAGCAAGCATTTCCCGAAGGTGTCGAGTGAACGCTGCCGCTCGGCGCTC
>Ga0163150_10005209_pt1 | contig 16825 bp, 14 predicted proteins | sample OliLakLV19P2IB_FD_148628 | JGI IMG/M metagenome (GOLD analysis project Ga0163150, IMG submission 148628) | Freshwater microbial mat bacterial communities from Lake Vanda, McMurdo Dry Valleys, Antarctica - Oligotrophic Lake LV.19.P2.IB | ecosystem: Environmental > Aquatic > Freshwater > Lake >...
GTCATATGCGCGGCGCGTCGGCGGCATGATTGTCGCGAACACGGGCAGTGTGGGCCTCTCATACGACGGCGATCAACGGGCCGCGTATCTGCTGCTGGACGATTGGGCGCCTGCGGTACGGCGCGTTGTGTACGACGTAGATCGTGAGATCATGGCTCTCCGAAGTTGCGGTCCGCCGCATGCTGAGTGGGTTGGCAGGATGGTCGAGAGTGGGTGTGTTCAGGCGCCGTGAGGTTTCGCGAATGTGCAGGAATATCAAGAATCTATTTAACTTCGATCCGCCCGTGACTGATGAAGAAATTCGGGCGGCGTCACTTCAATTCGTGAGGAAGATCAGCGGTTTTCAAAAGCCGTCGAGAGCGAACGAGGGTGAGTTCCTGAAGGCGGTAGATGACGTCGCGGAGATCTCCCACCGGTTGCTGCGATCGCTCGAAACGGCCGCACAGCCGGAGTCGCGGGAGGAGGAAGCCGCCAGGGCCAGGGCTCGCAACCTGAAGCGATTCGGAACCTGACGCCACCAACATAAGCGCTATTAAGACCTGATAGGCTGAAAGCATGAAGATGCTCGTGTGCGTGCTGGCGGCGATGGCTCTTGCTTCGGGCGAGACGGCGCCCCAACCGAAGATTCAGGCGTTGATTATCACCGGCCAGAACGGCCATGACTGGCGGGCGACGACGCCGGTGCTGCGGAAGATCCTCGAGGACACCGGACGCTTCGAAGTCCGTGTGACTGAGGAATTTCGCGGGGCGGGGCCGGAGACGCTCGCGCCCTACGATGTCGTGATCCTGAATTACTACGACAAGAACGCGCCGGACTTGCGGTGGGGACAGCGCCCGGAGCAGGCGCTACTGGATTACGTAAAGTCGGGCAAGGGAGTGGTGGTGTATCACTTCTCAACGGCGGCGTTCAACGGGTGGGCGGAGTACGAGAAATTGAGTGGAGGAAACTGGCGCCCCAAGAACGGGCATCACTCGCCAAAGCACGACTTCAACGTGGACATAAAAGATGCCGATCATGCAATCACGCGGGGTCTGAAGTCGTTTCGGCATACGAACGACGAGCTGTACGCGAATTTGAAGTGGCAGCCGGCGGGGACATATCACGTACTGGCGACGTCTTGGGACGATCACAAACTCTACAACAATGCGAAGCAGCCGACTCCGGGCGATGGGCTAGACCACCCGATTCTGTGGACGGTGGACTACGGCAAGGGCCGCGTGTTCGTGACGGCGCTGGGGCACGATGCGGAGGCGATGAAGAGTGAAGGCTTCGTGACGACGTTCGCGCGCGGGGCGGTGTGGGCCGCGGGCCGGTAGCTTCTTATCTTAGTTAAGTTAGGAACGCGCGCGCAACGACTCGGTACGGTACTGCGGCACGGCGCGTGCCTGTATCATTCGGCGACGCACCCCCGTGTGTTCTTAGTCGACGGGAGCGGGCCCGGTGGTCTCCCTAACGACGAGTTCAGGGTCGATGACAATCTCGCGATCGACGAACTCAGGAGCATCGTCGGTGGGCACAAGACGGTCGCAGATGATCTGGCCAATCGTTTCGCGCGGCATGTGTACCGTCGTGAGCGCGGGGGAGCAGAACTCCGAAAGCTTGATGTTGTCGAAGCCGGTGACGGACATGTCCTGGGGCACGCGAATGCCACGCTCGCGCAGTGCGCGCAAAGCGCCGACGGCGGTGACGTCGTTGACGCACACGGCGGCGGTGGGTTTATAACCGGTGTCGAGAATCATCCCCATCGCCTGGCGGCCGCCCTCGAGGGTGTCGCTGACGGATGCAGTCCGCAACTCCATCGGCGGCGAGCATCGGGCGGCGGCGGCACGAACGGTATTGAGTCTCGCCTTGACGGGCTCAAGCTGTGAGTGATGGCCGACGAAACAGATGCGGCGATGGCCGAGGCTGTGCAGATACTCGATCACCTTTTCGACGCCCTTCCGATAATTGCCGCGAATGCAGGCAACGTTCCGCATCGGCGTTCCGACGTCGTAGAAGACGACAGGGATCGGACTGTCGACGAGCATCTCGATCAGAGCGGGCTCCATCTCGGCCACAACCACGGCGAGGCCTGCCACGCGGCGCCCAATCATGAGGCGGATGCTCGAGACCAACTGCTCTGGACGGTAGTCGGTGTTAGCGACGACAACTTCATAACCGCAGGCGTGCGCGCCGGTTTCGACCGTCTTGTAGATATCGAAAAAGAACGGATTCTCGAGGTTCGACAGAATGACACCGATGGTGCGGCTCTTGCCGCCGGCGAGCGTACGTGCGTGAAGGTTGGGGTGGTACCTGAGCTCGGTGATCGCCTTCATAACGCGCGCACGCGTCGTACTGCGGACAATATCCTGGTTGTTCAATACGCGAGAAACGGTGGCGGTAGAAACGTTTGCCCGTCTCGCCACTTCTTGAAGATTCATTCCGATTGCCATGGTTATGCCTGTACCGATGCAGCTCCCGCGTCGGCGGGTAGCAACTTCCGGGTAACCAGAGCCCGGAGTGAGATGCGCCTGTCCGCCGGAGGAATGCGCGCACAACGGACTGGCCGCGGCGCCCCGGGACGGCGTGTTGCTCTATCGTCAGGCGCTGCGCCTTCGCGGCCTGGAGAAGGGTGCTGAGAGCGGTTCACGTGTCAGCCTACTACAATCTCGAGCCGGGTGACGGAAGCCGGCGGGAAGCTATGGACGAACGAGGCGCCGCGAGCCGTGAGTGAAGTACGTTTCGGTTCTACGGCGTTAGGCGCGGCAAAGCTGTTATGAGCGTGTGGATCCCCGGCGGCGAGCGTCAACGCACTCACTGATGCCGCACTACCGCCTCGAATGAAGATCTCGGATTCGCGAGGTTGATCGAGACTGGGATTGGTGACCGTCAATGTGAGTTACTTGCCTTTGAGCGAGGCCGACGCACTGAGTCCCGGAATGCCTGCCGGCTGGCCGTTGCGCGAGTACGAAACGCTGGGCGCGGAAAGCACCGCTCGCACACCTTGGCCTCGCTGATGCGGAGTGTACATATCGAACACATGATACGTCGGGGTGAGGCAGAACTTGTCTTCGTATTGATCGGCGAAGCAGCCGCCGGGCCAGCGGATAACGCCAGGTTTCACTTTGGCGAGCGCATCCACGAGTTGGTTTCGAATGCCGCCGACATTGGCGATCCGTGAATTTTCGCCAACCCAGACGCCATCGTAAACCACGCCGCCGAGATGCTCGACGAAGTGACCGTAGATCTCAGGTGCGATGGCGCCGATGGCTTCGTTGAGAGCGATATCGATGCGGGACTCAGCGGCGTCCGCGCGCATTTCTGGGATCAGTGCGCGGCCGCCCGCGACGGCGGCAGCCTTCAAAAAATGTCGTCGAGTGGGCATGGGTCTAAGGATGATTTGCCGGAAGAAAAAGCGGCCCGGGCCGGGGGAACCGGGCCGCTATGGGCGGGACTTCGCGTTCAGTTAAAACACGAACCGAATGCCCAACTGGAGACGGCGAGCGTAGTTGAGAACGCCCGTTACGCGGCCGAAGCTGGCATTAGTTGGATCCATGTTGGGAGCGGCGAAATGCGGGCTGTTGAAGGCGTTGAGCGCCTCGGCACGGAACTGAATATTCATGCCTTCGCGGATGCTGGTGTTCTTGATGACGGAGAGGTCGATGTTTTCGAGAGCATCGGACCGGAGCCGCGGGTCGCGGAACGGGAAAGTGCGAACGTTCCACTGGAGCTGCTGCTGAGCGTTCTTGTTGAAGCCGGCATCGGTATTGAACCATCGTTCGACGGTCGGATTTTCGATGGGCAGGTCCGCAAAGTTGCCGGTGAAGATGTTGTTGCCGGCAGGATTGCCGCCCGCGAAGCCGATGGGGAATCCTGACTGGTAGGTGAAGATTCCGTTTAGCTGCCAGCCGCCGATGCTGCGCGACACCACGGGATTGCTGGTGTGGGCCCATCGTTTTCCGCGGCCGAACGGAAGTTCGTAGATTCCGCTCATGACGAAGCGGTGGGGACGATCGGCGCCTGAGATCACCTCAGCCGGAGATGCGTCGAACGGGTTCAGATAGCCCATGGCCTCCATGAATTTCGACCAGGTGTAGGCGCCCTGCATGGTGAAGCCGTGGCTGAATCGCTTGGAGATGTTGAGCTGCAGCGAGTGATACCAGGTGTAGCCCTGATTGGTGGAAGTGGTGAGGTCGCTGTAGTAGGGGAACGGACGCAGCGACTGCGAGCGGGCATAAGTGGGATTGTTCAACCCGCCGCTGACGAGCAACTGGCCGCCGAACGGATTCGTAATCTGTGCGCCCATGCTGGTGATGAGTGCCTGGTCGCGAACCTGGCTGGTGGTGTAGAACTGACCGGGTACTGCGTTGATGTCCCGAGTGATTTCCAGACGTGTTCCGCGATTGCCGACATAGGCGGCATCGAGCAGCCACGAGCCCGGAAGTTCGCGCTGGATGCTCAACTGCCACCGTTGGTTCTGTGGTGTTTTCGGGTCTTGAAGGAAGAAGCCCTGGTTGCCGGTGCCAACGAGTGTCGCCGGAATCTGATCGGCCCCCAACGGTTCCTGGAGCGGCGTCGTGAAGACATTCGACAGCGTATTGGGGAATGTCAGGTTGTTGGTGGTGGCGTTGATGGTAGTGGTGCGGGAGAAACCGTTCCGTTGGACGTCGCCACGACGCTGGCCGAGGAATCCATAGTAGATTCCGTAGCCGCCGCGGACGACGGTGGATCGGTTGATCTGGTATGCGAAACCGAAGCGAGGCATCCAGTTGCTCTTCGGAGTGTTGAAAAGACCCTGACCCGGTTGCCCAACGGCGAAGGCGCCGCGATAGCCGCGGCCGTTCACGACGATGTTGGCGTTGGGGTCGAAACCGGCGATGCTGCGGCCGAAGCGTTCTTCAAGCGGCGTCTCAAACTCCAGGCGGATGCCCATGTTCAGAGTCAGCCGGCTGTTGACGCGCCAGTCGTCGTGGACGAAGAAACCCCACGAGGTGGACTGTTCGGCATAGGACGAAGCCCGTACCACTGTTGAACTCGTGGGCAAGCCGAGAAGGAACGCGGCCGCCGACTGTCCGAGGCTGCCGGGCGCCGTGGTGGACGTGCTCAGCGGACCACGGGTGTAGGCGGCATCGAAGTTGAACCGGCCGACGGTATCGTTTCCGTCGAACACGGCGTTCTCACGATAAGAGCGGAACTCAGTTCCATACTTAATCGCGTGCGCGCCCACCGTCTGCATCAACGAGCCGATCAGCGCATGGGTGTCGTTGGGGCGATATTCACCGCCGACATTCGTGCCTTGATAGCCGGTGAAGTTGATGCCGGGGAATGATCGAATCTCCGCCGGGATCTGTGCGTTGTAGGACGCCGGGAAGCCCAACGAGGTCAGGTCGAAGCCGTTGGATTCCGGGTTGTTCGCCGTGACGCGGATGAACCGGTTGTATCCGTAGCGGATGTTGAAGACCATGCTCGACGTGAGCGTGTTGACGTAGTCGAGGCTGGTGGCGCGGGATACAAACTGGAAGTTCTCACCGGTGGAGAGGTTGGCGAAATAGTTGTTGTAGTTGCTATCGCGGTCGTAGCTGCTCCAGCGATACGACAGCCGCTGCATGTCGGTGAGATTGTGATCGAACCGGATAGTGTGGTTGAAGTAGTCCGTGACTTCAAGAATGTTGGGCTGCTGGAAGTTCTGCTCGCCATTCAAGAGTCCGGGCGAGGTGGGAGAAGGCCAGAACTTCAACAGATTCTTTGACACGTTGTTGATCAGATTGGCCGGGATGACGTTGTTCGGGAACGGATCAGCCTGAAAAACGCCTGAGCCCGGGGCTGTTTCGCGGCGGGTAAGCGGATTGAAGATCTGGTACGGATGAACCTCAGCGTTGATGGGATTTAGCGCTGGGTTGAGAAGGGCGGAGAAGTTTCCATTCTTCATGTCGTCGGTGAGCGTGGTAGGAGTGCCGTTATTGCGGGGACGGCTGTCCTTGAACCGCTCGGGTCCGTAGCTGAAGAAGGTTCGGTTCTTGCCGTTGTAGAGTTTCGGAATCCAAACCGGCCCAGTGAACGACCCGCCGTAACGATCGTAGTTGAATTCGGTGCGGGGCTGGCTGGCGGCGTTGGCGAACCAGTTGTTCGCGAACAGAGCCGGAGCCTGCTTGTAGTAGTAGGCCGATCCGTGGAAGGCATTGCTGCCGGACTTGATACTGATGTTGGTGACGCCTCCCTCGGTGTTGCCGAACTGCGCGTCGAAGGTTGCGCCCTGCACCTTAAACTCCGCGACCATGTCTTGCGGAGGCACGTAGGATGCGGTCACTTCATTGGCGTTCGCAGTTGCGGTGCTGGGAATACCGTCGATGGTGATATCGCTGCGGTTGGCATAGGTTCCGTTCATAGCGAAGGCAGCGATGTGGGTGGGTTCGAACGGACGGTCAAGCGTGGCCGACCCTGTGTAGGCCACGCCCGAAGCCAAGCCCATCAGTTGGAGAGGCTGACCGTGCGCGATCGGAAGTTCCGCGACACGCTTGGTTTCGACAACTTGGCCGATCGATCCAGTGGCCGTGTCGAGCAGCGGACTTTCAGCGGTGACGGTGACGCTTTGGTCAGCGGCGCCGATTTCGAGAACGACATCAATATTAATGCGATCGCCGACGTTGACGGTGACATCAGAGCGCAGCGCTTTCTTGAATCCTTGCGCTGAAACGGTAATCTGATACTCGCCCGGAATCAGGTACGGCGCCTGATATAAGCCGGTATCGTTGGTTGAGAAAGTCTGCTTGACTCCCTGGCCTTTGTTGGTGACTTCGACCGTAGCATTAGGAACGGATGCTCCCGACTGGTCAGAAATTTTGCCGACGATAGTTCCGCGAGATTCTTGAGCTGCGAGTGGTAACTGGACTGCCAGTGCCAGAACAGCTAACGAAGCTGCAGTGAATTTGACGACGCGATCAATCCTCATTGGGACCCCCTGGAGGCATAAATACTCTTGATTTGGAACAGGCGATCTGGACCCCTGAAAAAGTTCAGATACTTGCAAGCGTTATCAACGCATGCGGTATGTTTATCAAGCTTTTAACACCGTTGTCAATCATGTAATCGCTTGCAGTTCCCGTGCGCTAGAGGTTCACACTACCTGCAAGTGGGTCTGGTGAGGCTACCTTTGTCCGTAGTAAGCGCGGGGCCCATGTTTGCGCAGGTAGTGCTTGTCGAGCAGGTGTTCGGGGATGGGCGGGGCGTTGGACTGAATCGTAACGGTCTCGAAAGCGATGGCCGCGATCTCTTCCAGAACCACCGCATGAAAGGCCGCTTCAGCAACAGACCTACCCCACGCGAAGGGCGCGTGCCCCGCGACAAGAATGCCGGGGAACGCAACGGGGTCGAGATTCTCAAAGCGCCGAATGATGGCCAGGCCGGTGTTGTGCTCGTAAGCATCCTCTACTTCTTCGCGTGAGAGCGGAGGCGTCACGGGTACCGGACCGTGGAAATAATCGGCGTGCGTGGTGCCGAAGCACGGGATCTCGCGTCCCGCCTGTGCCCATGCTGTTGCGTGACGGGAGTGAGTGTGGACCACGCCGCCGATCGACGCGAAAGCGCGATAGAGAGCGATATGAGTCGCGAGATCCGAGGACGGTCGAAGGGCGCCTTCGACGATGTTGCCATCCAGGTCCGCAACCACCATGTCGGCTGGCGTCATGCGGTCGTAGGGAACACCGGAAGGCTTGATCACCACGCGCCCGCTCTCGCGATCGATGCCACTCGCGTTGCCGAACGTATAGAGCACCAGGCCGCGGCGCACCAGTTCGAGATTCGCTTCGAGCACCTCAGCCCGCAGTTGTTCCAGCACCCTGGCCTCCGGGCCGCGCTTGATCGGCAATGCGGCGCAGCGAGGGAAGTACGTCGCCGATCGAAGCGGCTTCGGAATCGCGGCGTCCCATCGCGAAGTAGAGCTTGCTGTAGAGGGCGTAGAGTTCGCCGTAGATGGCGGCGCTCGGCGCGTCGGGCTCCACAGTGCGGTAGCCGGGCGAGAGCGCTTCCTGCGCATCCTCGATAGTCGTGAACGTTCCAGCCGCAAGGAAGGCGAACATCGCCGATCCTAGACTGGTGACGTCGCCCGCGGGGACGAGGATGGGCTTGTTCATCACGTTCGCGTAGATCTGGTTGAGTACTTCATTCTTTTGTGGAATGCCGCCGCCGTTGATGATGCGATTGACGGGGACGCCGTGCTGTTCCATGCGTTCGAGAATCACGCGGGTGTGGAAAGCGGTGCCCTCGATCGCCGCGAAGAGCTCGTCCTGCGCGGTGGTAGTGAGCTTCCAGCCGAGCGTGACGCCGCCGAGCTCGGGATTGACGAGGACGGTGCGGTCGCCGTTGTCCCACGTGAGCCGGAGCAGGCCGGTTTCACCGGCGCGATAATTCTCGAGGCCTTTGGAGAGTTCGGCCACCGTGGAGGAGGCTCGCTTGGCGATCGAGTCGAAGATATCGCCTGTTGCGGAGAGGCCGGCTTCGATGCCGGTGTAGCGCGGATTGATGGAGCCGGGGACGACGCCGCAGACGCCGGGAATGAGGTCGGCACGCTCGCTGATGGCCATGATGCAGGTGGACGTTCCGATCACGTTGACGACATCGCCGAGTTTGACACCGGCGCCGATCGCGTCCCAATGCGCATCGAACGCGCCTACTGGAATCGGGATGCCGGCGCGCAGTCCTAACTTCGCCGCCCACTCGTCGGAGAGTGCACCGGCGATCTTGTCGGAAGTCTCGTAGCGGCCGTTGAGTTTGTCGCGGACGCCTGCAAGTCGAGGATCGATGCCGGTGAGAAAAGTCTCTGGAGGGAAGCCGCCGAGTGAGGCGTTCCACATCCACTTGTGACCCATGGCGCAGATGCTGCGCGGCATCTGGGCAGGGTCGGTGATGCCGCAGAGAGTGGCCGCGACGTAATCGCAGTGCTCGGCGGCGGTGACCATTTTTGAAGCCGCCGCAGGGTTGTTGCGGATCCAGTGCAGGAGCTTTGAGAAGCCCCACTCGGACGAGTACGTCCCTCCGCACCACGCGATCGCGTCGAGGCTCAAGGCGTGTGCGGCTGTGGTGATCTGGGCCGCTTCCTGCCAGGCGCGATGATCGCACCAGAGGTAGTAGTCGTCGAGGGGGACGAGCCCTTCGCCGAGAGGGACCACGCTTGAGCCTGTGGTATCGAGCGCGATGGCTTCGATGTCGACGCCGTTGACGCCAGCCGAATCGATGGCGCGCGTAACGGCCTCGGCGAGCGCCCGCATGTGATCGGCATGGCTCTGCGTCGCGTGGTCAGGATCGGACTTGCGGCGGTTGAGCGGATAGTCCGCCACGCCCGCGCCCAACCGCCCGCGCTTGTCGTCGAAGATGGACACCCGAACCGAGAGCGTCCCAAAATCAACACCGGCAACGATAGCCATTCATCTCCTCGGATTAACCCGTGACTCCTGCCATCACGCACTCGGACCACCCGCCACTCGCCACTACTTCACTCACCACTAGCCACTTCCTTAACCCGCCACTCGCCACTCGCCACTCGCCACTAGTTATGCTGATGAACACTCCAGCCAAGATATCGCGTTGTGGCCTCATGCACCGCCGCGCCGACCGACGAAAAGTTAGCGGCGACGTGATGCTCAAAGCCATGGCGGCAGATGAACCGGAGGAGTTCCTGCATATGGGGAATATGGACAACACCGGCGCCGCCGAATGTTTCAAGCGGATCGTTAGTGAACTCGCCCTCACCGACGTAGCCGGCGATCTTGCCGTCGCGATCGAAGGTGGAGAAGCGGGCGAAGCTCATCGGCCCGGGTTTCACACGGCCGACGCAAGTGCCAAAGGTGTTCTCGCGTCCAACGGTGCCGGCGATGATCTGCTGAAAGTCCATACGAACGTCGGCAAAGAAGTGCTTCGGCAGGTTGCTGCAATGGAAGCAGACAGCCTTGTCGGGATCGTCGCCGTAGTTGTTGTTCCAATCGAGCAGGGCGCTCGGAGTCTGGGAAGCGAGTTGCAGCGCGTGCATGCCGATCACACCGGCAATGTCCACTTCACAAGCGCTCGACATGAGGTTCTCGCTCATCATGCTCATCACCGTGCAAGGCACGACGCCGAAGTATTCTTCAAGCGAAGTCCAGCACTGGACGGCGCTGATGGTGACCTCGGTTTGCTGCATCCATCCATCAATCACGGCGCCCAGCTTGGCCATCTTCATCAGGGCTGTCGCGGGAATGCCCTGGGTGGCGACATAGCGGTTAATCGCGGCGAGTTTGGCCTGTGCGGCGGGATCGTCATCCTTCATCCGATCAATGCGGCCGAGGATCTCGGAGAGGTCGATCGGTTCCACTGAGATGCCGCTCGCTTCGAGAATCTTCTCGCTGTAGCGGACCGTATTGAATGCGGCGGGACGCGCGCCGATGGCGCCGATGCGGAGACGCCGGAGACCGCGCACCACGCGGCAGACAGCGGCGAACGTATCGCGATCGCGGGTGAAGAAATCGGAGTCCGGCGCCTCGGTGTGGCGGGTGGTGAGGGTATAAGGAATGCCGTACTGGGTGAGATTATTGCAAACCGACATCTTGCCGCAGAAGCTGTCGCGGCGGTCCGTGATGGTCATGCGTCCGGGAGTGTCGGGAGTGGCCTGAATCAACACGGGCACGTTCAACTCGGCCATGCGGAGCGTATCCGCTATGGCGCGTTCGTCGCCGAAGTTCGGGAGGGTGACGATGACGCCGTCGATCTCGTCCTTGTTCTGCTTGAAGAGCGCGGCACACTTGGCGGCTTCAGGGCGGGTCTCGACAGCGCCGTGCTTAGAGTCTTCAGCACCGAGCGCAACTACGGAATAGCCCGCGGCTTCGAGTGTCTTGATCATCTCCTCGCGACCGGTCTTCGCCAGGTGATCGGGGAAGAATCCACGATTTCCGACGATGACGCCGAAGGTCTGTTTGCGATGGGAATCGAGCATGTATGAGTCCTAGGGTTTAAAGCGGTACGAATAGAAGCCCCCAATGACGAGCAGGAGCGCACCCCACCAGATACCGGCGTGGAGGTTAGCCATCACCACGGGATTCTCAGGGGGCGAGACGAGTTCCCAGAGGCCGGCGCCGGTGATCATCACGCCGTAAATGAGCAGGAGAACGCCTATGAAGAACCAGATGGAAATGAGTCCGGGACGATGCATCGTGTTGTTCCTACCAGAAGATAATATTCAGAATAAAGAAGATCACGGCGATGATGATTGCCCAGAACATCGGGCGCTGATGCAAGGGTAGGTGGGCCTCGGAGGGCAGTTCCGTGTGGCCGTAGACGAGTCCCACCAGTTCTGAAGCGGGCTTCGCCTTAGTCATGTAACTCACCACCACTGTGACCGTGACGCAGATGATCCACGACCACAGCGCGCGATACATGTTCTCGGCCATATCCTTGGCCTGGCTCGATAGCGCGATGTAGGAGATCGCTGAAGGGTCGGCCTTCACCCAGGCCCACATCCCGATGGACGATACCGTGCCGGCGAGGAGTCCCCAGAAGCCGCCGGCATTGGTGGCGCGCTTCCACATCATGCCGAGGATGACGGTGCCGAACAGCGGCGCGATAAAGAAGCTGAACAGCGCCTGCACATAGTCCATGATGCTGAGAAACTGCATCACCAGATAGGCAGTCCCGATGCTGACGAGTACTCCAATGATGGTGCACCAGCGGCCCACGCTGACGTAGTGCGCGTCGGTGGCGGTCTTCTTTATGAAGGGGCGATAGATGTCGTAGGTCCAGACTGTCGCGAAAGCGCTGACGTTGCCGGCCATGCCCGACATGAAGCCGGCGATGAGTGCGGTGATGCCGAGTCCAAGCAGTCCTGGCCCGCAGTAGCGCGCCATCATCAGTGGCAGGACTTCGTTGTAGCTATGGCCACCGGTGGCGACTGCCTCCGCTTCGCCGGTGAGTTTCATGGGCAGCAGCGCGAGTCCGAGCAGGCCCGGCAGAATGACGATAAACGGCACCATCATCTTGAAACCCGCGCCGATGATGGGCGCCATTTTGGCCGACCGCAAGTCCTTCGCGGTGAGCACGCGCTGAACCACGAGAAAGTCAGTAGTCCAGTAGCCGAATGAGATCACCCAGCCGAGGCCGAGCACGATACCGGTCCAATGGATGCCCATGGGATTGTCGCTGAACGAACCGAGGCCGCTCCACAAGTGGGTGTAGCTTTGTCCTGGAAAGTTCTGCGCGATACGGTTCACCATGCCATCCCATCCGCCGGCTTCGATCAAGCCGATGATCGATACGAGAATTGCGCCGAGCCAGATCAGGACGAATTGTAAAACCTCATTGAAGATGGCGGATAGCAGGCCGCCGAGTACGACATAGACGGCGACGGTGAGAGACGAGACCCAGATGCTGAAGTTGATGTCCCACCCCAGCACCACCTTCATCACCAGGGCCATCGAGTACATGTTGATGCCGCTCATGAGCACCGTCATAAAGCCGAAGGTGACCGCGGAGAGCACGCGGGACGGTTCGCCGAAGCGCAGTTGGAGGTAGCCGGGAACGGAGTGAGTTTTTGAAATGTAGTAGAACGGCATCATCACGATGCCGAGAAACAACATCGCGGGAATCGCCCCGATCCAATACCAGTGTGTGGCCAGAATGCCGTATTGGTATGCCGCCGCGGCCCACCCCATCAGTTCGAGAGAGCCGAGGTTGGCGGCGAGAAAGCTGAGGCCCGCCACCCACGCCGTCATCTCGCGGCCAGCCATGAAGAAGTCCTCGCCGGTCTGGGTGTAGCGTTTCAAATAGAAGCCAATGCCGAGCACCATCGCGAAGTAGACGACGATGATGGCGAGGTCGACCGGGGCAAGGGAAAGCAGGCGCGAACTCGTCGCGAGTAGAAGCGCGGGCACGGTGGGCATGGTATGGAATCGCTTACGCGGACATACTATCAGCGCGTTGGCGATTCAGCAAATTAAACCCGGCCGCACCGGCCGCACCGCGCGGTTTATTGATAGCCGGCGTTGGGATACAGCAGGCGAATTCCCGTGAGGAAGATCGGCCCGTAGACGCTGCCGAAAAGCTTCCAGGCAATGAGCAGCCCGACGAACGAGAAGGCTCCGAGGCTATGCCCGAAGTGGTACCAGCGGCGCGCGGCGGAATCGCTCATAAAGATGCCGAGCACGCTGAAACCGTCGAGCGGCGGGAACGGAAGCAGGTTGAAGGCGCCGAGCAGCAGGTTGAGCGAGAACAGGACGCTGACGAAGGTCGCGACGCCGTCCATAACGCCGGGCTGAGTGGCGGCCACGAGGTGGATGCTGCTGAGGCTCTCTGGCGCGCGGAAAACTCCTGCGATCAGGCCGAGGTGGATCAGCAGCGCGGCGAGCAGGACCAATGCAAAGTTCGCGCCCGGCCCCGCAAGCGACATGAGAGCCGCGCGGCGCGGATGGCGCTCTTGCCACAGGGGATCGTAGGGAGCGCTGGCCCAGCCGATCATCGCGCCGCCAGTGACGAGTGCAAGCAGCGGCACCACTACCATCCCAAACGGTTCGCGCCGAACGTGGGGCACCGGATTGAGAGAGACCTGGCCGCCGTGAAATGCGGTGTTGTCGCCGCCAAGCTTAGCGGCCAGTGCATGCGCCGCTTCGTGACACGTAGTAGAGAAGAGGAAGACGATGTATCGGAGTAGTCCAATGACGAGCACGTCCGGGCCGAAAGAATTCATGTCGATCTCCCGAATATAGCGCGAAGGTTCGACGCGGAGCAGTTTGGCGATGTCGAACCCCGTTTCTGCTCACGCTTCAGCTAAAATTGGCAGATCCCTGGGCAAAACTGTATTCTCTGCGCAGAATCCGCAATGTTTGAGGTTACAATGGGGCCGACGACCATTTTTATGCTGCTCCGCTTTCGATTTGCCAACTTTCGATCATTCAGAGACGAGCAAGAGTTCTCCATGATTGCTGGTTCAGGCGCTGAGTTGGCGAGCGTCGTTATTCCGGTAACAAACATAGAAACCGGCGTCTTGCCGGCCTCTGTTTTTTACGGCGCGAACGCGTCGGGAAAATCCAACGTCCTCCGAGCGCTGCAATTTATGAGAACCGCTGTCCTGCGCTCCCACGCGGCATGGGGACCAGACGACGAAATCCCTTCCGAGCCGTTCGTATCAACAACGGCCGAGCCTGCTACATTTGTGGTCGATTTTGTCGATCGCTCGATCCGATATCAGTACGGTTTTTCGTTAACGAAGCAAAGAGTCGTCCGCGAATGGCTTCATGCTTATCCGAAGAGCAAGCGCCAGACATGGTTCGAGCGGAATGGCAATAAGCCGATGACATTCAGTGAACGAATGCCGGGAGACAATCGAATCATCGAAGGCCTCACTCGTCCCAACAGTCTGTTCTTGTCTGCTGCCGCCCAAAACAACCACACTGCCCTCCTGCCGGTTTACCGATGGTTCTCACAATCGTTCGGGTTCGCTTTTGGAGAGCGATCTCACTGGCTTCATCGGACTGCAGAACTTTGCTCAAACCCGGACCATAGGGCAGCGATCGTCCGGTTGCTGGCATTCGCCGACCTGGGAATTTCCGATCTTGACGTCACTCAGGAGTCGGTGCCGGATGACGTTAAGAAGCTTCTGGAGGGATTCAAGGGCGTTATGGCCGCACAACTCCCCTTGCCTCTCTTTGACGAGAGCCGCCAACGACTTAAACTCGTACACCAGATCGAGCGGCACACTATCACGTTCGATGAAGAGCAGGAATCCGAAGGAACACTCGCATACCTGAGGCTACTGGGAGTCATTTTGCGGGCCTTGGCTGCCGGCAGCATCGTTTGCGTGGATGAACTGGATGCCAGCCTGCACCCTCTCTTGACGGTTCAGCTCGTCAATCTCTTCAATAGCAAGGAAACGAACCCTAACTCGGCGCAGCTAATCTTTAACACCCACGACAGTAACCTGCTCAGTCGAGACCTCCTTCGTCGCGATCAAATATGGTTTGCAGAGAAGAAGCGTGATGGCGCTAGTGTGATCTATCCACTCAGCGATTTTAGGCCCCGCAAGGACGAGAATCTCGAGCGCGGTTACTTGCAGGGTAGGTACGGAGCGATACCCTTTTTGAACTCGGATTCCCTGAACCTATGTTGGCCTTGAATGGTGAAGCGCGATAGTCTGCGGCGACGAGCACCGATTCGATCTCCAAAGAAGCGGTTTCTGATTGTATGCGAGGGCAAGGTTACGGAGCCCTGTTACTTCCGGCAACGGCGTCATTTGCTGCGGAGTCTTGTCGAACTCGACATTCTACCGGGAGGCGATCCCAAAAGACTGCAGCAGGCGAGGGATAACAAAGTCAGTCTCGCTGTTTCGAATCCGTCGTTCGAAATCTGGGCGCTCTTACACTTTGAAGACCAGACGGGGCACATCCGACGCGAACAGGTCCGGTCTCGATTGAAAAAACACATTCCGGATTACGATAAAGAACTGCCATGCGACGTTCTCCTTCCGATGCTTTCCGATGCAACGGGTCGAGCCAAAAATCTTGAAGATTGGCATGGCTCGCGCGGCACCGTCGGAGCCAACCCGTACACGGGCGTGCATAGACTCGTTCAGCTCATCGTAAGAGAAGGATCGGGCGCGGGCGTTTAGGAGACGCAACGCGCCTGACTGCGGCTTTCTAACCGCCGGCCATCGCTCCTATGATCAGAAAAGGTTCGGCCGCCGTCACCACAGCTTCCGGCAAGGCAGCGTCCGGAGATTCGTGCGATAGATCTTCTTCGCATGCGAAAAACCGCAGGAACGGTCGGCGCTCCTGCGTCACGTGATCGCGGATCGTCCCGCGAAGCATCGGATAGCGAGCCTCTAATGCGTCGAGCACCGTCCGCTGCGTCACCGTCCCTTCCACCTCGAGCGCCACCTCGCCGTCAACCTTCGCAAGGTCCCGCAGATGACCGGGCAGTACAACCCGGATCATGACAGCGTCTGGACCTCGACAGACAGCACGGGCGGCAGGTCGCGCACAATCGGCGACCAGTGGTCACCGGCGTCAGCCGAGGCGTATACCTGCCCGCCCGTCGTTCCAAAGTAGATGCCGCAGGAATCCAGCGAGTCCACCGCCATTGCCTCGCGCAGCACGTTCACATAGCAATCGCTCTGCGGCAGGCCGTTGGTGAGCGCCTCCCATTCGTTGCCGCCGGAACGGCTTCGGTATACGCGCAGCTTACCGTCTAACGGAAAGTGGAATTGGTCACTCTTGATCGGCACGACGTAGATTGTTTCCGGTTCATGCGCGTGAACGTCGATCGGAAAGCCGAAGTCCGTCGGAAGATTCCCGCTCACCTCGCGCCATGAATCCCCGGCATCATCGCTGCGCATCACATCCCAGTGCTTCTGCATGAACAGCACGTTCGGCCGCGACCGGTGCATCGCGATGCGGTGGACGCAGTGCCCCACCTCGGCTTCAGGATTCGGAATCCCTTCCGACTTCAGCCCGCGGTTGATCGGCTTCCACGTTTCGCCGCCGTCGTCGGTCCGGAACGCGCCCGCGGCGGAGATGGCGATGAATATCCGCTGCGGATTGGTGGGGTCTACCAAGATGGTGTGCAGACACATACCGCCCGCACCCGGCTGCCAGTGTGGCCCGGAGCCGTGTCCGCGCAGTCCCGGCAACTCGCCCCACGAGCGTCCGCCATCGCCCGAACGGAATATCGCCGCATCCTCAATGCCCGCGTACACCAGGTCGGGATCCGTGAGCGACGGCTCCAGATGCCAGACTCGCTTGAATTCCCAAGGATGCGGAGTGCCGTCGTACCACTGGTGCGTTCCAGGCACGCCGTCATACACGAACTCATTGCCCATCGGCTCCCATGTCTTGC
>Ga0163150_10005214_pt1 | contig 16819 bp, 13 predicted proteins | sample OliLakLV19P2IB_FD_148628 | JGI IMG/M metagenome (GOLD analysis project Ga0163150, IMG submission 148628) | Freshwater microbial mat bacterial communities from Lake Vanda, McMurdo Dry Valleys, Antarctica - Oligotrophic Lake LV.19.P2.IB | ecosystem: Environmental > Aquatic > Freshwater > Lake >...
CCCTGATCCCGATCTCCCCCATGCCCTCCTTCGTCACTCATCTGGAAAGCGCCATCGACGGCACGCACTTGCCGGCCGATCGGCCGCAAACTTTGCACAACGATCGGCCCCTGTGGGTCCGCTACGATCTCGACGCCATTGGCCACGAGCTGGAAAAGGAAGACCTTTACCAGCGGCCGCCCACCATGTGGCGCTATCACGAGTTGCTGCCGCCGGCCGATGATCGGGCCATTGTCTCGCTCGGCGAAAATATGACGCCCATTCTTCGTTGCCGCCGCTTGGGCTCCGCGCTGGGCCTCGACTGGCTGTTCGTCAAAGACGAATCGCGGCTGCCTACGGGCAGCTTCAAGAGCCGCGGCCTGGCAATGGCCATCAGCATGGCTGCGCAGTTTGGCATCCGTCGCGTGGCAATACCGACCGCGGGGAACGCCGGCGGCGCGATGGCCGCCTACGCCGCGCGGGCCGGCATGGAGGCTTTCGTCTTCATGCCCGACGATACCTCGACCATCAATCAATACGAGTGCCGCCTGGCCGGTGCGAAGACGTTCTTGGTCAATGGGTTAATCAACGACTGCGGCCGCATCGTCCGCGAAGGTAAGGAGCCGCTGGGCTGGTTCGACATGTCGACGCTCAAGGAGCCCTACCGCATCGAGGGCAAAAAGACGATGGGCCTGGAGCTGGCCGAGCAGTTCGGCTGGCGATTGCCCGATGTGATCATCTACCCCACGGGCGGCGGCACAGGGCTGATCGGCATGTGGAAGGCCTTTGACGAGTTGGCCGAGCTGGGATGGTTGGAAAGCCACAAGCGCCCGCGAATGGTCGCCGTGCAGTCCACCGGCTGCGCGCCGATCGTGAGGGCCTTCGACGCGGGCGAGCGCTTCGCCGAACCGTTCGCCGGCGCGGCCACCATCGCCAGTGGCATCCGCGTGCCGGCGGCCGTGGGCGACTTCATGATCCTCGACGCGGTGCGGGACAGCGAGGGCCGCGCGATTGCCGTCGAAGAAGGCAAGCTGCGCGAGTGGATGGAGCTGGCCACGCGCAGCGAAGGCATTTCATTCTGCCCCGAAACGGCGGCCTGCGTAGGCGCCGCGCAGCAGCTTGCCCAGGAAGGTTGGATCGAGCGCGGCGAACAAGTGGTGATTTTCAATACCGGCGCGGCCCAGAAATATCCCGAGGCCATCGCGGCCGAGATGCCGCGGCTGGATAAGAACGCGGCGATCGATTGGGAGCGGATCGCCAGCGGAGTGTAGCAAGCATTGGTAAGACCGCTCAATTCAACAGAGCCAATTCAACGGCGCCAATTCAACGGCGCCAATCGTTTGGCCGGAAGCCAACAGCGAGCGCGCCGGCGACAAGCGATTTCACTTCGCTTCCTTCGGCGGCTCGTGAGCACGGCCCCCTTTGGGACGCACGGCCACCAACAGCGCCAGCGTCACCAGCACGACCACGCCGATCGAAATGGCAATCAGGGTTTCGGTCATCGTTCGATCTCAATCGCCGGCATGTCTCAATGCTTCTTGAACTCGGGAGATACCCAAACAATGTTGCCTTCCGCCGCGGTAATTCTAGCCCTGGCCCAGGGAGGATGCTAGCGCCGGAAAACTGTGGATTTCCTTGACGCTGGCTGCACGGCGGATGAGGATTGCTGGGGCGAACCGGCCGCGCTCGCCGTTGGCTCGCGGCTAAACGGCTGGCATTCCGGCCGACGCGAAGACGGCCGCGATTGCCAAACGCTTCATCACTGCACACCCCTCAACTCCTCACCCCTCACTCCGCAACATGCCACCCATCAAAATCGGACAGATCGGTGTCGGTCACGGGCACGCCGCCAGCAATCTGGCGGCCTATCGCAGCAGCGACGAATACGAAGTCGTGGGCGTCGTCGAGCCCGACGCGAAGCTTCGCGCAGCCGCGGCCGATCAGGCGGCATTCAAAGACCTCAAGTGGATGACACAAGAGGAGCTGCTCAATACACCGGGCCTGCAAGCCGTATCGGTCGAGACCCGCGTGCGCGATCTGCTGGCGGCGGCCGAGGCCAGCCTTGCGGCGGGCAAGCACGTTCACTTAGACAAACCGGCCGGCTCGTCGTTGCCGCATTACAAGCGACTGTTGGATAGCGCCGCCCGCCAACACCTGGCCGTGCAGATGGGCTACATGTTTCGCTACAACCCGGCGGTCGTGCTGCTACGCGATCTGCTGCGCAAGGGCTGGCTCGGCGAACCGTTCGAGGTACACGCCGTGATGAGCAAAGTCGTCGAGCCGCCGCAACGTCAAGAACTGGCGGAGTTCCCCGGCGGCATGATGTTCGAGCTGGGCTGCCACATCATCGACCTCGTGGTCGGCGTACTCGGCCGGCCGGCGGAAGTGACGCCCCTCAGGCAACACGCGGCGAAGATCGACGACAAGCTGGCCGACAACACGCTGGCCGTGTTCCGTTACCCTCGGGCGTTAGCCACGGTGCAATCCAGTGCAATGGAAGTGGAGGGATTCGCACGCCGGCACCTGGTCGTGTGCGGCAGCGAAGGAACGTGTCACATCCAACCGTTGGACGCCCCCAAGGTTCGACTCGCGCTGTCCACGCCGCGCGACAAATACAAGCAGGGCTATCAGGAAATCCCCTTCGGCAACTATCCACGTCACGTGGCCGACGCGGCCGACCTGGCGAAGATCATCCGCCACGAAAAAGCGCCGGACTTCAGCTACGACTACGATCTGACCGTGCAAGAAACCGTGCTGCGCGCATGCGGGATGCCGCTCGACCGCTAACACAAACGATTAACACTCCATGTCAACGGTTAGCCGCGACGCGCTTCAAACTCCATTTCAACGGTTAGCCGCGACGCGCTAGCGGAGCGCGTGACGAGCGTAACGCGAATTGCAAAACAGAAGGAATCCCGAATGATCGTCGGATATCACGTCATCTTCGGCGCATACGGTTTCGGGCTTCCGAATGATCCGCGCGGATCGTGGTCGGACTTTGTCGGGTCATGGGAATTATTTCGCTATGGCCCCGCGACGAAAACCACGGAGCGCCGATCAGTCGCACGCCGCCCGCACGATCACGCATTACGCTTGGCCGCCAAAAAGTCCCTGCAGCGGACCGCCGTCAAGTTCACGGGGCTGCAAGCCCGCGCTATTGGTCGCGGATTCGCACAGTACGTCGAACGCTCGCGGCTCCAAGTATGGGCGTGCGCTGTCCTACCCGACCACGTGCATCTTGTGGTTGGCCCGTCACGATTTGCGGTGAGGCAACTGGTAATTCAATTGAAGGGGGACGCCACGGAGAAACTATTGGAAGAGAAGATTCATCCGTTTGAACACTTGAAAGCCAAGCGTAGTCGGGTTCCCAAGTGTTTCGCACGAGGGGAATGGAAGGTTTATCTCGATCCCGAAGATGTGCCGAGGGCAATTCGATATGTCGAGTTGAATCCGGAGAAAGAGGGATTGCGGCGGCAGCGCTGGTCGTTTGTGAGTCGTCCGCGTTTGTGAACTCGCTCCGCTAGCGCGTCGCGGAAACTGCGCGCTCCGCTGGCGCGTCGCGGAAACTGCGCGCTCCGCTGGCGCGTCGCGGCTAACCGTTGAATGGAAGCGCTGTTTGAGCGCGTCGCGGCTAACCGTTGTTGAGCGGGACTACACGATCACGCTGGTCAGCGCTCGGAAATCGGGATCGCTGCGCAGCGGATCGAAGTCGCGCTCGTCCCCCACCATGTCGCGGTAGTCTGGATTGATGGCGATGGCCCGCGAGAGGAATTTGAGCGCCTGCCGCTTTGAGCCTTGCAGGCTGTAGTAGCAGGCCAGGTTGTACTGAATCAGGGCGTCGTCGGGGTCGACTTCGTGGGCGTGCTCGAGCGCTTCGACGGCCTGGTCCAATCGCCCGGTGCGCTTGTAGCACCAGCCCAACGCCAGCCAGGCCTGGATATTGCTGGGCGTGAGATCGACGGCCTCGATCAGCGGCTCGATGGCTTCTTGATGCCGCGCCAGGGCCCGCAGCGCCTCGCCGACCAGGTACTGTCGATGCCCCTTGAACGTGCCGGGATCGGTCATCCGCTCGAGCGTGTCCAGCGCGATCTGGGGGAGCGACAATTCGAGATAGCCTTCGGCCTCTCGGAGCATGCGCTGCTGGCGAATTCGATTGGCTGCGGACACGGTTTGGCGGCTTTCGAGAATGGCGAGCGTGACGACTAGTAACCACCTGCTCCCGCACGCTGCGTGCGAGAGCCGCCTAAAGTCTATTGTACCCATGCGTTCGCGAAGTCCCAAATACCGCGCACGAAGATTCGGCATGCCGGCGCGCATTTTTCCGGCATGGACCGTACTTAACGGCGCGATCGAAGGGGATACGCTAAGAAGGGCGGAACGAAGCAATGTGCCGGCGCGCCGGGTGCGGCGGTCAGGAGACCACCGCACAACAAAAGTTGGAGACCACCGCACAACAAGACTTATGGCATGAAGGGTTATGGCATGGTCTCCCGACCATGCCATGCGTCGCGCAGGTGGCGTGGTCGGGAGACCACGCCACAACTATTCCACGCCACAACCTGGGTGTGGCGGTCGGGAGACCACCACACAACAGACAGAGCGCTTCTCAGCTAGCGACCTGGGCGACTTCGTGGTAGCGGTCGACCAGCGTCTTGGCCGGCGTGGCCAACTTAAGGACCGGAGCGAACTCGGTGAAGTCCTGGTCGATCTTTTCCAGCAGTTCTGGAATCGACGGCGCTTCCGAGGGTCGCAACGCGTTGTAGGCAGCCTCGAATTGAGGAAGGTCGTACCACGTCTCGTCGCTGCTGGCCGATACCAGGCTCGAGAGCGTTACGGCGAGTTGGCCGGGGGTCGCTCCACTGCCGGGCTGCAGGATCTCGGTCGAGGAGTGCGACGCGATCAACCGGCTAAACTCTTCCGGCAAGTTCCACTGCACGGCCAGCCGAGCGGCGGCGTCGGCGTGCGTCCAGCCGAAGCGCTCCTGCTCCAATTGCGACAAGTGAATCCGGCCGCCTTGCCGCTGTTCGAGCAGTTCGATGTATTGCTTCGAGAGCTCCTTGGCCAGCAGCGGCACGGCCATGTCTTGCAACAGCGCCGCGGCAAACAAGTCTTCCGCGTCCTTCACGCCCAGCAGTTTGCCGAACGCGCGGGCGAACAGGGCCCTACGCAGTGAGTCTTGCCACAGGCTCTTCAAATCGAAGGGGCCGCATTTGGGGTTGGGCATCAGGCTGAACACGGCGCTCCACAGCGCGAAGTTCTTGATCGTGCGGATGCCGACCATCGTGATCGCCAGCTTGACGCTGGAGATCTCCCGCGCGAAACCGAAGTACGACGAATTGACGAACTTCAGCACCTGCCCGGTCAACCCCGGGTCGGCTTCGATCGGCACGGCAAATTCGACGGGGCCGTTCTTCGGATTCTGCGAGAGCTCGAGGAGCCGGATCGCGCTTTGCGGCAGTGCGGGAAGTTGTGCGTCGGCCAAGATGCGTTTCAGGTCGACGGTCGTGTTCGCTGGAGTTGCCATGCCTGAGATCCCTCGTGGCGGTTAGTCCTACCGCGCCCGGCCGCCGGCGCCGTGCCGACAGGATCCGTCCGCGTACCTGGAAAGCGAGACTGCTGCAAAAGTAGCTGCCCGCGACAAGGTTAGGCCGCGGTTGGTCAGGGGGCAAATCTGTTAGTTCCGTTCGGAATCAAGCCCTTGCAGACGGCTCAAGCCGCGCTGCCGGCGCTGCTTTTCGGCCGCTGTGTATCGATTGTTCGACATGGGCCGTTGCCGAAAGCCCACACGGTTTCGAGCGCAGCGCCCACGCGCCAGATCGCAACCGTTGGCCCCGCTGGAGCTTGTGTGAATCGGGCTCCGCGCACTATCGCCTCGGCTCGTCTCTTGCGACTGCACTGCATCGCGGCCGCGCGGGCCATTCATGGCCCCGGCGGACCTTGGGACCTCGTGGTGCGGAGATCTATCGGGTGCGATCGATTTTGCTGCTGTTGGTCCTGCTTGCATCGACGCTGGTCGTCGCGTGCCGACTGACGGTCGCGCCCGAGCCTGCCAGCCCGCTTCAGACATGGGGTTGGCGACATACTCGCGACGGCTGGGAAAGCTCGCACGATTGGGCCCCGCGCAGGCCCGAGTTCCGCCCCACGCTTCATCCCGCGACTGTGGCCGCAATGCAGTTGCTCATCGTGTTGACGGCCTTATTAGGACCACAGGCGGCCGCGACCCAAACGGGGTTACCTGTCGGCTTGCAAACCGGCAGAACGCCGGCCGCCAAACCGCACGTGGGCCGCCGCACACCAAGCCAGTCGGCATCCCGCGGGTAGCGATGCTTGCAGACCCGCTCGGGAATACTCGGCCCGCCGTTTCTCTGGGTCGCTAAGCTCTTCAACCGTTGACGGTTGCGCGCGGACGAGTGTATCTGCCCGGCGCTCGCAGTCAGTTTTCCCGCGATTTCTTGTACGGAAACCAAGGGCTGCGCCCACTAACAAGGGTAGGGGGGTGCCAGGCCCTTTGCTGCGCTCAGAACGTGCCACCCGACTCTACGATAGTCCCAAGTCAAATCCTCTGGTTGTCATATCCATGCGACTGACCTTGCGAACGATGCTGGCGTTTCTCGACGACCTTCTCGAGCCGGCCGATGCCCAGGATGTCGGCAAGCGGATTGAGGAGAGTGAGTTCGCGACGAGCCTGATGCACCGCACCCGCGACGTGACGCGGCGGTTGCGGTTGGGGGCACCCAAGCTCGAAGGCCGCGGCATGGGCCTCGACCCCAATACCGTGGCCGAATACCTCGACCATGCCTTGCCGCCCGAACGTGTGCCGGACTTCGAGAAGGTTTGCCTCGAGTCGGACATGCACCTGGCCGAAGTCGCTTCGGCCCACCAGATCTTGGCGCTAGTCTTGGGCGAACCGGCCGAGGTCGATCCCCACATGCGTCGCCGCATGTACGCGATTTCCTCGCAGGCTGAAGCCGCGGCGAACGTGGAGGCTGAGGCGGACGATGGCGGCATTCCCGAGATTTCTACATCCACGCGCCGGACGAAAGCCGGCCAACGCAAATCGCGTCGTCGCCGCCCGGAAGTGCCCGATTACTTGCGGGAGCAAACTCGCCGCAATCGCTGGAAGCCCTTGGTAGCGGCGGCCTTGGTTCTGCTGCTGGTGGGCGCCGGAGCATTGTTCGCCTTTGGACCGACGCAAGGCTGGCGGATGCTGGCGTCTGGATCGTCGGCTAGTTCAGAGTCTGGGAAGTCCCAACCGGGGGACAAAGGGCCACTTGCCGGTGACGGCTCGTCGCAGGACGGTGCCGAGGACTCCTCGAAGGCAGGGCCGGACGGCGCCGCTACAGAGGGTGGCGACGCTGCCAGCACACGCAATGGCGAGGCACAGCTTGCCGGACATAGTACCGATGCATCGCCCGCGGCTGAGGGAGCGGCAAAAGGCAGCCCCAGGGGACCTGCGCCGGATTTGATCACTCCTGCGGACACGGCAACCGGAGTCGCGCCGCCCGAGCCGGACGACAAGTCTCCAGCCGCACCCAACCCCTCGGACGCCCCAGAGCCCGGTGACACCAAGGGGCTAGCGGCAACCAAAGGGCCCAGGGAAACGCTGTTGCCCGATCGAGCGCCGCCCCCAATCGGTCCCCCGCCTGGGACGGTGATTGGTCCAGACACTGGCAACGCACCGTCCCTTCCGGCAGATCCCTTGATGCCAAAAACGGCTGTGGGAACGCCAGCACAGGGTGACGCGCCAGCGTCAAAGGGCGCACTACCGCCAACCAACGTGCCTGCGACAGACGCACCAGCTCGTCCACCAGCCGAGGCGGTTGGCAGTTTGGCGACGGATGTCGAGGTGCTGTTGCGTTTGGATCGCAAGACCGTCTCGGCGGCAAATCCCGCCAGCCAGGCGTGGCAACGCGTCTCGAGCCGTGAATTTCTGTATCCGAGCGACGAACTGCTCGTGTTGCCCACATTCCGCACGAATGTCGTGCTGAGTGCGGGGGGCGGCGTGAAGGCCCAGATTCTGGGTGGCGCCCTATTGGCCTTGGAACCTCCCGACGCGCAGGGCGTGCCAGGCATCCGCATCACCGAAGGACGGCTGATCATGATGCCCACCGGCAAGCCGGGTTCTCAGGTGCGGTTGATTGTGGACCAACTTCAGGGAACGCTTGTTTTCGGCGATGCCGACGCCACGGCAGCTATTGAAGTGCGCCGCAGCCTGCCCGACGGCGCGGATCCGCTCGATCGTGATAAGTTTCCCACGCAAGTGACGGTCGATTTGTATGTGCCCGCGGGGGTCGTGACGTGGGTCCCAGTGATGGGACTGCCGGTTCCAGCAGGGGCTGCGGCCGTGGTACCGGCAGGCAGTGTGGTTGCGGCAGGAGGTGCGGTCGCCGGTGGCGCCGAGGACGCGATCAAGGCGCCAGGACGCCGCACTGCGGTTGCGGGCGCTCAGGATTTTGCCCCCGTTGCCGCGGCCGCCAAGGATTTTCCCGAGTGGATTGCCGGCACGGGACCGGGCGCCGCGGAGAAACGGACCGCCGATGAAATCGAGAAGCAGTTGGCCATCGGCAAGCCTGTGCATCTGCGGTTGAAAGAGATCGCGTTTCAAGATCGCCGTGTGGAATTCAAGTCGCTGGCGGCCCGGTGCCTCTTTCAGCTTGGCGATTTCGAGACGTTTCTGCCTTTATTGAGCGATCCGACCCAGAAGTCGTATTGGACGATCCAAATCGAAGCCGTTCGCGCCGCCATGGCCCGTTCGCGCGATACGGCCGCCGCGGTGAAAACCACGATTGCCGATCAGCGCGACGTGAAAACGGGCGACGAGTTGTATCGCATGCTCTGGGGTTACTCGCACCAGGAATTGCGCGAGGGCGCCGCGGCTCGCCTGGTCGACGCATTGGATCACGACGATCTCGACGTTCGTGAGTTGGCTTTTTGGAACCTCTTTCACGTCACCGGGTACACGCTCAACTATCGCCCCCAAGACGTGCAGGGAAAACGGCAGCAATCGGTCATGGCCTGGAAGAAGAAGCTCAAGGACGACTTGATCGTTCCTAAGTGATCCGGTCGCCCGTGAAACTCTGACGAGCTGACTGGCGTATCACTCTGCTCGGCGCGCATGATTTACCGCCGAGGCGCGGAGGCACAGAGAAGGCACGCAAAGTACACAGCAGCAGTGACTCCTGTCGCACTGCCGCGAAAAGCGGAATGCGCAGCCCGTTGACCGCGACGATTCCAGGAGCCCTCCTCTCCGCGCCTCTGCGACTCAGCGGTTACCCCGCCGTTGAATCTTCCCGGCCTAGGTAGAGTGTTGGGAACCGTTCGCCGATCCACTGGACGGCAGCTTGGCAGCCAGAGGTTCCAGACACCGTGCCCGGGCACCACATGTGTCCCTTCGTGGACGCACGCTTGAATTGCCCGAGATTTCTCCAGAATCGGGCAGCCCCTTACAGAAAATCGTAGAATAGGTAAACTAGGGCGTAGCAATTGAAGTGCCGTGGCAAATTGCCGGCAACCTTTGCGTTTGTCGCCGAGGGCAGGGCAGGGTTAGAATGCGTCGCTTTGGCTTGGCGATTTCAACGAAGGGGCGATTTCGACTCGGTTTTATTTTGTCCCGGTTACTTTGAATACGGTTATTCTGAACGCGGCGGGGAATCGAAGCCCAGTTCGGTCCTCTCCCTTAGGAGCCATCTCGGTGCAGATCAAGATCTCGGCGCGGCACGGTCACCTGAGTGAATCCACTCAAGCACAGATCGCCGCCAAGTTGGAGAAGCTGCCACGACTGTTCGAGAGGCTATCGGCCGTTGAAGTGACGGTCGACTTGGAGCACAAGACGACCCCCACGGTCGACGTGAAGCTCTCGGCCGAACACAAGCACGATTTCGTGGCGACCGAAAAAGGGGCCGATCTGATGGCGTCGGTCGACGGCGCCATTCATAAGTTGGAACAGCAGTTACGCAAATACAAAGAAAAAGTCCAAGATCATCATCGCACCCCTGGCCTGCGACAGCAGGGAGTCTCGGATGAGGCGGAATCGGGCGTCGAATAGCCCGCCGACGCACGCCCTCGTGACCCCGCTGCCAGTGCCCGTGGTGCCGATGATAACCAGCGACGCGTGAAGGGTGATGCCGTACCGCGGCAATTCACCACGACGTGAAGCGGAGAAAGGAGCCGGTGGATGAAGTTCGCAGACTTCGTGAGCCGTGAGGCGATTCGAGCGGACCTCACGGCCGACGATAAAGAAGCGGTGATTCGCGAGATGACGCAGGCGCTCTTGACGGCGGGAAAAATTCAAGCCGACGAGCACGACAGCATTGTCAAAGCCATTCTGAAGCGCGAGGAATTGGGGAGCACGGGCATCGGACGCGGAGTCGCGGTTCCGCACACCAAGCATCCCAGCGTGCAGCGCTTGATCGGCACCGTCGCGGTCAGCAGCGAGGGGGTCGATTTCGACAGCCTCGACGGCGAGAAGGTCAATCTCTTTTTCCTGTTGATTTCTCCGCCCGATCGGCCGGGCGATCACTTGCGGGCCTTGGAGAACGTCTCGCGGCAGTTGCGCGACGAGAGCTTCTGCAAGTTTCTCAAGCAGGCCCGGAACGTCGAGGAGATCCTGCAATTGCTGGATGAGGCCGACAACAATCAATTCGTGTCGTGACGATGCGCGCGGCCGTCGTCACGACTTGATCCAAGCCTGGGGCCGCGCGGACCGTGGCGTGGCCAGTTTGGAGAACCGGGAAGACGACTTGGTGAACTGGGAAGACGAAGTACACGGGATCGGTGGATGGCGGGCAACTGGGTCGCGGGAGCAATCGGGTCGATAACCTGCTTCTGGGGACTAATCCTCTTGCAGCGGACTGGCCTTGAGCAATGAGTCAACCCGATGCACAGCGGTCTGTCGTCATCGCGATCCGGCAGGGCATGCATTTGCGTCCGGCCGACTTGTTCGTCAAGCTGGCCAGCCGCTTCCAATCGAAAATTGAGATTGTCAAGGACGAGGAACGTGTCGATGGCAAGAGCATTCTGGCGATTCTGACGTTGGCGGCAGGAGAAGGCACGGTGCTTTCCATCCAGGCCACGGGAGAAGACGCCGACGCCGCACTGGCGGCGTTGTGCGAACTGGTCGAACAGAACTTTGACGAAAACCAATCCAGCGAACGAAACTGAAGTACTGCCTCGACGGCATATCTATCTCGACTTTATCTCGACGAAGGGGACTGGCTCTGCATCGACAGAAGCGTTGAACCCAAGCATGGATTCTCGGCAACGAATCGTTTGCCCAGAGCACTTGGCTTGGTGTTTCGCCCAGGCCGAATGGAGCCTGCCCCCTTGTTGAGCTAAGCGGAAATGAACAAGAGTAGTCGCGCACGGCTCGCGGGAAATAACAATTCCGCGGCTGCGTGGCGGGCGACTGACGGTCTGCGGTTGGCCGGCGGCGAATTAGCGCCGCCGATCGCTCGCTGCCAATTGCCCTGCCCATGGCTCGCCCGAGAGCGCGCGGCACTCGCGTAGAGCGGAAAGTGGTTCCCGGGAATCGCCCGCTCGCGCGACAACGAACACGCGCCGGCGCGCAAGCGCCGCGAAGGACTCACATGCAGCGATTACAGGGTATCGCCGTTTCGCCCGGTGTGGCGATCGGCGAGGCACTGGTCATGGGGAACGAGGGATTTCGCATCCCTCGTCGCTTCGTGGCGCGCGATGCGGTCGACGACGAGCTCGAACGTCTGGACAAGGCCTTCGTCGCCGCTGCCTCACAGATCGAGCGCAATCGCGACGCCGTCTCGCGCGAACTCGGCGCCCAATACGGCGCCATCTTTGAAGCGCATCTGCAGATGCTCGGCGACCCCCGCCTACGCGGTGAGCTCGACCAGATGATCCGCGAGCGGCACTACTCGCCCGAATACGCCGTCAGCCGCGCCCTGCGCCGCTACGTCAAGGTGTTTCAAACCCTCGAGAACAGCTACATGGCCGAGCGGGCCGGCGATGTTCTCGACATCGAGAAACGCCTGCTGAAAAACTTGCTCGGGCACCGGCGCGAGGAAATCTCCTCGCTCACGTCGCCCGTCGTCGTGCTGGCCCACGAGCTGACGCCCAGCGAAGTCGCGAATCTGAGCCGCGAGTTCGTCCTGGGACTGGTGACGGAGACCGGCGGCCCCAGCAGCCACACGGCCATCGTCGCGCATGGGATGGGCATTCCGGCGATCGTCGGCACGGGGTCCTTCCTGACGGATGTTTCGGGCGGCGACGTGGTGATTGTCGACGGCGATCACGGCCTGGTCATCTTGCACCCCGACGAAGAAACGATCGCCCGCTACCGTCACGATGTCGAAGAACATCGCACGCTCGAAGCGCGGCTGGCCACGCTGCGCGATCTGCCGGCCGAGACGGCCGATGGCGCCCGCATCCGCATTTACGGAAACATCGAGTTCCCGCACGAAGTGGGGCAGTGCCTGGCCCGCGGCAGCGACGGCATCGGGCTGTATCGCACTGAGTTTCTTTACCTGGGGGCGGAGACGGCGCCCGACGAAGAAGGCCATTACCGCGCGTATAGCTCGGTAGTCGAGGCGATGAACGGGCGTCCGGTCGTCATTCGCACGTTCGACCTGGGGGCCGACAAGTTCCTCGGACAGAGGCCGCCCGACGACGAGCCCAACCCATTCCTCGGCCTGCGGAGCATTCGCCTGGCGCTGCGGAACCTGCCCATCTTTCGCACGCAATTGCGGGCGATCTTGCGCGCCAGCGCCTTGGGCGACATCCGCGTGATGTTTCCGCTCATCTCGACGGTGCTCGAGCTGCGGCAGGCCAAGATGGTGTTGGCCGACGTGATCGAGGACCTCGAGGAGCACCGCCAGCCGTTCAATCGAGACATACCGATCGGCATGATGGTCGAGGTGCCCTCGGCCGCGATCATGATCGATCAATTCGTGCAAGAAGTGGATTTTCTGAGCATCGGCACCAACGACTTGATTCAGTACACGCTGGCCGTCGACCGCAGCAACAAGGACGTGGCCAGCCTGTACAGCGCCAGCGACCCGTCGGTGCTCAAGTTGATCCAGATGACGGTCACGGCCGCGAACCGCGGCTCGGTGCCCGTCAATTTATGCGGACAGATGAGCGGCAACCCAATCTACACGATGTTGCTGTTGGGGCTCGGCCTGCGGCATGTGAGCGTGGTCCCCAGCGCGATCCCCGAAATCAAGAAGATTTGCCGCAGCGTGACGATCGAACACTGCGAACAAGTTGCCCTGCGCGCGTTGGCGCTGGAGAACGCCCGCGACGTGACCAGTTACCTTAAGGAAGAGTTGAAGAGGATTTTACCCGAGTTAGCGCATTAGCGCCGGCAAGTAAGGCAGCGCCGTCGTGGCGCGGCCGGCTCGCCGAGCGGAGTTCACACATTGTTTGAGCGCTTCCGCACTTCGGCAGTGCGGAGGCTGGACGAACCGATGGTTCGACAACGAGTACGTATTCGTTTTCGCAAGCAGGACGATCTGCGATGGATCGGCCACCTGGATCTGGCGCGCGTATGGGAACGCTTATTTCGCCGTGCGGGAATTCCGCTGGCCATGAGCGGTGGGTTCAGCCCCAAGCCCAAGCTGCAATTTCCCTCGGCGTTGGCGTTGGGAATCGAAGGACTCGACGAGGTCGTCGACGTCCAGATCGATTCCGACGCGTCGGCCGAGCAGTTGCTGGCGGTCTTGTCGCCACGGGCGCCCGCGGGACTGGTCATCACGACCCTCGTGGTCGTGCCGAACCAGGGTGCCGCGCAGGCGCGGGCCGTGGCCTACGAGCTGCCGATCCCCAGCGAGCGAGCAGCGCAGGTGCAACAGCGGCTCGACGAGCTGCTGGCAGCGCCCGCGCTGGCCGTCGATCGCGGCCCCGACCGCCAGCCGCTCGATCTGGGCGACTTCTTGGCCGAGGCGCGGCTGGTCGACGGTGTGTTGCGATTGCGAATGCGGGTCACCCGAGAAGCAAGCATCAAACCGAGCGACCTGCTCGCGGTGCTAGGAGTGGACGATTTATTGCGACAGAGACGGCATCTGACGCGCACGGCCGTGGAGCTGGAATGATGAGTCAAAGGGTGTCTGGAACCCTTGGCTGTCATTCTGTCCGCGATTACCCTGCGCGTCGGCTGCCAAAGGTTCCTGACACCTTCGCGCCCAGCTTGCCTGCTCGACAAGAACCATCGACGAATCGTTAGCTCTTTCGCCTTGCCGAATGAGAAAGCCTGAGAATGAAGCAAGAAATGTTGATCAACGTGTCGCAACCGGAAGAGTGCCGGATCGCGATCGTGGAAGACGGGGTGCTGGAAGAGCTCTACATCGAGCGCAGCAGCCAGGACAACTACGTCGGAAACATCTACAAAGGACGTGTCGTCAATCTGGAGCCCAGCATCCAGGCGGCGTTCGTCGATTTTGGCGTCGGCCGCAACGGTTTTCTGCACATCAGCGACGTCGAACCGCAGTACTTCCGCCAGGGCGGGTTCGATCCCTACACGCCGATTGAGTCGGGCGGAGGACGTCCCCCGAGGACCAACAGCGGTGGGGCCGGCGAACGCGCTGAACACGGCGAACACGACGAACACGCGGAGCACGACGAGTCCGAGGGAGACGAGGTCGACGACATTCCCGACGAGGCCGGCCATTCGCAAGCCCGCGGACGGCGGGGCTTTCGTCCCGGCGCGCGGCCCCGCGTCAAGCCGCCCATTCAAGACATCCTGCGTCGCGGAGACGAAGTGCTCGTGCAGGTCATTAAAGAAGGCATTGGCACCAAGGGGCCGACGCTTTCGACCTACATCAGCATCCCGGGCCGGTATCTGGTACTGATGCCGGCCTTGGGCCGCGTGGGCGTCTCGCGCAAGATTGAAGACGACGACGTCCGCCGCAAGCTGCGCGACGTGATGCTCGAGCTCAACCCGCCCAAGGGGCTGGGCTTCATCGTCCGCACCGCGGGCATCGACCGCACGAAGAAGGAGTTGTCGCGCGACCTGGCGTATCTGTTGCGCTTGTGGAAGGTCATCGTCCGCCGGATCAAAAAGCATCCGGCGCCGATCGACATCTACGAAGAAAGCGACATGATCATCCGCACCATTCGCGACATCTTCACCGGCGAAGTCGACGCGATCTACATCGACGAAGCCACGGCCTACGAACGGGCCAAGGAATTTCTGCAGATCGTCATGCCGCGGTATGTCCATCGGCTGCAACTGTACGAAGGCAAGGAGCCGCTGTTCCACAAGTATCGCTTGGATGAAGAGATCAGCCGCATTCACCGCCGCGATGTACCGCTGCGGCAAGGCGGTTCGATCGTCGTCGACCAGACCGAGGCCCTGGTGGCCATCGACGTCAACAGCGGCAACTTCCGCGCGGACGATTCGGCCGAGGAAACCGCGTATCAGATGAATTTGCACGCGGCCCGCGAAATCGCCCGCCAACTACGGTTGCGCGACCTGGGCGGAGTGATCGTCAACGACTTTATCGACATGCGCAAGGAGAAGCATCGCCGCGGCGTCGAGCGGGCCCTGCGTGACGCCGTGAAACGCGACCGGGCACGCACCAAGATCCTCCGCACCAGCCCCTTCGGGCTGATCGAAATGACGCGGCAGCGGATCAGGCCGGGACTGAAGCGAAGCGTCTTCAAGGACTGCCCAGGCTGCACGGGCACCGGCGTGGTGAAAACGGCCGAGAGCATGGCCATTGAGGTCGTGCGGCTGCTATTACTGGCCAGCCAGCGCGACGACGTGGCGAAAATCATGGTCACGGTGGCCGACGAGGTTTCCACGTATCTGAACAACAAGAAACGCCGCGAATTGGCCAAAATCGAGGACGACGCCAATATCACGGTGCAGATTTACGGCCGCGAGGGGGTCTCGCCCGAGCACCTGCTGGTGGAATGCCACGACGCGGCCGGTCGGGACGTAAAATTTGCCACCGCGTAGCCCTCGACCGGGGCCGTTTGGGCCATTACAATGTGCGGTTCCCCCTGAAAGCCGACTTCGGCTGGGTAGTGTAGGGTGGGACGAGCATCGCGAGTCCCACGTTTTCGGATATATGTGCGTGGGACTACGGTGAGTCGTCCACGAGTTAGATTTTTGTAAGCGGAGAGACCGATTCCATGTACGCGATCATCGTCGACGGCGGACGCCAGTATAAAGTCCAAGAGGGGCAGGAGTTAGCGCTGGATCTCCGCGACGTCAGCAAGGGGGACGAAGTCCGCTTCGACCGCGTCCTGGCCTGCGGCGGCGACGGAGGCACGCGAATTGGCGAGCCGCTGCTGGCCGGCGCCAGCGTCACGGCTGAGGTGCTGGGCGTGGCTCAGGGACCCAAGCTTGTGGTGCAGAAGTTCCGGCGACGCAAGAACTCACGCCGCAGGACGGGCCACCGCCAGCTTTTCACCACGGTCAAAATCAGCAAGATCGTAGCGCCGTAGGCCCTATTTGACGAATCAGACGAATCACTTGCACGGCGATTTCTCCGGCGAGATAGCACTTTAAGCGGCAGCGACTCGCAACATGGGTCGCTGCCGCTTTCGTTTGCGCCCGCGAAAGCCCCGGTTTCGAGCAGTCCACTCGGGTGACAATCCGCTGAGGCGCGGAGACGAAGAGATATAAAACTCTCTTCTCCGCGCCTCAGCGTCTCCGTGGTGGTCCACCGAGGACTCACGTCCACGGCTACACGTCTCCGCGGTAATCAAATCTTTGAGGCCGCTCATCGGTCGGCCACGGTGTCGAGTCGCTAGCCCAACTTCCCCAACGTTTTGGAAAAATCCGTTGGGCGGGGATTTTTTTGGACTTTTTTTCGACGTAAGTCGTGTTGCGATGGCGATGCCGAGTGGGTTCGTCGAAGTTTTT
>Ga0163150_10005216_pt1 | contig 16812 bp, 23 predicted proteins | sample OliLakLV19P2IB_FD_148628 | JGI IMG/M metagenome (GOLD analysis project Ga0163150, IMG submission 148628) | Freshwater microbial mat bacterial communities from Lake Vanda, McMurdo Dry Valleys, Antarctica - Oligotrophic Lake LV.19.P2.IB | ecosystem: Environmental > Aquatic > Freshwater > Lake >...
ACGCGGTCACTCCTCCCAGTCCCACCCGGAGGGGAGGGTGGCGACGAGGTCACGCGGCACGCGGCACCTCATCGTAATGAACCCGCAGCATGCGGGGTCTCCGCACTCACCGCCGTCGGTGACGGTGATCTTGTGGGCCGAGGCCCACAAGAGCAGTGCGCGGCACTGCTCCGTTCCCTCGTAGGCGACCGCGGTGGTGGTGGCCGCGAGGAGCTGCGCATCGTGGGACGTGTCGGCGGTGGTCATGGTGTGCTCCGAGTTCGAGCGGTGACGGGGTCCATCCCCGCCGCCGCCGCTCATGTTTATACATACCTCGCGGCCAGCGGAGGCGCCACAAAGTATTTGTGAGAATCGTGCGCCACGGCCTTGCGGGCGGGTCTGCGATACCGGGGGAGCCGCCTCCCGTGGTGGTGAGGCGGGGTGCCTCTGGTGATGCGGGCGCCGCCCGCAGATTGGCCCTACCGCGCGAGGGCATCGCGCCCCCGTCGCGCAAGCGAACCGGACCCCCGAGGTGGGAGGCGCCGATCCGCGAGGCCCACCGACGGCGCCTCACGGTGGCCGAGATCGTAGTGCTCGAGGACGGCGACGGCCTGTTCGTCCGGGTCGTCCGGGTCGCCCGCGCCCACGAACCCCTCCTGGCACCACGTCCACTCGGCATCCATGGCCTCCTCGTTGATACTAATGGTATCAACGTCGGGTGTCAACCGCCCGCCTCACCGCTGAGGGAAGAACCATGCGACGGATCCGATGCCGAGGGCGCCGACGATGGCCGTGATCGTGTTCTCGACGATGTCCGCGCCGACCTGCTGGCCCGACCGCTGGAGCGCCTCCCGCTGCTCGTCGAGGAGCACCTCGAGGAACAGAGCGTGGTGCCGTCCGACGACCTGCTTGTCGACCGGACCGTCGGTCGACACCCCGCTGATGCCCTGCTGGGCGGCGAGGATGCGCAGGTAGGACTCCAGGAACATGGCGAAGGCGTCCTCGACCGGGACGCCGGACGAGCGGTGGATCACCTCCGCCAGGGCCCTCATCGGACCGTCTTCCGAGGAACTCTGGGCCCCGTCCGACGAGAAGGCGTGGTCGAGCGCCTGGCCAATGCTCCGCACCACCTCCCACGGCTCGGCGTCAACCGCCAGCAGGACGACCAAGGGCCGGACGAAGGAGCTTCCCTTGGCCTGGAGACCGAAGCAGAGCCGGCGCTGGAACCGCACCGCGTACGGTCGCTGCAGGAGGCGGATGAAAAGGAAGATGGAGAACACGACGAGGCGGCGGAACCGGATCCGGTCGTCCCTCGAGAGGCCCTCGTCCTCGAGGCGGACGATCTCGCCGAGGCGATCCGTCTGGGCCTCCGAGAGTTCGAGTTCCCTCGGGAGAGGCGTCCGGAGCGGAATGTGGTGCCCCGAGTCGGCTCCGAATGAATCCTGACGACCAGCGGGTCTTTCCGCGAACTTCGCCAGGGCGGCCGTCGCATAGGACCGGTGCCAGGCGTCGAGCCTCTGCTCCGTGACCCCCAACTCGGCGACGGTGAGATCGGTGTCCGAGATCTTCGCCCGGTCCTCGGAGGCGGCGACGGCGCCCGTCCCCCGGCGCCGGATCCCGAGGAGGAACAGTCCTACCTTCTTGAGCCCGCGCAGCGGGAACCGCTCCTCCGGCAGCGTCCCGAAGGCCGCGACCGCCTCGTCGGGACCCTCCCCGAGGAAGCGCTCCACCGCGTCCGCCGCCGTACGGTACGACCGCGGATCCCGCAGCCGGCGCCGCAGGTCCTGCCCGGCCGGCCCCGACTCGGACAGGAGGTCCCAGAGAACCCGCCCAGTCGCCGACGGCATGCGCTCCGCGACCCGGACGACCGCCTCGCACAGGTCTGCCGACAGCCGGTGCAGCTCCTCCATCCGGTCGACCGAAGAGGCCTTTCCCACGCTGCGAAGCGCCACGGCGAGAGACAGGAGCGCCGTCTTCCCCGCCTCCAGATCGGGGATCGGGGGTCCCGCCTCCGGCGGCGGGACGACGACCTCCTGCTCCTGCTTCTGCTCCTGATCGGTCATCGCTCCCACGTCCCGAAGATAGCTTCCTGCATGCCGAGAAAGAGTACCCCGTGAGGTTCTTCGTCCATCGGGAGGCCTGCCCCTGGGTCCCGACCGACCAGGACGTGTCGGTCCTGAAGGGGTTCTTCGGACCCCGTCTGCCGAACGGGCGACTGTGGATCTGGCCCCGGAGGCTGGCTTCTCAGATCTTGGGCCGGCCCGCCGGGCCGACCGACTTCCGGGCCTTCACGCGCGGAGACGAGAGCCACGTCTTCGTCGACCCGTCGGAAACGCGGCCGTCCGTCTCGTTCATCATCGCTCACGAGCTGACGCACCAGCTCGTCGACACCTCGCCGACGCTCTCCTCCGCCTTCGCGGATTCCAGCCCCCGCCGGACGGACCGGGCCGGCGACCGGTTCCACGAGATCGACGCCGAGGAGCGGTTCTGCGACGGCATCGCCAACCGGCTGCTCGGGACCCGGTACGACCGGTCCTGGTGGCGCCGCCGAGTCGGGTAGCCGCTTCAGACGTCGTCCACGATCTATCTGGATGACGGCCCCGCTCCGCAGCGAGCACCACCAGAAGATGACGAAGAGGCGGAGATCTCGCTACGTGTCGAGGCCGGACATGTCGTCGTCGATGTCGAGGTCCCCGCCTCCGCCTTCTCCGTCGTCGGGGGCGATGGAGAGCTGCGGTGTGTTGGCCAGCGCCTCCTCGAGCGACTTCGCCGGGGGCTCCGCCTCGGCGGGCGCGACCTCGGCGGCGCTGGGCGAAGCCGGGTCGGCGGCCTGCAGGTCGGGCATGTCCTTCTTCCAGGTGCACGTGTGGTTGAGGAGGTTCACCTCGTACTTCGCCTCGTGCAGGAGCAGCTCGATCGCCAGCACGACGAGCTCGGCCGGGAGCTGCGTCTTCAGGTTCGGAGGATACCCGCCGTGGAGCCGCTGGCCGATCTTCGCGAGGTTCAGCTGCACCTCGACGGTCTTCTGGCCGGTGCCGAGCGCCAGCTGGATGGCCCTCGCCATCTCGCGCGAAAGCACCTGGTTGAGGTACCCCTCGATACTCTTCTTGATCTTCTCGTGGGCGAGCACCCCCCGAGCCTGCTCGAAGAGCTTCTCGCGGGCCTTGACGTAGTTGCGCTCCACGATTCGGCTGAAATGGTCTCGGGTGACGACGGGCAAGGCTGTCTCCAGGGTCTGCTCCGAGGTCTACCCCGTGCAACTGGGTTGGTCAACCCTCTTGCAATAGCCTTCCTGGTCGCGGATCGAGGATGCAAGCTGATTAGCCAATCCTATTGCAGATACTGGCGGACTCGGCTGGGCGGAGATCGGAACCACGGTCGCCACCATCGAGGACGCGGCCGTCAAGGACGCGAAGGCTAAGGCGAAGACCTGACGCTGACGCCTGGCCTGGCCTGGGATAGGCTCGGACGGGAGGGTGTTCATTGTCGTCCCACGTCCTGCCGATCCTAGGCATCGCCATCGGACTTACCGCCCTCACCCTGTTCTCCCGGCCGTCAGCGCCGGCACCGGATGGTCCGGTAGAGCCTCGGACGGACGCGGCCGACCCGACTTACGAGCCGCCGGCAGACCCCTCCGTCGTGGCCAAGGCCATCGTCGACGAGTTTTTGTCGCAGGTTCAGCCGTCAAACCGCGGACGCTTCGAGAAGCTCCTTCGCGAACGACTGGTGCGCCAGGTCGCGTCCGACGGGTGGCAGATCTTGCTGCCGGTCGACGTGTACGGGGCGCCGCCGTTCGACCGCGTCCGACACATCGCCTCGGCGCTCGGCGAGTCCTACGGGGTGCCGGTCGACGTGTCGATGATAGTGTTGCGCCGCAGGTGGCCGTTCGCGATCGTGACCGTGGGGCCGGTTTCGGCGGAGCCCGACCTGTCCGGCCTCTCCGAGGACGGCTTCAACGGGACGGCCGAACGCTACGGAGGGCTCGTCGACCTCATCGTGAACACCGTCGTCGCCTCGGCCGTGGGTACCGTCACGTCGATGGGGGTGCAGGACCTCGTCCGGTCGATGGGCGGAGAGCGACGCCTGGCCCGCATCATGCGGCACTACCGGAGGGCCGAGCAGCGGGGCGACGAGCGGACCATGGCGAAGGTCCGCCGGAAGGTGACTCGGACGGCCTCCCGCATCAAGGGCCGGCTGGTCGACTGGTCCGAGGTCGAGGCGCTCGTCGGGGACGGCAGCCGGTAGGCGGGTGGACGAGTACAGGCCCATACCCGTGATACGGTTCGCGGACGGCACGACGGCCGATCGTGTGCCCTACGTGCCGTGGCTCTACAGGCGGCATGCAGACCTCGAGATCGTCTTCCGCCTGTCCGACGCCAACTACGAAGAGCTGTACGTCGTCTTCTACCGGGCGAGCGATGGCCGAGTGGTGGTCCCCGCCGTGGCCGCCACCGAAAGTTCCCACAACGTACATAGGCTGTTCGAGAAGAACTCGATCTCCTGGTCGAGGAAGATCCGGGCCCTGGCCCAGGCCCTCGACGTGTCGACGCCGGCACCCGCGACGAACGACGGCACTCTGTGGCTCGTCTCAGATCTGGTCCGATGGAAGACCTTCGTGGCCGACATGGACATGAAGATCTCGAACCGGCCCAAGCGGCTAGGCGAGTCCACCATCTCGTACGTCGACCGCGTGCTGCCGGGCTTCCGGCTGTTCTCCTGGTACGATCCGGAGGCGCCGGCCGGGTGGATGCCAGAGGAGGAGGTGGAGCGCCCCCCCGCGGTCGGTGGACCGAAGAGCCTACCCTTCGGGCAGTGGCCAGGGTATTGGCCTTACGGATCTACCACGAGCTACGAGTACGTCCTCGCCGCCGATGAAGGATCTTCCTTCCCCGAGCCGTTCGTGAGGATCGGCCACTTCGCCAACAGGGGGTGGAACGTGTCCACCTCGGCCCTCCCCGGACGGGACGCCCGTACCATCTGCCGCCTCCGCTTCTCCTACGCCGCAGGTGATCCCTTGTCGGCCGGTTCGATCTTCAAGCCATTCAATCCACGGGAGTGGGCAAATCTGCGTGGCGCCCTGAACATCCACTTCTATTGGGTGATGGGGCTCATCGCCGAGTCTGGCAAGCGGGCGTGGCTCGAGCATAACGTCTCCGACTGGTCGTGGGAGGCCCTCACGACCGAGGAGGTCGAGCTCTTCCAGATGCTCGGCGAGGCCGTGCCGGTCTCCTGGGAGTGGGCCACCTTCAAACAGTGGGCCGCGGACCGGTAGCGACGGCGAACCTAGCTGACGCCTTACATCGTTGGCCGTTCCTGGAGTCCGCGACCACCCATGACCCGGCCACTGGGTAGAGCAAAGGGGTGGCGGTACCCGAGTCCTGCCCCCGAACCAGGTGTTCAAGCCACGAACCTCTGGTTCTTGTCCGCTACTCGCTTGCGTTCTTGATCAGGCTGAGCACCATTAAGGAGGAAAGAGTCTCCGAGCTAGCGGGAGGCCTTCTTCCACGCCCGGGCCGCGGCCCGCATGGCGGAGGTGGGTGACGTGCCGGGTTTCCGCTTCTTCATCTCCCGAGCTACGAAGCGGTTGTATGCCGAGAGCTTCCGCGTCCGACGCTTCTTCTTGCCTGCCTTGAACGACACCTTCTCGCCCGACTTCGTCCTGAATGCGACCACTCCCACGGAGACCTCCTACGGCGTTCTCTGGATCCGATACCCCGCCCCGTCGAGTCGGGTCTGGGCGAGCGAGACGTCGAAGCCGTCGTCGCCGGCTCGGGAGATGGCGGCCGACGCCACCTGATCGAGCTGCTCGTCGGTGACGACGGACGATCCGCGGCCAGAGGTCCGCGAGAGCATCGACCGAAACCTGCGGCCATCTGGCCTCGTCACCACCGCCTGGAAGAGATCCCCGTCGGACGTGGACCTCAAGAGCTCGACCGCGACCTGCCCCGACCAGCGCCACCACGGACCCCTCGCGACGTACGGCGGGGAGTCCGGCTCTCCCGCCACGGGCTCGGCGGTCCAGACCGGGCCCGAAGTCTCCCACCGGGGCAACTCTCCGATGCTGGCAAACGAGGTCCAGGTCCCGTTCGCCCCGAGGACGAGGTGGTCGATGAGTGGTATTCCAATTACCCGACCGGCCCGGGCCACCCGCTCGGTCACGTTTAGATCCTGCGACGACGGCGTCGCATCTCCGGACGGGTGATTGTGGGCCAGGATAACGGCGTCGGCCCCCATCTCGACGGCCTCGCGGAAGATCTGCTTCGGATCGACGACCGTGAACCCGCTGCTGCCGACCGTGAGAGTCCTGCCGCCGACGAGCCGGCGCCTCCTGTCGAGGAACAGGGCCGAGAGCGACTCGTAGTCGCCGAGCGACATGAGCTTGAGGACCTCGACCGCCTGTTCGGGCGACGTGATCGTCCGGCGCTTCGCGAAGGACTCGCGTAGGTCGATCCGCCGGGCCAGCTCAAGGGCCGCGACCACCCGGGCCCGGCCCACGTCGCCGACCCCCCTCGTCCGGGCCCATGGTCTGACCTCCCGGAGCCGGGTCATGTCGTGGCTCGTCTCGACGAGGAGCCGCCTCGCCGCCTCGACCGGGTCTCCTCCGGCCGTGGCCCCCGACAGCAGGATGCCGAGGAGAAGGTCGTCGGGTACGACCTTCGCGTCCATCCGTAGGAGCATCTCGTGCGGCCGGATCGGGGACTCGTCGTCGGCCCCGAACCTCTGTCCGGCGGTCTCTCGGAGGGCTCTCTCGAGGTCGGTGTTCGTAGGCCGCTCCGGCACGTCGTCGAAGTCTCCTGAGAGCGCTGCCGAAAGAACGAAGGGCAGGAAGGCGAGGAGGAGGGTCACCGCCGACGACCACGGCGGACCGGCAGCGGTCGGTCGACCTGCGCGGGGTCGAGGGGTCCGAGATCGTCCGCCTCGAGCACCCGCTCCTCGAGGAGGAGCCGGTCGTAGTCGTCGATGACCTGCGGATCGAGGGCGAAGCCGGACCGGCCGGCCTCCTCGATCTGCCTCATGTGGGTGCGGACCCGGTCGAGCTGCTCCCGCCGGAGCCTCTCCTCCTCCTCGGCCCGGCCCTTCTCCCGCTCCGTCCGGAACGTACGGAGGAGGGAAGCTCCTTCGGAGGCAAAGAGGCCGAGCCCGAGGAAGGCACCGGCGGCGAGGAGGAGCTCGACCACGGCGGGCTACGCGAGGCCGCGGACGACGAGGTCCGCCTGCGCCCGGGCCATCGCACGCATCGCCTCCCGGTCGAGGTTGGACACCGTCAAGCCCGAGATCGCCTCGATGAGGCGGATCCCGCCGTCCGCCTCGGCCTGGGTCCGGGCGCCGAAGCCGCGCTCTTCCTGGGCCGCCTGTCTGAAGCGGGCGTACTGGTCGTTGAACCTGCCACGGTTGCTCAGCGCCTGGATTTTGCTGACGTAGCTGGTGATGAACTCGACGGTCTTGGCGTGCATCTGGGCCGCGGACATGCCGGCCAGGCTCAAGACGAACGACTGCAGGGCCGAAGGGGACGAGACGACGGCGCCGTACCTGGTCCGGCCGAACGACGGCAGCATCGGGGCGGAGGACATGGCCTGCACGAGCAGGTCCTGCGCCCGGGCCAACTTCTTCGTCGCCCGCCAGACGTCCTTCTGGGCGTGCTTGTGGTCGCGCCAGGTGGGGAGGCTGCTCCGATGGCGGTCGTTCGACACCGTCACGACCGCCGAGCTGGGGCCTGGCGAGAACTCCGGGGCCGGGAGCGGCGGCGGGGGCGTGATGGCCTCGTTCGACCCGTAGTCCTCGTCCTCGTCCTCGTCCTCGTCCTCGTCGAAGTCCTCGTCGTCGTCCTCGTCGTCGTCCTCGTCGTCGAGGTCCTCGTCGTCCTCGCCGAACAACTCGGAGACGACGGCGTTCGCCGAACAACTCGGAGACGACGGCGTCGCCGATGTCCCAGGGATCTGCGCTGCCGTCCTGGATCTCGACGCCGAACAACTCCTGGTCCGGCGCCCCGTTCACGAACCGGTTCCCCATGCGGAACGGCATCCGGCGGGGACCGCGGCCGGGACCGTACCCGTACCGCTGCTGGAGGATGAGGTCGGCGGCGCTGCCGGACATGGAGGACTCCTCTTCCCTGGAAGACTAACTCTCGGGGCGAATAACGAGATGCGGGACGCCCTACAACTTCGCCTGCACATAGGGAGCACGTGGGCCCGGAGGACCCTTCAGGGTCGGGCGAGGCGCGAGCCTACCGGGCCGAGGTCTCCCTGGTAGCGGCCGGCATAGGGTCGTCGCCGGCCTCGGAGCGTGTGGAAGGTCGTCTGGAAGTAGCGGCCACCGGGCCGCAGCAGGACCGGCTCGACGACGCAGATCTCGACCGTCCACCGGCCGCAGTACCCGTCGTCGCCCCGTCCCGCGGTGACGTGGGCGAACACCCCGAGGCGTCCGAGGGAGGATCGGCCGTCGATCACCGGCAGGAAGCCGTGGGTCTCTGTGTACTCGAGCGTCGATCCGATGTAGAGCCGGCCCGGATGCAGGAGCCAGCGGCCGTCCGACCGGAGGGGAACCGGCAGGAGAGGCTGGAGCGCCTCCGGGTCGAGGGCGTCGTCGAGCGGCCGGGTCCACCTGGCCCCAGGCTCCACCGCGTCGATCGGCGTGTGACCCCTCGCCCCGTAGACGAGGAGCTCGTGGCCGAGGTGGAGATCGACGCTGTTCGGCCCGATCCGGGACCGGTCGAAGGGCTCGATAACGATGTTCCCGAGCGCCTGCTGACGGGAGATCTCGGGTCCGGTGAGCACTCCGCCCGGGTTCTGATCCAAGATCCGGACGACCAGGTCGCGCGCCTCGAGCAGGATTTTCCTGAGCACCCTTCTTCCTCCGGCCGTTGCCACCACTGGTGACTACGGATACCATGTGGCGTGTCGTTCGTCCATCTGCACACCCACTCCCACTACTCGTTCCTTCAGGGCACCCAGTCGCCGAAGGTCCTGCTGGAATCGGTCGCCAAGGCCGGCATGACCGCCGTCGCGGTGACCGACTCCTCGAACGTCTGCGGCGTCGTAGAGGCCTCCGAGGCGGCCGAGAAGGAGAGGTGCGCCCGATGCGGCAGCGAGGTGAAGAAGGCTGGCGAAAAGAAGACCTGCGGCGGCGGGCACGAGGACCCTCCCACGACGAAGGTGAGGCTCGTTGTCGGCGTCGAGCTGTGGACGATGGACGGGGAGGGACGTGACGGCAAGATCCCCGGCACCGGAGTACCCGCACCCGGCTGCCAGCTGGTGCTCCTCGTCCGCGACGCCGAGGGGTGGAGGAACCTGTCCGCCCTCGTGACCCTCGCCCACCGGCAGAGGAGCTTCTGCCCGCGGATCACGGTCGATCAGCTCCGCGAGCACCGGGCCGGTCTGCACGTGCTCACCGGCGGCCGATGGGGGATCTTCCGCGAGCCGGAGCGGGCCGAGGAGCGCCTGCTCGCCCTCGTGGCCGCCGTCGGCAAGGACTCCGTCGATGCCGAGGTCGTCGACCACGGGTTCGACGAGGACGGCCCCAGGAACGTGCTCGCCGCGGAGTTGGCGAGGAAGGTCGGCATCCCGATCGTCGCAACCAACGACTCCCGGTACCTGCGGGCCGAAGACTCGGGCCTGCTCGAGGTGATGGTCGAGATCGGCACGGGCGGGGACCACGAGCTCGCCCTCGTCTCGACGAGTACGGACCAGGCATGGCTCAAGAGCGAGGCGGAGATGGCTGAGCTGTGGCCGGCCGAATGGCTCGACCGCTCCGGACAGATCACTGAGTCCTGCACCTTCTCGCTGCCCCGCGGAAAGCCTATGCTCCCGCGCGTCGAGCCAGACGAGGCGCTCGACCACGTGATGGGCCGCTTCCCGGCACCCGGCATGTTCCCGACGGTCTCGCCCGACGAGGTGGCCCAGATCGAGGGACCATCGGACCGGGCGCCGGTCAACCTGTGGTTCCGGTGGCTCTGCCGCCGGGGGCTCGAGATCCGCCTGCGGGAGGAGCCGCACGCTCTGCGGTTCGCGACCGAGGAGGAGTACACGAAGCAGCTCGAGTTCGAGTGCGGAGTCATCGAGCAGATGGAGTACGTCGTCTACCACCTCATCGTGAGCGAGTTCACGAACTGGGCGAAGGACAACGGCGTCTATGTAGGTCCGGGCCGCGGATCTGCGGCCGGATCCGTCGCGGTGTGGGCGCTGCGGATCACCGACGTGAACCCTCGACAGTTCGGGCTGTTCTTCGAGCGCTTCCTCAACCCAGAGCGGAGGGGACTACCCGACATCGACATGGACTTCGAACAGGAGGGCCGGGAGCGCGTCATCGCCCACGTCCGGCAGCGCTACGGCGAGGCGTGCGTCGGGCAGATCTTAACCATCGGCAAAATGAAGGCGAAGGCCGCCCTCACGGACGCGGCCCGGGTGTGTTTCGTCAGATTCGACGAGACGAAGTTCTGGTCGGCCCACGTCGACGGAGGCGCCAATTCCAAGCTCAAGGACTCGCTCGACCAGGGCTACCTCAAGGCCATGCGCGACGGGAGCCCTCTGTTCCGCAGGGTGTCTGACCTGGCGCTGCACCTCGAGGGAAAGCCTCGGCAGCAGGGGGTCCACCCAGCCGGCGTCATCATCACGTCCGACCCTCTCTCCAGCATCTGCCCGATGCACTACGTCCCGGCCGACGACCTGACCTGTACCGGCCTCGACATGGACGCGGCGGAGAAGATCGGGCTCGTGAAGTTCGACTTCCTCGGGCTCAAGACGCTCGACGTGGTGAAGATCGCCCAGCGCACCGTGGCGGAGCGGACCGGATCTGTCCCCACGATCGTCGATCCCCTCTTCGACGACCCGGGCGTCTTCGAGCTCCTGCAGCAGGGCGACACCGAGGGGATCTTCCAGCTCGAGTCTGGCGGCATGACGAGACTCATCAAGAAGCTCGTGCCCAAGAACTTCGAGGAGGTGATCTGCATGCTGGCGCTGTACCGACCTGGGCCCCTCAAGGCCGGGATGGTCAGCAGCTGGATCGAACGCAAGCACGGCCGGGAAGAGGTCGAGTCCATCCACCCGCTCCTCGACGAGGTGCTGCGTCCCACCTATGGCCTGATGGTCTACCAGGAGCAGGCCTTGTCGACGGCCCGGATCTTGGCCGGGTTCTCGATCGGGGAGGCCGACCTCCTCCGCCGGGCCATCGGGAAGAAGAAGGCCGACGAGATGGCTGCACAGCGGCAGAACTTCGTGAGGGGGTGCTGGGAGACGAACCAGATCAGCGCGGCCGAGGCGACCCGGGTCTTCAACTTGATCGACTACTTCTCCGGATACTCATTCAACAAGGCGCACTCGGCCGCGTACGCCATCGTCACGTACATGACGGCGAAGCTCAAGGTGCACCACCGGGTCGACTTTATGGCGGCGACGATGACGCTCGACGTGAAGAACACCGACAAGGTGAGGCAGTACTCGGGTGCCCTCCGCCGGACCGGGGTGGGGATGCTGCGGCCGGACGTGAACCGGGGAGGCGTAGGCTACACCCCCGAGGACGGCCGGGTGAGGTTCGGCCTCGGAACGGTCCGCGAGCTCGAGAGCAAGACCATCGGGCAGATCTTGGCCGGCCGACCCTTCTCCTCGATCGAAGACCTCGTCGAACGGGTCAAGATGTCGAAGAAGGCGACGGAGTCCCTCATCTGGGCTGGCGCCCTCGACTCGGTCGAGCCCGACCGGTTCGATGCCTGGTGGCGGATCTCTCGTCCCAAGCAGAAGGAGCTTCCAAAGAAGGTCTCGGCCGACCAGATGCTGCTGTTCGGCGGAGGCAGGACGGTCGGAGAGGTCAGGTCGGAGGAGGAGAAGATCGCGGACGAGGCGGCGAAACCGCCCCGGCCCACCGCCGCCGAGCTGGCTGGACGAGAGGCGTCCGCCCTCGGGGTTAGCCTCGGGACTCACCCGCTGGCCCGCTACTCCGACGTGTCGGGACGCATCCGGACCCACACCCTCCTCGGGCTCCGACAGATCGGGCCGGAGAAGGTGCCGTTCACCGTGGTGGGGAGGATCGAGACCTGCGAGATCGACGAGGACCGACGCGGAGATGCCGTCGCGTTCGTCACGGTCGAGGATACCGAGGCCTCCATCCGGGCCGTCCTGCGGGGGGATGTGCTGAAGTTCGTCGACAGGGAGGCCGTACTCGTCGAGGGGATGTGCATTGTGCTCCACGGGAACGCCTCCGCGTTCGAGACCGACGACCCTACCATCATGGTCGAGCGGATCGAGGCGCTGTCCGCGTTCCGGTGGAGGGCTGGTCGGACCGTGGAGATGGAGATCGTGCCCTCCGACCGACCGTTCCTCGGCCGCATCCGTCAGATCTTGGACGGATGCGTAGAGGGCGGGACCCACGAGGTCCTGGTGAAGATCTGCGGAGGAGAAGGCGACCTGTCGTGGGCCCGCCTCGATCGAAAGATCTGTCCGACCGACGATCTGCTGGATGATCTCGAGAGGATCACAGGTCGACCCGACGTGATCCGGATACCGACATCTTCGGAGAAGACGGACGATGTCACGGTGAGTGTCAACGGTTAAGGTGGAGGGCGACCTCCGGAGGAAGACCCCATGGAAGACGACAAGACCCCCCTCCCCGACGTGCTCGGGAAGCGCGGCAGCAGCCAAGCCCCCTCGACCTACGGCTCCCCCGCCGGATCATCGGGACTGTCCTTCGAGGAGGCCCTCGAGCTGTACCCCGACCTGAAGAAGGTCTGGGCCGACGCCCGGACCGAGTTCGAGGCGATGGCCAAGGAGAACGACGACCTGAACGCGGCGGCCCGTGCGGACATCGCCGTCCCGGGCGGACCGGAGCGCCTGTACCGCGTCCAGACCGTGTTCGCCCGGCGGCTCGACCTCATCCTCGAGATGCTCAACACCGAGCAGGACCAGATCCGGGTGGAGATCCTGCGCACCGCGTACCAGCAGCTGGTCCCCTACTGGCAGTCGCTCGTGATGTCCTTGCATATGTCTCGCCTGCAGATCAAGCGGCCTGGCAAGGTCCACGAGTCCATGCTGTCCGAGGCGACCGCCCTCTTCCAGCGGGTGCAGACGACGGTGTGATGTCCGGTGGGCGGCTGACGGTCGTCGGGACCAAAGTTTTTCCAGTCGGTCGGTACGACCGGCAGCCGCCCGCCCAACGCCGCCTCGACGGGAGGAAGACCGTCACCCGGCGCGTTGGGCCGACATGGCTCGCGAATCCGCACGCAAGGCCGTGGCGCATGAATTGTAGCGCCTTCGCTGGCCACACAGTATATATAAGTCATGAGCGGCGGGGATGGACCCTGCCCAAGACCCCCACCGCGACAGCAACCAGCCAGGCGCCCATGTCCGCGGCCTCACCCAGGCCACCGCGTGGGCGGAAGCGGTCGCGCAGCCCCACCCCGTAGCCAGAACCAACCCCAGGAGCCGCCATGAACATCTCCATCTCGTCGATCCGCGCTAGCCGCGCTGCCGCGAGTCGCGCGTACAGCGCGCTGAACGACCGTGGCGAGGGGTACGACCCCTCGGACATGTTGGATGGTTTGGAGCTGATCCGCGGAGCGGAAAACACGTCCGACGTCACCGTCTACGCCGCCGGCTGCGGCGGCTTGGTCCTCGTCGGGACCGACGGGTCCGGCGGCCAGTGGAGCGAGTGGGCGGTCGACGTGGACGTGGACGGGGTCCACGTCCACGTCCCCCCCCTCTACGACTACGACGACGACTGACCACCACCACCACCACCACAACCACAACAGAACAGGAGCACCATGAACCCCATCGACGGTCAGATCCCCGCCCGCCTCGAGGAGGTGGCCCGCCTCGAGGAGGTGGCCCGCCTCGAGGAGGTGGCCCGCCTCGAGGAGGTGGCCCGCCTCGAGGAGGTGGCCCGCCTCGAGGAGGAGGTGGCCCGCCTGCGCGAGGACGCCGAGGCCATGCGGCACTGGGCGGCCGAGGTCATGCGGCACTGGGCCTACGGCGACTGACCGGCCCCAGCGGGCGGCGCTGCCGCATCCGGGCTCACGACCCGGCGCCCGCCTCCACCCCAGACGACAGGAGCAAGACCGCCATGGCCACCCTCATCCCCAATGCCAGCACGGCCCACGAGTCCGCAGAGGACTGGTGGAGTGACCTCGGGCACTGTGTGCATACGTACGAGGGGTACGACGAGGTCCACCCCCTCGCGCAGTGGGACGACATCGTCCCGCTGCTGGACGCGTCCCTCGACGACGAGGAGGTCCGGTCGCGCCTCCGCGACCTCGCGGGCTACAAGCCGTGCCAGGCGGAGACCGCGCTCATCGAGTACGCGCGCCTCGCCCTTGATGCCGCGCGCAGCGTCGAGGGAGCGCTGCGCCGCGCCGTCGACGCCTACGGGCGCCAGGACGTGGCGGCGGTGCTCTCGGCGCTCGACGAAGCGTCGAGCGTCGAAATGGAGTGGGGAGGCGACCCGGCGTCGTCGGCCCTCCGGGCGGCCCTCGTGGGCGAGGATGGCGACGATGCCGGACAGTGATCCGACGGACGTCGATTACCAGGACGAGGTGATCGTGATCACGTTCGAGGGGACGGAGCAGTGCCGCGCACTGCTCCGGTGGGCCGAGGCCCACCAAATAGACGCTACCGACGGCAATGAGTGTGGTGACCCCGCATGCTGCGGGTTCATCACAATGAGGTGCCGCGTGCCGCGGCACCTCATCGCCACCCTCCCCTCCGGGTGGGACTGGGAGGACTGACCGCGTGGTCCTCGTAGCGGCAAGGCTACGAGGACCACGCGGACGGGCGGGCTCGCGTCCGCCGGGAGGCGACGCTCGATGCCTGACAGTGATCCGACGGACGTCGATCACCAGGACGAGGTGATCGTGATCGCCCCGCTCCGCCGTTCGGCGGGCGGGGTGCAGCCGTCAGAGGCATCCCGCCTCACCTCCGCCACAACAGAAAAGGAACACCATGAACCTCATCGACGGAACCACCGGTAAGGTCCTGCGCCCCGCCACCCGTAGGGAGTGGGCCGCGAGCTTTCTCGCGTCGGGAACCTTCGACGCGCCCCGCCCGGGCGTGGTCCGTATCGACGGACAGGCCGTGTACGTCGAGGGGGAGCCCGACGACGTCGAGATTGAGGCGCTCCAGACCGCCGCGGGCGCGGCCGGGGACTACCTCCAGTGCTGTCTGTGCGCGTTCGTCCTCGCAGGCTGGTACAGCCTCAACGACGAGCAGCAGGAGGAGCTCCTCGCAGCCGAGTGGCATGCGGGGCAGGACGAGCCGCGCGCCCGACATGAGTGCTGGCGGGTCATCGCGGAGGGCCTCCTCGGCGACCACGCCGACGACTGACCGGCCCCAGCGGGCGGCGCTGCCGCATCCGGGCTCACGACCCGGCGCCCGCATCACCAGCAGAGGCACCCCGCCTCACCCCTCCGCCGCAGGGTCCACGCGGCACCACAGGAGAGACCATCACCATGAACCTCATCGACGGAACCACCGGTCAGACCCTCCGCTCCGCCACCCGTAGGGAGTGGCTTGTAGAATGCGACGACGAGAGGCGGAGGTTCGCCACTCGCGCGCAGGCGCGCGAGTACGCCGGGTGGCTCAATCGCCACCCGGCGAACAGGGACATCCGGGCTCACGGCCCGTACCGCAACGTGGACGGCCGGGCTCGCGTCGAGGTGACCGATGGGTGAGCGGCCGATCGAGTTCCGCAAGATGCTCCAGAACGAGGAGGTGTTCCGTGGCTGACCCTTGGACGCCGGCCGTGTCGGCCGAGTCACTCCGCAGGCTCGAGCTCGAGCTGGCGCAGCCCGCCCCCTCCGGGGGCACCGGCGACGTGTGGCGCGAGGTCATCGACCGCCTCGACGGCTGGGGCCTCCGCCCCCTGCGTCCCGTGTGCGAGGCCCGGCGGCTGCTGGGGATCGAGCGGTACGGCGTGCCGCTCGGTCGAGGCGACGGGCGAGACGGGGAGCGGGACCTGCTCGAGGAGCTGTTGGACGGCGCCGTCTACGCGGGCCGGCTCGGCCGGTGGGCGATGGCGCGGGACCTCCTGCGGATGGCAGGGGCGGTCGAGCTCGGACACAGCTGGGGTGGGCCGCCGTGACTGACCGCTGTCGGATGCACGAGCTCGCGTTCGAGCACAGGGACGTGGACGAGTGGCTAGAGCGACTCTGAACGTGGGCGGCGGTGATGAGTGGCCCGTAGGTCTCGCGGTCTTTTTAACGAAAGAACCCCACTAAGATCCTGCATAAGTACAATGGAGGTAGAAATGCCTGACAGTCTTCAGACTGTCCTCTGGAGGGCCCTCTCCGGGGGCCCCTACGACAATGGAGAGGCGATCTCGCCGGACTATGTCCGGCAGGTCGCGGAAGCCCTCACGCCGTGGGCGTGGGAAACCGTGGACATCTCCTGGGACGATCCGTCCCAGGAGATGTCACAGTCAGGGGGGGTCATCTGGCCCTCCCTGGCGGGGGAGACGACCGGGCAGTGTGCCCGGGACATCGAGGCCCTCGGGTACGTCCCGCCCCCGGCGGGAGAAGCCGCCGAGAGCCTCTGGAGGCAGCTTCTCTCCGCCGAGAGAAGCCGCCGACGTATGAGGTCCGCGTGACCGCGCGGGTCCCCAAGTCCGCCCTCGTAGGGGGGTGGGGCGCGGTAGAGTGGCAGGCGACCGCGTGGTCGCCCACCGCGACCGTAGAGGAAATCGAGCCACGCCTGTGGCTCGTCACCGACGGGATCCCGATCGGCATGATCGGGAAGGCGCCGTGGACGGTGGAGGAGGTCGAGCGGCGGGCTGTCCTGGCGTGCCAGGGCCGGTCCAAGATCAATCTCTAAAATACTTGTGGCGCCTTCGCGGACCACGAGGTATGTAGAGTCC
>Ga0163150_10005218_pt1 | contig 16811 bp, 9 predicted proteins | sample OliLakLV19P2IB_FD_148628 | JGI IMG/M metagenome (GOLD analysis project Ga0163150, IMG submission 148628) | Freshwater microbial mat bacterial communities from Lake Vanda, McMurdo Dry Valleys, Antarctica - Oligotrophic Lake LV.19.P2.IB | ecosystem: Environmental > Aquatic > Freshwater > Lake >...
GTCGCATACAATTTCTTCCCCATCCGCCCCGCCTCAAACGCCAACCGTCCCGCCCGCACCGCCAGTTTCATCGCCTCCGCCATCTTCACCGCATCCCCCGCCGCCGCAATCGCCGTATTCATCAAGATCCCGTCATACCCCAACTCCATCGCCACCGCCGCGTCCGACGCCGTTCCCACCCCCGCATCCACAATCAACGGCACCGACGTTATCTTCTCCCGCAATATCCGCAAGTTTGTCAGATTCTGAATCCCCAGTCCGCTTCCGATCGGCGCCGCCAACGGCATCACCGCCGCCGCGCCGGCGTCAATCAGCTTCCGGGCGTTGATCAGGTCGTCCGTAGTATACGGCAACACCACGAATCCTTCCTTCGCCAATACTCGCGTCGCCTCAACCAGCCCCTCATTGTCCGGAAACAGCGTGTCCACATCCCCAATTACTTCCAGTTTCACCCAATGCGACAACCCCACTTCCCGCGCCAGCCTGGCTGTCCGGATCGCCTCATCCGCCGTATAACACGCCGCCGTGTTCGGCAAGAGGAAATACTTGTCCCGGGGGATATGGTCGAGCAGGGATTCCCCCGATGTATCGTTCAGATTCACCCTTCGCACCGCCACCGTCACCACTTCCGCCCCGGAAGCCGCATGGCACGCCGCCATCTCCGCATTGCTCCGGTACTTCCCCGTCCCCACAAATAGCCGGGAAGCAAAAAGCCGCCCTGCAATCTCGATTCCAGCTTCCATGCCTTAATTGTAACGATCCCCCGCAACCCCTCACAAAACAATCTGCGGGCCTATTGATGGGTTTTCGCTGGAATTCCCGCTTTCACTGACAGAGACGAGATGACGATAACGCAAAACGAAACGGCAAGATCGGGCGAAGTAGCAGCATATCTCTTGACTGCCCTTCGCCGCACAGATATACTCGCACAGGACTGCAACTGGGCTCACCGGCGAATCGTGTCTGCGTAGTGCATGGCCGGTCCTGCGGCACCTATTAGTAGCGTTCCGTTTCCTGATACAGAATTGAGGAGAGTATGGCAAGAGAAAGTACGCAACACAAACTGGACCGGGTTCGCGCACCGCGCGTCCAGATCACCTACGACGTTGAAACCGGCGGCGCGATTGAAATCAAGGAATTGCCCTTCGTAATGGGGGTCATGGGTGACTTTACAGGTCAACCTACTGAGCCGCTCGCCCGTCTGCGCGATCGCAAATTCGTTGAGGTTAACCCGGACAACTTTGATCAGGTTCTCGCCGGTATGAAGCCCCACCTGGCCTTCTCCGTCGAAAACAAATTGAGCGACGACGCCGATGCCGGTCAGCTCAAAGTCGACCTCCACTTCAAGAGTCTTGACGATTTTGACCCCGAAAACGTAGCTCGCCAAGTCAAACCCATTCGCGAACTGCTCGAACTGCGTACCCGGCTCTCCGATCTGCGCGGTTCCCTCCAGACCAACGACAAGCTGGAAGAACTTCTCATGAAGACGGCAAAAGATCCCGCCGCGATGGAAAAATTGAAGGGCGAAATCGGAGGAGAAGGCAATGAGTGATGCACAGAAAGCTTCGGCGCAAGCCCAGGAACAGGTTCTTGAGGGCGGCCTTCTAGACCAAATCGTCGAAGAAGGACGCGTCGGCAACGACGCCGCTTCCAAAGAACGCGGCAAATCCCAGATCAAGGAATTCGTTTCCCAGATCATTCAGGGCCACATGACTGTCTCCCGCGACGCGGAAGCCACCATCAACGCCCGCATCGCGCAGATCGATCACCTTATCTCCCTCCAGCTCAACGAAATTCTTCACAATGAGAATTTCCAGAAGCTCGAAGGTTCCTGGCGCGGCCTCAAGTACATGATGGACCAGTCGGAAACCTCCGTGATGCTTAAAATCAAGGTTCTCAATTGCTCCAAGAAAGAGTTGCTCCGCGACCTGCAGCGCGCACCCGAGTTCGATCAGAGTGCGATGTTTAAGAAAGTGTACGAAGAGGAATTCGGCGTCTTCGGCGGCGCTCCCTTCGCCGCGCTCATCGGCGATTACGCCTTTGGCAAGCACCCTGAGGACATCGAACTGCTCGAACGCGTCTCCAATGTCGCCGCGGCCGCCCACGCTCCCTTCATCTGCGGGGCCGATCCCAGCATGATGAACCTCGACGGGTTCAACGCGCTCGATCAGCCGCGCGATCTCGCTAAGATTTTCGACACCACCGAATTCGCCAAGTGGAAGTCCTTCCGCGCCACGGAAGATTCCCGCTATGTCGGCCTCGTCCTCCCCCGCGTCCTTGGCCGCCTGCCCTATGGCAAGGACACCAAACCGGTGGAAGCCTTCAGCTATGAGGAGCAGGTCGACGGCACCGATCACAGCAAGTATCTGTGGATGAACGCCTCCTGGGCGTTGGGCGCGAAGCTCACCCAGTCCTTCGCCAAGCACCGCTGGTGCGCCGCCATTCGCGGCGTCGAAGGCGGCGGCATGGTCGATGGCCTCCCGGTCCACAACTTCCAGACCGACGATGGCGACCTTGTCATGAAGTGCCCGACCGAAGTGCCGATCACCGACCGGCGCGAAAAGGAACTCGCCGATCTTGGATTCATCCCGTTGGTCCATTGCAAGAACACCGATTATGCGGCCTTCTTCAGTGTCCAATCCGGCCAGAAGCCCAAGCTCTACGATAAGGATGCCGCCAACGCCAACGCCCGCCTTTCGGCGCAGTTGCCGTACATCTTCGCCGTTAGCCGCTTCGCCCATTACCTCAAGGCGATGATGCGCGACAAGATCGGCAGCTTCATGTCCCGTTCCCAGTGTGAGACTTATCTCAACACCTGGATCGCGCAGTACGTCATTCTCGACGACGATGCTTCGGCCGACGCGAAGGCTTCTCATCCGCTCCGCGAAGCCCGTATCGATGTTGTCGATGTCCCCGGAAAGCCCGGCGCTTACCGTGCCGTCGCCTTCCTCAAGCCGCACTTCCAGCTCGACGAACTCAGCGTGTCGCTTCGCCTCGTCGCCGACCTTCCGCCGTCGGCCAAGGGCTAGGCGCCGCCCCGTCGGCCTCCAATTCTTGTCCTTTATTTGCGGGCGCCCCTCGCCAGACACACTAGGTATGGTGTGCCCGCTAACCTATAACCCCCTACACCCATCGAAATCTAAAGGAGATTTTCCCAATGGCACAGTTCGATTATTTCATTAAGATCGACCAGATCCCCGGCGAAAGCACCGACGAGAAGCACAAGGACGAAATCGAAGTTCTTACGTTTTCGTTCGGCATGGAACACGGCGATGCCGGCTCCAGTTCCACCGGCGGCGCACGCACGGCTGGCCGCATTCGCCACAAGCCCTTCAAGTTCACCAAGGTGTTTGATAAAGCCTCGGCCAAACTGATGGAAAAGTGCTGCGACGGCACCCACATCCCCAAAGCCGTCTTTCAGGCCCACCGTGCGCAAGGTGCCAAGCAAAAGTACCTGCAGATCGACTTTACCGACATCATTGTCTCCAACTGGGCTAGCGCTCCCCAGCCGGCGACCGAACGCCAAGCTGCCAACGATGGCGGCGGCGGCGTCATGCTCCAGGAAGAAAACGTTGAACTGAACTACGGTTCCATCAAGTTCATCTACACCGCGACCGATCACAAGACCGGGAAGCCATCGGGCGATGTCCAGGCCGGCTGGGATCTCATCGCGAACAAGAAGGTCTAGTCTCCAGGCCTCAAGTCTTTCCTCCGACCATGACTGCCAGGGAACTCTACAAATCGGGAAAGCTGAAGGAAGCCATCGCGGCGCTGAACGTCGAAGTCCGGGACAACCCGGCCGACGTTCAGCGTCGCACCTTCCTCTTCGAACTCCTCGCCTTCGCCGGTGAATATGACCGTGCGGAAAAACAGCTCGGTGTCCTCGCCGGTGGTTCCGGTGAGGCCCAACTCGGCACTGTCGTCTACCGTTCTTCGCTTCATGCGGAGAAAACGCGGCGGGATCTGTTTATCAAACATGAATACCCAGCCCACCCCGGAGACGCGGATGCCGAGAACTCCGGCACGTTCAACGGCCAGCCGTTTTCCGTGATTGTCGACGCCGATCCTACTATCGGTCCGCGGCTGGAAGCCTATGCCGCCGGCGCCTATATCTGGATCCCTTTCAAACACATCGAGTCCATCGAATGCGAGCCGCCAAAACGCGTCCGCGACCTCCTCTGGGTTCCGGCGCTTGTTAAAACCGGCCCCGCTTTCAAGATGATGGAACTCGGTGAAGTCCTGCTCCCCGCTTTGACCTGGGACGCCAGTTCCTCCGAGGACGATCTGGCTCGCCTGGGGCGCGTCACCAACTGGGTGGAAGATGAGAATGGGGACGTCAAGCCCGTTGGCCAAAAGATGTTCCTGGTCGACGGCGAAGATATGCCTATACTCGAACTTCGCAAGCTGGAGTTCTCGCGTCCGCAAGCGGAGGAACCGGCCGAAGAATAAGCCCTCATGCCCCTCCGCGAAGACCTCCTTACCCCGATCCCCGGAGATAATCCGAGCGGAGCGTACCTGTATTACGCCCCGATTTACGACAAAATAAAAGAGGCCCGGCGCCAGGATGAGGACACCGGGCCCGCTGGCGTTTGGGCGCGTGAACGCAAAGTCGCCGACTGGAATGTTGTCATCAAACTGGGCGGCGAAGCCCTCGCCACTCAATCAAAGGATCTCCAGCTTGCCGTCTGGCTCGCTGAAGCTTACTTTAAAAAAGAGGGCTTCACCCTTCTCCGCGATTCTCTCGTCCTGCTGCGCCAGCTTATCGAAAATTTCTGGGACACCGTTTATCCGGAACTTGAAGACGGTGACGCCGAATTCCGCGCCACCCCGCTCAGTTGGCTCGGCAATTTCGATCTCCAAATCCGCATGGCCCCCATCACCCGCGGCGGCCTCAGCGCGGTCGATCTCAAAGTATCCGCCAGCGTGGGCTACAAAGCCGATGCCGAGCAAATAGGCTCCGAAAAACTCGCCGACTACACCGCCGCCGTCGCCGAAGGCAAAGTCAGCGCCGACGCCTTCGATGCCGACTTCGACAAAACTCCCAAGAAATACTACATCGATCTCGCCGACACCTTCGCCTCCTGCCTCGAAAGCCTCGAAGAACTCCAAGTCGTCTGCGAAGGGAAATTCGGCGACGACGCCCCCGGCTTCTCCAAACTCCGCAAAGCCCTTGAAGAAACCGGCACCACCGTTCGCGGCCTCCTCAATCGCAAGCGCGAAAAGGAACCCGATGAACCCGTTGACGGCGCCGAAGCCGAGGAAGCAGCCCCTGCCGAAGAGGCCTCCTCCCAGGACGATTCCAGTTCCGCCGCCGCCGCCCCGCTCAAAAAGAAATCCGGATCGCTCGCCGCGGAGCCCCAGGATGCCGGCGACGCCATCAATCGCCTCGCCGTAGCCGCCCGTTACCTCCGCGCGCAGGATCCCTATTCGCCCGCCCCCTATCTTCTCCTTGCCGGGTTCCGCTTCGGCGAACTTCGCGCCGGCGGCGACGCCATCGACGCCTCCCGCCTGGAAGCCCCACCCACCGCTCTCCGCCAACAAATCAAAAAAGCGTCCCTGGAGCCCGATTGGGCCGCCGTTCTCGCCACCGCCGAAACCGCCCTTACTCTCCCCTGCGGCCGCGGTTGGCTCGACGTCCATCGTTACGCCGCCCGCGCTTGCTCGGAACTCGGCTGGTACTATGAAGGCCTTCGAAAAGGCATCCTTTCCGGTGTCCGTGGCGTCCTCCAGGACTATCCCGATCTCACGAAACTAACCCTCCTCGACGACACCCCCACTGCCAACGCCGAGACCATCCAATGGATCGAATCCGACGTCCTTACGGGCGCGGCCCAGTCCAATAACGGCTACAATCCTCCGCCCGTTTCTTCCCAACCCGCCTCCGCTGAATCCGGCGCAACTCCCGACGCCTGGGAACTCGCCCAGCAGGCCCTTCGCGCCGGCCGCGTCCGCGACGCCGTCGAATTGATCGACCGCGAATGTAAAATGGAGCGCTCCGGCCGTGGCCGCTTTCTTCGCAAAACCCAGCTCGCCCGTATCTTCATCGATAGCGGCAATGAGCCTATGGCCCTTCCCCTCCTGGAACAACTCGGCACTGAAATCGAAACGCGCGGCCTTGAAGATTGGGAGCCGTCCGAAACCATCGCCCATCCCCTTACGCTCCTTTACCGCTGCCTCTCCCGCACCGATCGCGAATCGCCCGAAGTCAAAAAACTCTATGCGAAACTCTGCCGGCTTGACCCCGTCGCCGCCATGAGCATGTTGAGATAGAGGAACCATGGCGCGCTCCGACCTCGATCATCTCGTTACCATCCCGCTCCTCGATCGCCTCATCGATCGCGATCCGAAAAACACGCAGGAGCCGCTCATGTCCCGCGCCCAGTCCGTCCGGCTCCTCAAGGAGTCCCTCCGCCGCGACATCGAATGGCTCCTCAACACCCGCCGCATCCGCGATGAGTCCACCGACCCTAAGGCCGAACTCACCCATTCCCTCTACAACTACGGCCTCCCCGACATCACCCATTTCTCATTCTCCTCCCAGCGCGATATGACCCGCGTTGTCTGGCTTCTCGAAAACACCGTCGCCACCTTTGAACCTCGCCTCCGTAACGCCAAAGTCCACATCGAGCCTTCCGAAAAAGGCACCCTCCAAATCAAGTTCCGGGTCGATGGCATGCTCATCATGGACCCCGCGCCGGAACGCGTTTCCTTCGACACCACGCTCGACGTCACCAGCCAAAGCTATTCCGTGGAGGGTGGCTGATCGTGCGCGACGACCTGCTTTTTTACTACGAACGCGAGCTCAGCTTCATCCGCCAGATGGGCGCCGATTTCGCCGAAAAGTATCCCAAAATCGCCAGCCGCCTCATGCTCGAGGATGCCCAATGCGAAGACCCCCACGTCGAACGTCTGCTCGAAGGCTTCGCTTTCCTCGCCGGTCGCGTTCATCTCAAAATCGACGACCAGTTCCCGGAAATCACCGAAGCGCTACTCAGCATCATCTATCCCCACTTCATCCGGCCCATTCCGTCGATGACCATCGTCGAACTCTTTACCGATCTGGAAAATGCCGGCCTCGCCGCCGGTACCCGCATCGCCCGCGGCACCAGTCTCCAGTCCCGCCCCGTCGACGGTCTGCCCATGCGCTTCCAAACCTGCCAGGAAGTCACGTTCTGGCCGTTCCAGATCGGCGCCACCCAATGGAAATCGCCGGATCGCCTTAAGCCCGCTCCAAAAGTCAGTTCCGCCGTCGCCGCCCTCCGCACTGAACTCCGCCTCACCGGCCAGGCCCAGTTCGAGAAAATGCCGCTCACCGAGTTGAAGTTCTACGTCAACGGCGAATCCTCCATGGCCAACGCGCTATATGAACTTCTAAGCCATAGCTGCTCCCAAATCCTCCTCCGCGACCTCGCCCCCAACTCCCGTAAACCCGCCATCTCCCTCCCCGGTTCCGCCCTGGAACCCTGCGGCTTCGATGACAACGAAGCCATGCTCCCCTACCCCAAACGTTCCTTTGAAGGCTACCGCCTCATTCAGGAATACTTCCATTGCCCTGAAAAATTCTTCTTCTTCCGCCTCAAAGGTCTCGAAGCCCTGGCCGCTTCCGGCTTCAAAAACGGCATCGAAGTCGTCTTCCTTATTGATCGCTTTGAACGCTTCGAACGCATGCAGCAACTCGAAGTCGGCGTCGATGAAAAGACCCTCCGCATCAATTGCACCCCCATCATTAATCTGTTCAACCAAACCGCCGAGCCTATTCTTCTCACTCAAAACAAAACCGAATACACCATCACCCCCGATGTTCGCCGCCAGGGCGCAATGGAAATCTTTTCCATTGAAGACGTCGTCAGCGCCAACCCCACCACCGGCGAAATCACCAACTTCGAGCCCTTTTATTCTTACCGCCATGGCACCGTCCGGGAACGCCGCCAGACGTTCTGGCACGCCGTCCGCCGCGCATCCCAGCGCCGTAACGATGAAGGAACCGACGTCTCCATCTGCCTCGTCGATGTCGCCGGCCGCCCCATGCGCCCCGATTTCGACGCGCTCACCGTTCGCTGCGTCTGCACCAACCGCGACATCCCCGCCCGCATGCCCTTCGGCAATGAACAGGGCGACCTGGAATCCCAGGGCATGGCCTCCATTCGCAAAGGCATCATTCTCCGGAAGCTAACTCCCACAGTGCGCCCTCCCACCGGTAAGGGCGCGCTCTGGCGTCTCATCTCCCATCTCTCCCTCAACCATCTTTCGCTCGTCGAGGACGGCCGCGAAGCCCTCCAGGAAATTCTCCGTCTCTACGAATACGCCAGCTTCTCGCACCTGCAAAAACAGATCGCCGGCATCTCCGGCCTCACCCATAAACGCGAATTCGCCCGCCTTATCTCCGAAAACGGCATCACCTTCGCCCGCGGTGTCGCCATCGATATCGAACTCGATGAGGAACAGTTCGTCGGCGCCGGCGCCTATCTCTTCGCCGCCGTCATTGAACGTTTCCTCGCCCTGTACACTACGATGAATAGCTTCAGCCGGCTTACCGCGCGTACCCGGCAGAGAAAGGAGGTACTCGGCAAATGGTCACCGCGAGCGGGTCGCCAGATCCTGATCTAAACGAAATCGCCGGCCCCGCGTTGAAAACGCCCATGCCTCCGCCCGGCCACGCCTACATGCGCGATCGCATGGAGGCCGAAGGCTACGCGTTCGAATTCTTCCAGGCCGTGCGGCTTCTCGAACGTCTCGCCCCTCACCGCGCCCCCATCGGCCAGTACGCTCCGCCCAACTCTGAAGTCGCCCGCTTCAAAGTCAATCAGCAACTCGGCTTCCCCGCCAGCGAAATCCAGCGCATCGAGTTCAAGGAAAACGGCCAAGCCGAAGTCACCGTTAACTTCATGGGCCTCACCGGGCCTCAAGGCGTCCTCCCCCTTTACTACACCGAATTTATTCGCGAACGCTTTCGCCAGCGCGATTCCACCACCGCCGGTTTCTTTGACATCTTCAATCACCGGATGATCTCGCTCTTCTTCCAGGCCTGGGAGAAGTATCGATTTCCCATCGCCTACGAACGCGGCGACCGCGACCGCTTCTCCCACATCCTCCTCGATCTCGTCGGCATCGGCACCCCCGGCATGCAGCGCCGCATGCCCATCCCCGATGACTCGCTCATTTTCTACTCCGGCCTCCTCAGTTCCCGCCACCGCCCCGCCTCCGGCCTCGCCAATCTCATCGCCGATTATTTTGCCGTCCCCTGCGATGTCCAACAGTTCATCGGCGCCTGGTACCCCCTCAACGACGATTCCCTCTGTATCTTCAATACCGCCGACAGCTTCTCCGAACAACTTGGCGTCGGCGCCATCGTCGGCGACGAAGTCTACGACCAGCAGTCCGCCGTCCGCCTCGTCATCGGCCCCCTTAATCTCAAACAGTATCGCGACTTCCTCCCCGATGGCTCCGCCCATATCCCATTGCGGGAAATGGCCCGCTTCTACGCCGGTCCGTCCATGGACTTTGAGGTGCAGCTTATCCTCGCCAAGGAAGAAGTCCCCGCCGCCCATGCCGGACTCACCGCGGAAACTCCGCCCGTTCCCGGACCCTATCTCGATGAGGTCCAGCTCGGCTGGACCACCTGGGTCAAAACAAAATCTCGTACGGCTGACGCGTACGAAGCTGTACTGCGTTTCTAAACTTGAAAGGACCAATCTATGAGCGTGAATCTTAAATCGCTAATCGGCAAGCTGAACTCCACCACCAAAAGCGCCGTCGAAGGCGCCGCCAAGCTCGCCATGTCGCGGACCAACCATTACATTGAGGTTGAGCATTTCCTCCGCCTCCTATTGGACTCCACCGACAATGACTTCTTCTCCATCGCCAATCATTACGGCGTCAACGCCGACCGCTTGACGCAGGAAGTCGATGTCAGTATCGACAAGCTCAAGCGCGGTAACGCCCGCACCCCCGGCATCGGCGACTCCGTCCTCAAGATGATGACCGAAGCCTGGACCATCGGCTCCATCGAGTTCAATTCCGGCCAGATCCGCACCGGATTCGCCGTCATGGCCCTCCTCTCCAATGAAGACCTCAGCCGCCAGGTCAAGGAGTTCTCCAAAGAACTGGCGAAGATCAACGTCGAAGGTCTCAAAAAAGAGTTCATGCTCATCACGCAGAACTCCTCCGAAGAGACCGCCGCGTTAAGCGGTGGCGCCGCCGGCCCCGGACCCTCCGCCGTCATGGGCAAGGCCGGTTCCGGCAAAACTCCCAACCTCGACGCCTACACCGAAAACCTCACCGAAAAAGCCCGCAAAGGCAAAATGGACCCCGTTCTCGGCCGCGACACTGAGATCCGCCAGATGATCGATATCCTTCTGCGCCGCCGCCAGAACAACCCCATCCTCACCGGCGAACCCGGCGTCGGCAAGACCGCCGTCGTCGAAGGACTCGCCGCCCGTATCGCCACCGGGGACGTCCCCCCGCCGCTCAAGAATGTCGAGATGCACTCGCTCGATCTCGCCCTTCTCCAAGCCGGCGCCGGCATCAAAGGCGAATTCGAAAACCGCCTGAAAGGCCTCATTGAAGAGGTCAAGTCCAGCCCCAAACCCATCATCCTCTTCATCGACGAAGCCCACACCATGATCGGCGCCGGCGGCGCGGCCGGCGGCAGCGATGCCGCCAATCTCCTCAAACCCGCTCTCGCCCGCGGCGAACTTCGCACCGTCGCCGCCACCACCTGGAGCGAGTATAAGAAGTACTTCGAAAAGGATCCCGCCCTCACCCGCCGTTTCCAGGTCGTGAAAATCGAAGAGCCCTCCGAAGACGTTTGCCTCGTCATGATGCGCGGCGTCGTCACTTTCCTTGAAAACCACCACAAGGTACGCATCCTCGACGAAGGAGTCGACGCCGCCGTCCGCCTCTCCCATCGCTATGTCGCCGGCCGCCAACTGCCCGATAAGGCCGTCAGCGTCCTGGACACCGCCTGCGCCAAGCTCTCTCTCGGCCAGAACTCCACGCCCGCCGCCATCGAAGACCTGCAGCGCCGCTTGGACGATCTCAACGTCCAGGAACGCGTCCTCGCCCGCGAGCAGGCCATCGATACCGATCACTCCAAGCGGCTGGCCAAAATCGCTGCTGAAAAAGCCGAGTCCAAGGAAAAACTCGACGCCATGACCGCCCGATTCGAAAAAGAGTCCGGCCTCGTCACCAAGATCCGCGAACTTCGCGGCAAGATCGAAGAGACCGCCGAGCAAGCCAACGCCGCCGAAGCCCTCGGCGTATTTCGCGCCGAACTCTCCACCCTCAACGCCGAACTGGTAGCCCTGCAAGGCGAAGATCCATTCACCGCCGTCTGCCTCGACGCCCAGCAGGTCAGTGAAATCATCTCCTCCTGGACCGGCATCCCCGTCGGCAAAATGCTCAAAGACGAGATTGAGTCCATGCTCAATCTCACCAGCCAGCTTTGCCAGCGCGTCATCGGCCAGGACCATGCCCTCGAGTCCATCGCCCAGCGCATCAAGGTCTCCAAAGCCAAGATGGAAGATCCCAATAAGCCCATCGGCGTCTTCATGCTCGTCGGTCCTTCCGGCGTCGGTAAGACCGAAACCGCCCTCACCATCGCCGACCTCCTCTACGGCGGCGAGCACAACGTGATCACCATCGCCATGAGCGAGTTCCAGGAAGCCCACACAGTCTCCACCCTGAAAGGCTCGCCTCCCGGCTACGTCGGCTACGGCGAAGGCGGCGTACTCACCGAAGCCGTCCGCCGCAAGCCCTACTCGGTGGTGCTCCTTGACGAAGTGGAAAAGGCCCACCCCGACGTTCTCGAGCTCTTCTTCCAGGTCTTCGATAAAGGCCGCATGGAAGACGGCGAAGGCCGCGAAATCGACTTCAAGAACACCATCATCATTCTGACCTCCAACGCGGCCACGGAAACGATCATGAAGCTAACGGCCGACCCCGACACCGCCCCCACCGTCGAAGGCCTCGTCAAAACCATCAAGCCGGAAATGGACAAGATCTTCAAGCCAGCCTTCCTGGGCCGCATGGTGATCATCCCGTACTACCCGATCCGCGACGAAGCGATGAAACAGATCATCAGGCTGAAATTGGGCAAGATCCAACGCCGGCTGAAGAACAACCACGCCATGGAACTGAAGTACGGCGACGACGTCCTGAACGCGATCTCCGCCCGCTGCACCGAAGTCGAGTCCGGCGCCCGCAATGTCGATAACATTCTGACGAACACCCTGCTGCCGGAAATCTCCAACCGCATCCTAACCATGATGGCCACCGGAGAAAAGCAGGATGCCATCACCGTCTCCATCGCGGAAGACGGGGCGTTCGCCTACAACTAATCGGGAAAGGGGGCGGCGACCGCCGCCCCCTGTTTCCTGATCTGCACGAACCCGCTCGCCCACCGCACAAACGACGGAGGAGGCCCAGCATAACGGCGGGCCCTTCGGCCCTATGCCGGCTCCTTTGGGTTTGCCGGAGGCGGAGTCAACGCACGAAGCGCGGCGGCCTTTAATGGCGGTAAATCGTCCGTCGTGGCCCGCCAGATCGTCTCCAACTCAATTCTTTCGTAGGCGTGACGAAGCTGATCTCCAAACGCAGTCAGGTACGCGGAGAGCGCCGCGTCATCACGTTTTTCATACCAGGCATCAATACTGGGTTCCGCCAGTTCCTCAATGCGGCGCGCCACGGCTGCCCGGGCCTGCGCGTCCCGCGCCAGATGAGCAGGTTGCGGAACAGATCATGGTTGCGCAGACCACTCCATTGAGCCTGGACAGGTGGTTCCGTTCCGTCTCCTCCGAAGCGAGCCGACGACTGCTAAGTGTAGCGCCGCTACCGCCAACCGGCCGATTGGATTGCGGGTCACGATCCCACTGAACCCGCTTCCTACAGAAATCCCCGTATTGGATTCTATGGTTGGTCCAAATAAACTCGGGCAGCTACGGAAGAAGTGCGTAGCACACCGTGTTGGGCCAAACCATTTGGAGGGGTTAACATTTATGATCGGAATCAGCACATACCCATGTCGCATCGCCGGCGCTGTCCTGGCTATCTTTTTGACAGCGTCGTTGGGATTTCAGCGTCTTGAAGCGCAGGTTTTGTACGGTTCTCTCGTGGGAAACGTTACAGATTCAAGCGGAGCCGCCGTGCCCGGCGCGCCTGTAGTCGTTGTCCATCGCGAGACCAACCAGAGCCGGCAATCGGTAACCAACGACATCGGAGCATTCAGCTTCCCGACAGTTCAAAGCGGAACGTACGACATCAAAGTTTCGAAGGAAGGTTTTCAGACCTTGAGCCGTAGCGGCGCAACAGTGCGCATCAATGAGGTTGCCCGCGTGGACGTTGTGATGCAGATAGGCCAAGTGACGGAGACCGTCGTCGTGACGGCGGCGAGTGCGTTGCTTCAGACGGACCGCTCCGAAGTCAGGCATGAAATCTCGGAGAAGCTCTTGCGCGATCTGCCCGTGCCGCCCGGACGAAACTACCAGCAGTTGTTCCGGACGATCCCGGGTTTCACGCCACCGAACAACGCGCACTCCGTCCCTTCCAATCCTTCTCGCGCCCTGCAGTACAACGTAAACGGAACCAGTTCTAGTTCCAACGACGTCAGGCTGGATGGCGCAAGTCAGTTCAATGTCTGGCTGCCCCACATCTCGGCTTATGTGCCGGCGCTCGAGTCGATTGAAACCGTAAACGTCGTTACCAACAACTTCGATGCCGAACAGGGATTGGCTGGCGGGTCAGCCGTCAACGTACAAATCAAGAGCGGCACGAATGGCCTTCACGGGTCGGGGTTCTGGTTCCACAACAACAACGCAATCAAGGCGAAGCCTTTCTTCCTGCCGCAGGGCCAGAGAAACCCAAAGTGGGTGTTCAACCAGTATGGGGGCACTATCGGCGGTCCGATCAAGAAAGATAAGGTGTTCTATTTCGTCAGCTACGAGGGGACGAGGGATCATCAGTACGCTTCGCGCTTCGCGACCGTGCCAACGGCGGCGATGCGTGCGGGGAACCTTTCTGAATCCGACCGGCCGGTCTACGACCCCGCGACGGGGACCCTGAACGGAAGCGGCCGCGTACAATTCCCGGGGAATATCATTCCAGCCAACCGGCTAGGCGCCATTTCTCAGAAAATTCAGTCCTTCTTTCCGCTGCCGAACCTGGGAGGGGACCTGTTGACCAATAACTACTTCGCGGGCGCAGCCTATGCTTTCGATCGGGACACTTTAGATTCAAAAGTGAACTGGAACGCTAACTCGAAACTCTCTATGTATGCAAGGTTTAGCATTCTCGATTACGGAATGTTGAACACGCAGACATTCGGCGACGCGGGCGGACCGGGAATTTCTGGCGCCGGCGGAAATCCGGGCTCGGGTTTTGGGAACAGTTACTCGGGAACGGTTGCCGCTACATACGTAGTCTCGCCGAGTTTGATTATCGATGGGAATTTTGGATATACGTTAATGGACACCAATGTCGAGCAGCCGCTGCTCGACGAAAAGATTGGCCAGACGTTACTGGGAATCCCGGGCACGAACGGTCCGCGCAGATTCGAGGGCGGCTGGCCCCGCTTCTCGATCAGCAACTACACCAACCTCGGCATCGACAACGCCTTCATGCCGTATTACCGGACGGACCCGCAGTCCCATTACGCCGCTAACGCAAGCCTACTAAAGAGCCGGCACAACGTTCGTTTCGGCTTCGACTATGCAAAGCAGGCTTTGAATCACACGCAGCCCGAGTTTAGCGGAGCCTCACATGGCGCGCAGGGAGGTTTTACTTTTGCCGGTGGTCCGACCCAGGTTCGGGGAGGTCCGAGCAGTAATCAGTTCAACAGCTATGGAACCTTCCTTCTTGGACTTCCGACTAACATCGGAAGAATACTCCAGGTTCCGGACGAGTACACGACCCGCACTTCCATGCACAGCCTCTTTATCCGCGACCAGTGGCAGGTGACTCCACGTCTCACCTTGACCTTGGGTACGCGATGGGAGTACTTCCCCATGCCGACGCGAAAGGATAGGGGCCTGGAACGGTATGACTTCGATAGAAACAAGATGCTGGTGTGCGGGATCGGCAACATTCCGAAAGACTGCGGGATTTCGCAGAGCAAGACCAATTTCGCCCCCCGGTTCGGATTTGCGTGGCGGGCGACGGACAAGTTCGTGGTACGGGGCGGTTACGGAATGACAAACGATCCGTATAACCTCGCGCGATCGCTGCGGACGAATCATCCTATACTGCTTGCGCAAAGCATCAGTCCACCGGACCAATTCCTTTGGGCTGGCCGCCTGGAAGATGGGATTCCGTCCATCTCGGCGCCCGCTCTTGGGAATGGGGTGATCGATATTCCGATAGACGTTGGCGCGAACTCACTTGCGCCGACACTTTGGAAGCGCGGCTACATCCAGTCCTGGAACTTTTTTATCGGGAGGCAATTGCGGGAAAATCTGAGCGCGGAGATCGGCTATGTGGCGACACGCTCCACGAACCAGCTCGGGGCCTTGGATCTGAACGCGGGCCAAGTCATTGGAGAGGGCCGAAATGGCCAGCCCTATTGGCAACGCTTCGGGCGCTTCGCCCGCACAGCCAGCGTTCAGCCGCTTGGCACGAACCGCTACGATTCGCTTCAAGCCAAACTCACCAAGCGATTCTCCGGAGGCGTCCAGTTCGGTTTGTCTTACACATGGTCGAAGGCGCTCGGCGTCTGCGGAGTGACAAACAGCGACAATGGTCCGTGCGTTCAAGCTCTCCCTTATTGGGATAGAAACGTAAATACAGTGCTTGGCTTTGATCGAACACACAACTTTCAGGCGAATGGCCTCTGGGAGTTGCCATTCGGAAAGGGTAAACGGTGGGTGACTCAGGGATTTGGCGGCGCATTGTTGGGAGGATGGCAGCTCAATGGACTATTCAGCGCCTACACCGGTACCCCGTTCAGCGTGGGCGCCTCCGGGACATCATTGAATCTACCGGGAAGCGGCCAGACTGCCGACCAAGTCAAGCCTGAGGTGCAAAAGCTCGGAGGCGTGGGCCGCGGCCAAGCCTATTACGACTTCACGGCTTTCGCCCAAGTGACGGAGCCGAGGTTTGGCAACACGAAGAACAACATTCTCCGCGGACCGGAGCTGGTGAATGTCGATTTAGGTTTGTTTCGCGGTTTCAAGGTTAGCGAGCGCGTCACTATCCAGTTCCGCGCGGAAGCCTTCAACGCGACTAACACCCCGCACTTCAGCAACCCCAGCAACAACATCTCGAACCTCCAGCGGTTCCCGGACGGTTCGTTCCGGGGCGGCGTCTTCGAAGTCACCGGCGTCAATGGGGTGGGACGGGAAGGCATTGACGAACGAGTCTTCCGATTCGGTCTCCGCATCGGCTTCTAGCCGATTCGCCAGTTACAAACTCAGGGAGGGCAACGTCCGGTTACCGGTCGCTGCCCCCTCTAAGCGTAATGACCCGATTCGATTCGACGTTAGCCCACCCCTCCGTCGATCCATTGGGCCAATGCACCTCGATTCGTTCAATTACGGCCGCGTTATCGAGCCCAAAGTGTATACAAGCGTCGTTTGCGCTCAAGTAGCTGGAATCGGTCTGCGCACGGCGCCACAAAGGTGGTCTGTTCTTTCAAAAGACTCCCACACGAGCGCCCAAGCCCATGCGATTCGATTTCGCCCCTATTAGTCGAACTTGAAGCCAACCGCGCGATCCGCCATTCTCATTCCGCAGCAGACGTACCTAGCCATTGTTATTTGTCACCACAATATCGACATCTCCGTCGTTATCGATGTCGCCGAATGCCGCTCCGCGGCTTACTT
>Ga0163150_10005219_pt1 | contig 16811 bp, 15 predicted proteins | sample OliLakLV19P2IB_FD_148628 | JGI IMG/M metagenome (GOLD analysis project Ga0163150, IMG submission 148628) | Freshwater microbial mat bacterial communities from Lake Vanda, McMurdo Dry Valleys, Antarctica - Oligotrophic Lake LV.19.P2.IB | ecosystem: Environmental > Aquatic > Freshwater > Lake >...
GGGCAACCTTTCGTCGTTGAAGGCGGGATGCCTCGATTGCCGGGCTTGTCAGCGGCGTCCCGGCATGGGATGCAGGGTTTGATGACCCGATGGCGTGCCTGTCTACTGATTTGCCTCGTGTGGGCCGGGATTTACCTGCCGGCGCTCGGATCGCTGGAGCTCAAGGGGGAGGAAGGGCGGCGGATTCTGCCGGGGTTGGCAATGATCCGCACGGGGGATTGGGTCGTCCCCACCGTTGCGGGCGAGCCTTATCTCCGAAAGCCACCCCTCATCAATTGGGCGGTGGCGGGGTCGGTGCTGGGTTTCGGCCGGATCGACGAGTGGACCGTGCGCGCCCCGGCGGTCATGGCGACGTTGGCGGGGGCTCTGCTGCTGTTTGGAGGTGTCGCGCGGCGCCAGGGTGTCGCGACGGGATTGGTGGTCGCGATTTTTCATCTGACCGGCATCGGCCTCATGGAGAAGGGGCGGTTGATCGAGATCGAATCCATCTACGTGGCGTGCGCCGCGGGGGCGTTCGGGTTCTGGCTCGGGTGGTGCGCGCCACGGATCGAACCCGCAACCCCGCGGCGGGCGGAGGTCTGGGCCGGTTGGGTGCTGACCGGGCTGTGCCTGGGTTTGGGCTTGTTGGCGAAGGGCCCGGTGCACCTGCTTTTCTTTTACGGACCCGTCTTCGCCGTGCTCGCCGCAAGCCAACGGCTGCGCGATTTGCTGCACCCGGCACATTTTGCAGGGCTCGCGGTCATGACCGGAATTTTTGCCGCGTGGGCGGTGCCCTACTTTGCCGCCACCAGCGAGTTGGGGACGGGCGGCGTCTGGGCGGCGCAATTCACCGGGCGCCTCTCGGGGACCGGGTTCCGTCCGGGTTCGTGGCTCATCAATTTTCCGCGCGGGCTGGTCAATTTCCTGCCCTGGCTGGTGTTTTTTCCTTGGGCCGTTGCGAAGGGTGGGGGGCGCGAATTACGTGCGTTGGCGTGGGCGTGTGCCGTCTGTTGGTTCGTGGTGATGCTCGTGCCGGAATCGGCTCCGCGCTACTCGTTCCCGGTGTTGCCGGCGCTGATGTTTGTGCTCGGCCGTGCGGGGCTGGAGCGATTGGGAGAGCCCGGTCGGCGGGTGTGGGGCCGACTGGTGTTTGCGAGGGGGGCGCCCGGGGTGCCGGCGTTGGCGCTGCGTTCCGGCGTGATGATGGCGCTCATCACGGTTGCGTACGCCCTGTTCGCCGTGCCGCGGATGCGGGTCCGCGGAGAGGATCGGCCCGTGGGGGCGGCGATTACAGCCTCGGTGCCCGAGGGGGAGCGGCTCGTGGCGCTCGGCCTGGGGTTCCGTCCGTTCGAGTTCTACGTCGCGCGTCCGATCGTTCATGCCCGGCGAATCGCCGACCTGCCGGTCGATGCGCGGTTTCTACTTTGTGAGGGGACGCGGGTGGCTGCCGTGCGCGCCTCCGCGCGGTGGGCCGGAGCCATCGAGCGCCTGCGCATCCGTGGCGGGGACGGGCGCGTATGGATCGTGTTGGAGCGATAAAAAAGCGGGTGCGTGCGGGGTGCCCATGGGGTGGGGGCGTTTAATGGAAACTCTGCGCTGGACTCAACTTTTTTCATTGCCAAGCTGAGGACGGGACCTAGTCTCGGCCCCGAAATTTACCCGTTCAATTGTGATTGTTGATTTAACAGCGCCCGATCCATTTTCGGCAGTTGTCGCGAAGCCCATTGGCCGCAAGCCGTCCGGCCACGCATGCCCCTGGGCTGTGCCTGCCTTTGATTGAGGCCCCAGCCTTCCGCCCGCATGGCCAACATCTTTCCCCGCTGGACCAATTGGTTGCCGATCAAGGTGCTGATCTGCGCCGGCGTGGCGGTCACGGGATTGACGGGCGGGGTCTGGTATTATTTCACCCCGAAGTACACCCGGGTGGGATACATGCCTTCGCAGCCGGTGCCGTATTCGCATGCGCTGCATGTCGGCCAACTGGGAATGGACTGCCGATATTGCCACAGCAACGTCGAGGTTTCGAGTCATGCGAATGTGCCGTCGACGCAGACTTGCATGAACTGTCACGCGCACGTGAAGGCCGAGAGTCCGAAGCTCGAATTGGTGCGCAAGAGCTACGAGCAGGCAATCCCGATCCCGTGGGTGAAGATCCATCAGGTCCCCGATTACGCCTATTTCAACCACGCCGTGCACGTCGCCCGGGGCGTGAGTTGCGTGAGTTGCCACGGGCAGATCAACCAGATGGAGGTGGTCTGGCACGACCAACCCCAGAGCATGGGGTGGTGTCTGGACTGCCATCGGGCTCCGGAGAATCACCTGCGCCCGCGCGATCAGGTGACGAATCTCGACTGGAAACCGATCGACAGCGATGATCCGAAGGAACTCGCTGCGGCCCAGCTCGAACTCGGACGCAAATTGAAGGCGGAATGGCACATCAACCCGCCCGAAAACTGCGCAGCCTGTCACCGGTAATGAAGCGTTCTTTTCAACATCCACCCGAGCGGCTCAACGGCCGTAAATACTGGCGCAGCCTGGAGGAACAGGCCGCTTCGCCGGAGTTTCGCGAGTGGCTGGATCGCGAATTTCCAGCGGGGGCTGCCGAGATGGAGGCGGACGGCGTCTCCCGCCGCAACTTCCTCCAGCTCATGGGCGCCTCGATCGCCCTGGCCGGGTTTGGGATGACCGGGTGCCGGCGTCCGGAAGGTTATCTCAAACCCTATTCGAACAGCATCGAGTGGGTGATTCCCGGCAAGCCGCTGCTTTATGCCACCGCCATGCCGCGGCGTCGCGGGGCGATGCCGTTGGTGGTGACGACCCACGAGGGTCGCCCGACCAAGATCGAAGGCAATCCCCTCCACCCTGCCTCGAACGGGGGGACTGACGTTTTCGCGCAGATCAGCATCCTCGATCTTTACGATCCGGATCGGGCCCGCCCGATCCGGCTGGATGGACAGGCCTCGACCGCCGACGCGTTGGTCGCCGAGCTGGCCAAACTTTCCCAGGAGATCGCCGCGGATCGCGGTGCGTCGTTTGCCGTGCTCGCCGAGGAGAATTCCTCCCCGACCCGGGCGCGGTTGCGTGCCGAGTTGGAGCGGCGTTGTCCCCGCCTGACCTGGGCCGAGTATGAGCCCTTGCGCGGGGCGGATGAGGCGGCTGCGGATGCCGCGGCTTTCGGGCGAAGAATGCGCGTGCGCCACCGGTTTGCAGCCGCCGACGTGGTGGTTTCCGTGGGCTCGGATTTTCTCGGGTGTGACGAGGGTGGGGTGGAAGCCTCGCGCGATTTCGCCGGGCGACGGAAAGATCCGTCCCAGGGAATGAACCGCCTTTACGTGGCGGAGCATCGCTACACGGTGACGGGCGGAATGGCGGATCACCGGTGCCGGTTGCGCGCAGGACATCTCCCGGCGTTCACGGTGGCCCTGGCGAAGGCGGTCGCGGCGGAGATCGGCAATGCCGACCTCGCCTCCTTCGCCGACGGGGTGCGTATCGAGGGAACCGACCCGGCGCTGGATGCCGCGTGGATTCGAGGCGCGGCCGGGGATCTCGCGTCCGCCAAAGGCCGGAGTCTCGTCGTGGCGGGCGCCCTGTTGCCCGGGCCGGTCCGGCTCCTGGTGCATGCGATTAATGGCGCACTCGGCAACGTGGGGCGGACCTTGGAACTGGTGCCCTCGGAAGCTTTGCCCGCCGCCTCCATCGCCGATCTTGCGGCGCGGATCACGTCGGGCGGGGTGAAGCATCTGCTCCTGCTCGGCGGCAATCCCGCGTTCAACGCTCCCGCCGACCTCAAGTGGGCGGACTTGCAGAAGAGCGTTCCCAACGTGATCCGGTTGAGTCTGCACGAAGACGAGTCGTGCGCTGGGGCTCGCTGGAAAGTGCCCGCAGCCCACTACCTGGAGAGCTGGGGCGACGCCCTTTCGGCGGACGGCACCTATCTGCCCGTCCAACCGATGATCGAGCCGCTGCACGGCGGTGTTTCCGAGCTCCAAGTGCTTGCGGTGCTGGCGGGGTTGAAGTTTTCGACGGGTCCCGGGTTGGTGCGCGAGACGTTCGCGGCGCGCACCGGGGGGACGATGGACGAGACCAAGTGGACGGCATTTCTGCGGGACGGCTTGCTTCGCGACAGTGCGGCGAAGCCGGTGCCCACGGCGTTCAATGGCGGGGCCGCCCGCGCTGCCCTGGGCATGCTGCCGCCCGTGCCCGCTCCGGCCGCCGACGATGCGTTCGAGGTGGTTTTTGTGGGTGACAGCAAGGTGGACGACGGGCGGTATGCCAACAATGGCTGGGCCCAGGAGTTGCCGGATCCGATCACCCGGCTGACCTGGGACAATGCCGCGCTCGTGAGTCCCGCCACCGCCCAGAAACTCGGCATCCAGCTCGACAAGCGGGCGTCGGGCCGCACGGACACCGCACGCATCGTCCGGATCGAGGCCGGTGGCGCGGCCCTCGAGTTGCCGGTGCTGGTGAGCCCCGGGCACGCGGATCATTCCATCACGGTGGCGCTCGGCTACGGAAGGCGCACGGTCGGACGGGTCGGTGCGGGGGTCGGGTTCGATGCGTATCCGCTCCGGAGCGCTGCCGCGGCTTTCGTGGCGTCCGTCGCCCAGGTGGAACTGCTGCCCGAGTCGCGGGTGCACAAGGTGGCGGTGACCCACGGCCACTGGAACATGGAAGGGCGCGATCTCTTCCGTGAGGGAACCCTCGAGGAGTATCAGGAGAACCCCGCGTTTGCCAAGACGATGGGAATGGACGGGCATATCCCGCCCAACGTGTCGCTTTACAAGACGCCGACGCTCGACATGCCCGAGCAATGGGGGATGGCGATCGATCTGACGGTTTGCACCGGGTGCAGTGCGTGTGTCGTGGCCTGTCAGGCGGAGAATAACATCCCCATTGTCGGCAAGGAGCAGGTCATCAACCAGCGCGAGATGCACTGGATGCGGATCGACCGGTATTTCGCCTCGGCGGATCCCTCCACCCCCGATCCCGAGATGGTGATGCAACCGGTGGCCTGCATGCACTGCGAGAACGCGCCGTGCGAAACCGTCTGCCCGGTCAATGCCACCGTGCACAGTGGCGACGGCATGAATGTCATGGTTTACAACCGCTGCATCGGCACGCGGTATTGCGCGAACAACTGCCCGTACAAGGTCCGCCGCTTCAATTATTTCGATTACAACAAGCGTGATGTGCTCGGCAAATGGAAGCCGCCGGTGCTGGGCGAGCGCAGCAATCTCTACAAGGGCCCGCTGGGACCGCTTGGAATGCAGACCGAGGAGACCCTCAAGCTCCAGAAGAACCCGAATGTCACTGTGCGCATGCGCGGCGTGATGGAGAAATGCACGTTCTGCGTGCAGCGGATCGAATCCGAGCGCATCACGACCCGCGTGAAGGCGGGCCATTCGTCTGACCCGGCGGCGAATCTGCGGATGCCGACGGACGCGGTGAAGACCGCCTGCCAGCAGGCGTGTCCGAGCGAGGCGATCGTGTTCGGCGACCTTCGCGACCCCGAGGGGCGCGTCGCCAAGGCCAAGAACAACCCGCGCGACTACCGGATGCTGGAATACTTGAATGTCCTGCCCCGCCTGAGTTATCTCGCGCGGGTTCGAAATCCGAATCCCGCCATGCCCGACGCCGCCACCAAGGGACGGATCAACGCGAAAGCGCACGCTGCCCCTGGAGACAGCCATGGCGGGCAGGGCGAACAGGGTGCCAATGGGGATCATGGCAATCCGGGCGGTCCCAAGGCGGACGGCCCGCGCGGGGGCGGCGAGAAGCACTAATTTCTGGCACGGATGTCCAACGAACCCACACCCCCACCTGCCGGCTTTCGTCCGGGCGAGTTGAGCCTCGCCCGCGAGGCGCTCGTGTTGAACAACCGCAGCTTCTCCTGGGTGACGGAGAAGGTTTGCGGGATCGTCGAGGGCCCGGCGCCGAAGTGGTGGTATGTGGCCACGGCGGCCAGTGCGCTGCTGGCGTTGGTTTGTTTCACGCTGATCGGTTACCTGATTTCCACCGGCGTCGGCGTCTGGGGATTGAACAGCCCGGTCGGGTGGGCGTGGGACATCACCAACTTTGTGTTCTGGATCGGCATCGGCCACGCAGGAACGCTGATCTCGGCGATCCTGTTTCTCACCCGGCAGCGGTGGCGGACCTCGATCAACCGGGCGGCCGAGGCGATGACGATTTTTGCGGTGATCTGCGCCGGCATCTTTCCGGGCATCCACGTCGGTCGAATCTGGATGGTTTGGTTCCTCGCCCCGGTCCCGAACTCAAATGCGATCTGGCCAAATTTCCGAAGCCCGCTGCTCTGGGACATCTTTGCCGTGTCGACTTATTTCACGGTGTCGTTGCTGTTCTGGTACACCGGCATGGTGCCCGATCTCGCGACCCTGCGCGACCGGGCCACAAATCTCTGGAAGAAACGGATCTACGGGTTCTTCGCGCTCGGCTGGCGTGGTGCGAACCGTCAGTGGCGCCACTACGAGATGGCCTACCTGATCCTGGCGGCCCTCTCGACGCCGCTGGTGCTCTCCGTGCACTCGATCGTCTCTTTCGACTTCGCCACGTCGGTCATCCCGGGATGGCACACCACGATCTTCCCGCCTTACTTCGTTGCGGGCGCCATCTTCGGCGGGTTCGCCATGGTGCTCACGCTGATGATCCCCGCGCGGGCGATCTTCAAGATGCACGATCTCATCACGCCGCGTCACATCGACGTGATGTGCAAGATCCTGCTGCTGACCGGCACGATCGTCGGGTACGCCTATCTGATGGAATTGTTCGTCGCGTTTTACAGCGGGAACGAGTTCGAGCGCTGGGCGTTCCTTCGCAACCGCGTGGCCGATCCCTTCATTTTTGGCCCGATGTTCGGCGTCGAACCGGCTCCCTATTGGTGGGCTTACTGGGCGATGATGCTCTGCAACGTGATTTCGCCCCAGTTCTTCTGGTCCAGGAAGATGCGGAACCGTGTGATCGGCGTCTGGATCATTTGCATGTTCATCAACTGCGGCATGTGGTTCGAGCGGTTCGTGATCATCGTGACGTCGCTCCATCGCGACTTCCTCCCCTCGAGCTGGGGGATGTTCCACCCGACCTGGGTGGACATGTGGACGTTCATTGGAACGTTCGGGTTGTTCATGTTCCTCTTCCTGCTCTTCATCAAGTTCCTCCCGATGATCGCCATGGCCGAGATCAAAGGGGTGATGCCGCAGGGCGATCCGCACCACCCGAGCGCCGACGAGGCGGAGGCGGTGCATCTCCAGGAGTACCGCGGATGAAAGGTCGCGTGCACGCCATTGTCGCCGAGTTTCCCTCGGCTTACGCGCTTTACCGGGCCGCGGAACAAGTCCGCGACAAAGGGTTCCGGCGCTGGGATTGTTACTCGCCGTTCCCGATCCATCACATGGACGACGCCATGGGGCTCAAGAAATCTCCCATCGGTTATGTGGTGTTTCTCGGCGGTCTCCTGGGGGCGGTGTCCGCGGTGGCGTTGCAGGGAATCCCCTCGTGGCTCCTGTATCCGCTCATCGTCCACGGCAAACCGACCAACCTGTTCACTCTCCCGGCGTTTTTCCCGATCATTTTCGAGCTCACGGTGTTGTTCTCCGCGATCACCACCATCGGTTGCCTTCTGGTGTTCAACCAGTTGCCCCGCTGGAACCACCCGATCTTCAACTGGGACGGTTTCCGGCGGGTGACCGACGACGCCTTTTTCCTGGCCATCGAGGCCACGGACCCGCAGTTCTCGGAAACCCGGACCGCCACCCTGCTGTCCGAGATCGGCGGCACGAATCTCACCGTGGTGCGGGAGGAGGACTGACCCATGCGCTACGTCCTTTCCGCCCTGCTGCTCGCCGGATTGTTTGCGGTGCTGATTGCCGGTCCGCGCGGACGCCTCACCGCCAATCGTCCCGTCGAGATTTTTCCCGACATGGACCGGCAGGCGAAGGTGAAGTTCCAGGCATCCAGCGGCGCCTTTGCCGACGGGAGCGGGGCCCGTCGCCCGGTGTCTGGCACGGTTCCCATGGGTTACGAAATCCCGTCGGCCACGGGAGTTCCCGAAGCGGAACGAATCGCGGCGGACATCCGCTCACCGTTCGGCGATTACTCGCGCGGCACCGACTATCTCAACACGGGCAGGATCGGTGAGTTCTGGGGCACCGGCATGCCGTTCCCGGTGACCCGCGAGGTGCTCGAACGCGGGCGGGAGCGCTACGGGATCAGTTGCGCGGTGTGCCACGGCGAGACCGGCGGGGGCAATGGCCAGGTCAGCAATTTCTGGGCGGGAGCGCCCATCGCCAACCTGCTCGACGACCGGATCCGGCAGTTGCCGGACGGCCAGATCTTCGACGTGATTACGAACGGCAAGGGGGTGGCCCCCACGTGGACGATGTTTCCCTATGGTGACAAACTCACGGTCGAGGATCGGTGGGCGGTGGTTGCGTGGATGCGCACGCTGGAGCGGAGCCAGCGTGCGACGGTGGCGGACCTGACTCCGGCAGAGAAGGCAAAGCTTCAATGAGCGCGCACGGACATAACGAACCGCCCAAGGCGGAGTTTTACGATGGCAAAGGGGGCGGCCCCCTCCTGGCCGTTCTGGGCGTCGCGACGGTCGTGGGTCTCGGCGGGGCCGCGATTGGTTACTTCACGTCACGCGGACAATTCGCCTTCTCCTGGCTGTATGCATTCTCCTTCTTCTTCACGATCTGCGTGGGGGCGACTTTCTGGGTGCTGCTGCATCACGCGACCGATTCCGGCTGGTCCGTGGTGATTCGTCGGCAGGCGGAGAATATCGCCGCACTCTTTCCGGTGCTGGCCCTGCTCTTCCTTCCAATTGTCCTGGTTGCCAAGACAGATCTGTTCAGTTGGATGACCCAGGATCCGCACACGGATCACATCCTGCATTCCAAGAGCGGTTACCTGAACCCGATGTTTTTCTGGATCCGGGCGGTGGGTTACTTCCTGTTCTTCGGCCTCGTCACCCGGGCGTTCAAGCGGCTGTCGACCCGCCAGGACCAGACCGGGGATGTCGCGCTGACGCTCAAGATGCGGGTGCTCTCCTACCGCGTTTTCCTTCCGTTTGCGGTGGCCCTGACGTTTGCGTCCGTGGACTGGCTGATGGGGCTCGATTACACTTGGTATTCGACGATGTGGGGCGTCTACATCTTTGCCGGCTCCGCCGGCGCGAGCATGGCCGTCCTGATCCTCCTGATCACCGCTCTCCGGCGGGCCGGGTACTTGAAGGAAGTGATCACGGTCGAGCACTACCACATGATGGGCAAGCTGCTCTTCGCGTTCACGGTGTTCTGGGCTTACATCGGTTTCAGCCAGTACATGCTGACCTGGTATGCGAACATCCCGGAGGAGACCTCTTACTACCTGCGCCGGAACACGGAGTCGTGGAACGCCCTGAGCATCCTGCTGGTCGTCGGCCATTTCTTCGCACCGTTCGTTTTCCTGATCCGGCGTCGAATCAAGCAGTTGTCCTCGACCCTCTGCTTCGGAGCGGTCTGGATCCTGGTGATGCACTGGCTGGACTTGTATATCATCGTCATGCCAATCCTTCATCCCACCGGGGTTTCGCCCAGCATCTTTGATTTGCTGACCCTGGTGGGGATCGGCGGGGCGCTCGGGTTGGTGTTCATGGCCGGGCTGGGTCGGAATTCGCTGTTCCCCGCCCGTGATCCCCGGTTGATCGAGTCCCTGCATGTGACCAACTGAGATGCGAGCCTCCCGATTTCATTCTGCTTCGATCGGTTTTGCCCCCCTGGTGGTGGTGGCGAGCGTGCTGGCGTTTGCGCTGTTCGGCGGGTTCGTGGTTCTGCTTTGGAACCGGCTTCCGAAATCCGAGACGGCTGAGGAAGCCCGGTCGAAGGAGCGCCTTGCGAAGCTGGTCGAAGTTCGGGAGCGCGATGCCCGGATCATCGAGGCCAAGGAAGCCGCCTGGATCGACAAGGAGAAGGGGATCGTCGCCATCCCGCTGGAGCGCGCGATGGAGCTGGTGATCCGCGAATACACGGGCGGGGCACCCTCCGCCACCGCCGTCGCGGTGATGCCGCCAGCCGCACCAGCCGCACCGACAGCCGCACCGACAGCCGCACCGACAGCCGCACCGACAGCCGCTCCGGCAACCACGCCACCCGCGCCATGATCCCGCCCGTCTTTCTGATCCTGCTCGTTGGGTTCGGTCTTGCCGCCAGCGCGGTCGGCGCCATTTACTGGGCTGCCCGCAACGGGCAGTTCCGCGAGCTTGACCGGGGGGCGCGGAGCATCTTCGACGAGGGTGAGCCTGTGGGACAACCGACTGACCAAGTCTTCCGCAAGCGGGTGCGTGCGCCGAAGGCATCCTGATTTACCGAGCATGAGTGCAACCCTACAGACCACGGTCGCCAAACCCTCCGCATCCACGGAAGCGGAGGGTGAGGTGGTGCAGCGCGTTGAGGTGGACGCCTCCTGCCGCATTCCGGTGTTGTTCTTCTTTTCCTCGGCGATCTGCTGGCTGTTGCTCGGCTCACTTTTCGGGTTTCTCGCCTCCTGGAAAATGCACAACCCGGGGATCCTGGACGACTGGTCCTGGCTGACGTGGGGTCGAGTGCGGGTCGCTCACTTGAACATGGTCGCTTACGGCTGGGCCTCGCAGGCCGGGATCGGGACCGGGCTGTGGTTGATGTCCCGCTTGTGCCGTGCGCCGTTGCGCGCACCCGGAGTCACGGTGGTGGCCGGGATTTTCTGGAATATCGGGGTTACGGTCGGCATCGTCGGGATCCTGGCCGGGCACAGCCAGTCGATTGAGTGGCTCGAGTTTCCCGCGTATGCGACCCCGCTGCTCTTCGTGGCGTACGCGTTGATCGGCATCTGGGCGGTGCTGATGTTCGTCAACCGTCGCCCCGGCCACGTCTATGTTTCGCAGTGGTATTTGCTCGCCGCGTTCCTGTGGTTCCCCTGGCTCTACGGCACGGCCAATGTGCTCATGCAGGCGTTCCCGTTGAAGGGCGTGACTTACGGCGCGGTCAACTGGTGGTACGCGCACAATGTGCTCGGGCTGTGGTTCACCCCCATCGGGCTCGCCTCGGCGTACTACATGATCCCGAAAGTGATCGGACGTCCGGTGCACAGTTACTACCTGAGCGCGCTCGGTTTCTGGACGCTGGCGCTCTTTTACAGTTGGAACGGCATGCATCACCTGATCGGGGGGCCGTTTCCCATCTGGCTGATCACGGCGAGTGTGGTGGCGAGTTTCATGATGTTGATCCCGGTGCTCACCGTGGCCATCAACCATCACATGACCATGCGCGGCCATTTCGGCCTGCTCGCCTCCAGTCCGACGCTCCGGTTCACGGTGTTCGGCGCGATGGTCTACACGCTCGTCAGCCTGCAGGGCGTGACCATGGCAATCCCTGTCTGGAACAAGATCACCCATTTCACCCATTACACCGTGGGGCATGCGCATCTCGGGATGTACGGGTTCTTCACCATGACGATGTTCGGTGCCATGTATTACATCGTCCCGCGGCTGGTGGGGTGTGAGTGGAGATCGCCCCTGATGATCAAGTGGCATTTCTGGCTGTCCGCCTACGGGATCATCTTCATGGTGGCCTCCCTGAGCCTCGGCGGGTTCCTCCAGGGCAGCTACCTGCTCGACAAGGATTACACCTTCAAGCAGATCGTTGAGGGGACGCTTGGGTTTCTCCAGTTAAGATCGGTCTCCGGTATCGCGCTCGCGTGCGCTCACCTGGTGTTCGCCTTCCATTTCGTCCTGATGCTCCTCCGCCTGGGACGCAAGGGTGGCGAGGCGACCTATTTCAACTCACCGGAGACCGGCGCATGAACAGTCTGCCCCGTCTTTTCATCGGCATCTTCGTCGTGTTCCTGTTCGCCTGGGGCGGACTGGTGGCCATGCCCTACCTCCAGCTCGGCGGGTTGCAGCCGCAGGCTGACGAGGAGGGCAATCAGTTCCCGCCGGCCCGTGACCCGCTCGCCGAGGAGGGGGCGCAGGTGTATGCCGCCAACGGTTGCATGTATTGTCACAGCCAGCAGATCCGCCCCGAGTATGCCGGGTCGGATCTGGGGCGGGAATGGGGGGTTCGCCGCACCGTGCCGCGCGATTACGTGAATGATCGCCCCGTGTTTCTCGGCACGATGCGCACCGGACCGGATCTCACCAACGTCGGGCTGCGGTTGCAGGATCCACTCTGGCATCACCGGCATCTCTACAACCCGCAGTCGATGGTGAATTGGTCGATCATGCCCGCCTTCCGGTTCCTGTACAAGGTGCAGCGGGTGAAGGGGAAACCGCACCCGGACGGATTCGCCATGGTGGGTGACCCGACGGTTCCGGAAGGTCATGAGGTGGTCCCGACCAAGGAGGCGAAGGCGTTGGTTGCCTATCTGATCTCGCTGAAACGCGACTATGCGCTGAAGGAAGCGCCCGTAACGCCGACCGAGCCATGAGCGCCGATCCCCACGGACATCCGCCGCAGAAGCCGGATCTTGATTACTCGGAGCCGCACGACATCGGACGGCTTCATGCCGCGGTCATGCGCGAGAAAGGGGAGCCCCGTGATGGGAACGAGCCGCTCTCCCTCTGGATGGTCAGTTTCTTTGGGGCCGTGCTGCTGATCGGTGGGATCTATCTCGGGCTCTACAGCGGCGGATTTCAGCCGGATTCCTACAGCATCTATGATGGAAGCATGAAGGCGCCCGGCGGGGGGGCGGCAGCCGGCCAGGAAATCGTCAAAACGGAGCTCACCCTCGTCCAGATCGGTGAAAAGGCTTACAAATCGAACTGTGCGGCCTGTCATCAGCCGAACGGCATGGGGGTGGCCGGTGCGTTTCCGCCGCTCGCCGGATCCGAGTGGGTGACCAAGGGGGATCGCCGACTTGCGCAAATCCTGCTTCACGGAATTGCGGGTCCGATGGTGGTCAACGGCATCACTTACAATGGCGTCATGCAGTCCTGGAACGCGTGGGACGACAAGCGAATCGCCGGCGTAATCACCTATATCCGGCAGGCCTGGGGCAACACGGCGGGCCCGGTCGCGCCCGAACAGATTGCCGCCGCCCGCGCGGAAACCAAGTCGCGCACCACGAACTGGACCGAGGCGGAATTGCGGGCGATTCCCGAGGACGAGAACATGCCGCCCGCGCCGGGAGCAGCGCCGGAAGCACCGCCGACCGGCGATCCCGTGGCGGCGCCGGCGGCAGCACCCGCGGCCTGACGCGGCTCGGGGCGGGGTGCGCGGATTTGCGCGGATGGCGTGGTGGTATCCTGAAAGTGGGTTGTGCTCGTGCCCCGTCCATGCGCAGGGGGAATGGTATTCCAGCGGCGCAGTCCGGCCTTCGATTGCGAGCGCCGGAGTTCGCCGTGGTCGGACGCTATTCGTAGCGGAGTGCCTGGATCGGATCGAGGCTGGCGGCTTTGAAGGCGGGGTAGAGGCCTGAGAAGATGCCGACGAGCACGGCAAATGCAAAGCTGATGAGAACGTTGGAGAGTTCGACGTAGGGGGCGTTTTCCGCAGGGGCGACGGCGACCAGAACCCGCAGCAGCCCGAACGAGGCGGCGAGCCCGAGGAGTCCGCCCGTGAACCCGATCACCGCGCTTTCGACGAGGATTTGCATGAAGATGTCGCGCGGAGTCGCCCCCACGGCCCGGCGCACGCCGATCTCGCGGATGCGTTCGGTGATGCTGGCCAGCATGATGTTGGTGATACCGATGCCGCCGACCAGCAGGCTGATGCCCGCGATGATGCCCCCGCTCATCCGGGTGGCGCGCACGCTGGACTCAATCCGGTCAAACCAGTCCTCGCGGGTGTCGAATCCAAAATCGTCGATGCCGCGATGGGTGGTTTTGAGGACCTGTCCGACCTGGTCGAGGGCTTCTTCAAACCGGTCCGGGTCGGCCACCCGCACGTAGAGTCCCTCGAGTTTGGTGACCGGGCCCTGATCGACTCCGGCCGGGTTCATCTGGGCGGACTTGAACTCCGCCAACATGGTGGTGACGGGAATTGCCACCGTCCGGTTCTTCCAGTTGAAGGGGTCCCAACGCCGCCCGCTTCGGGAATCGCCCCGTTGTGCGCGGCGTTCCTCGGTGCGCTGGGTAAGGCCGAGTTGTCGGCGGCGCATATCCTCCTCCCGTTCGTAGAACGGAAAGAGCCCGACCACGATAAAGGGGCGTTGATTGATGAGAATCGTCCGCCCGACCGGTTCCGGATCGTCGGGGAACAACTCTTCCGCGATGGTGGCCCCGAGGACGACGACCCGATGCCCGCGGTCGACGTCGAGCGGACTGAGCCACCGGCCGTGCTCGATGACGTGCTGGTTGATCTCGAGGAAATCCACGGAGGTGCCCGTGATGGTGTTGCGCGCCGTGACGGCTCCGACCGTGATGGCCGCGCCGTTCAGGTTCGATTCGGGTGCGACGTGGGAGAGCAGGGGGGCGGCCTCGACGAGCGCTGCGGCATCCGAGAGGGTGCGCCCGGGCGAGATCTCGGCCATGCCCTGCTGCGCTTCGGGGACGTCCTTGTCGATGATGCCGACGCGTTCGATGCCCCCGATCTGGCGGAGTGTTTCGCGCATGCCGCGCGCCATGCCCGCCGTGAGGGCAAACATCGAGAACAGGCTCGCGACGCCCAGGATTACCCCGAGCATCGTGAGGAAACTCCGGAACTTGTGGGCCCAGATCTCCTTGAATCCGACCGTGAGTCCGATCCCCAGATTCATGCGGCGACTCCGACCGGGGTGGGATTGGCGACACGCCCGTCCCGGATCTCGATCCGGCGCGGCGTTTGGGCGGCGATATTGGGGTCGTGGGTGACGAGCAGGATCGTGCGGCCGGACTGGGCGAGTTCGCGGAACAATTCGAGGATCGATGCGCCGGTCTTGGAGTCGAGGTTGCCGGTCGGTTCGTCCGCCAGCACGATCCGCGGCCGGGTCACCAGGGCGCGCGCGATGGCGACCCGCTGGCACTGGCCACCGCTGAGCTGGAGCGGCCGGTTGTGGATGCGATCCGTCAGACCCACCCGTTCGATGGCTTCCATGGCGCGGGCGGCGCGTTCCGCGTGCGGGGTCTCGGAGTAGAGCAGGGGAAGCTCGACGTTCTGAAGGACGTTGAGGCGAGGGAGCAGGTTGAAAGACTGGAACACGAACCCGATCTTTCGGTTCCGGACCCGCGAAAGTTCGGTGGCGGTGGCCCGGCTCACATCGAGACCGTCCACGTGGATGCTTCCCGAGGTGGGGGTGTCGAGGCAGCCGAGCAGGTGCATCAGGGTCGACTTGCCGCTGCCGCTCGGGCCGATGATGGCGGCGAACTCGCCCTCACCGATGTCGAGGTCGATGTGGTCGAGCGCCCGGATCTCCTGATCACCGATCCGGTAGACCTTGGAGAGGTCGCGTAGTTCGAGAAGCGCCATCGCGGACGACGGGTCAGGAGGGGGTGGTGGGCCGGGGTTTGGCGAGGAGGATTTCCTCGCCCGGCTCCAGGCCTTCGGTGATCTCCGCGTGGAAGAGATTGGTCAGGCCCACCTGCACCTTGCGCGGGCTGGAGGCGGTGCCGCTGCGGACGTAGACCACCTTCGAGTTTTTCTCACCGTTGAAGATCGCGGCGACCGGCACGCTCACGACGTTCCTGGCGGCGCCGATTGGGATTTTCATCAGGACGGTCATCCCGGGGCGGAGGCGCGGATCGGGGTTTTCGATGAGAGCCTCGACCTGGAAACCTTTGACATTATTTTTCACGGTCGCCACGGGGGCCACGAAGCTGATGATCGATTCGCTTTTCACGCCGGGCAGCGCTTCGCTGCGGAACGCCGTGTGTTGTTCGGTCGCCACGTGGGCGATATCGACCTGGTTCACGTGGGTGACGACCAGCAGGCGCGAGAGATCGGCGATGGTCATCAGGGTGGTGCCCGAGTTCACGCTTGCCGCGGCAATGACGACCTGGCCCTCGATGACCGGCAGGGTGAGGATCACGCCGTCGGCGGGGGCGCGAATGAGGGTTTTGCGCAGCCGATCCTCGACCGTTTGGAGGCGGCGCTGGGCGCGCAGCATTGCGTTCTCGGCCAGATCGAACTCGGACTTCAAATTGTCGAACACCTCCTGGCTGACGAGCCGCTTCTCGGACAGCGAGCGTCCGCGTTCAAAGTTCCGGCGGTTCTTGTCGACCTCGAGCCGGGTTCCTGCGATTTCGGTTTCGGCTCCGGCCTTTTCCGTGAGGAGGTCGGTGTCGTCGATTTCTACCAGGAGATCGCCCCGGTTGACTTTCCCGCCGACGTCGACATGGAGGCGTTTGATTTTCCCGCCAACCTCGGGTTTCACGTCGATCTGCGAAGCGGGGGTGACGTCGCCGGTCACTTCAATGACGCTTTCAATGTCCCGGCGCTCCGCTTTGGTCACGGTTTCCCCGCCGTTGCGCCGGCCCGTCTCGGGTTGTGTGGCGGTGCGGCGCGTGATTCCCCACCAGGCCCCGGCCGCGACGGCCAGCACGGTGAGAACGATAAGAAAGGGTCGCATAATTCTGGATCGCCCGGAGCATCGGTCGACCCGGGCGGATTGGATTGGGTTGGTGGTGGCTTTTCGGGTGGGCTGCACCCTCAAGTTTCGGACTATACCACTCCCGTCGGCGGAATCCAGCAAGGCACATTTTCGGGTCCCTGGAAGAGGTCCGCCACGGGGCCCCGGTCGATTTCCCTGGTCGAATTCCTTTGACAATCAGGGGGTTTTGGGGGTTCACAGAAACATGTCCCCAGCCCTCCGCTCCTCCCATGCCCGACGCTGATTCAAGCCCGGGGGAGGAACCCAAGCACGGACGTCGGCGCAGACGGCGACGTCCGTGC